>Ga0164242_10010159_pt1 | contig 10098 bp, 13 predicted proteins | sample OricomgcompostMG_FD_108783 | JGI IMG/M metagenome (GOLD analysis project Ga0164242, IMG submission 108783) | Miracle-Growth compost microbial communities from Emeryville, California, USA - Original compost - Miracle growth compost (MG) ... | reverse complement strand
TCAAGCGCACGCGCTTCAGATACAGATCCGCCAGGCGGCCGATCTGCTCAGGTGCCTCGCGCCGGTAGTAGTCCAGCGCATCGGCCAGGTCGTGATGAATGCCAACGTGATCGCGCCGTTGGCGCCGCCTCATGCGCGCAGATCGCGCAACAGCGCCTCGGTCTGCTCCGGAGTCCGCCAATTCGCAGGGTCAGGGTCATTGCGGCGCGAGCGCAACAGAGCGATCTGCTCATCCGACAACGGCGGCAGGTCACGCGTGTACGTCTGCTCGATGAACTCGACGAGCTCGGCACGCTCGTCCTCGCTCAGCGCCTCGACGGTCGCCTGCAACGCCGGATTGACCATGCACCCACGATACCCAGATCATGGGACCAGCAGAGCTCACCGCCAGGGCCGAGGCCAGCTTCCGAGCCGATGGCGAACGCCGGTAGGGCATGCCCTACCCGCCCGGACATTCGCGGCTCCGACTGGCGCTACCTAGCGCATGACCCCCCGGTTTCCGGCTAGGCTGCGTGTGGGTCCCAGAAACGCAGGGGTGTCCAGGGCCCTTGCTACACCCGGCAGTTTCTCGCCGCCGGCGATCCGGGCCCGTCACATCGACGGATGCAGCACGACCTTCGTGTATCCGTCCTCACGCCTGTCGAAGCGACGGTACGCCTCGGACGCCTCGTCCAAGCCGACCTCGTGGGAGACGATCACGCCCGGAGCGGCCTGCTCGCGGATGATCAGGTCGCGCAGGTGTCGGTTGTACTTTTTCACTGGACACTGGCCCATGCCGATGTTGATCCCCTTCGTGAACGCGGTCCCGAAGTCGAACTCGTACCGACCGTGCTTGGCCGGCTCGGTCGCCGCGCCGGGATCCTCCGGCTCGTACACGCCGACCACCCCGATGTTCCCCGTGGCGCGGGTGACCTTGACCAGGTTGTCGAGCACCAGCGACGGATGTTCCTGACCGGTCGCGTCGTGCGCCTGGTAACCGACCGCCTCGACGCCGCAGTCGACACCGAAGCCGTCGGTCTCGTCGAGGATGAGCTCACACGGATCGACGTCGGCCGCGTTGACCGCTGTGGCGCCGATACGCTCGGCCAACGCCAAGCGGTCCGGCTGGTGGTCGACCACGAACGTCTGGGAGGCGCCCTTGACGTTGGCGCTCATCGCGGCGAGCAGCCCGACAGGGCCGGCGCCGAAGATCGCCACCGTGCTGCCCGACTTCACCTTGGCCAGTTCGGTGCCGTGATAGCCGGTCGGGAAGATGTCCGACAGCAATGTGTAGTCCATCTCATGATCGGTTCCCTGCGGTAACTCGAGCAGGTTGAAGTCCGCCCACGGCACGCGCAGGTACTCCGCCTGACCGCCCCAATACGGCCCCATCATCGGGTAGCCGTACCCCGCGCCGGGCTGGCCGCTCGGGTTCGCGCGCAGGCACGCGTTCGTCCAGCCGGCGTTGCAGTTGCGGCACGTCCCGCACGCCAGGTTGAACGGCACCGACACCCGGTCGCCGATGTTGATGCGGTTCACGCCGACGCCGACCTCCTCGACGACGCCCATGTTCTCGTGGCCGAGGACCATCCCGCTCTCGAAGTCGACGCGCCCCTCGTACGGGTGCAGGTCGGAACCGCAGATGTTCGCGGTGGTGATCCGGATGATCGCATCGTTGGCGTCCTCGAGCTTCGGGTCCTCGACCTGCTCGATCTGGACGTCGAACGCGCCCTTGTAGACAACGGCCTTCACGGTGCACCCCCTGGATGGGATCGGAGCCTGACCCCGGGTGGCTACCCTGGTGGGCTCGGTGCGCAACGGGTCCCGACGAAACAAGATGTTCCCGTCGTGCCTACGCCGGTCCGCCGAACGTGCCAGGCTCGGCCGGATGCGTCAGCCGGTCCGCCGTAGGCAGGCGACGGTGAGCACGAAAGGGCCTTCGTAGCCGAATCGCTCGGCAACCCGCTTGAGCACCCAGTGCCCGGGCTGGGTGTCCACCTGCCAGTCGCGCCAGATGGTCCACCCGTCGCGGCCGAAGTGGTTCATGAACGGGAGCTGCCACTGGTACTCGTCCAGGTCCTCGCCCGTCTCGGTCTGCAGGCAGCCGAAGTGACGCTGCGCGCCCTTGGTGCTCGCGGGCGAGATCCAGTAGGCGTTGCCGTACTCGTAGCGTTCCAACACGTCGGACCATCGGCCGTGGTTGCGCGGACCTTATCGAGACGATCAGGCGTGCTGCGGGTGCCAGTAGACGTCCTCCGGGTCGCCGTAGAGGGCGTGGTCGACGGCCTGCCGGCCCTGCAGGTAGGCCCAGTCCTGATCACCCGACTCGACGCGCCAACCACCGAAGCGCCCGCGTGAGTAGACGCCGCCGGCGCGCAGCACTGCGTCGGTGTGGCGTAGCACCTCGTCGCGGTCGGGCGTGGCCACCGGGTAGCCGTAGCGGATCGGCCGGTGCCACTCAGCCTCCAGCGCCTGCGGATCGATGCCGAGCGGTCGCAGCGAGGTGACGGTCTCGCGGATCGCCTGCTCCGGGTCAAAGGCGCCCGGGTTGTCGATGGGGATCTCCAGCAGGACGCTCCAACGTCCGGCTCCGGCCAGTGCGGCATCGCAGTTGCTCAGCACGGTGGCGCGGCACCAGGGCACGTCCCGATCCGGGCAGGTCAGCCACGCCTTGTCGGCCAGGGTCGGCGGCGCGCTCCCGGCGAAGCCCAGGCCCAATGCCAGCAGACCGCAGGCCCGCAGTCGTCGCGCGGCCGCCTCCTCGCCGATCCAGTCCAGCACCTCGGTCAGCGGCGCAGAGCAGACGCAGTGTTGGTAGCTGACCTTCTGGCCGCTCGACAGGTATGCCAGGCGGCGACGCAGATCGAGATGGACGACTGCCGTGCTCAGTTCGACCTGCTCGGGTTCGAGCAGCGCGTCGTGGACTCCCTTCCACAGCGCGCCGGTTCCCCCGACCGGGTAGCGGAACGACCCGACGGGCGTCGTGACGAGCCGACCGTCCAGCCAGACGCCTGCGCTGCCCGGCGCCTCGGCCAGGTCCACGCCGCTTTTCTCTACAGCGGCATCGAACTCCCGGAAACGGCTGCCACTGACGTGGCCACCGAGATCCCAGGTGAAACCCTGGGGATCGGGCAGCGAGGCAGCCATCCCGCCGACGACAGGACCAGCCTCCACCAGCAGGTGGTCCTCGCCCAACTCGGTGAGCCGCGCAGCGGCCCCCAGGCCGGTCGGACCGGCACCGACGACCAGAAAACGGACGTCATGGGCGGTCATGGGCGGACTGCTTTGCCGGGCATGTCCGCATTCTGCATTCTGTTGGTCCGGTTTGTCTCCTACTTCCCCGGATCCGTCGCCGCGGCCGGGTAACTTCACGGTGTGGCCGTGCCGAACGACGAGGTCGAGCGATTGCTCGAAACCGCTGCGTACGTCGCGTGCCACCGCTTCGGCGCCACGCACCTGGTCGTCGACCGCTCGGCTGGCGGTGACTCCTGCCTGGTGCGGCTCGCCTTCGACGCCGAGGCGTCCGCCGACCTGTGGGAGCTCGATCCGCTGCTGTGGGACGACGCCCAGTGGGCCGCCCTGCGCACGGTGCGGGTCGGCGAGATCCGCGCGGTGCGACCGGTACTCCACGCGGATTGATCAGCGCCTAGATTGGCGGCATGACGCAGACGCCGTTCCGTGCGGGCAGCAGCGGCTTCGACGAGGTCAACGGCTTCAGGGTGACCGAGGCCGGCCCGGACCGTACCGTCGTGGAGTGGGACGTCAGCTCCCAGCACCTGCAGCCGAACGGGATCGTCCATGGCGGGGTCTATTGCTCGGTCATCGAGACGGCGGCCAGCGTCGGCGCCGCGTTCTGGCTCGGTGAGCGTGGATCCGTGGTCGGCGTCTCGAACCAGACCGACTTCCTGCGCGCGATCAACTCCGGCCACCTCACCGCGGTGGCGACCCCGATCCACCGCGGGCGCAGCCAGCAGTTGTGGCAGGTGGAGATCACCGACGAGCGGGAGCGCCGGGTCGCGCGCGGGCAGGTCCGGCTGCAGAACCTGCAGACCTCTTGACGTCGAGAGGGTCACACCGGCCGCTGCGCAAGGGAATGTGACCATTTACGTACGGTGGCCGCCGAGACTCTGATCGAACGTCTTGCCTGCGTACTGTCAAGGCCGGTTCACGAGACCTTGAAGGGAATCCGCATGTCGATCGACGCAGCGCCGCCCGCCGTATTCAGCACTCCCGAGGGCAAGACCCTCGACCTGCCCGTGCTGCCGGCGGCTGAGGGCAATCCCGGGGCAAACATCGGCAAGCTGCTCGCGCAGACCGGCATGGTCACGTACGACTCGGGCTTCGCGAACACCGCTGTCTGCTCCTCACAGATCACCTACATCGACGGCGACGCCGGCATCCTGCGCTACCGCGGCTACCCGATCGACCAGCTGGCCGAGAACTCGACGTTCCTCGAGACTGCGTACCTGCTGATCTACGGAGAGCTGCCGACGCAGGCCCAGCTGGGCGATTTCGAGGACCGCATCCGCCGGCACACCCTGCTGCACGAGGACCTCAAGGACTTCTTCAACGGCTTCCCGCGCGACGCGCACCCGATGCCGGTGCTCTCCTCGGCCGTCTCGGCGCTGTCGACCTTCTACCAGGACGCGTTGAACCCGTTCGACCCCGAGCAGGTCGAGCTGTCGACGGTGCGGCTGCTCGCCAAGCTGCCGACGATTGCCGCATACGCCTACAAGAAGTCGATGGGCCAGCCGTTCCTTTACCCGGACAATTCGAAGAGCTACGTCGAGAACTTCCTCGCGATGACCTTCGGGTTTCCGGCCGAGCCGTACGTCGCCGACCCGGTGATCGCCGACGCGCTCGACATGCTGTTCATCCTGCACGCCGATCACGAGCAGAACTGCTCGACCTCGACCGTACGTCTTGTCGGGTCGTCGCACGCGAACCTCTTCGCGTCGGTCTCCGCCGGCATCAACGCCCTGTTCGGTCCTCTGCACGGCGGCGCCAACCAGTCGGTGCTGGAGATGCTCGAGGACATCCGCAACGCCGGGGGCGACGTGAAGACCTTCGTCGACAAGGTGAAGACCAAGCAGGACGGCGTGAAGCTCATGGGCTTCGGGCACCGCGTATACAAGAACTACGACCCGCGCGCGGCGATCGTCAAGAAGACGGCCGACAAGATCCTCACCGGCCTCGGCAAGCGCGACGACCTGCTCGACATCGCGATGGAGCTCGAGGGCATCGCGCTCTCGGACGATTACTTCATCGAGCGCAAGCTCTACCCGAACGTGGACTTCTACACCGGCCTGATCTACCGGGCCATGGGTTTCCCGACCAAGATGTTCACGGTCCTGTTCGCCCTGGGCCGGTTGCCGGGCTGGATCGCCCAGTGGCGCGAGATGATCAACGACCCGGACACCAAGATCGGCCGCCCGCGCCAGCTCTACGTCGGCGCCACCGAGCGCCCGTTCGTCCCTATCAGCTCCCGCTGAACGTCGGTTCCCGACCGGGGCCGCCCGGGCAGCTAGTCGCCGACGGCGTCCAGGTGTGGCCGCTTCGCCGTCAGCGCGTCCCCGCTGGACTGTCCGCGGGCGTGGCGCTTCACCCAGGGGTACAGGTGTTCGCGTGCCCAGCGTAGGTCGTCCCGGCGGGTCGGTGCCGGGGCCGGCGTGAACGGCTCGTACGGGTCCTCTGCCTGCAGGCCCAATGTCACGGCGGCCAGCCGGGCGACGCGCTCGTGCGCCACCGAGGTGAGGTGCAGCCGGTCGTCGCTGAATGCGCCCTGGGTGCGCAGCGAGGCGAGCGACCACAGCTCGACCAGGTCCGCTCCGGTACGGGTGGCGATCTGCCGCAGGTGGGAGTTGTAGATCGCGGCGCGACCCCGGGCCAGGCGCAGCACCGGTGCGGTCGGGTCGAAGCCGGTGAACATCAGCACCCGCGCGCCCGTGGCCCGCAACTGCCCGACCAACTGCTCGAAGGTGTCGGCAAGTGCGTCGATGTCCGCCCGGGGACGCAGGATGTCGTTGCCGCCGCCAGCGATCGAGAACAGGTCCGCGCCACTAGTGAGGGCGGCCGGCAGCTGTTCGTCCCGGATCTGCTGCAGCAGCTTCCCGCGGACAGCCAGGTTGGCGTATCGGAACTCGGGGTTCTGGTCGGCGAGCCGGTCGGCGAGACGATCTGCCCAGCCCCGCATGCGCCCGTCGGGCCGGACGTCGTTCATCCCCTCGGTGAAGCTGTCACCGATCGCGACGAAGGCGTTGAAGGCTGATGCATCGTTCATGCTGAATCCCGAGATGATCTTAGCGCCGACGCCGCGGGATCGCCGCCGGGACATAGGGAAGGGCCGGCGGCACGGGAGGGATGTGCCGCTCGGCCCTTCACGCACCACTCTACGTCATGTCGCGGTGTCCTCGGCCACCGGGCCGAGTGTTCATAGCCAACAAATCCGGCAGGCAAACATGGAAAGCGTCGAGGCCTCACGTAAGGTGGATTCGTGGCGCTCCTCGGCTTTCCCAATCCGGTCAACGAGATCGCGGCGCGCACGGTTGCTGCTGGCGTGGTGCTGCTGACCGGGTTCATGTTCATCCTCGCGACGGCGTTGGACACCGTGTGGCTCTGGCTCACGATCCCGCTCGCCTACGGTTTCCTCGCCCGGGTGCTGACCGGACCCAGACTCAGCCCGTTGGGGCAGGTGGCCACTCGGGTCATCGCACCGCGGGTCGGGCGCGAGAAGCTGGTCGCGGGTCCCCCGAAGCGCTTCGCGCAGGCGATGGGGCTGGCGATGAGTACGGCCGCGCTCGTCCTGCACGCGGCGGGATGGGACCGGGCGGCCCTGGTGTTCGTGGGAATGGTCTTCGTCGCAGCCACCCTCGAATCGGCGTTCGCCCTCTGCCTCGGCTGCAAGATCTTCGCGGTGCTGATGCGTCTCGGTGTGATCCCCGAGGACACGTGCCGCGAGTGCAACGACATCGGCCTGCGTTACTCGACTGCCTCCTAGCCTGGTCCGGCAGACTGTGCCGGTGTCCGATCTGAGTACGCCTCCCGCCGAGGCCACCGCTCCCCCGCGGGAGCGGCCGGGCGCGGAGGTGATCGCGGTCCTGCTGGTCTCGCTCGGCATGAGCGGGATCTATGCGCTGCTCTCCCTGATCCGCTCCGAGATCACGGTGCAGGGCGGCATCGGCAACGCCACCGCCACCGTGGTCGCCGGTACGTCGTCCGCACACCAGTGGCTCGACGTCCTCGACGACCTGGCGAACATCCTCAACGGCGTCGGGCCGATCGTCCTCGCCCTCGTCCTGCTGGCCCGCTGGCCGGGAGGCCCTGGCTTCGGCATCGGCTTCGGCACCGTGCGCTTGCGCCGGTCGGCGCTGCAGGGCGCCGGCTTCTGCGCGCTGATCGGCATCCCCGGGCTCGCACTGGTGTACGTCGCCCACAGACTCGGGCTGAACGCCTCGCTGGAGGTCGTCAACTTCCCGGACGTCTGGTACCGCGTTCCGTACCTGTTGCTGTCGGCCCTGCAGAACGGCGCGGCCGAAGAGGTCGTCGTCGTCGGCTACCTGCTCACCCGGCTGCGGCAGATGAACTGGTCGAACCAGCGCGCGCTGCTCGCGAGTGCGACGCTGCGCGGGAGCTATCACCTCTATCAGGGCTTCGGCGGATTCGCGGGCAACTTCGTGATGGGGCTGATCTTCGGCTGGTGGTTCCAGCGCAGCCGCCGGGTGATGCCGCTGGTGATCGCGCATTTCCTGCTCGACGCGATCAGCTTCGTCGGCTACGTCTACCTGCACCGACACATCAGCTGGATCTGAATCCGTTCGGCGCCCTCTGGCAGGGTGGATGTCGTGGGCCTGCAGATCGTCAAGCCCGTCCCCGTCGACGAAGTGGGGGTGGACGGCCACGCTGGCCGTGGCGCCGTCCGGCAGGTGGCGATCGAGGAATTCCGCGCGGTCGCGAACGAGGTCTTCGACCGGCAGCGAGCGCTGCGTCCCGCAGCGGCGAACTCGTGAACCCGCTTCAGCGCAGTGGCACGCACTTTTCGATCGATCGCACCAGCGCGGTGGCGTAGTTGTGCTTGTCCGCCGAACTCAGCCCGACGCGTCCGGCACTGTTGCCGCCGACCTCGTTGTAGACCCACGGCACGTGCGACAGCAACTGGACCATCCACATGTTCCCGGCGGGAAGGCCGCGGCTGGCCATGTTGTAGCCGATGTCGCCCAGCAGACGCACCGACGTGTGCTCGGTTACCGCCCGGGTCGAGCGGAAGATCTTGGCGTACCGCTTGCTCTTCTTGGCGATGGCACGGTTCGTGAAGACGATCTTCTTGCCGCCCGGCGTCGTGCGGTACTTGCCCACCGACTGGTAGTAGACGATGTTGTTGCCAGCGCGGTAGCCGATGCCTCCGGCGCTGCCCGCCTGGTCGTGGATGCTGATCGCCAGCGCGGCATGTGCGTGGTTGGCGATCGCGGCGCGGTGGGCGAGGCTCACCCGCGAGCCGACGCTCTTCTTGGTCATCACGACGCGGTACCCGTCCTTGACCAACTTCTTGCGGGCGAGCTGCGCCACGGCGAACACGTCCCGCATCTCCGGTTCGTTGGCGTAGTCGGAGACGTCGAGACCGGTCGCCTTGTCGATCGCGTGGACGGCCGGGCTGTGGCCGGGGTCGAGCACGATGACGGGGCGGCCGGAGGTGGCATGACTGGTGAGGTGCGCGGCGGGCGTCGCCGAGGCGGCGTGTACGGATCCTGATGGCGACGACGCGGCCGCCGAAATCTCGGACGAGGCAACGGACGGTGCTGACGCGCTGGTGCCCGTCGCACCCGTGGAACACGCGGCGAGCACGGCGGGCAGAAGGACCAACGCGAGACGCCTCATGTGGGCGGCAGGTCGTCGATGTCGGGGGTCGGTGGCGTGGGCGGAGTGCTGCGCACCTCGAACCAGTCCGTCGTATCGATCGGCTCGGCCGGCGTGGCCGGGGGCGCGCCCTGGGCCTGCAGGAACGATTGCGCGTTCGGATCTCCCCCACCCAATCGAGAAAGCCCTTCCAGCGCCTTGCTGAACTCGGTCGGCAGCATCCACACCTTGTTCGCGTCCCCTTGAGCGATCTTGGGCAGAGTCTGCAGGTACTGGTAGGCGAGCAGCGCCGGGTCGGGCTGCGCGGCGTGGATCGCACCGAACGTGGTCTCGACGGCCTTGGCCTGGCCCTGGGCGGAGAGGTACTGCGCCGCACGTTCGCCTTCGGCGCGCAGGATCGCGGCCTGCTTTTGTGCCTCGGCCTGCAGGATGGCGGCCTGCTTCAGCCCCTCCGCCTCGAGGATGGCGGCCTGCCGCTGACCTTCGGCGGTCTTGATCTGCGACTCGCGCTGGCCCTCGGCGGACAGGATCGTCGCGCGCTTGGCCCGGTCGGCGCGCATCTGCTGTTCCATCGCCTCCTGGATGGACGGCGGCGGGTCGATCGACTTCAGCTCGACGCGCGCGACACGGATGCCCCAGTTCCCGGTGGCCTCGTCGAGCACGCCGCGCAACTGCGTGTTGATCGAGTCGCGGCTGGTCAGCGTCTGTTCGAGGTCGAGGGAGCCCACCACGTTGCGCAGCGTCGTAATCGTCAGCTGCTCGACGGCCTGGATGTAGTTGGCGATCTCGTACGTCGCCGCGCGCGGGTCGGTGACCTGGAAGTAGATCACCGAGTCGATGGCGACCGTCAGGTTGTCGGAGGTGATCACCGGCTGCGGCGGGAAGCTGACCACCTGTTCGCGCAGGTCGATGAGCGGCTTCATCTGGTCGATGAACGGAACCAGGAAGACCAGCCCCGGCCTCGCGGTGCGCGTATAGCGTCCGAGCCGCTCGATCACCGCCGCACGGGCCTGGGGCACGATGCGTACCGACCTGATCAAGATGATCAGGACGATGACCGCGATGACGATCCCGGCAATCGCACCTGCGCTCACGCCCGCCGCCCGCTGTGCTCAAAGATCTTCGCAGCGAGAGGTGCCCCCACTGCAAGCTGTCGCTCGTCCCTCATGCTCGCTCCACAAGCTGTCGCTCGTCCCTCATGCTCGCTCCACAAGCTGTCGCTCGTCCCTCATGCTCGCTCCACAAGCTGTCGCTCGTCCCTCATGCTCG
>Ga0164242_10010158_pt1 | contig 10098 bp, 4 predicted proteins | sample OricomgcompostMG_FD_108783 | JGI IMG/M metagenome (GOLD analysis project Ga0164242, IMG submission 108783) | Miracle-Growth compost microbial communities from Emeryville, California, USA - Original compost - Miracle growth compost (MG) ... | reverse complement strand
GCCTCGCGCGCGACTGGCCGGACACACCCGCTCGATGAACTTCCGACCCGACGTCACCGCCATGCTCGCCGCCGGCGGCTCGGTGGACGAGGTCTCCCGCGAGGAATACCTGAGCCTGGTCGCTGATCTGCATGACCAGCTGCTACCCACCCGCCCCGGCGCACTGGACCGGCCCGCACGCTGGTGGCAGCAGGCGCTCTACGACCTGCAGTTCGCCCGCGGGGGCGCGACCGCCCTGCGCTATGTGGTCGGCTACAACTCCTCCGGCCGGGTCGACGGTCACGCCATCTACCGGATCAAGGACGACTTCACCGTCACCGGCGCCAACAACGAGGTGCGCATCGGCGAGGTCGAGTCCGAGACGGCCGTCGGGTATGCCCGGTTGTGGCGCTACCTGTTCGACCTGGATCTGGCTCGGCAGTTCCTGCGCCGCAACGCCCCCGTCGATGACCCGGTCCGGCACCTGGTCGCCGACCCGCGCGCCATTCACACCGAGCTCACCGACGGGCTCTACCTGCGCCTGTTGGACGTTCCGGCCGCGTTGCGGGCCCGCCGGTATGCCGCCGAGGCCGAGTTGGTGATCGAGGTGAGCGATGCGCTGATCGGCACCAACTCCGGTCGGTACGCCCTGAGCCTCGGGCCGGACGGGGCGACGGTGCGCCGGGTGCGCCGCCGCCCGGACCTCAGCCTGGACGTGCGGGAACTGGGCGCGGTGTACCTCGGCGGCCCGGGCCTGGCCGAGCTGCACCGGGCCGGGCTGGTCACCGAGCACCGATCCGGTGCGGTCGCGGTGGCCTCCACCGCCTTCGGCTGGCCGGTTGCCCCGTTCTGCGCCGACAACTTCTGACGGGAAGAGGGCTCCCGCGCTGCCTGCTAGCCCGCCAGGTCGATCAGGGCAATCCTTGCTGCGCTCTGCCTGGAAGGTTCCGTTCTGGCCGCAGGGATTGCCATGATCCACTCCGAGGGGGCGGCGGTGCGGGGCGCTCGTCCCGTCCCCGGAACCTGCTACCGTCGTCAGCGTCGTCGATCCCACGCGGGAGAGGACCCGGAGCGCGAAGGGGCGCACCGGGGACGCCGAAGGAGCAAGCGCCTCCCTGCCAATCTCTCAGGCCAGCGAACCGCGAGGGCTAGACACCTCTGGAAAGCAGCGCAACCTCACTCGGGAAGCGCTCGCCGAAGGGGCAAACCGGCGTCCCTGGCCCCGGTGAAGCTCTCAGGCACCGATGACAGAGGGGGAGGTCGCTGAGGCGTGCCCATCACCCCCGGCGGACCCACCCGTCACGCACCAGAGGACCGGGACTCCCGGCGGAGGCGACGCAACCGATGAGCACATTCCCCCGCAAGCGGGAGGTACTCCCACCGCAGCACGGATCCGAGCGGCACGGCGAGCGTGCCGGGGCGGAGTTCGCCGACCGGCACATCGGCCCGGACACCTTTGAACTCGACCGGATGCTCGCCGCCGTCGGGGTCCGCGACCTGGACGCGCTGGCCGACGCGGCCGTGCCCGCCGGGATCCGCTCCGCCCGGCCGCTGGACCTGCCGCCGGCGCTGTCCGAGACCGAGGCGCTGGCCGCGCTGCGCGACCTCGCCGCGAAGAACCGGCCGATGGTGTCCATGATCGGCATGGGATACCACGACACCATCACCCCCGGGGTGATCAAGCGCAACGTGCTGGAGAGCCCCGCCTGGTACACCGCCTACACGCCCTACCAGCCGGAGATCAGCCAGGGCCGGCTGGAGGCGCTGCTGAACTTCCAGACCGCCGTGTCCGATCTCACGGCACTGGACATCGCCAACGCCTCGATGCTCGACGAGGCCACCGCCGCCGCCGAGGCGATGACGCTGGCTCGGCGCGCGTCGCGCAGCAAGTCGAACCGGTTCGTGGTGGACGCCGACACATTGCCCCAGACCTTGGCCGTGATCCGGACGCGCGCCGAACCGCTGGGTATCGAGGTGCTGGTGACGGACCTGTCCGGGCCGCGCACGGCGGAGGGCGATACAGGCAATACCGAGCAGCCCGCGGACTCGGGGGCGCTGCCCACCGAGGACTTCTTCGGCCTGCTGCTGAGCTACCCCGCCGCGTCCGGGACGGTGCGCGACCACGCCGCGCTGATCGAGGCGGCGCACCAGCGGGAGGCCAAGGTCGTCGTCGCCACCGACCTGCTGGCGCTGACCCTGCTGCGCCCACCCGGGGAGATCGGCGCGGACATCGCGGTCGGCTCCTCGCAGCGGTTCGGGGTGCCGCTGGGATTCGGCGGCCCGCACGCCGGATTCATCGCGGTGCGCTCCGAGCTGCAGCGCCAACTGCCGGGCCGGCTGGTCGGCGTCTCGCACGATTCGGCGGGCAATCCCGCCTACCGCCTGGCGCTGCAGACCCGCGAGCAGCACATCCGCCGGGAGAAGGCCACCTCCAACATCTGCACCGCGCAGGTGCTGCTGGCCGTGATGGCCTCCATGTACGCGGTCTACCACGGCCCGGAGGGGCTGCGGGCGATCGCCGAGCAGGTGCGGGCCAGGGCCCACCTGCTGGCCGGAACGCTGCAGGAGGCGGGCCTGACGGTCGTGCACCGCGAGTTCTTCGACACCGTCCGCGTGCGGGTGCCGGGGCGGGCCGCGCAGGTGCTGGCGGCCGCCCGGGAGCGGGGGATCAACCTGTGGCGCGACGGTGACGACCACGTGCAGGTGTCGGTGTCCGAGGCGACCACCGACGAACACCTCAGGGCGGTGACGGAGGCATTCGGTACGCCCTACCGCGGAGTCGCCGGCTTCGCCTCCGAGCCCGGGTGGCTGGCCCGGACATCGCCGTTCCTGACCCATCCGGTGTTCCACGCGCACCGCAGCGAGACCGCGATGCTGCGCTACCTGCGCCGGCTGGCCGACTCCGACCTCGCGCTGGACCGCAGCATGATCCCGCTGGGTAGCTGCACCATGAAGCTCAACGCCACCGCCGAGATGGAGTCCATCACCTGGCCGGAGTTCGCGAACCTGCACCCGTTCGCGCCCGCCGAGGACGCGGCCGGCTACGCCGAGCTGATCGGACAGCTGGAGGGTTGGCTGGCCGAGATCACCGGCTACGCCAGGGTTTCCCTGCAGCCGAACGCCGGCTCGCAGGGGGAGCTGTCCGGGCTGCTGGCCATCCGGGCCTACCACCGGTCCCGCGGCCAGCAGCACCGGACCGTGTGCCTGATCCCCGCCTCGGCCCATGGCACCAACGCCGCCTCGGCGGTGATGGCCGGGATGAAGGTGGTTGTCGTAGGGACCGTCACCGACGGACCCACCGCCGGCAACATCGACCTGGCCGACCTGCACGCGAAGATCGCCGCGCACGCCGACGATCTCGCCGCGATCATGGTGACCTACCCGTCCACGCACGGCGTCTACGAGGACACCATCACCGAGATCGCCGACGCGGTACACGCGGCCGGCGGCCAGGTCTACGTGGACGGCGCCAACCTCAACGCCCTGGTCGGCCTGGCCAGGCCGGGCGAGTTCGGCGGCGACGTGTCACACCTGAACCTGCACAAGACGTTCTGCATCCCGCACGGCGGCGGCGGACCCGGCGTCGGCCCGGTGGCGGTGCGCGAGCACCTGGCGCCGTTCCTGCCCGGTCACCCGCTGGTCGACCTGGGCGTGACCGCCCCCGAGGACGGGGGAGTGGGTGCGGTCGCGGCGGCGCCCTGGGGCTCCGCGGGCATCCTGCCTATCTCCTGGGCATACATCGCCATGATGGGCGCCGACGGGCTGCGCCGGGCCACCTTGACCGCCGTCGCCGCCGCCAACTACATCGCCCGGCGGCTGGACGAGCACTACCCGGTGCTGTACGTCGGCGAGTCCGGGCACGTCGCACACGAGTGCATCCTGGACCTGCGCGGCATCACCAAGGACACCGGCGTCAGCGTGGACGACGTGGCGAAGCGGTTGGCGGACTACGGATTCCACGCGCCGACGATGTCGTTCCCGGTGGCCGGCACGCTGATGGTGGAGCCCACCGAGAGCGAGGACCTGGCCGAGATCGACCGGTTCTGCGACGCCATGATCGCCATCAAGGGCGAGATCGGCCGGGTGGGCTCCGGTGAATGGCCCGCGGAGGACAACCCGCTGCGCAACTCGCCGCACACCGCCGCGGTGCTCGCCGGCGAGTGGCAGCACCCGTACAGCCGCGCCGAGGGAGCGTTCCCGGCCGGGGTGGATGCGGCGCACAAGTACTTCCCGCCGGTGGGCCGGATCGACGGGGCCTACGGCGACCGGAACCTGATGTGCTCGTGCCCGCCGGTGGAGGCCTTCGCCGACTGATCGAACCGCGCTTGTCAACTGCTGCGGCGCTTATCAACTCGGCGGGAATGTGACGCATGTGACGGGAGCTGCCGAGTTCGCACGAGTCGTGCAAGTTGATAAGCGCCGGGCCCCGAGGGTCAGTGGTCCAGCGTGAGCAGGTCGGTCAGGGTCGTGGCGAGCTTCCTCGGATCCGTGACCGGCACGTACTCGCCGCCGCCTGCCTTGGCGATCTCCTGGTAGGCGTCCACCGGGACCGCACTGCCGAGCCCGATCACGTCGACGCGCACCTTGCTGCCGACCGCATCCTCGGCGTCCAGCACCGACTGCCGCGGTGTTGCCGGCGTCTGGTCGACGCCGCTGGTGATGAGCACGACGCGATTCTCCCGCCCCGTCACACCGGCGTCGGGGACCTTGGTCAGCGCCTCGATCAACGCGCCGTACGCCCAGCGGTCGCCGTCGGCCTTGAGGGCGGCGAGCGCCGACTTCAACGCGCTGGACCGGGCCTTGCCGTCCACCTTCGAGCCGAGCGGTCCGGTGGACACCAACTCGGGATATCCGTTGGGCGGCAAGGATCCCGAGTCGGCGAACGCCCACAGCCCGGCCCGGTCGGTCACGGAACCGTCGGTCACAGACCCCACCGCCGCCTTCGCCCAGTCCAGCAGGGACTTGCCGTCCTGGGTGGCCGCCATCGCGTCCGAGGCGTCCACGATGACCGTCAGGACCGGGCCGCTGGCCGCGGGATTCGCGCTGGTGGTGGATCTGGTCGTTGACGTCGAGGTCGACGTCGTCGGTGAGGTGACGGTCGAGCTCCCGGTGGTCGGTGATGTGGCGGTCGGTGACGTGGTGGTCGGTGACGTGGTCGTCGGGCTGGCGCTGGTGCTGGTGGGTGCCGTCGAGGATCCGGTATCCGCCGAGGATGTGCCCGAACTCGCCGCCCCGCCACTCGTGACGACCGATCTCGGCAGGCTGGGGGCCGGCTGGCCGAGGGCGTCGGCGATGGCCGCGGTCACCTCGGGGCCGGCGTCGGTGAGCCGCTTGACGGTGGTCGTGGTGTCCACCCCGGCGACCGGGTCCTTCGGGTGCGCGGCGTCGGTGCGCCAGCCGTGATCGGCGAACACCTGCTGCGCGGGGGGAGTGGACAGGTAGGCCTGGAAGGCGCTGGCGGCGGCCGCCACCGTCCGATTGGTCCACGACGCAGTGATGGGTGCCGCGATCAGTGCGTCACCCACGGTCGCGCCGTGGGGGTGCACCGCCGCCAGGTGCTTCCCGGTCGCGTCGAAGTGCACCAGGGCCGACTCCGTCACCGGCACCGCCGTGGCCGTTCCCTGGCCTCCGGCCAGATCGGCCAGCGCCCTCGCCGTGTCGGCGGCATCGGCCGCGGCGCCCTGGCCGACAGAGGTGAGCGCGTCGGCGCCGGCGGTGACGTCCGCGCGGGTCAGCGGCTCGGAGCGCCCGGCGCCGGCCAGCATGGACTGCAGTGCGTAGCCCGTCGCCGGATTGCTCGCGATCGGCGGCAGCGCCAGCAGCAGGTGACGGCCACCCGTCATCGCCGCGGTGCCGGACGGCCCGGCCGCGGTGGGCAGATCGGACCAGGCCAGCGACGAGACGGCCGGCACGTCGTCGGCATCGACGGCGAGCACCACCGGCGACCAGGCGAACGCGTCGGTCGGGTGACCCGCCGCGACGTCCGGCCGGGCCGCGTCGAGCGCGGTGAGGCTCGCGGAGCTGTCCGGCACCCACATCCCCGGGGCGCCCCCGGCGTCGGACGGCCAGTCACCGGCCAGGCCCGCCAGTGCCACGTGGTCTGCCACCGCCGTCACGGCCGTGGTGACGCAGGAGGTCCGCGCCACCGGCTTGGTGGCGTTGAAGTCCTTGGCGGCCTCGGCGAGGGCCGGCTGGGCGTCGGGGCCGGCCGCGACGTGCAGGGTGACGCGACCGCTGCACACCCCGTCGGTCGCTGAATCTGTGCGGTTGACGATGACGAAATACCCGACGGTGATGACGGCCAGCACGATGACCACGACCACTGCCGTGATCACCCAGCGGGCGATTCCCCGGCGTCTGCCGGCGTCGGCGTGGCGCCCCATCAGACCTCCGGTGTCCGCTCAAGGAAAGCTGTCCGCTGAAGAAGGTGCCTGCGCGAAGGCGATCTCCACTGTAACCAGGCCGGGTGCGCCGCCCGGGGACCTTCGCCGAACGATGATCGACGGCCCGCAGCCGAGGTCCCGGTCCGCTACGGTGTGCCCTTGCGGGTGGCACCGCACTGCCATCACCTGACACCATGGAGCCTGGCGCGCCGGGCACCACGCCAGGCACACTGTGCATCACGTGGTGGGTGACGCGGGCCAGGGCACGAACGACCAGGTCGGACCGACCACGGTGAACGGCGCTGCGGGGCGCCCGGGGACGAACGCGAGAGGACGCACGCAAGATGGCAAATCCCTTTGTGAAGGCGTGGAAGTACCTGATGGCGCTGTTCTCGTCGAAGGTGGACGAGTACGCGGACCCGAAGGTGCAGATCCAGCAGGCCATCGAGGACGCACAGCGCCAGCACGCCGCGCTGAGCCAGCAGGCCGCGGCCGTGATCGGCAACCAGCGCCAGCTGGAGATGAAGCTCAACCGGCAGATGAGCGACGTGGAGCGGCTGCAGGCCTCGGCCAAGCAGGCGCTGGTGCTCGCCGACGAGGCCAAGGCCAAGGGTGACGCCGACAAGTCGGCCCAGTACGAGCAGACGGCGCAGGTCTTCGCGACCCAGCTCGTGTCGGCCGAGCAGCAGATGGAAGACCTCAAGGCCATGCACGACCAGGCGCTGCAGGCGGCCGAGCAGGCCAAGAAGGCGGTCGAGCAGAACGCCATGCAGCTGCAGACCAAGCTGGCCGAGCGCACCAAGCTGCTCAACCAGCTGGACCAGGCCAAGATGCAGGAGCAGATCTCCGCGTCGCTGAAGTCGATGTCCTCGTTGAACGCCCCGGGCAACACCCCGACCCTGGACGAGGTGCGCGACAAGATCGAGAAGCGGTACGCGAACGCGCTGGGTGCGGCCGAGCTGAGCAAGAGCTCGGTGGAGGGCCGCATGCTCGAGGTGGAGAAGTCCACCCTGGACATGGCCGGCGCCGCCCGGCTGGACCAGCTGCGGGCACAGATGCACCCCGAACTGTCCGCCACCCAGGCGCGGGCGATCGACAACGCGGCCGGCAGCGCCACCACCGCGGCGGACAGCGCTGCGACCGCTCCCGCCGAACAGCCCCAGCAGCAGAGCTGACCGGTGCGCGGCCTGGCCAAGGTGGGCTCGGCCGTGGCCCGCTCCGCGTCGGTGCGTGCTGCCGCGGGCCGAGGAGTGGACCTCGTCGCGCAGGCGACCGGTACCGCCACCGAGGCGCTGCGCAGCCGTCGTGATCCGTCGGTGGTCGCCGAGCGGCGCAGGGTCGCCGCTCGGCGTCGGCTGACCGCGTGGTCGCTGATCTGCCTCGTGCTGGCGACCCTCAGCGTCATCGAGGGCATCGAGGTCTTCTCCGACGGGGCGAGCGCGACCTCGATCGGCATGCTGGTGCTGCTCGCGGGACTGCTGGTGTACGGGCTGATCGGCGTCGCCCGTGCCGGGGTCGATCTGCGGTCGCGCACGCTGGCGGTGCGACGCCTGCCGGCACCTCAGCCCGCCCGGCGGCCCGTCGCCGCCGGCATCCGGCCGCTGATGGGCCGCCTGGACGGTTACTCCGACGCGTTGCGCCAGCTCGTCGGGGCCCTCGGTTCGGCGGGGACCGGCTCCCCGCTGCGGCGACTGCGCGACGAGACGTTGCAGGCGGCCGACGCGGCCGAGATCAGGCTCCGCGCCCGGGCCGCCGAGCTGACCGCCGTGGTACGGGCCGGCGGGCCGACCCTGCCCGCCACCCGTGCACGGCTCGAGCGGGACATCGCCGACGGGGTGGAGGAGTACGGCCGGCTGGTCGCCGCGGCCGGGGAGGCGGCGGCCGCCTGGGGCGAGCTGGACCGCAGCACCACCGGCGCGGGGGGCGTCGCCCGGGTCACCGAAGAACTCATCGCGCTCGCCGCGGGGATGCGGGAGTTGGTGAGCGCGGCGCCGCCGTCCGCCTGATCGGCATCGCCGTGCTGGCGGGTTGTTGGCGATCGGGGACGTGGCGGTGACCCGGCGTGGCAGACTTCCCTGGTCCGGACCCGATTCGCGCCGGTCGCGCCGCGCCTGCCGCGGCCGGTGACGATGAGACGATGACGGGCACGACCCAGCAACGAAGGAGCGCATGTCGGTGGAGGTGCTCGGCATCGACTTCGGCACCTCCAACACCGTTGCGGTGCTGGCAGGTGGCGGACGGCCGCCACGGGTGCTGTCCATCGACGGGAACTCCTGGATGCCGTCGGCCGTGTACGTCGACGACGACGATTCGCTGGCCGTGGGCCGGGACGCGGAGCGCAAGGCACGCCTGGCACCCGAACGCTTCGAACCCAATCCGAAGCGGCGCATCGACGATGGGGAGGTCCTGCTCGGCGTCCGGGTGGTCCCGGTGGTCGACGCCATCGCCGCCGTGCTGGGCCGGGTCGGCGAGGAGGCCCGGCGACAGCTCAACGGGCGCAATCCCGATCAGGTCCATCTGACGCACCCCGCGCAGTGGGGCAGCGCCCGGCAGAACGTGCTGCTGACGGCGGCGCGCGCGGCCGGACTGGGCGGGGCGATCAGCCTGCTGCCCGAACCGGTCGGCGCAGCCGCGCACTTCGCGTCGTTGCCCGGGAACGCGCTCCCACCCGGATCCGCCCTGGCCGTCTACGACCTGGGCGGCGGCACGTTCGACTGCGCGGTGGTCGGCTCGACTCCGACCGGATATACGGTGCTCGCCGAGGCGGGGCTGCCGGACGTCGGCGGTGTCGACTTCGACCAGACCATCCTCGACCACCTCGGCCGCACGGCGGCGGCGGCCGATCCCGGCCGCTGGCAATCGCTGACCAACCCCAGGACGGCGGGGGAGCGGCGGTCTGCCCGCTCCCTGCGCGAGGACATCCGCGCGGCCAAGGAGACGTTGTCCCGGTACTCGCAGACCGAACTCCCGCTGCCCGAGCCGTTCGAGGACACCCTGCTCACCCGGCGCGAGTTGGACGGGTTGATCCGACCGGCGATCGTGCGGACCGTCGAACTGCTCTCCGCGACGATCGAACGGGCCGGCGTCGCCCCGCAGCGCCTCGCGGGCGTCTACCTGGTCGGCGGGTCCAGCCGGATCCCACTGGTGGCGACGGTGATCTCCGACAAGCTCGGCATCGTCGCCTCCACCCTGGACCAGCCCGAGACCTCGGTCGCGATGGGCGCGGCGATCACTCCGGGCGCTGCGCGCCCGTCCGGTCGGACGGAGTCGCTCGGCCCGACCTCGGTCCCACCGGTCGTCGGGCCGGGCCAACGGCCGGCGGGGCCGCCCCGCCCGGCGGTGGCGCCGCAGTCCGGCTCCCTCACCGGCCCGCAGCACGGCATCCCGGGTGCCGCGCGCCCCGGACCGGCGCCGGCCTCCGGGCACTCCGGTTCTCCGGCCGCCGGCGCGCGACCCACCGCGCCGGCGCCCGCCGCCTCGACCTCGGGTCCGCACTCGGGCTCCGTCACCGGCCGTCCCCCCGCCGGCCCCGCGCCCTCGGGGCCGTCCGTCAGCGGCCCACGGGCTCCGTCGAGCAGCGGGCCCCATTCCACCCGCGCGATCGCCGGACCAGCCCCCACCGGTCCGAGCATCTCGGGCCCGCACCCGATTCCCGGATCCGGCCCCGCTCCCGGCCGTCGCCGCGGCCTGATGATCGGTATCGCGGCCGCCGTGGCGGTGATCGTCGCCGTCGTCG
>Ga0164242_10010157_pt1 | contig 10098 bp, 7 predicted proteins | sample OricomgcompostMG_FD_108783 | JGI IMG/M metagenome (GOLD analysis project Ga0164242, IMG submission 108783) | Miracle-Growth compost microbial communities from Emeryville, California, USA - Original compost - Miracle growth compost (MG) ... | reverse complement strand
AAGGCCACGGCGATGTTCGACCCGAGGGGCTGTCGCTAGATGCTATTCTTAACAACCACCCACAAGAGGTCAATAGCAGTATGCCACCAATCCGAGAACGGGAGGGTGCGTCAATATATGACCCGGCTCAGTCGATGCCCTCCATATCTCCTATCCAAATGGCCAACCCCGGCCATTCTAGCACCTTTGACCGGCCTCAGCTAGGATCTGGAACCGATGGTTCGCCGACCACAACTTTAATGCCTGACCCGAGAACCCATAAGAGAAAGAGATCGCATTTCGAGCCGGGAGTTGCATTACTTCCGGATTTTGTTACCGCGGGGTTACTTACCCTAGACCAGGCAAAATCTTACTTTGACGCGTTCTTCGATGGCTGTGATCGGTACGTACCGGTCTTCGATCCGCAATACGATACCTTGCAGGGTGTTCGTAGTAGAAGCGGGCTTCTCTTCAGCACCATCTGCACGGTAGGATGCCGCGTTTTGAGTGGCACCGAGTCTCACCAATATCATCTGCTCAACTTCCATATCAAGAGAATGCTCAATTCCGTCATAACGAGCCCCACAAACGCCTCTTTGGAAGCGGTGCAGGCCTTACTTGTCAGAGCATGCTATGTACCAGAGAGATCCCTCCTCGTTGCTATCGCCACTCGCGTTGCGCTAGATCTGGGTTTGCCAGAGGCGTACGACAGGCTCTGCTCCAGCTTGATTTCTAGAGGGCGTGAGATCGAACAAAATAGCGGATCCTTCGAGGATGGTGCGACTTTGATACGGAAGACCCGAACATGGATGCATTTGCTTGTCCTGGGTCATATCCTACACGTTGACGCGGGCGACTTTCCAACCTTTGCATTCCGCGGCGACGTGCGAAGATGCAGAATTGTTCTCGACAGTCCCCACTCCACGAATTTAGACCTTCGATTGTTCTCTCAAGTTGAGCTAAATGTTCTGCGGGCGAAAATTTACGATTCACTATCCAACTGTGCCAATGTGGACGACGAGGAGATTATGGAAATGGTCCGAGACGCCAGAATGGACCTCGAAATATGGTTCAATGACTGGATGCGCATCGTCGAAAGATGCAACGAACAGCTACCGCAACTTAGACTGAATCTCCAGATTCAGAGATGCTGGGGCATCGCCGTAGCCATGTGCCGCGCTGTCCGGTTGTCCGGGGTGGAAAACGTCAACGCCATGTCACCAACCCAGAAGAACGTTCTCTTGATGGCAAAGGACGCGCTGAAGGAACACCTCATCATCACGATCGAAGAACCGAGGATTTACCTGCGGGAACTTCGATTCGCTATGGACTTTGTGTGGGCAAAGTGCGCCTTCTGTTACCTGCTTCTCCTCAAGCTCTCCATCCTATTACCAGATGACGACGAGCAGTTGGGCTGGGACCTCGTGGAGCAAGGGAGCATACTGCTAGCTGAGCTGAGCAAGGTTGCCGGGGGAGTTGCGGGTGGGGCTCGTAGTAGCACCAGCAAGCTTTATCTCCAATTGATGCAGGCTAGCATCGCGAAGTATCGACATGTGCTTCAGGGTGGAGATGATATTGGAGGCGGGGTTACAGCCGGCGACATCGAAACACCACATCAGCCAGGGACTATTACCGGTATTTCCAGAACGGGTGGACAGAACGAGTTAGAGTCATTTGTACCCGAACAGTTTGTCTTTGAATGGGACTTCCCCGGGCTGACGTTATTCTCTTCTCCAACTACTGAGGCTGTTTGGCTCGATGAGTTTCTCCTTGGGGCGTTAAATGGAGTTGAGGACTTGTACAATTCTGGATGGGCATCAATGGACATGGGAGGCTAATTATCTCAATATATCTATGGCAGTCGTCTACTTGTCTAGCTAAGCTCAAATCTCTTCCTTGCTTGGTCATCCCGGGGGAGCTCCTGTACCGTTTTAACCTCGTCGCTGATGACATTTCTATTGTCTCCAACCGGCAGAACAACAACAAGAGATTTCCATGGTGCAACGAAGCCAGAGGTTTCGTCCCTCGTAAACTTGACCTTGACATCTGATGAAGTGGTACTGTATGAGAACTTGTATTCCGAAACTTTGTTTTTCGCGACTGGCGAAACACCGTCGTCTTCGTGCCAGACGTTTTCGTACCACTTCCCGTTAGAGTTTGCCTGCGGTGGGAAGATCTCAACTGCCCGGTAGTCGTCGAGTGGCAAGCTGGCCACATTCTCCTTTTCACCGGGGGAAAGCACTTGAACGTCCCTGCCAACTGGGATGGCAGATCCGACCTTGGCGAGGACGGGGATACCAGCACCGTGCCATTCGGCGTCCACCGAGATCCACTGGCCCGCTTCGAAGTATTGGTAAGGCGCGTTGGTGTTCATGAAACCGTGGTCCTCGTCCGAGGCCTTGGGTAGATAAACACGGGACTTGCTAGCACCGGCCTCGTACACTCCGCCGATCAGCAGCGAGTCGCCAAGCCAATACTGAGTCTCACCATCCGTGATCTCCTTAGTCCAGACCTCGGGGTCCGACTCGTAGCCCCACCCGGTCCAGGTTTGTGCAGGAATGGCGGTCCGGTGACTTCGTAGCATGAGCGAGTAGATGTACGGGATCAGAGCGTACCGACGCTTAATGGTCTTGCGTATTAGCGGGGTGATAGAAGGGTACATCCAGGGTTCGATGACATCGCCGACGCTGTTATCGTCGCCAGTCTTGAAGCAGTTGATAGCGAAACGAGGAGAATAAATACCCAGCTGAACCCAGCGTAGCAACAGCTCTGGCGTGGGCTGCGGCCCCTCGAATCCGCCAATATCGTGACCGTAGCACTGCATTAGGCAAACACCTGCGGTCAGAGACAGTGCGTTGGCACCTTTCATCCCTTCCCAGCTCGTGATGTTGTCGCCACTCCACGAACTGCAGGCGTAACGCATCGTTCCGGCTGTAGCACTGCGGGTCAGGACAAAGGGACGCTCCTCCGGGGCAGCCTCAACGAGCGCGTCGTGGGAGGATTTGCCGTTGAGCTCTGTGTGCATGCTGCGTCCCCAGACTCCGACTTGAGGCCGATTCTTGTAAGCCTCGGGAACATTGACGGACGGCTGGTCCAGTTTGTTTTCCCACTTATCATCGGGGATCGTGTATTCGTTATTGTCGTTCCAGATGCAGTCGATTCCCTCCTCGCGCAGCTGCTTAACTCCATCGTACCACCACTTGAATCCCGCGGCGGATGTGAAGTCAATGTGGGAACCTTCGCCGCTCTCGCCGCCTCCCGCGCTCCAGAGCCGAGTTACAGCACTCTCTCTGGTGTGACCGTCCGTGAAGAGAGCACCAGCCGCCTTCAGCTTTTGATACTCCGGGTGGGTGTCTAACACATAGGGCTTTACGTTCGCAATGAGCCGCATGCCGAGCTTGTGGTACTCGTGGATGAAGCTTTTAGGGTCCGCGAACCGGTGACGGTTCCAGGTGAAAACGTGCCGATTCTTCGGTGGTTGTTCAGCAACAGTGTACCCGGAAGACATCTGGTAGGCCGAGCATGGAATGTCATGTTCCTTCATTTTCTGGGCAAGCTCAATCAATGCCTCACTTGCTGGAGGGCTATCAAGCATCGAGTACTTCATGCCACCCGAGAGGTATCCAAACGCCCACCGAGGCACGAGCAGGGGATACCCTGCGAGGTCGGCATATGCTGTGACAATGTCCTTTATCGTCTTTCCAACGATCATGTACTCCTCTAGGCCACCGTACTCCTGTCGGCAGACCTTATAATGGCCCCACATGCCGTCCATCTCGGAACCGATTGAGTACTCTCCCCTGGTGTGGCTGGTGGAGAAAAGGGCCACGCACCCCTGAGGTGTGGCATTGACCAGCAGTGGGATGTTTTTGTACAGGGGATCAGTCCTGTGAACGTCGTAACCAAAGCTGTCTGTGGCTGACAATATGAACCGACGACCAGCCAAGTTCATTGGCGCGGCCTTCTCACCAAGCCCGAGGTAGAGGCTGCCCCGGTTGTACCGCGAGTAGTGCGCGACACCGGTCCCGTCGACAGCATAGCTGCGATGGGGAACGTCTTCGTGCAGAAGAGTGCCTTCGGGGCCCCCGAGTGACACTGACACAGTAGGTGCAGAACCAGTCCAGTCCACCTTAACTGAAATATCCTGGATTTGGATTTCTTTCCTTGTCTCAGAGGAGGTCACGGTTGGCTGTGCCCCCTTGAGATCCCGAGTGGGGACGGGAATGCTCGGATGAGGAGGGAGAGGGTGGGCATCAGCCGTAAAGGTTGTCCTGAACACATTCGGGCGGACGGGTTCGAAAGTGAACCGGAATGGAAGTTCTGGATCTGTAGAGTTGAGACTAATCGAGAAGGGATCACTCTCTGAGCCAGCCTTCTGGGAAGGGTTGGCAGCCCATGATGAGGGAATACGCTCTTGTTGAGGCATTATTGATTCTGAAAGTGGGCTAGAATCAAAGGGGTGGCCTGTTTGGGAATGTGCACGATCCCGGGACTTTGGAGGAGCTGTTTGGCGGCTCTTTAAATGTGGTCATTCGAAGTTCGGTGTTAGTACCCGGGTTTACTACGGAGGAGGCCCCCACGGGGCCGGGGAGGAGCCTGCAAACGAGTCATGAGTTAACGAGGCACTTTACCGCCAAGTCGTGCCGTAGCGCGTAGTCCGAGCCGATCGCAACAGTGTCCATGCAATTAATTGTCTGTCGGGTGACAGGAAATTAAGTCCGACTTCGGTCGGCTTCCCGATGCTCTTCAATACTGCTGGTTGTCTTCGCGGATGAGACGGGGATCGGAGAAAAGTACCGAAGTGGGTCAAATATGACGACAAATAACTCCACAGTTCGGTGAACTACACCGATATCCGAGAAAAAAATCCTTAGCGTAAGACCCTGATAGGCTGCTCCCGCCCCTGTTGAAGGAGGTGTTTCCCCATGGGGAGAATATGGGGGTTTCCGAGTAATGCAGCATTGGTCGGCTCTTGGATCGGATCCTTCGCCGTGGTTGGAGACTAGGATAGAGACGAAAACTGGTATATCAGATGCGCTTCTCCAATGCTACTTCACCACTGACGATCACTCCTCCCCCTTCTCCAACCATCACTACCTACAACTCCTAGGATCACGATGGAGCCCACCAACAAGGGCAATGCCGACTCAATTCACCTCGAGAGTGTCCAAAACCAGGATGTCTCTAAGTCCGGGCATGATCGCATCGAACCCACCCACGTCGACGCCGACGTGATCGAGTCTTCGAAGGATGACACCTTCGCCAGGGACAAAGCTGCCCAGTTCCTCAAGGAAGCCGGGCATCAGATTATCGTGACTCCGGAAGACAACAAGCGCGTCTTGCGGAAGATCGATCTTCGGATCCTACCTATCATCCTTTTCGTCTACTGTCTTCAGTCGCTCGACAAAACAACCCTGTCCTACGCTTCCGTTTTTGGCCTCATCGAGCACACCCACCTAGAGGGAGACGAGTACTCGTGGCTCGGATCCGTCGTCTACCTTGCCCAACTAGTGTTTCAGCCTCTTGTCGCCTATAGCTTGGTCAGATTCCCGGTGGGAAAGTTCTCTGCGACAATGGTCCTCTGCTGGGGTGCTGTGCTCTGCGGCATGGCTGCCGCCAAAGACTTTGGCGGTCTAATGGCTGCCAGGCTCTTGCTTGGCGCGTTTGAAGCTTCCGTTGGTAAGTTCCGATGTGGGAAGATACCTACTTGGCTTAGTAACTAATCGTTGTTCTCTCCCTTCCTAGCTCCCACATTCATTGCCGTTGTACAGATGTGGTACAGGCGTAGGGAACAAACGAAACGAAATGCGTCCTGGTACGCGATGCTGGGCGTTGTCAACATCGTAAGGGCGAGCTTCCATCCAAACAAGTCAAGGAATTGAGCTAACCAAGGTTCGCTCTTAAAAGTTTGGAAGTCTGTTGACCTACGGCTTGGGCCATATCAAGTCGTCCTTGTATCCCTATCAGGTTTGTTTTCTTACCCTCTTATTGGCCATAAACCTCTACGGGATCTAACCGGATGCTAGATCATCTTCCTCTTTTGTGGATCCATCACCGTCGCTTTTTCCGTCGTCATGTTGTAAGTAACCGTCCAAGCATTTGATAAAAGACCGCCGGCTCACAATATCTAGTCTCTACATGCCTGACTCTCCAGTTGAAGCCAAATTCCTCACAGAAGAAGATAAGATGATCGCAATTGAGCGTCTCCGCATGAACCAGATGGGAATAGGATCTGGGGTTTGGAAATGGGACCATGTGGTTGATTGCCTGCTCGATCCGAAATCATGGCTCTGGTTCTGCCTGATTTTCGTAATCTCGTACGCTCACCCTTATACTTAACCGACACGCCTGCAGGACATGGCGGCTAACCTCCGAGATTTAGCATCCCGAGTGGTGGTATCTCGACCTTTGGACCCCTGATCATCCAATCGTTTGGATTCGACTCCTTCACGACGATTCTCTTCAACATCCCCTTCGGTGCCGTACAAATAATCTCAACGCTCGGCGGTGCGTGGCTCGCCGACAAGATCAAGATGAAGTCACCAGTCCTCATGCTGCTGTGCGTGCCCCCCATCGTCGGCTGCGCCATCCTCCTCGCCGTTGGCCGAGACCCTGGCGACCGTGGAGTCCTGCTCTTCGGATACTACATCATCTCGGTTTATCCCGGGATTTCGCCGCTGATTTACTCTTGGTCGGGCCAGAACACCGGTGGTGATACGAAGAGGAAGGTTACCACGGCATTGATTTTCATGGGTGCGAGTGCCGGCAATGTCGTTGGACCCCTTCTTTTCAGGCCGGACGAGAAGCCACGATACACCAGGGGTTTGACGGCCAACCTAGCCTTGTTTATCATCTTGATTGTACTGATCGCAGTCGGGATGCTACTGATCAAAATCTTGAACCGAAGGCACGCCGCTATGCGGAAGGCCCTGGGCAAAGCGGAGCACCCCCAGGATTTGAGTATGGCGGATCAGAGGAATTTGGCTGATTCGGACGGAGCGTTGAACCAAGGTGAAGGTGGGGTGGGAGAAAACGCTTTCGACGACGTGACGGACGCGAAGAACGAGGACTTCATTTATGTGTACTAAGCTGGCTCTACCGATATTTCTTTTTCCGAACTCACGGCCTTACAGCCCCGTCCTCTAGTTGAATTCATTTTAGCACTCGAGCATTCTAGACAGGAGCCCAATATTGTGCCTGCAGGACTCTTAACTGAAGATCGAAGGTCCGCAAAGGGAACCCCAAGGTGCCAAGCTACGGGTCGATAGGTAGAGCGTACCTCGTACGACGAGTTTCACGGGTAATGATCAATCAAGTAGTGCATTGGGCACCGGGGGGGTAAATGCCAAGTGACAAACCAGTCTAGGAAATGCCGTTTAGTTCATCGTAGCACTGACAACACTTCTTCCGGCGCGTGGGGTGAAGAAAGAGACATGCTTAACTATAATTACGGCGGTAATCTGCAGGAACGCACGCTACTGGGTATTAAGGAAAACGAATCATATCAAATCCAGCCAAGACTAGTCCGGCCATCCCCCCTCCCCCCTCCCCTTCCAACCCCCCCACACGCACACAAATCCTGGAGCTTATGGCTTCTGAGCGTAGACAACATGACTATCATGCATTGATTAACGTCAATATTTCGACTAGCGAAAGGTAGGAAGGGAAGGTTTGACTCACAAGTTATACTGCGCATGAAGGTTCGGGTCTTTCACCTCCGCTCGGACCTTAGCGAGCAACACGACTACCTCCTGTTCGTCCCAGCCGAGGACATCACAAAACAGTCGGAGGGTGAAGCCCTCGAGACCATCTAGCAGCTGCGCCAGATTATACATACCGACCGTCTTCAGGTGCCGATCCCTCGGCCATGGCCCAATTGGGAACCTGAATTTTTTGTGGACGATGTTCTGGAAACCAGCCTCCTTGACCCACCCCTCCAGATGTGGGCCGGGGCTCGGCTCTCGGCCCGTCTTGCGGGCGGCTCCGAGCAGTAACTCGAGGTACTTCATTGTGCTGCAATCGGGCTTCAAGGAGCCGTCGTCGGAGTAGTACTGGAAGTCAAAGTCTTGGAACTCGGCCCAACCACCGGAGGCGGTGTGACTGCGTGACAGAGTCAATACCTCGTTTAGATGCCTTTCAGTGATAACTACCACCTACTCATATATGTTTTTCACTAGTTTGGGCCAGTTCTTAATGCTTGCAGCCATGTATCGGCAAAATATGAAATCAAATGGGGTGGTGTGCAGCCACGGACTTTCGACATCGTCGAGTTCAAACTTCACGTTGGGGGGGACCCTGGGCTGTGTTAGCCATCCATTATGTCAGGTTTCACTAGTGTAAGAAGCGGCGAGATGCGGTACAGTACCAAGACGGCTGAATTGCACTCAAGTCATTCCCGATGACCTGCCCGTTAAGTTAGCAAAGTGGTGCATGGCAACATCTGTCAAGTGGTGGAATGTCGTGCCTCAGCACCAGGGAACTGGTCACCGATTTCCATGGCCCCTATAAACTCTAGGTCAGCACGACGAGGGATGCCTGCCATGACCACAACATACAGATGCCTGTTCCAGTTCCAATATCCAGGATTCTGGAAATTTTTGCTTCGTCGATGGGTGCATGGTAGAGCTGCTCCCCTGTGCCTACAGTGATAAGTGTATGCGTCAAGTCAAGACGCTCCAATTCGGGCTTCAGACGCAGCACCGTCAGAAACTGGCCGGAGAGATTCATTAGGGCGCCTAAGCCTACCTCGTCATTTGGCATTGGGTAAGCTAATACTCTCATTAGCTCTTAGAAGCCTGGTATGGTAGTTTAGGGGGTTTCCGCACCGCCTGACCGGAACGCATGATATCGGCGACCATGCTCAGTTGGATAATTGAGAACGCTGGAACTTAGGGACTCGGTAAATGTCGAACTATGCAGTGCCGTTGGTTAGCATCGGGCGGCAGACGTTGACGGAATACGGTTGGTGCCCACAACTGGTTCCCATAGGCGGAGTCCGCATCGGTCGACTATACCAGTACGAAGTGAAAAGAGTAAGCTAGAAAATCCCGAGACAGTAGCTGGAAGACGAGGAGCAAATACATCGACCTCGATCGGTGCATCGGCAGGTGCTACCGTTCCCTCTTCGGCCCGCTCAGGCGATCGCTGGGCCGGCAGCGAGGTATCCCCCATTTTAACTCAGGGAAATCTAATAAGACGATTGTAATTTCTTGTTACAAGACCAAAGTTAGCCCTGGCGGTGGCGTAGGTTGACTGGCGTGGTTGCACAGCAGTAATCCTGCGAAACGATGAGGGGTTGGAGAAATAATCGTCGAGGGCAACACGTCTGGGAAAGAACCAGCATCAAGCTTGGCGGAATTAAGTGACTGAGGTGCAAGGATTATGCATGGCGGACCGCTCCCGAAGCAACCGAACGGGATGCTCACGTACGCCGCTGGCATATTGGCCTATCTTCTTGGGCAACGGCAGCAAGGGTTTGACGGAAGAGCCAACGAAAAGGTTTAGCGCGTGGGGGCGGTCAAATCAGGATTGATCGCTTCGCTCGAGGGTGCACATGGACGTTGGAATCTCATTGGCACCTTCTCCTGTCACGCCATCCCTCATTCTGGAGCAAGGTCGGAAGTTAGGAATTGCCACGTTGCCGGCTCAATGGGTGGCAAGGTGGGAAGGTATATCTCCCGCGCAGCTTGACTCGGATTTACGACATAGGAAGATCATGGTTTAGTTGCATGCGTCGAGCCATGGTATGTCAACCGCTTTTGGTGAAATGCGAGGAATAGCGGTGTCGCCGCCGAATGCTTGTTTCCCTGGTCAAGGAAGAAATAGATCCTACTGAAACCTCCGCCCAAGCATTACGAGAATTACTAGTCGTTGGGGCCGACTCGCCGCCAACGTGCCTGTCACCATGCAGCCAGGTAGGTCTCCCAGCTTGAGTTTTTGGCTAAGAAAATGCTCATAAAAGGAACCGGTTTTAAAACGCAGCAATCACGCTGGAAAATGCGCCGATAATACTGAAGTAACGGCTTGTTGCATGTCACGTAAGGTAGGTTTTGACTGCTGACAAAGACGTAAAACGTTTCGCTTCTATGAGAGACAAAAACTGCATCCCGGAGACAAGTT
>Ga0164242_10010156_pt1 | contig 10099 bp, 7 predicted proteins | sample OricomgcompostMG_FD_108783 | JGI IMG/M metagenome (GOLD analysis project Ga0164242, IMG submission 108783) | Miracle-Growth compost microbial communities from Emeryville, California, USA - Original compost - Miracle growth compost (MG) ... | reverse complement strand
ATGTCAATCGCGTGCATGTAAATCGAAAGTCCGATGCGAACGTGCAACGTGCATGTCCCGGTCAAATTTAAACATACGGCGCAGTCCGGCATCCGTTGTTGCCGGCAAATCGCATCGGTGCAGGACGCGGCATCAGCACTGCTCGCATACGAGTGCTGCCGATGCGCTGCCGATGTGCTGCACGTTGCAGATGCCGGCAACCGGACACCGCCGCGCCCGACCGAAGCGCACCCCGGTGCTGCATTGGATACCGGCTTCGCTCGCCGCACCGGCCGCGCAGCCGACCGTCAGCACTCTTGCTACGGCCGGGGCAATGTGCCGCGGTGATGCCGGTTCCACGCATCAAGGTGACCGGGAACGCAGCAGCGTCCCCAGCGTAGGCTGGACGCGCCGGCGCAGTGCGCCGGCTGCAACCGGATCGCCCCGGATGATGAAGCTTACCGGCATATCGAACGGCGCCGGTGAAACATACTGCACGCTGGGACGTGCCTCTTCCGCCGTGTACAAGGGCAGCGCCGGAGCCTGTTGCAATTAACCATGCCGGTTCGCCTGGCCCCCTCCGCTTCCGGCGGCTACCCGCTGTCCGGCAGCAGGATCGCGCACAGATCGCGCGGGGCTTCGCTGCACGGGATTCTTCCGCGGACGCTGTTACCTATCAGCAGCGGAATGGCGCCGCCAAGGTCGAGGTGAGCGTACGTGAAGGCGACTGCGTCGGGATGTGGCGGGTGCGACCGGCAGCGGTGCCCGCCCCTCGCAGTCGTAATCGCTTGTAGCCGTGGAACAGTCCGTGGCCAATCAGCACGCATTTCCACCCGCGCGCGGCAGATACCTGGAACCGCTCACGGTGCCGGCCGCTCCGAGGAATGGCAGGCGCCTGCGATTCGCCGTGGGTGCGCTGCCGTCTCGGCGCCGATATTGCCCGTAACTACCATGTGGAATAGCGTTTCCCGATTCATTGACCGGCATCAAGCATTCCCGACGCAAGCGCCGCACTCCACTGCTGAAATTTTCCGCACGCCCACGCGCGCGCATGCATCTTGCATCTTCTTTGGAGACACAAACTGCATGTTGCCGCGCCGACTGTTCGAATGGCATTCATTGATCGTTCTCATCATTCGATTTTTTAGGCGCGCCCTATACTTAATTGAGAGCGACAGAAACGTAAACCACTTTGGAATGTCCATCTATTACACGCGATTTATCTGACGGGGAGATCATGCGATGACGACGCAAGACGATGCAATCCGGACTGGCCAGCAGGGTGAATTCCTGCAACGCATGGCCGACTTTACGAGGGACCACAAGGCAACGCACTGGTCCGGCACGCTCTCGCAATTTCTTGAAAGGGTACTGGTCAACGATCCCAAGGGTGCCGCGCGCACCTCGCATCAATACATGTGGGACATGATCCGCTGGATGGGCGGAGAAGACGGCAACGGCAATTTCCATTGCCGCCTGTTCGACCAGGAACTGTTCGGCGTCGACGAAGCGATCGACCGCGTGGTCGATTATTTCAAGGCCGCGGCAGCCGGCTCGGAAGTCGGGCGCCGCCTGCTGCTGCTGCTGGGTCCGCCCTCCGGCGGCAAGTCGACGCTGGTGATCCTGCTCAAGCGCGGACTGGAGGAATACAGCCTGACCGATGCCGGCGCCCTCTATGCAATCCAGGGATGCCCGGTGCATGAGTCGCCGCTGCACCTGGTACCGCATTCGCTGCGGCCGCGCTTCCGCGAAACCTACGGCGTCGAGATCAGCGGCGAAGTATGCCCGCATTGCCGCACCCGGCTCGATACCGAATACAAGGGCGACTTCCTGCGCATGCCGGTGGAACGCATCTTCATTTCGGAGGCCGGCCGGGTCGGCATCGGCACCTATGCGCCGCATGATCCGACCACCGCCGATCTTGCCGACCTGGTCGGTTCCGTCGACCTGTCCAAGGTCGCCGAGTATGGCGACGAGGGCGATCCGCGCGCATGGTCGTGGTCGGGCGCCGTGTATGCGGCGAGCCGCGGCATGCTGGAGATGATCGAGATCCTCAAGGTCAAGCGCGAATTCCTGTACCTGCTGCTGACGCTGACACAGGAAAAGAACGTGAAGGTGTCGCGCTTCCCGCTGATCTATCTGGACGAAACCATCCTCGCGCACACCAATCTGGCGGAATTCCGCAAGTTCCTGCAGGAGAGCGAGAACGAGGCGCTGCTCGACCGGATGGTGATCATCCAGGTTCCCTATACCCTGAATTACAAGGATGAAGCCCGCATTTACAAGAAGCTGATTTCGTCGGCCGCACCGGCCTTCCGCGAAGTCCATCTCGATCCCCATGCGCTGCACGCGGCCGCGGTGTTCGCGATCCTCACCCGGCTGCACGAAGGCGAGGAAAAGGAATTGGAACTGAGCAAGAAGGTGCGCCTGTACGCGGGCGAGGAAGTCGAGGGCCACGCGCACGTCGATGCGGAGAAGATGAAACAGCGGATGCCGGACGAAGGCCTGGCCGGCATTTCGCCACGCTTCGTGATCAATGCGCTGTCGAATGCAATCATCCAGTCGAACGTGAAGAGCCTGACCACGATGGACGTGTTGCTCGCCCTCAAGGACTCGATCGAGAACGACGCACGCATCGACGCCAAGCGCAAGCGCAAGTGGATCGACTATCTGGTGCTGGCGCGCAAGGACTTCTATAACCGCTGGGTCAAGGAAGACGTGCACAAGGCCCTGTTCGTCTCGTTCGAGCAGGAGGCGCAGGATCTGCTCGACAAGTATCTCGACGAAGTGGAAGCGATGCTCGACAACCGCCAGATCAAGGATCCGATCACCAACGAGGAACGCCGTCCCGACGAGCGGTTCCTGCGCGCGGTGGAAGAAAAGATTCATATCTCCGATTCGGGCAAGCAATCGTTCCGCCAGGAAGTGGTGCGCAAGGCGATGGGCGCCTACAAGCGCGGCGAGAAGTTCACGCTCGACAGCCATGCCCAGTTGCACAACGCGGTCCAGCAATACCTTTTCGAGCAGCGTCGCGACGTGTTGCGCCTGGTCAGTTCGTCCACCCGTCCGGACGAAGAGGTCAGGCAAAAGATCTCGGTGGTCGAAAAGCGGCTGGTCGACGAGTACGGCTACGACAGCCACAGCGCACGCGAGGCGCTCAACTATGTAACGACGCTAATGGCGCAGGAGTAGGCGCCGATGAAGGCTTGCCATGACTGAGCTTATTACGATCTCTGCAGAAACACCTTGGTACGACCTGTTCTCGCGCGGGTCGCGCGACTGGCTGCGGCATAACCAGAAGGTGCGCGACGCCGTGCAGAACAACCTGCCGGACCTGGTGGCCGGACCGGACGTCATCACCGGCTCCCAGGAACGGACGGTACAGGTACCGGTGCGGCTGCTCGAGCACGCGCGCTTTCGCCTGTCGGATGCGTCCACCCAGACCAGCGCCGGCCAGGGACGCGGGAAGCCGGGCGACGTGCTGCGCCAGGCGCAGCCCGACATGGGCGGCGACGAGGGCGAAGGCGGCAACAACGAAGGCGAGGTCAAGCTGCTGCTGGAGTTCAAGATCGACGACATCATCGACTGGCTGTGGGAGGAATTGCAGTTGCCCGACCTGCAGCCGAAGCGCAACACCAGCGTCGAGGATGACGAATACGTGCGCGAAGGCTGGGACCGGCACGGCGCGCGCGCCCGCCTCGACCGCCGCCGCACCGTGAAGGAGGCGGTGAAGCGGCGCGCGACGCAGGAACGCATCCAGGAGAACCCGGTTCCGTTCACGAATGAAGACCTGCGCTTCAAGCAGCTGGTGCAGCGGCGCAAGCCGGCCACCAACGCGGTGGTGATCTTTGCGCTCGACGTTTCGGCCAGCATGACCGATGCCGAACGCCGGCTCGCGAAGAGCTTCTTCTTCTTCGTGCTGCAGGGCATACGGCGCCGCTACGCCAAGGTGGAGACGCGCTTCATCGCCCATACCACGCAGGCCTGGGAATTCTCGGAAAGCGAATTCTTCAACGTCAGCGGCAGCGGCGGCACCGGCGCGTCGACCGCGTTCAAGATGGCAGTCGAGATGGTCGAGAGCGAATACGATCCGTCGCAGTACAACGGCTACCTGTTCTACGCGTCCGACGGCGAGAACTTCACCGAGGACCGCGGCGCGGCCACCGAGTACCTGGGGCGGCTGGGACGGCTGCTCAATTACATCGGCTATGTCGAGACGGTTCCCGGTTCGCCGCGCACCAGCGAGACCGAAATGAAGATGCTCTGCACCGAACTGGAGCGCACCGGCGCACCGATCGGCAGCAGCGTGCTCACCCGCCACGAGGACGTGTGGAAAGCGATCCGCAAGTTCTTCGTCGCCCAACAGACGGAATGAACCGCTATGTGCACCACGAGCTCCGCTGAATCCATCGAAAACCTGAAGCAGTACTCGACCCGCATCGAGCACCTGGCGCGCGAGCTGGGGCTCGACTACTACCCGGTCGACTTCGAACTGGTCCCGAACAACTTCATGATGGAAATCGCGGTCTACGGACTGCCGGTGCGCATGCCTCACTGGTCGTTCGGGGTCCGCTACATCCACCAGCTGATCCGCCAGGGCATGGGCAATTCGCGGATCTTCGAAGTGATGTTTCCCGGCGACCCGTGCCGCGCCTACTTGGTCAACGGCAACACGCTGCCGGAGAACACACTGGTGACCGCGCATGTGCTTGGGCACGCGGACTTCGCGAAGAACAACCACCTGTTCGAGCATTTCATGGAAATGGCCGGCGGCCATATCCTGGAACAGGCGGCCGCGCGCGCGCACCGTATCGACGAGGCGATCCGAGAGCATGGACAGGAACAGGTCGAGGCGGTGCTCGACGCCGCCCTGGCGCTGGAGCCCCACATCGACATCAACCGCGAATTGCACCGCTCGCTTTACCCGGTCGAGGAGAAGCACGAACCGGAACCGCAAGGCGACGTGTTCCAGCAACGTTACCGCCAGCTGCCGGGAGAAAAGCCGCATGCCGAGCCCCATGTCGGCGTGCGGCGCAGCCCGATCCCGCCGCAACCCGAGTATGACCTGCTGTGGTTCATTGCCCATTACGGCCCGGAACTGGAAGACTGGGAGCGCGACATCTTCCTGGCGGTACGCGAGGAATCGTATTACTTCTATCCGGTGTTCGCATGTCAGATCATAAACGAGGGCTGGGCCTCGTACTGGCACGCGCGGCTGCTGCGCGAAGCCGACTTCCTGCCCCAGGATCTCTACCTGTCGGCGATCAAGGCCCATTCGGACGTGGTCCGTCCGTACGCGGCGGAACGCCAGCTGGCGCTGGCCGTGAACCCTTACCATCTCGGCTTTTCGATGTGGGAGGACATCGTCGAAAAGCACGGGCTGGAAGCGGCGCGCCGCATCGTCAAGGAAGAAGACGATTTCGGCTTCATCCGCAATTACCTGACACCGGAACTGGCCGAAAAGCTGGAACTGTTCGTCTACGAGGCGCGCGACGACGGCGACATCCGGATAGCCGCCAACGATATCCACGCAGTACACGAAGCGATCCTGGCCCCCAAGTTCAACTACGGAGCGCCACGCATCGCCGCCAACCACCTGCACGTGGACGGCAGCCTGCAGTTGCTGCATGACCACCAGAGCGACGGCCGCGGACTCGACCTGTCGCGCGCGGAACGCGTGCTCGAATATGTATCCAGGGTGTGGCGGCGGCCGGTCACGCTGCATACGGTCGGCGACCGCGGCGAGGCGCGCGTGGTGACGAGCAAGCGCTGAGCGAATCCGGCAGGCGGCGGCACGACGGCTCCGGCGGTGGCCCGGGCCGTCGTTAATATATATAATGGATGGATCTTATCCCGCCCGCATGCGGCCACGCATGCACCATTCGCCGCCATGCGCCTGACCGATTACACCGACTATTCGTTGCGTACGCTGATGTACCTCGGCACCAACCGCGAGCGCCTGGTCACGATCCAGGACATCGCGGACGTGTACGGAATCTCCAAGAGCCATTTGATGAAAGTCGTGCATCAGCTCGGCGTCGCCGGGCTGGTCGAGACGGTGCGCGGACGCAGCGGCGGACTGCGCCTGGGCATGGAGCCGGACCAGATCAACCTGGGCGACGTGGTGCGCAGGACCGAACCGGACTTCAAGATGGTCGAATGCTTCGACCGTGCCCAGAATGCATGCATCCTGGCGTCCTCCTGCGGGCTGCAAGGCGTGCTCAATCGCGCCACCTCCGCCTACCTGGAAGTGCTGGACGGCGTCACCCTGGCCGACCTGCTCGGCAACAGCCGCAGCCTGCGCAAGCTGCAGAAGATCGACTTCCCGTTGCGCGAGGCCTGAGCCGGGATTCCCGCGTACGCGCCCTCACACCAGCTCGCAGCGGATCACCGCCGGCTCGGCGCACAACTGCTGCAGCAGCGTGCGCGGTACTGCAGCTTCGACGTCGGTAATCACGTAGCCGATCGCACCGCGGGTCTGCAGGTGCTGGGCGACGATGTTGAGGCCGGCCGCGGCAAACGCGGCATTCATCCGCGCGATCACGCCGGGCTCGTTGCGGTGCACATTGAGCACGCGGCTGCGCCCTTCCTTCTCCACGTACGCGATTTCCGGGAAATTCACCGCCCAGCGGGTGGTGCCGGCCTGCAGGAAGCGCACCAGCTTGTCGGCCACCTCGCGTCCGATATTCTCCTGCGCCTCCTCGGTGCTGCCGCCGATGTGCGGGGTCAGTATCACGTTGTCGAACTGCCGCAGCGGCGATACGAACTCTTCCTGGTCGCTGCGCGGCTCCTGCGGGAATACGTCGATCGCCGCGCCGGCGACACGCTTTTCCATCAGCGCGCCGCACAGGCCGTCGATGTCGACCACGCCGCCGCGCGACGCATTGATCAGCACCGCCGACGCCTTCATCATGTCGATCCGTTCCGCCGTCATCAGGTTCACAGTTCCCGGCCCGCCCGGCACATGGAAGGTGACCACGTCGGCCTCCTGCAGCAGGCTCTCCAGCGACGGCATCGGCCGCGCGTTGCCGAGCGGCAGCTTGCTTTCAATGTCGTAATAGCAGACCCGCATGCCCACGCTCTCGGCCAGTATCCCGACCTGGGCGCCGATATTGCCGTAGCCGACGATGCCGAGCAGCTTGTTGCGTACCTCGTTGGCCCCCTGCGCGCTTTTTTCCCATTTTCCGCGATGGGCGCGCGCATTTTTTTCCGGTATCCGGCGCAGCAGCAGGATCGCCTGGGCGATCACCAGTTCGGCGACCGAGCGCGTATTGGAAAACGGCGCATTGAATACCGGGATACCCTGCCCCATTGCCGCTGTCAAATCGACCTGGTTGGTGCCGATGCAGAAGCAGCCTATCGTCTTAAGCCGCGGCAATGCGTGCAGCGCCTCTGCATCGATATGGGTAGCCGACCGGATCCCGACCGCATCGGCATCGGCCAGCCGCGTTGCCAGTTCGTCCGGCTTCAGCGCCCGCGGTATCTGTTCGATATCGGTGAAGCCGGCCTGCCGCAGATGTTCGGCAGCGCTGGCATGGATTTTTTCTAGCAGTACGATCTTGGGCATGGCGCCTGCTCCCGCAAAGATTTATATAAAATGAATGTAATTAAACCGATCGCCGCAACACCCGTACATGGAGCCCGACGATGAGTGTAGCAACCGTCAACCCGAAGTGGACCGAACAGCGCGTGACCGGCATCCACTGGTGGAATGAACGGCTTCTCAGCTTTACGACCACGAAGCCGGAAAACTATTCCTTTGCCGCCGGCCAGTACGCGCGCCTCGGCCTCGCCGACGGCGACGACGCGATCTGGCGGGCCTACTCGATGACCTCGGCGCCCGAAGACGAACAGCTGGGGTTCTACGGCATCCTGGTGCCGAACGGCCGCTTTACGTCCAAGCTGAAGCAGATCGAGCCGGGCGCCCCGATCCTGGTCGAAAAGCAGGTGTACGGATTCATGACCCCGGACCGTTTCGTCGACGGCGACGAACTGTGGATGCTGTCGACCGGCACCGGCATCGGTCCGTTCATCTCGATGCTGCGCGACCCGCTGGTGTGGAACAAGTTTCGTACGCTGGTGCTGGTGCATTGCGTGCGCCATGCCGACGAACTTTCTTATCACGATACCCTGCTCGAGATGCAGCGGCATCCGCCGGTCGCGACTGCGGCAGCGCGCCTGGTGCTGGTGGAGAGCACGACCCGCGAAGCCGCGCCCGCTCCCGGGCGACTGTCGGGGCGGATCACCACGCTGCTGGAAAACGGCGGACTGGAACGGGCCGCCGGCCTGCCGCTGACGGTCGAGACCTCGCGCGTCATGCTGTGCGGGAATCCCGACATGATCGAAGACACCCGGCGCATTCTGCACACGCGCGGGATGCGGCCGTGCCGGCGCGCGTTACCGGGACAGTTCGTGACCGAAAATTACTGGTAGCGCAGCAGCAGGTAGCCGAGCGCCCCGCCGAACACGAGAAACGGCACCGAATAGAAGTGGAAGCGCAGCCATGCACGACGCTCGCCCAGCATGCGCAGCGCGATCAGGTTGGCCAGCGAACCCAGCACGAAGCCGAAACCGCCGGCATTGACCGCGTACGCGACCGTCTTGCTGGCGGCCGCATACTTGGTGATCAGAATGGTGGCCGGAACATTGCTGATCACCTGCGAATCGAGCACCCCGCCCAGGTAGAGCTGCCATTGCGGCAGCCTGCCGATCCGGCCCAGCCAGTCGCCGATGCTGCCGAGGCGGCTGGCCAGATGGATGTCGATGAACATCAGCATGAATACCGCCAGCAGCCCCCAGTCCAGCTTGCGCAGCACGTCGCGGTACAGCAGCAGCATGACCGCGAACACCGGCGGCAGCGCCCAGCCGGGGTGGCCGAACTCGACGGCGGCGACAAACGCAACATAGAACAGCGCACAGATTTCCAGCATCCGGGTATTCCAGTGCGTATCCTGGTCGCCGTCGCTGCCTGCCACCGGCTCGGCCGGGAACGCCACCGCCGTCAGCGCCAACAGCGCGGCCAGCAGCAGCGCTGCCAGCGGCAGCATCTGGAGCGTAAACGCCGCGAACGACAGGCCCGACTTCTGCCACAGCAGGATATTCTGCGGATTGCCTATCGGCGTCAGCAGCGAGCCGGCATTGACTGCGAGCGCCTCGAAGATCACCAGCCGCCCCAAGGGCAGGCGTGCGTCGCTGCGCATGCTGAGCGTGAGCGGCACCACGATGAACAGCGCGATGTCATTGGTCAGGAACATCGCCAGCAGCGCCGCCGCCCCGACCAGGAACAGCGCCAGCAGGCGTTCGGTCTCGAGATTCCGGATGATCACGCGCCCGAGGTGATCGAGATAGCCGCTCAGTTCGATTCCCTTGGTCAGCAGCATCAGGCCGGCCAGCGTCAGGATGGTCGGCCAGTCGATCCAGCCGGGATAGGCAGAAAGCGGCTCCGGCTCGCGCCAGCCGATCAGGACGGCGAACACCAGCAGCACCAGCAACAGGCGGTCATTCAAGAGCGCCCGCAGGAAGCGCACCGCCGGTTGACGCTCATGTGTGCGCGCTCCGTTCATGCGGCATCGCCTGTCGCGGCAGTAGCGATCCTGTCCGTCGCATGGTTCTTCTTGCGCAGTTTCTGCATCCCAATACTCCAAGTCAAACAAAGCATGTGCGCCGGGCGTCGTCCGGGGGAATATCCGCGCCCGGCAACCGGATCTGGCTGGCGGGGCACGGCTACGTCGCCTCCGCCGTCCGTCTCAAGCGTCCGGGCAGCCGCCCATTGTGCCCGAGCCGCGTGCGTTTCGCTTGGGCGCATGCAGCACAAGATCGTCTCCGTCCCAATGCAGTCTGCGGGCGTAAAAAAACCCGGACAAAAGTCCGGGTCCGGGTGTTGTGCGGGACAAGCCCGTTCAGTTGAAGGTTTTCCCTTCCGCCGCCAGTTTCGCCAGCAGCGGCGCCGGCTGCCAGGCCTCGCCGTGGTTGCCCCGGGCAAAGCGCTCCATCGCCATCACGACGTTCTGCAAGCCGACGGTATCGGCATAGAACATCGGGCCGCCGCGGAACAGCGGGAAGCCGTAGCCGGTCAGGTACACCATGTCGATGTCGGATGCGCGCTGGGCAATGCCTTCTT
>Ga0164242_10010155_pt1 | contig 10099 bp, 9 predicted proteins | sample OricomgcompostMG_FD_108783 | JGI IMG/M metagenome (GOLD analysis project Ga0164242, IMG submission 108783) | Miracle-Growth compost microbial communities from Emeryville, California, USA - Original compost - Miracle growth compost (MG) ... | reverse complement strand
TGCCACCCGCCTTCGGGCGCGCGGTGCTCGGCTCGCACTACCCGGGCATGCAGGAGGACGCCTGTGCCCGGGCCGCGTGGGGCCCGCCCGCGATCACCCCGAATCTCGGCGCGCTCGGCATCACCGTGTCGCGCAGCGAGTGGCTGGGCGCCGTCGGGGAGGACTGCACCGAATCCACGAACCCGCAGTACGGGCAGGGCCAGACGCTGAACTTCCACGACCCGAGCAGCTCGGGATCGACCACGTGCGGACTGTCCGGCGGCGGTGCCGGTGCCGACAGCTCCGGCGCGTTCGGGCTGACCCAGCCGAGTCCGTCCAACGCGTGCCTGACCCAGTTCACGACGAACGCGCAGTCCGGATCGACCACGTACGGCGTCGTGACCGGACGACAGCCCGGCACCTTCGGCAGTTGCCTGTCCGGTCAGCTCAAGCCGGACATCGACGGAGGCAAGACGGTGTTCCTACCGATCTACGACGACCGGGTCCCGATCGCGAACGGGTCGAAGGGCGAGTACGCGCTGTGGCGCATCGCGGCCTTCGTGATCACCGGCTACTGCTGGGGCGGGCAGCTCTACCCGTCCTCGCTGCGCGTCGCGTGCCCGGCGAGCACCGACTCCATCTTCGGCTACTTCACCCAGGCCGTCATGCCCGGCGGAACCATCGGTTCGGGCAAGGGCGCGGGCGCATATGTCGTCCAACTCGTGAACTGATTCGAGGTTTTCCTTTCCATGCAACGCCGTTCCCTGCTTCTGATCATCTCCGCCCTGCTCGCCGTCGTCGGCGTCACCGGGGTGTTCGTGTACGCCAAGAGCCCGCGCTCGAGCGCCGCGGTGCAGGCCCCCACTGCACCGACTTCGGTGCCGGCCGCGAGCACGCCGGCCAGCCCCGTCGCCACGACACCGCCGGCCGCGACCGCCGGTCTGAAGATCCCGAACGGCGAGCTGGCCGTCTCGGTCAGTGTCAGCCCGATCGCGTCCGTCGCCGGCTACGTGGAGGAGAACTCGCAGATCGCGATCTTCGACACCTACCCGACCACCGGGAAGAACGCAGTGCCCTCCGCGCTCAAGGACGTGCAGCACCCGACGGACGACTGGGCCACCAAGCTCGTCGTGCCGCACGCGCAGGTTCTCGCCGTCACGCCCAAGTCGGCGAGCAGTTCGACGCAGAGCGACCCGCAGAGCCCGCTCATGATCACGGTCGCCGTGTCGCAGGCGGACGCGCAACGCCTGATCCACGTGGCGCAGACGGGGCGCCTCTACTTCGCGTTGCTGTCGAGCACGTCCGCGGTGGCGCCCGACCCGGGCGTCGACAACCAGGGCGTGCTCGGCGGACTGTTCAACTCGAACGGGGCCGGGCGATGACCGGGACCGTACTGTGCACGCCGCTCGCGGCACCGCCGGAGATCGTCGCCGCGCTGCCGGGACCGGTCGTCACCGCGACGGACCTCACCGCCGCCGCGCGGGCCGTGGAGGCCCAGGGCGGCGACGCGCTCGTGGTCCTCGCGCCGTCGCTGGATCTCGACGAGGCGCTGGCGTTCGTCGAGGCCCAGGTCGGACGGCGTCCGTGGCTGGACGTCGTCGTGATGCGTGACCGGGTCGACCTGGCCGACGTCCGGCGTGCGGCTCGCGCCGGTGCCCGCGACGTGTTGGAGGCGGCGGACGTCGCCGGTCTGGCCGAGACGTGCGCCCGGCTCGGCGAGCGGGCGTCGCGACGGGTCATACCGACCGTCCCCGCGGCGGAGCGGACGTCCCGGGGCAAGGTGATCACGGTCTTCTCCGCGAAGGGCGGCGCCGGCAAGACGACCGTCGCCACCAACCTCGCCGCGACGCTGAACGGCCGCGGCGCGGCCCGCGTCTGCCTCGTCGACTTCGACCTCGAGTTCGGCGACGTGGCGATCACGCTGCGGCTCGACCCGCGCAAGACCGTCGCCGACATGCTCGCGTGGGAGGAGTTCACCCCGGACGCGGTCCCGAGCCTGCTGACGTCGGCCGGCCCGCGGTTCGACTGCCTGCTCGCGCCGGTCGGCCCGGGCCAGAGCGAGAAGCTGTCGACCGCGCTGACCGGCCGGCTGCTCGATCACCTCGCCGATCACTACGACTACGTCGTCGTCGACACGCCGGCCGGCTTCACCGAGCACGTCCTCGCCGCGCTCGACGCGTCCGACCACCTGGTCCTGATCACGGCTCCGGAGCTGCCGTCGCTGAAGAACCTCCGGCTGACCCTCGACATGCTGGACCTGCTCGGCTACAGCAAGGACATCCGCTCACTCGTCGTCAACCGCGCCGACGTGAAGGCAGGTCTCACCGCGGCCGACCTCGAGGACGTCACCATGACGCCGCTGACGGCGCACATCCCGTCCAGCCCGGACGTCCCCGCGTCGATCAACCGCGGCGTGCCGCTCGCCGTCGATCAGCCCGAGCACCCCCTCAGCCGCGCCCTGCGGCGCCTGGTGGCCGAGCGGCTGGACACCGAGCGGCCGCTGCGGGGCAAGCACCGCGCCCCGCTGTTCGCCCGGCTCGTGCGACGGAGGGCGGCGGCATGACGCTCGCCGACCGACTCGCCGCGCGCCAGCCGTCCGGCGGCCCGGCCGCGCTCGACCTGGGTGCGGGCGCCGCCGCGGGCCGCGCCAACGCCCGGCCGCTGACGATCAAGCGCCAGGTGCACGCGGCGTTGCTGGCGGCCCTCGGCCCCAAGCTGTACGACGCGGACATGGCCGAGGCAGAACTCGCCGCACAGCTGCGCAGCGCGCTCCAGGTCGTGCTGGACGGTGCGGAGGAGACGCTCGCGCCGGCCGAGCGGGCCCGCCTCACCGACGAGGTGTTGGACGAGATCCTCGGCCACGGACCGCTGGAGTCGTTGCTCCGCGATCCGGAGGTCTCCGAGATCATGGTCAACGGTCCGTACCGGATCTACGTCGAGCGGTCCGGCAAGCTCACGCCCGCCGGCGTCGCGTTCACCGACGAGTCGCACCTGCGCCGCACGATCGACAAGATCGTCGCGCGCGTCGGGCGCCGCGTCGACGAGTCCAGTCCGATGGTCGACGCCCGCCTGCCCGACGGCAGCCGCGTCAACGCGGTGGTGCCGCCGATCAGCATCGACGGGTCGACGCTGACGATCCGCAAGTTCGCCAAGGACCCGCTGACCGTCACCGACCTCGTCGGGTTCGGCACGATGACCGACCAGGTCGCCGAGTTCCTGCGGGTGTGCGTGCGCGGACGGCTCAACGTACTCATCTCCGGCGGCACCGGCTCAGGCAAGACCACGACGCTGAACGTGCTGTCGTCGTTCGTCCCCGAGGACGAGCGGATCGTCACGATCGAGGACGCCGCCGAACTGCAACTGGCGCAGGATCACGTCGTCCGCATGGAGTCGCGTGCCGCCAACATCGAGGGACGCGGCACGGTCGAGATCCGCGAACTGGTTCGCAACGCGCTGCGCATGCGGCCGGACCGCATCATCGTCGGCGAGGTGCGCGACGGCGCGGCGCTCGACATGTTGCAGGCGATGAACACCGGCCACGACGGCTCGATCACCACGCTGCACTCGAACTCGCCACGCGACTCGATCTCGCGGCTCGAGACGATGGTCATGATGGCCGGCGTCGAGCTGCCGCAGCGCGCCATTCGCGAGCAGATCGCCTCCGCCATCGACCTGATCGTGCACCAGACGCGGCTCAAGGACGGTACGCGACGGATCACGCACATCACCGAGGTCTCCGGCATGGAGGGCGACGTGATCACGCTGCAGGACCTGTACCTGTTCGACTTCGCCGCAGGCTTGGACGCCCAGGGGCGCTACCGCGGCACGTTGCAGTCGACGGGCCTGCGTCCGCAGTTCACGACCGCCTTGGCCGATCGCGGTTTCCCGCTGCCGCAGCCGACCGTTCCGCCGGGGAGGTGGTGACCGGATGGTGCTCCTGATCAGCCTGGGCGCGCTCGCGGCCGGCCTCTGCGGCGCCGCGTGGGCGTTGCTGGCCCGTCCGTCCGGCCGCGCGGACGTGCGCAGCCGGCTGGCCGAGACCGAGCTCTACCGGCCCGAGCAGTTGCGTCGCGTCGAGCCGTCGTCGGGGGAGCAGCAGCCCGAACCGGCGAAGGAACTGTCGAGTGTCGGGCGCACCGTGCTCTCGCTGGTCGACACGGTGCTCAAGAAGCGCAGCCTGGCCGCGAAGATCGGTGACGACCTGGATCGCGGCGGCGTGCAGCTGCGGCCGTCCGAATGGGTGGCGATCAGGCTGGTCGCGGCCGTAGTCCTCGTCGCCCTGGTGAGCGCCGTGCTGAACAACCTCTTGCTCGGCCTGCTGATCGGTGCAGCGGGCAGCTGGCTGGTCTCCGCACTGTGGTTGTCCGCGCGTGCCCGCAAGCGGTGCGCGCATTTCGCCGAGCAGTTGCCGGACGTTCTGCAGCTGGTCGCCAGCTCGCTCCGTTCGGGCTTCTCGCTCGGCCAGGCGCTGGACGGTGTCGTGCACGACGGCGTGCAGCCGGCCGCGGGTGAGATCGCGCGCGCGCTGACCGAGGCCCGCCTCGGCGGCGAGCTGGAGGATTCCCTCGAACGGGTCGCCACGCGCATGCAGAGCCAGGATCTCGCCTGGGTGGTGATGGCGATCCGCATCTCGCGGGAGGTCGGCGGCAACCTGGCCGAGGTGCTCATGACGACGGTGCACACCGTGCGTGAGCGCGGCCAGCTCGCTCGTCAGGTGCGGGCGCTGAGCGCGGAGGGCCGGCTGTCCGCGTACGTGCTGGTCGCGATGCCGATCGGCGTCGGGCTCTGGCTCTTCGCCGTGCGCCGCGACTACATGCGCCCGCTGTACACGACCGCGCCCGGCATCGCCATGCTCGTGATGGCCTGCCTCGGTCTGGTCGTCGGGTCGTGGTGGCTCAGCCGCGTCGTCAAGGTGCAGGTCTGATGTCCGCTCTCATCCTGTTCCTCGCGCTGGCATGTCTGGCGGGCGGCGGCGCGATCGCCGTGCTGGCGCTCGGCGGTCACCGCTCGCGTGTGGCGGCCGGCGTCAGTCAGATCGCGACGTTCTACGCGCAGCAGGCCCCGCAGCGCGCGCCGGCCGTGCCCGAGCGGCAGATCCGGCCGCTGCAGGAACGGTTCCGCGGTGTGGTCGGCCGGCTGCTGCCGAGCACGTCGCAGGCGCGGCTACGGCACCGCCTGGACGTCGCCGGCAACCCGGCGGGTTGGTCCGTCGAGCGCGTGCTGACCTACAAGGCGGCCGGTGTGGTGCTGGTGGCGGCGTTCGGCTGCGTGCTCGGCACCGGGCACCTGGCGCGGATGTTGGTGCTCGCCGTGCTCGGTGCGCTCGCCGGCTTCTTCCTTCCGAACCTGCTCGTCTACAACCTGGCGCTCAAGCGGCAGACCCTGCTGCAGAAGGCGTTGCCCGACGCGATGGACATGATGACGGTCTGTGTCGAGGCGGGCCTCGGTTTCGATGCGGCGGTCGCGCGCGTGGCACGCAACATCACCGGTCCGTTGTCGGCGGAGTTCGCGCGCATGCTCCAGGAGATGCAGTTCGGCCTGTCGCGTGTCGAGGCGCTCAAGGCCATGGCATCGCGGACGACCGTCGTCGAGCTGCGCACGCTCGTCTCCTCGCTGGTACAGGCGTCCAAGCTCGGTATCCCGATCGCGACCGTGATGCGTGAGCAGGCCTCGGAGATGCGTATCCGGCGGCGCCAACGCGCGGAGGAGGCGGCGCAGAAGGTCACCGTCAAGATCCTCTTCCCGCTGATCTTCTGCCTGCTGCCGGCGCTGTTCGTCGTGGTCATGGGGCCCGGCGTGCTCAACATCGTGAAGGCGCTCTCGGGCGTGCACTGACGGGTTGGCCGGCCGGACGATCCCGCGCCCACCTGACCTGAGCCGCTAAGCAACGCCCTGGGCCTACCGATAGGTAGCAAGGCAGATGTACGCGGCTGTTCGCCGACCGCTGTGTCGACAGCCAGGGTGAACGACGGGTGGGGTACTTGCGATGTCGATGAACACGGGATGGCGCGTGGAGCGCGCCGGGCCGCTGCCCATCGTGCTGCTCGTGCTCGTGCTGATGGGCGGATCCGCTTTCGGTGGTTACCTGTTCGGTACCCACCGCGGGAAACGGTCAGCGGTGGCGAGCCCGTTGACGGGCCCGACCGGAACGCCGACCGCAGGCCCCACCGTGGCCCGGGGACATGCGTTCGTCAACGACTCGTTCCGCATCTCGGTCGTCGGTGTTGAGTTGCACCGTACGTCGCTGCCCACGCGTGGCGCGCACACGCCGATCCGTCCGAGGAACGGGCAGTTCGTCATCGTGCGGCTGACCGCGAAGAACGTCAGCACGAAGCCGGCGATCATGAGCTCGACCGCGAGCTTGCTCGTCGACTCCGCCGGCCGCGAGTACAACGCCGGCGTCTACCTGGACGCGGCCGGGCAGGGCATCGAGCACTACCAGCAGCCCGGCACGACTGCCCGCGGCTGGATCGCCTTCGACGTGCCCGCGTCGGTACGCGCGGTGTCGGCGGTGATCGTGCAACCGGACGAGAACCTGGCCACCAGGAACGTGCCGACCACGGTCAGCCTGACCTAGCGCCGGGCGGGCACCTGCCGGCTCGGTTGCCGGGCCCGGACCGCCGGCGAGATCCAGCGGCTGAGATAGGCACGCAGTTCGGCCGGTGAGCGTTGTGGGTCGCCGGGGTCGATGACCAGCGACTGGAGCGTGCGCAGCAGGTGTTCGACCAGTTCGCGTTGGTCGTCGGCGTCGAGCCCGGCTTCGGCCCAGTCCAGCGGGAAGTCCGCGAGCAGTGAGCGCCCGAGGGCGATCGACGACGGCGCGGTCAGACCGGCGAGCGTGCTGCTGATCCGGCCCGGGGCGATCAGGCGGTTGAGGACCGGGTCGTCGCGCAGGTGCTCGTACACGAAGGCGACGACCTCCGCGGCGACGTCGCCGGCGTCCGCACCGGTCTCGAGCACGTGCCGCCGCACGTGCTCGCCCAGGTGCATTACGAGGTCGCCCACGGCGTCCAGCGCGGCCGCGTTGAGCAGGTCGTCCGTCGTGGGGTAGTAGCGGTAGACGGTCTGCCGGGTGACTCCCAGCCCCGCGGCCACGTCGGACGTGTTCGCGTTGCCCGTCTCGCCGAGCAGTCGGCGGGTCGCCGTGAGGATGCGCGCTCGCGCCTCCGCGTCGTCGCCGGGCGGCCGTCCACCCCATCCGTGCGTTCTCATCCGTCCTCCTTGACGACCATACACTTTCGTGTTTCTGTATTGTCAGGCCGTTCGGCCCGGGTTGCCGCTCGCGAAAGGAACACGCGCCATGTCAGCGTGCCCCGCAGGATTCGATCTGACCGATCCCGACGTCAACCTGGTGGCGGTCCCACACGAGGAGTTCGCGCTGCGCCGGCGCACCGCACCGGTTGCCTGGGTGGAGCAGACGCCCGAGGCGCGGGCCGGGATGGAGGGCGGCACCGGGTACTGGGCCGTCACCAAGCACGAGGACGTCCTGGCCGTGTCCAAGAACAGCGCGGTGTTCTCCAGCTGGGAGAACGGCGCCATCATCCGTCTGCCGGAGACGTCGACGCGCGAGTCGGTCGAGATGACCCGCGTCGTCATCATCAATCAGGACGCGCCCGAACACACCCAGACTCGTCGGATCATCTCGCGCGGCTTCACCCCTCGTGCGGTGAGCGCGCTCGAGGACGGGATGCGCGAACGCGCGCGGCGGGTCGTGGCGGAGGCCGTCGCACAGGGTGGTGGGGACTTCGTCCAGCAGGTCGCCGCCCAACTCCCGCTCGAGACGATCGCCGACCTGCTGGGCATTCCCGCGGAGGATCGGCAGAAGCTCTTCGACTGGACGAACCAGATGACCGCCTCGGAGGACCCGGACTACGCCGGTGACCCGCAGGCGGCGTCCACCGAGGTGCTGATGTACGCGGTCGCGCTGGCGGGGGAGCGGGCCGAGTGTCCGCGCGACGACATCGTCACCAAGCTGATCAACGCAGACAAGGACGGCCGGGGCCTGGACGATCTCGAGTTCGGCTTCTTCGTCATCGCGCTTGCCGTCGCCGGCAACGAGACCACGCGTAACGCGATCACCCACGGGATGAACGCGTTCTTCGACCACCCCGACCAGTGGGACCTCTGGAAGCGCGAGCGGCCCGAGACCATGGTCGACGAGGTCATCCGGTGGGCGACGCCGGTCACCGCGTTCCAGCGGACCGCGCTGGAGGACATCGAGCTCGGAGGTGCACAAATCCGCGCCGGGCAACGCGTCGGCCTGTTCTACGCCAGCGCCAACTACGACGAGGACGTGTTCACCGATCCGTTCACCTTCGACATCACCCGGTCACCCAATCCGCACCTGGCCTTCGGTGGGCACGGCGCGCACTACTGCATCGGTGCGAACCTCGCCCGCCTGGAGGTACGGCTGATCTTCGAGGCGCTGGCCGACCTGGCGCCCGACATCGGCAGGGCGGACGCGCCGACGCGGCTGCGTTCGGGTTGGCTCAACGGGATCAAGCGGCTTCCGGTCCGCTACGCCTGACGCCGCAATGCACCGTCCGCCGCGCTCCGCGGAACGCGGCCGGCGTGCAGCCGCCATTAAGCTGCGTCGTCATGGCATCCCGGCTGCTCACCGCTGACGCGGCTCGGTGCGCTTCGACGACGGCGAGCTGATCGAGCTCCGACCCGGCACCGTGGTCCGGCTGCACGAGGGCGAGCACACCGTCTGGACCATCGCCGAACGCCTGCGCAAGGTGTACCTCAGCCGCTGAGCGATCGGCCTCGCCGAATTGGTGCACTTGAGAATCGGTGCCCCCGGCAGGATTCGAACCTGCGCTCCCGCCTCCGGAGGGCGGTGCTCTATCCCCTGAGCTACGGGGGCGGCAAACTCGGTCAGCCTAGCAGCGCGGGTCGCGCCCGAACGCGGGCGCCTGGCCCGGGGTGCGGCGTCCTGCGGCAAATTGCGGGACCCGCGGCCACTACGATTAGCAGGTGAGCACCGCATGACTCCCACTGAACTGTCCGCAGCCGTGTCCGCGGCGGTCCAGGCCTGCGTGGAGGCGGGCGAATTCGCCGGCGAGGTGCCCGGCGAGGTCGCCGTCGAGCGCCCGAAGAACCCCGAGCACGGCGACTACGCCGCGAACATCGCACTGCGGCTGGCGAAGGCGGCCGGCAGGCCCGCGCGCGAGGTCGCGGAGGCCATCGCGTCCCGGCTGCGCGAGGCCGACGGCATCGCCAAGGTGGACGTCGCCGGCCCGGGCTTCCTGAACATCACGCTCGGCGCCGCGGCCCTGGGCGGGCTGGCGCAGACGATCGTGTCCGAGGGCGCCGCATACGGGTACGGCAGCGCGCTCACCGGCCAGAACCTGAACCTGGAGTTCGTCTCGGCCAACCCGACCGGTCCGGTGCACCTGGGCGCGGTCCGTTGGGCCGCGGTCGGCGACGCGCTGGCCCGCACGCTGCAGGCCGCGGGTGCCGACGTCACGCGCGAGTACTACTTCAACGACGCCGGCAGCCAGATCGAGCGGTTCGCCCGTACCTTGCGCGAGGTCGCCAACGGCCGGCCGGTTCCGGAGGACGGCTACGCGGGCACCTACATCGACGAGATCGCCACCGAGGTGCAGAAGCGCAACCCGGGTGTGCTCGACCTGCCCGACGACGAGCAGACCGAGGTCTTCCGGCGCGACGGCGTCGAGCTGATGTTCGCCGAGATCAAGACCTCGCTCGCCGCATTCGGTGTCGTGTTCGACGTCTACTTCAACGAGCGCGACCTGCACGCCGGCGCGAAGCTCGACGCCGCGCTGGATCGGCTGCGCAAGCAGGGGCACGTCTTCGAGGCCGACGGCGCGACCTGGCTGCGCACGACCGACTTCGGCGACGACAAGGACCGTGTGCTCGTCCGCAGCAACGGTGAGTGGACGTACTTCGCCGCCGACTGCGCTTACTACCTGGACAAGCGCGACCGTGGCTTCGACCGCGTCGTGATCATGCTCGGTGCGGACCACCACGGTTACATCAAGCGGATGCGGGCCATGGCGACGTGCTTCGGCGACGACGCGGACCGCAACCTCGAGATCCTCATCGGTCAGCTGGTGAACCTGGTGAAGGACGGCGAGCCGGTGCGGATGAGCAGGCG
>Ga0164242_10010154_pt1 | contig 10100 bp, 10 predicted proteins | sample OricomgcompostMG_FD_108783 | JGI IMG/M metagenome (GOLD analysis project Ga0164242, IMG submission 108783) | Miracle-Growth compost microbial communities from Emeryville, California, USA - Original compost - Miracle growth compost (MG) ... | reverse complement strand
GCGCCGCTGCTGAAGTAGTGCGTGTACCAGGTCGTGAAGTACATGACCATCGGCACGGCGACCAGCGCCAGCGTGGGAATCGCCGGGAACATCACGACCTTGGCTGCCCGGCTGCGGACCACCCGCTCGACGGACCGCCCGACTCCGGGTGATGCCGCGATGAGCAGCGTGAGCGGCTTGCCCATCGTGAGGAACAGCGGCGTCACCAGGACGACCACCGGGAACATCGAGGCGCTCAGGATCAAGCCGGCGACTAGGGTCTTACCGCGAAAGGCCATGCGCGCCAAGGCGTAGGCGGCCATCATGCCGATCAGCAGTGCGATCACGGTGGTGGCCGCGCCGATGACGACGCTGTTGGTCAGCGCCCGGCCGAAGTCGTTGCCGCGGCTGGTGTCGAACGCGTTGCGGAAGTTCTCGAAGGTCAGGTGGGTGGGCCACGGGGTGTTGTCGAAGGTGTAGTCCGGATCGCGGAAGGCGGTCACCGCCATCCAGTAGAACGGGGCCAGGCCCCAGATCAGCACGATCAGCGCACCGACGTACACCCGCGCGGACCGCCACGGTTTGCGCCCAGAGGTAGCAGTGGTCATCAGTGTGCCTTCCGCTGTTCTTCCTGCGTCGCCACCGCATTGGCGCCCAGTATCTTCACCAGCACGAATGCCACCGCGAAAATCATCAGGAAGGTGAGCACCGACAGCGCGGCCGCGCTGTTGGAGCCCTGCCGCACCTGATCGACCACGAGGATCGAAATGGTCCGGGTCGCCGGGTTGCCCTGCATCATGATGGCCGGCAGGTCGTAGAGGCGCAGCGCGTCCATGGTCCGGAACAGCACCGCGACCAGCAGTGCGGGCTTCAGCAGCGGCAGCGTGATGTGGGTGAAGCGCTGCCATGCCGAGGCGCCGTCGACCTTGGCCGCCTCGTACACGTCGTTCGGGATCACCTGCAGTCCGGCGAGAATCAGCAACGCCATGAACGGGGTGGTCTTCCAGACGTCGGCGATGATCACCGCGAATCGCGACCACCACGGATCGGTCTGCCACAGGATGTGCGTGTGCAGCACCCGGTTGACCACGCCGTTGTACTGGAACATGAACTCCCACAACCGGGCTGTCACCGCGGTCGGGATGGCCCAGGGGATCAGCACCGCGGCACGCAGCAGCGCCCGCCCGCGGAAGGTCTTGCCCATCACGGTCGCCATGCCGAGGCCGATGGTCGCCTCGAGCGTCACGGTGATCACCGTGAACAGCAGGGTGATCCCGATGGCCGCCCAGAACTGCGAACCCAGGTTGCCGGTGGGGCACGGCTCGGTTCCGCCGCCGGGCAGGGTGCACTGCTGCAGCAGCCAGTGCGTGTAGTTGCTGAACCCGGCGCTGCCGCCCTCGACGAACATGCCGGTGGCGGGGTCGAGCCCGGCGTCCTTCTGGAACGACATCCACACCGCGCGCACCACCGGATAGCCGATGACGACCGCGAGCGCCACCAGCACCGGTGCGACGAACAACCACGCGCGGCCCGACCCCTGCGGGAGCCGTAAGCCCCGGGAGTTACTGTCGCGCTTCGGTTTCGGGCTCACCGGCAAATCGTCGGGTGGCGCGAGATCGGTCGCACCCGAAGGACTCGACACGTTCAACTCTCCTACGGGGCAGACTGCGGACAGGGTCAGGAGCCGGCGGCTTCGATGCCCTTCTGCATGCCGATGATCGCGTCATCGACTGATTTCTTACCGGTCAACGCAGCATATGCGTTGTCCTGGATGGCCTTCGACACCGCCGGGTAGAAGGGGGTCACCGGGCGCGGCACGGCGCTGGCGATCGAATCCTTCAGCGCGGGCAGATACGGGAACTTCGCGATCAGCGCCGGATCGTCGTACATCGACGACCGCACCGACGGGAACGCGCCCTCGGCGACGATGCGCTGGGCATCCTCGCTGATCAGGAAGCGCAGGAAGTCCAGCGCGGTGGCCTTGTGCTTGGAGTACGCGCTGATGGCGGCGTTGTAACCACCGAGCGTGGACGCGCCGATGCCGTCCTTACCGGGCAGTGGGGAGACGCCGAAATTGCCCTTCACCGCGGAGGAGTCGGCCTGGGCCACACCGTAGAAGTTGGGCCAGGTGCGCAGGAACAGCAGCTTGCCCGAGGCGAAGGCGTTCTGGCTCTCCGGCTCCTTGAAGGAGATGGCCTCCTTGGGGATGTCGCCGTTCTTGTAGGCGTCGGTGAGCACCTGCAGGCCCGCGCGGGACTGCGGGGAATTCACGGTCGCGGTCTTGCCGTCCGGGCCGACGAACGAGCCGCCGTAGGCGTTGATCACCTCGGCCGCGTTCACCGTCAAACCTTCGTAGGGCGCGAACTGCCCCGCGTAGCAACCGATTCCGTGATCGCGCGCGATGTTGCAGTCGGCCAGCAGTTCCGGCCAGGTCTTCGGCGGATTCGGAACCAGATCCTTGCGGTAGTACAGCAGGCCGCCGTTGGTGTTGCGCGGCGCGGCGTAGAGGGTGCCCTGGTAGGTCGCGCTGGCGACGGTCGGCGAGAGCAGCGTGGAGGTGTCGAGGGCGAAGGAGTCCTTCAGCGGCTGAATCCAGCCCTTGGCCGCGAACTCGGCGGTCCACGGCACGTCCAGCGCCATCACGTCGTAGTCGGACTGTTTGGCCCGCATGTGCTGGGCCAGGTCGTCGTACTGCTGGGAGGCGTCGTTGGACTGCTCTTTGAACGTCACCTGCTCGTTCGGATGGGCGGCGTTCCACCGGTCGATGAGCTGCTTGACCGCACCCGTCTCGGTGGTGTCCTTACCCTCGACGTAGGTGATCGGACCGCGCCCGCCCAGGTTCTGGCCGGTCGGGTTGCTGCCGTCGCCGCTCGAACAGGCGCTCGTCAACCCGGCGGTGAGCAGTGCCACCGACGCGGTGGCCAGTGCGGCGCGGGACACGAGGGACGAGCGTCGTGACGCGGCGCGCGCGCGAGCCTTACGCGCCTTGTTCGAGGACGCCTTGTTCAAAGCCATCGATACTCCAGGGTCGTAACGAACACAGGTGCCAAGCGTGAGCGCCCGCACACTGCGCCGGTTGCACAAGGCAAGATACATTGTTCGGCTGCTGCGTGGGATACGGCGTCCGCCCCCGCCCTCCGTGGTTCCGCGAGCTACCGCCTTCCGCCCCCGCCCGATCGTGTGGGGATGTCGGTGCGTTCTCGTATCCTGGCGCTCGATGTCGACCCAGATGCCCCAGGACAAGTTGCTCACCCGGATCGGTGGGCTGTTGCGTCAGGCCGAGTCGACCGACAACGAGCACGAGGCCGAGGCGTTCATGGCGGCTGCCCAGCGCCTGGCGACCCGTTCGTCGATCGACCTGGCGGTGGCCCGTGCCCATATCGCCGGCCGCGAACGCCGCCCGACACCGATGCAGAAGGTCGTCCCGATCGGCGAGGCGGGGAAGAAAGGGCTGCGCACCTACGTGCAGTTGTTCGTGGCGATCGCCGCGGCCAACGATGTGCGCTGCGATGTGACCCGCACGTCCACGCAGGTGTACGCCTACGGCTTCGACACCGATATCGCGACCTGCGAGGCGCTGTACACGAGCCTGCTGGTGCAGATGGTGCGGGCGTCGGACCACTACATCAAATCCGGCGCCTACAAATCGGCGACCGTGGAGAAGGTCGTGGTGGAGACGCGCTGGGGTCGCAGGGTGCAGCGTCGCATACAGGCCCCTGTCGCAGCGGTGACTGCTCGGCTGAATTTCCAGATGGCGTTCGCCGATCGGATCGGCCGCCGGCTGGCGCAGGTGAAGGCGGATGTGGAGGCCGAGGCGGTGCGCGACGATCCCGGCTCCGCGGAATCGGCCGCGGGCACCGCGCTGGCCCTGCGCAACAAGGACCTCGAGCTCACCGATTTCTACTCCCGCACCTCCGACGCCCGCGGCACCTGGCGCGGCCCGCAGGAATCCACGGGGTACTCGCCGGCCGCGCGACGTGCCGGGGATCGTGCCGGCCGAAGCGCACGGCTGGGTCTGTCCCCCGAATTGCCCACCGGGCGAGGGCGTCTCGAAGCGCCCGGAGCATGAGCCGCACGAGAGCGGCGCAGTGCGGCGCCGTCCTGATGTGCCCGGCGCACCGCGAGCCGCAGTTGTGACGCCCCGGGATTCGCAGCGCAGCCGCGTCTACGATGCCGAGGGTCTGGTGCGGCGGATGTTCGAACGAGCCGAGGAATTCGGGGCTCGCACGGTCGACTTGCACGGCTCGCACCTCACGCTGCCGATCGAGCGGAAGTTCGCCTCGGTCGAATCGGTCCAGAGCTATGTGGACCGAGTCCTGGCATTGAATTGGGTACGCGCGCAATGGCTTCGGGCCGATACGCCGCTCGCGGTGCGTGCCCGCGCGGGCACCGCCGCGGCGCACTACGAAACCGGCCGCGCCGTCCTGGCCGTACCCCTGCACACCGGCGGAACCGCGTGGGCGCTGCGCGAATTGGTCATACTCCACGAAATCGCCCACCACTTGGAGCCGCCCGGCGCCGACCTCGCCCCGCACGGCCCGGAATTCTGTACGCGCTACCTCGAGCTGGTCGACGGGATCATCGGCCCGGAAGCCGCCCTTCTTCTGCGCGCCACTCTGCACGACTGTGGCGCCCGAGTGGGCTGAATCGATGTCCCGGGCCGTACCGCACGACCCGGGACACGAGCGCTACTGCCCGGGCGCCTCCGCCCGCACCGTCGGGTCGATGAGGCCGAAGATCTCGCCCTGGGGAGCCTGGACGACGGCGGAGCGGCCGAACGGGGTGTCGTCCGGTCCCATCAGTGCCGTGGCACCGAGTTCGGTTGCGCGGGAGAGCTTTTCGTCCGTCCCGGCGACCTGGAACCAGGTGAGCCAGTAGGGCGGGTTGTCGCCGGGTGCGCTGCCGGCGTCCATGACGCCGCCGGCGACGTCCGCACCGGGCGGGGAGAAGGTGGAATAGACGAAGTTCTCACCGTCGCCGATTTCGTCGAAGGTCCAGCCGAAGACGCGGCGGTAGAACTCCTGTGCGGTGGCGTAGTCGCCGGTGTGCAGTTCGTTCCAGCAGTAGGAGCCGGGTTCGTTGTAGATACCGGCACCGGTGTGGGCCTTGGCCTGCCAGACGCCGAAGATGCCGCCGGTCGGATCGGCGGCCACGCACATGCGGCCCACGTCCATGACGTCGAAGGGCGGGACGAACACGGTGCCCCCGGCCGCGCCGATGGCCTCGGCGACCGCGTCGACATCGTCGGCGGCGAGGTAGGTGGTCCACACCGAGGGCATCGGCGCCTCGCCCATCTTGGGCCCGATTCCGGCGGCCGGTTTACCGTTCAGCATCGCCATCAGATATCCCCCGGCCTCGGGCGGGCTGTCCATGATCTCCCACCCCAGCAAACCGGAGTAGAAGTCGCGGGCAGCCTGCGGATCGTCGACCGAACAGTCGATCCAGCAGGGCGTACCCTGCGGCCACGCAGAATCACGAGTGGGCATTGCGGAACTCCTATCGTGTGTTCGAGCACGTGAGAACTGCCGATGGCACACGATCAGCTAATCACAGACGGGCGGGTGGGAAAACCCTCGTCCCGCACCCGCCGAGGCGTGCGAGGCCGCGATCAATCAAGGAGCCGCAGCACCCGCTCCAGCCGGCTTCGCCACCACGCCGTGCGCTCCGGATCGGGATGGCGGAAGCGTTCCAGCAGTGCGGGATCCGGGTTCGGCGGGGTGCGCGGAACGCTCAGATATCCGTCGACGGGGCGCAGTGACTCCGCGACCACGTCGCCGGCGAACAGGTTGACGGTGCCCAGCCCGCAGGCGTGGTCGAGTTCCGGCAGGGCGCCGGCCAGCGCGAGCTGGGCCGACAGTCCGACGCTCGTCTCCAGTGCCGAGGAGATCACGCACGGCAGTCCCGCCGCCTGCGCCACCCGCAGTGCCCGCCGCACTCCGCCGAGCGGTGTGCATTTCAGTACGGCGATATCGGCCGCTCCCGCCACCGCGACCCGCAGCGGATCCTCGGCACGCCGGATGGATTCGTCCGCGGCGATGGGAATGTCGACCCGCCGCCGGACCGCCGCCAGCTCCTCGATCGTCCGGCACGGTTGCTCGGCGTATTCCAAACCCTGTGCGGCACGGTCGATCTGACGCAAGTTGGTGACCGCGGTATCGACATCCCAGACCGCGTTGGCATCGACCCGGACGGCACCGTCGCCACCCAGCGCATCGCGGACGGCCGCGACCCGCTCGATATCCTCGGCGAGCGAGTCGGGATGATCGGCGATCTTGACTTTCGCGGTGCGGCAACCGGATTCGGCGACGATGGCATACGCGCGCTCGGGTCCGACCGCGGGAACGGTGCAATTGACCGGAATGCGATCCCGGACCGGTTCCGGCCAGCCCTCCTCGATCTGCTCGACCGTGGTGGCGAGCCAGTTCGCGGCCTCGCGGTCGTCGTATTCGACGAACGGGCAGAACTCACCCCAGCCGCGCGGTCCTTCGAGCAGCATCCCCTCACGGACGGTGATGCCGCGGAAGCGAGTACGCAGCGGAATCGCGTAAACCAGGGCCGACGCCGGATCCAGATCGCTCACCCGGGCCAGCCTAACCCTGCGAAACGGCGACGGACCGGCGGCCGACCAGTGGTGCTTGCGAGCACCGGTCGAAGGGATTTCCATAAGTAGCCATGGAGTTCCGGCCGGCTCGCCCGCCGCTGCGGCGCGGCGATGCCGTGTTGAGTGCCGCGGTCTATCTGGCCGGTTGCGGTGTGGCGTGGGTGATCTGGCGGTACGGCCTGCCGTACCGGGATATGGCGCGGCAGCGCACTCGGCCGGGGGACAGTCATCTGCCGCTGGCCTACGCCGTGGCGTTCCTGTCCCTGGTCGGTGCGCTGCTGCTGGCCGGGCGATGGACCCTGCGGGCGTTGCGGGAACGCCGCCCGGCCTGGCCTTACGCGCTGCTCACCCTGCCGCTGCTGGCCGAGGCGTGGCTGCTCGGTTTCGCGGCGGCGCTGGTCGTGGTGTCGGTCTGAGGCTCAGAGCCGCTCGTAGATGGTCGCGTTCGCCAAACCGCCTGCCTCACACATGGTTTGCAATCCGAAGCGGGCCCCGCGTTCGTGCAGTGCGTGGACCAGCGTGGTCGCCAGCCGCGCACCGGAGGCGCCGAGCGGATGCCCCAGCGCGATCGCGCCGCCGTTGACGTTCACCCGGGACAGATCCGCGCCGGTATCGGCGGCCCAGGCCAGTACCACCGAGGCGAAGGCCTCGTTGACCTCGAACAGGTCGATATCGGCCAACGACAGGCCCGAGCGCTGCAACACCTTCCGAGTCGCCGGGATCACCGCGGTGAGCATCAGCAGCGGATCGTCGCCCGCGACCGCGAAACTGTGCAGCCGGGCCAGTGGCCGCAGGCCCAGTTGCGCCGCCTTCTCACTGGTCATGATCAGCACTGCCGCGCTGCCGTCGTTGATCTGACTCGCATTGGCGGCGGTCACGTTCCAGCCGATCTCGGGGAATCGGGCGGCATAGGCCTCGCTGTAGTAGGCCGGCCGCAGCCCGGCCAGGGTTTCCAGGGTGCTGCCGACGCGAATGCCCTCGTCGGTGCTCAACCCGGCCAACGGCGCCAGTTGTGCCTCGAAGGATCCGTTCTTCGTTGCGGTGGCGGCCTTTTCGTGACTGGCGAGCGAGAATTCGTCCATGGCGGTGCGCGAGATGCCCCAGCGCGCCGCGATCAGTTCCGCGCTGATCCCCTGCGGTACCAGCTCGTCCGGATACCGCTCGATGAAGGCCACACCGTTGATATCGGTGGCGCCCGCCACGCTCGACCCCATCGGCACCCGGCTCATCGACTCCAGACCGCCGGCGACGACGATGTCGTAGGCCCCGGCCAGCACGCCCTGCGCGGCGAAGTGGATGGCCTGCTGGCTGCTACCGCACTGCCGGTCGACCGTGGTGGCCGGAACGGATTCCGGATATCCGGCCGCGAGCGCGGCCCGGCGGGTGATGTTGACCGACTGCTCGCCGACCTGGGTGACCACACCGCCGATGACGTCGTCGATCAGCACCGGATCGATCCCGCTGCGTCGCACGACCTCGCGCAGGCTGTGGGCGAACAGGTCGACCGGATGCAGTTCGTGCAGCGCTCCGGTGGCTTTGCCCTTGCCGATCGGGGTGCGTACGGCCTCGACGATCACTGCGTCTCTCATGGCGATTCCTCCGGTATCGCGCCGTTGCGACATCTGACTCAGTCGCTCTAAAGCCAGGTTAGGAGCTGGCATTAGTTGTGGCAAGTCAGAGTTGGTATGATCGTCGTCATGCCCGTGAAGTTGGAAGGACCCCTGCGTGATCTGAATTCGTGGAAGCCGGACGGCTGTTCCATCGTGAAGGCGCTGGATATCGTCGGCGCCCGCTCGACGATGCTGATTCTGCGCGAATCCATCTACGGCACCACCCGCTTCGACGGTTTCGCGGCGCGGGTGGGTATCACCGATGCCGCCGCGGCCGCCGCGCTGCGCAAACTGACCGACGCGGGACTGCTGCGCAAACAGCCGTATCGGGAAGAGGGTAAGCGCACCCGCAACGAGTACGTGCTCACCGAGATGGGCCGGGATCTGCTGCCGGCGATCTTCGCGCTGTGGCAGTGGGGGGACAAATATCTGCAGGGCGGAGTGCCGCCGCTGGAGCGGATCGAAGACACCACCGGTGAACCGGTGCGGGTGGAGTTGCGCAGCGCCGGCGGTGACGAGGTCGCGCTCGAGGACATCCGGGTCCGGGTCAACCAGGACTGGCGCCGGGCACGCGTCGGAACCCGGGATGTGACCGCACAGCGATGAGACGATCGGCGCGGGTCTTCGGCGGACCGGTGCGTGGGCTGACGATCGTGCCCTCGAGCACCCGGAAGCGTTCGAGGGCAACGATATTCGAGTCCTAGGTCAGTCGCTTACCGCTGGCCGGGTCGAAGAAATAGGTGTGCTCCGCATCGCTGGTGAGCGTCAGCTTGTCGCCCTTCTGCGGCGGATTGCGCCAGTCGGCGCGGGCGACGATCGTCTGATCTCCGCCGGCCTCGCCCAGGGTGCGGCCGTAGATGTAGGCGTCCGAACCCAGCTCCTCGACCACATCGATCTCCATGGCGATGCCGTCGGAACCGCCGGCCGGATCGAAATGCTCCGGCCGGATGCCGACCACCACGGTCTCGCCCGCGGCGTCGGCCACCGTGCGCGGCAGCGCGATCGAATGTCCGCCGACGGTCACCGAACCGTCCGACACCGGCAGGGTGAACAGGTTCATCGCCGGGGAGCCCATGAAGCCCGCGACGAACAGATTCGCCGGATCCCGATACAGATCCCGGGGTGAGGCGCACTGCTGCAGCAGTCCGTCCTTGAGCACCGCCACCCGGTCGCCCATGGTCATCGCCTCCACCTGGTCGTGGGTGACGTAGACCGTGGTGGTGCCGAGCCGGCGCTGCAACTGGGCGATCTGCGTGCGGGTCTGCACGCGCAGTTTCGCGTCCAGATTCGACAGCGGTTCGTCCATCAGGAATACCTGCGGCTGCCGCACGATCGCGCGTCCCATCGCGACCCGCTGACGCTGACCGCCGGACAGCGCCTTGGGCTTGCGGTCCAGGAAGTCCTCGAGGTCGAGCAGTTTCGCCGCCTCCAGCACGCGCTGCGTGCGCTCGGCCTTACCGACCTTGGCCATCTTCAGTGCGAAACCCATGTTCTCCGCGACCGTCATATGCGGATACAGCGCGTAGTTCTGGAAGACCATCGCAATATCGCGCTGTTTGGGTTCGGCGTCGGTGACATCCTTCTCGCCGATCAGAATGCGGCCGTCGTTGACCTCCTCGAGTCCGGCCAGCATGCGCAGCGAGGTGGATTTGCCGCATCCGGACGGTCCGACCAGTACCAGGAATTCGCCGTCGGCGATCTCGAGATTCAGCTTGTCGACGGCGGGTTTGGTCCCACCCGGGTAGAGCCGGGTGGCGTGGTCGAAGGTGACCGTGGCCATGGTGAATCAATCCCTTCACCGGCAGGAACGTGCCGGACGATCCGAGTAAAGGAATGGATCTCCCACCGGGAAGTGGAAGAGAGGTCTGGTCCACCTGGGTGAACTGGAGGTGACGGTACCTGTCGTTTCG
>Ga0164242_10010153_pt1 | contig 10100 bp, 10 predicted proteins | sample OricomgcompostMG_FD_108783 | JGI IMG/M metagenome (GOLD analysis project Ga0164242, IMG submission 108783) | Miracle-Growth compost microbial communities from Emeryville, California, USA - Original compost - Miracle growth compost (MG) ... | reverse complement strand
GCCCGCAGAACCGGGCCAAGGCCGTCTCACAGGTGATGACCGGGCTGACCGTCGCCACCGTGCTGGGTGTTCCGCTGGCGTCCTGGATGGGCCAGCACCTGGGCTGGCGCGCCGCGTTCGCACTGGTGGTCGCCATCGGCGTGCTCACCGTTGCGGCCCTCTGGCGCTGGCTTCCCCGGCTGGGTGCGATGGCCGTCAGCAGTCCGCTGACCGAACTGGGTGCGCTGCGCCGGGTCCAGGTGTGGCTGGCGCTGCTGATCGGCATGGTCGGCTTCGGCGGCATGTTCGCGGTGTACACCTACGTGGCCACCACGCTGACCGACGTGTCCGGGCTGCCCCGGGCCCTGGTTCCGCTGGGGCTGATGATCTATGGGCTGGGCATGGTGTTCGGCAATCTGATCGGCGGCCGGATGGCCGACGCCTCGGTGATCCGCGCACTGTATCTATCGATCGGGATGCTGACCGTGGTGCTGACCGGGTTCGTCGCGGCCGCGCATCATCCGTGGACCGCGCTGGGCGGACTGTTCCTGATCGGCGGCGCCGGTTCGGCCATCGCGCCGGCGCTGCAGACCCGGTTGATGGATGTCGCGCACGACGCCCAGACGCTGGCCGCGGCGCTGAATCATTCGGCACTGAACATCGCCAATGCCACCGGCGCCTGGGTCGGTGGCCTGGTTATCAGCGCCGGGTACGGCTACACCGCACCGGCGGCCGCGGGTGCGCTGCTGGCGTTGGCCGGTCTCGGCGTGCTGACGGTGTCGGTTCTGCTCGGGCGATTGCCGCAACGTCGCGCACTCAGCGACTGACGCCGCCCCACCGGAGCCGATGCAACGGCATCACCCTTGGGCAGATGCCCCCGTGACGCTGAGCAGATACTCACCGCCGCATGACTCGGCGAGCGCCGGACCGAATAGCGCAACCGGGGTGAACGCTCCGAAGCTCACATTCCCGGCCAGCAGTCGGAGCGCAATCTCCGCGCACACACGGTTGGTATATGCCTGCGCCTCACCCAGTCGGATCCATGCCTCACCACGGGTGCCGTCCGCCCATCTCACCCGCGCATGCCCCCACGAATGTGCACGGGGAGCCGCCCTGGCTCGAACCTGAACCCGGGCGAGCCGCCGCCGCGCAAAGTCCCTGATCGCTGCAACGGAGAGCAGACCGGTCAGCACCGGTAACGCGAGGCGGACCAGTACTGACGCCGGCACTTCGCTCGAGGCGGCCACCACGTTGTCGGCGGCGCTGATGCGCTGCGCCGCAACGAGTTCGCCGAGCGGCATCGACGAGGTGGTGATCTCCTCGCCGGATGGCAGAGTGAGTCGCTCGGGATTGCTCGCGAGCCTCGACGTGACCATTGAACCGTGGACATATCTGCGGCCGCTGTAGCGTCCTCCGCCCGGAGTGTCGGGAAGACCATCGACCAACGTGGCAGCCAATGCCTCGCCGAGCACCCCACCGCCGTTCGCGAGCGAGGGCACCATGTCCACCCGCACCTCGTCGGGCGCCGACCGGCCCGCACACAGCTTCGCCAAGGCACTCTCGGTGGCTGTCACACCAAATCCGCCACCGGTGACCAACGTGCAGTGCGCCGCTGATGCCGCATCGTGTCGCGCGACCAGTTGCAGCACCGATGCGACGTCATTTGCCAGATCGACGTAGTGGCTGCCCACTGCCAGACACGCCTCAACCACCGGATTTGCGGTGACCCTAAAGGGGCCGACCGTGTTGACCACCACGGCCGGACGTTCCTCGACAATGGCCGCGGCCATCTCAGCCGGAGTCGGCAGGACGATCGACCGCGCGCCAGGGACCCGCGCCTGAGCCGACGAAAGTCGCTGCCCGTCCCGCCCAACCAGGGCGAGTCGCACGCCCCGTTCAGCGAGGTGGGAGGCAACACCCAACCCGACTCGACCTGTACCGCCCAGGACCCAGACTTCTTGCTCGGACACCGTCGCACTCCTTGTGATGCACCCAGCACATGATGACATCTCGTGTCATCACACATTAGCAGTCATGGCATGGCATGTCATCACTTAGTGTGAACAAATGGGAAGATGGCGTCCGGACGCGCGTGACCGACTACGACGAGCCGCGCTCGAACTGTTTGCGGGCCAAGGGTTCGCGGAGACCACCGTCCCCGAGATCGCCGCTCGGGCCGGCCTCACGACTCGAACGTTCTTCCGACACTTTCCGGACAAGCGGGCCGTCCTGTTCCTCGACGAGGAAATTGCCGCAGTCGCCGAGCAATTCATTACCGGCGCTCCGGAATCCATCGGACCGGTCGCGACAATCCTGAACGGCCTGCACTCGGTCAGCACCGAACGCTTCGACCCCCGACGAGACGACATCCGGCTACTACGCAATCTTGCGCGATCGGACGAAAGTGTTCGAGAACGGGATCTGCGTAAACGCGCAATGATCAGCGAGATCATCTGCGACGGGCTGATCGCGCGCGGTACGGAACCATCGACCGCGGCAATGATCGGCGAGGTGAGCGTTGTGCTGCTCTACCTCGGCATCGATGACTGGCTCGACCGCGACACCGATGAGCCACTGTTCGACAGCATCATGGCGAAGGCACGTGACCTACGCGCCGTCGCGGCATCCTTTGACGAGAAAGTCGGCTGACTTGGAATCGGTTGGGCACCAGAGCTTTTCGGCGACACAACACCGGAAGCCGGCACCCGGCGCTATTCGTCGATGATGTGGACGGCGGCTTCCTCTGCCGACGCCGCTCCCCCGTCGATACCGACGTCACCACCGAGCAACTCGCCGTCCCGCGGGCCCGCGACCAGCCGGCCGGCGCGCTCATCGCCCACCTCGTCATCGCCGGCCTGCTCGTCGGGATCGTCGAGCTGCATCGTGGGGTCGGGTTCTTCCTCGGCCAGCTGCTCGTCGAGGGTTTCGTGGTCGCGGGGTTCGCGCCAGGCATCCGGCGGCTCGTAGCCCTCGTCCAACAGGTCATCGACGCCGCGGTCGATCAGCGCGTCTTCCTGGGTCAGTTGGTCGTCGTCATCGACGCTGTAGTCGTCGGAGTCGCTCATGTCACCACCTTGCCACCGAATGACGACCCCCGCGAGGAGATCACAGGGTGCGACCGATGATCTCCTTCATGATCTCGCTGGTGCCGCCGTAGATCTTGTTCACCCGGGCTGCGGCGTACGCCCGGCCGATCGGGTACTCCAGCATGTAGCCGTAGCCGCCGAAGAACTGCACGCAGCGATCCACCACCGCAACGGCGCGATCGGCGGCGATCAGCTTGCCCATCGACGCCGTCGCCGGATCGTTGTCACCGTTGATCAGGGCCTGGACACAGTAGTCCACCGTGGTCTTGATGGACAGCACCTCGGCCTTGAGCTCGGCGAGCTGAAAACGGTTGTGCTGGAACTTGATCAGCGGCTTGCCGAATGCCTCGCGCTCCTTGGTGTATTTGATGGCCTCCAGCACGGCGGCTTCGGCCATCCCGGCACAGATCGAGCCGATGACCAGTCGCTCGCGGGCGAGCTGTGACATCAGCTGGTAGAAGCCCAGGCCCTCCTGCTCGCCCAGCAGATTGGCCACCGGAACCCGCATATCGGTGAAGAACAGCTCACGGGTGTCCTGACCGTGCTGGCCCACCTTCTCCAGCACCCGGCCGCGTTCGAAGCCGGGCAGGTCGTTGACCTCCGCGACGATCAGCGACACACCGGCCGCCCCCTGGGCGGGATCGGTCTTGGCCACGATCACCACCATGTCGCACAGTGACCCGTTGGAGATGAAGGTCTTCGAACCGTTGATGACGTAGTCGTCGCCGTCGCGAATTGCGGTGGTGCGCACCGCTTGCAGGTCGCTGCCGGTGCCCGGCTCGGTCATCGCGATGGCCAGCACCGTCTCACCGCTGATGATCTTCGGCATCCAGCGGGCCTTCTGCTCGGCGCTGGCATAGGTGTTGATGTAGTGCGCGACGATCGGCGAGTGCACCGACCAGCCCGATGCCGAATCATGGGCCAGCGCAAACTCTTCGGCCACCACGGCGGACATACCGAAGTCGCCGCCCGCGCCGCCGTACTCCTCGGGCAGGTCCAAACCCAGTAGTCCGGCATCGCCCAGCTTGTTCCAGAATTCGCGGTCCACCTGATGGTTCTTGGCCCAGCGTTCCTGGTTCGGCGTCGCTTCTTTCCGCAGGAATTCGGCCGCATGCCGACGCAATTCGCGGTGCTGATCGGTCTCCCAGGTGGCCCGGTAGGTGGGAAATAGTTCTGACATGTCGAGCCACAATACATTTGTATTGTTTACTGGTCGAGTGTATGGCGATGATCTGACAGCCAAAGCCCGGATCCGCAACGCCGCGCTGGCCCTTTACGCCGCTCACGGTGATGCCGCATTGCGGACCATCGCCGCCGAGGCCGGTGTGACGCTGGGACTGGTGCAGCACCATTTCAAGACCAAGGCCGGGCTGCGCAACGCGGTCGATCAACTGGTGGCCGATCACTTCGCCACCGCACTGGCCGAGGTTCCCGCCACCGCGTCGACGGCCCAGCGCGACGAGGCGGTCCGCACGATGTTGCGGGCCAACCCGACGATCGTCGATTATGTGCGACGCGAACTCCTGCAGCCCGGGGCGCCGACCAGTCACCTGCTCGACGTGCTCGTCGACCTGACCCAGCGCGAGGTTCGCGCGGCCCGGAAGACCGGACGCGCGTCGACCACCCGGCAGGAGAACACTCAGGTGGTCGCCGTGTTGGCCCGACAGATGGGAGAACTGCTGATGGCCCCGATGGTCGACGCCGTGTGGGAACGGTTGTCCAGCGCACGCGGCAAGCCCCCGCGACTCCGGGTCACCGTCGAGGAGAGCCGGCCATGACCGTCACCATCGACGAGATCACCGTTGCCGACCCCGCAGACGCCTGGACTGCGGCCGGTTTTCAGGTCGATAACGGTGTGTGCCGGATCGGTGGCGTGCGCATCCGACTGGTCGGACGCGATCGCGGCACCGGCATCATCGGCTGGTCACTGCGCGAGATACCGGCCGAGGGCCTGTTCGACGGCATCCCCACCACCCGTTCGGATGCCGCGGCCACCACACCGGCCGAGCACCCGAACGGTGCCACCGCGATCGACCACATCGTGCTGCTCTCTCCTGACCTGGGACGAACGGTCGCGGCGCTGGCCGCCATCGGGGTGCACCCGCGCCGGGAACGCGACGGGCAGCTCGGCGGCCGGCCGATGCGGCAGATCTTCTTCCGGTTCGGCGAGGTGATCATCGAGGTGGTCGGTTCACCCGACACCACAGGTGAGGGACCGTCGACGCTATGGGGGCTGACCTACACCGTGGCCGATATCGACACGACCGCAACATTTTTCGGTGAACACACGACGCCGGTCAAGGATGCGGTGCAGCCGGGACGGCGGATCACCACGGTGCGCCATCAGGAGTTCGGCATATCGGTGCGGACCGCGATGATGTCCGCACCGGTCCCCCGGTCGCCACGCCTCGACCCGACGGACCCTATTCTCAGCGCATGACCGCGCCGGAGGACAACGCAGACGTCGTGATCATCCACACCGATGGGGGCTGTCGCCCCAACCCCGGCCCGGGCGGCTGGGGTGCGGTGCTGCGCCAGCGCCACCATGTCCGCGAGATGTACGGCGGTGAGGCCGGCGAGACCAGCAACAACCGGATGGAACTGACCGCCCCCATCATGGCGTTGGAGGCACTCACCCGGACCGTGGCGGTGCACCTCTACACCGACAGCACCTATGTGCGGAACGGCATCACCAAATGGGTGTTCGGCTGGGAACGCAACGGCTGGCTGACCGCCGCCAAGCAGCCGGTGAAGAACGTCGACCTGTGGCAGCGACTGCAGGCCGCGTGCGCACGCCATCACGTCGAATGGTTCTGGGTGAAGGGCCATTCCGGCGTCAACGACAACGAGTTGGCCGACGAGCTGGCGACCCGGGGCCTGCAGGAAGCGGTGCAGGCGTCGCACCGGAGGCCATGACGGTGCCGTCCGGCCGGACCAGCGCAACCTGAGCGCGTCCGCGCCGCAGCCAGCGGTCCAGCTCATCCCCAGGCGCCGCCCGGTGCATCCGCACACCGCCTGCCGTAACATCGGCGGTGCTCCGGGCGACCAGAACGAACCCGTCCCCCACCATGTCGTCGAACCGTTTATTTTCAGCGACAACAGGATTCGGGCACAGCACACCGGCCAGCCGGCCGCGGCCGATCAGCGCCGACCGTCGCAGCGGCGGGGTGCTGCTGTCCAGAACCATCGTGGCCACGGCGGGGAACCGGCGCAACAACGGCAGCGCCCGGCGCCGGATGAGATCGCCGCACCATCCGCCACCGGTCATCACCCGACCGATTCGTTGTGCCAATCGGATCATGTAGCGTGCGTGTGGCTTTCGTTCCACTTCATAGCTGTCCAGCACGGCTTCGGATAGTTGACCCGAAAGCACCGCGGCCAGCTTCCACGACAGGTTCATCGCGTCCCGGATGCCCGCGCCCATACCCTGACCGATGAACGGCGGTGTCAGGTGTGCGGCGTCACCGAGCAGGAACACCCGACCGCACCGCCACCGGTCAGCAATCTGGGCACGGAAGGTGTATTCGGCCGTACGAACCAATGTCATTGCACTCGTGTCGATCTCGCCGACCCATGGCGCGATCAACGGCCGTAGCGAAGCCAGATCCGGGAAATCGGCACCGACTTCATCGGCCAGCAACTGGAACTCCCACCGATACCGGGTAGGGCCGATGCGCATGTAGGTGGCCGCGCGATGCGGATCGCACACCTGGTGCACACCGTCCCACTGCCCCAGCTCTGCGGTGCTGGCGATGTCCACCACCAGCCACCGCTGGTCGAATTTCAGATTCCGCATCGTGGCGCCGATTCGGTTGCGCACCAGGCTGTTCGCCCCGTCGCAGCCCAGCACATAGGATGCCGGCACCATGTGCCGAGAGCCGTCGGTGCGGTCCGTGTAGTGAACGCGGACTTCGCCATCGGCCGGTTCGATGTCTGTCACCTCGACGTCACCGAGCAACCGGGCGCTGCGGTAGTGCCGTAGGTTCTCGCGCAGCAGGCGCTCCAGGTCCGGCTGGTCGAACATGGTGGCCTGTGGGTACCCGTTGACTCCCGACCCGCGGTCACGCCGGAATTCCTCCAACACCCGGTGGGATCCATCGAGCAATCGTAAACCGATTGTGGGCCGGGATATTTCGCGAAATCGTTCGGTTACCCCGAGCCTGGCGATGATCCGGTAAACCTCATCGTCGAGATGCACGGCACGCGGCTGCGGATACACGTCACTCCAGCGGTCCAGCACCGTGCAGTCAATTCCGCGCTGCGCCAACAGCGTTGCTGCGGTGATGCCGGTCGGCCCCGCACCGACGATGACGACCGGCTCGCTCATGCGTTTCGCACCGTGGTCCGCTGGGTTCCCAGGTCGATGGCGCCGTCATCGGTCGAGATGCAGGCCTCCACGACGTCGCCGTGTCGCAGGTACTTGGGGTTGGTGGCCTGTCGCTTGAAGAACATCTTCCATTTGATCGCCGGCGGCAGCAGTGATCCGATCATCTCGATGGGCTTGGCTGGTGCGCTCAGCGCGGTTCCCACCGGCGTGCCGGTCAGTAGCAGGTCGCCGGGGGCCAACTGCTGGAATCGACTGAGCGCCTGCAGTGCCCGTAGCGGCGGATAGATCATGTCGCCGTCGACGACGCGGTTCTGCCGCAGGTCGCCATTGACCCGCAGCTGTAGCCGCAATTCGCCGAAGCGCCGCAATTCGTCGGCGTCCAGCAGCACCAACGCCGGCCCCACCGGAGTGAAGGTGGGGTACGACTTCGACTCGTAGAACTGGGTTTTCGGCAGCTGCACGTCGCGGGCCGACACATCGTTGGTGACCACCAGACCGGCGATGCAGCCGGGCAGGTCGGCTTCGGTCAGGGTGCTGCCCACCGGGATGTCCCGGCCGATCACCAGGCCGATCTCCACCTCGTAGTCCAGGAAACGCACGTGCGGAGGTTTGACGATGTCATCGAAGGGCCCGTTGATCGAACCTGAGGTTTTGCGGAAGAACGTCAGCGGGATCGTGGTCGGGTCCAGCCCGGAGTCGGTGACGTGTGAGGCGAAGTTGGTCATCTGCGCCACCACCCGACACCCGCTGGTAATCGGTGACATCAGGTCCAGGTCGGTCACCGACAGCGGGTTATCACCTTGTGCCGCAGCCACTATCGCGTCACGGTCGGCCAGCAGCTCGGCGGTGGTGGCGGCTGCGGTGTCGATTCGCCGAGCGGTACCGCCGTTTTGGCGCCACCAGCCCTCGGCAGTGCGGAGAATGGAGATGGTCATGATCTGGCTGCTTTCATCAGGCCACGCATGCGGTGGATATCGAACTCGTTGTCGCCGCGCAGCCCGCGCAACAGCAGACGTGCTTCGCCCGGAAGGGATTTGAGGTCGGTACCGAGGAAGTCACCGGTGACCGGCGGCCCCCATTGCGACAGGCCGGAAGCGGTGAACGGCGCCCAGCCGGGTTCCAGACCGGCATCGAACAGGTCACCGTCGGCGAAATGCTCGACCAGAAAACCGTCGGGGTCGCGCCAGTAGTCGAAGAGCTGGCTGCCCTGGATGTGCCGGCCGATGCCCCAGGAGCGAACGTATCCACGGTCGGCCAGGTACCGGCCACCGGCGGCCAACGTGTCGAGGTCACATACCTGATAGGCCGAATGCACGTAACGGTTGGCCGGCCCCAACGCGATGGCCAGGGTGTGGTGATCGGTGGGCACCGTCCCGCGGTCGCAGCGAACGAAGCTCATCACCGGCCCGCGTTCGCGTTGGCCATCGAAGTACAGGAAGTCGCTGACGATCATGCCGAGGGTGTCCAGGTACCAGTTCACCGTCGTCAGGTATCGGGTGGACTGCAGCACCACATGACCCAGGCGCTCGACCAGCGCCGGTGCCGTCGGCGTCCGTTGTGGTGCATTGAACCGTTGGGCCGCACCGAAGTTGAAGGTGTGCGGTAGCTGGCGGGGCAGCGCCGCGAGCCGATGGGTGCCGGCCACCACCGACACCGGCAGGCCGCTGGGATCGGTGAGTTGCACGCGTAGGCCGCCGACCGCTTCGGACAGGGGTTGCGGGCGCACGCCGGTGGCTGCGGCCAATCGAGCGAGGTCCGACTCATCCTGGGCGGCGAAGACCGTGCCGACGAACCGACTGGCTGGGCCGCGACGGATGATCACGCACGGCGTCCCCGCCCCGTTGCCGCGCAACTGCAACTCATCGACGCTGCGGGCGGCCACCGCGAAGCCGAAGGCCCGAGCGAACGCCTCGGCCCGGACGAGGTCGGGTTTCTCGAACTCCAGCCACGCGATGTCGGCCACCTTGATCACCGGATTGCGGCTACGCCCCGGGTGTTCGCCGCGCCGTGCGCCTTGCTCGCTGTGCAGGTCGTGATGGGTTCCGTGCATGATCAACTCCTCAGAACTGACGAAATCGTCACACGGAAAGCGGACGTCGTCAAGAATTTCTGACGAAATCATCAGAAATACGGTAGCGTTCGACCGTGAGTCCAGCCGACCCCGTCAGCCGCTCGGCGCAACGCAAACAACGCACCCGCGCCGCGTTGATCCGGGCCGCCCAGGCGTTTCTGGCCGCCGGCAAGGTCAATGTGCCGGTACTGGAGATCACCCAGGCCGCGGACGTCGGCATGGGATCGTTCTACAACCACTTCTCCACAAAAGAGGACCTGTTCGAGGCGGCCGTGGCCGATGTCCTCGATGCCCACGGCGCCCTGATGGATCAAGTGACCGAGAACCTGACCGACCCGGCCGAGAAGTTCGCCCGCAGCTACCGGCTCACCGCCCGGCTGTTCCGGCGACATCCACAGGAGAGCCAGGTGATACTGGCCGGCGGCCTGAAGCTGCTGTCCTCCGAGCGCGGCCTGGCGCCGCGCGCCCGGCGGGATATCACCGAAGCCGTTGCTGCAGGCCGCTTTCGGGTTGCTGACCCGGTGCTGGCGCTGGCCACCGCCGGTGGCGCCCTGCTGGGGCTGTGCCAGTTGCTGCTCAGCGACCCGTCCCGGGACGACGCCGTCGCCGCCGATCAACTGACCGCGGACATGCTGCG
>Ga0164242_10010152_pt1 | contig 10101 bp, 10 predicted proteins | sample OricomgcompostMG_FD_108783 | JGI IMG/M metagenome (GOLD analysis project Ga0164242, IMG submission 108783) | Miracle-Growth compost microbial communities from Emeryville, California, USA - Original compost - Miracle growth compost (MG) ... | reverse complement strand
GGGCTGCGCGGTATTTGCAATCGCCTGCACCAGTGCGCCGAGATCGTCGAAGGCCTGCGCCTTGTCGCCGAGCGGCGCCAGCGCTTCGCCCAGATTCCAGCCGAGCGCGTCCTTGCCCGAGGCAGCGCCGTAGCCGAACACCAGATCGGCTTCGGCCAAGCTGGCCGGCAAGGCATCCTTCATCGTGCCCAGCTTCATCGTGTTCGAACGCGGCTCCAGCACGGCGAGAATGCGCGCGGCGCCGACCTTCCGGCGCAAACCGGCGACGGTGGTCGTGATCGCGGTCGGATGATGCGCGAAATCGTCGAACACCGAAATGCCCTTCACCGTGCCGCGCAATTCCATGCGGCGCTTGACGTTTTCGAACTTGCCGAGCGCGGCGATCGCCTGCGCCGGCGTGACGCCGACGTGGCGCGCGGCGGCGATCGCGGCCAGCGCATTCATCCGGTTGTGCTCGCCGGTCAGCGACCACTCGACCGTGCCCAATTCTTCACCGCCGAAGATCACGTCGAAGCGTCCGTCCTCGTGCGTGCGCATGTGCCAGCCCTGCTCGCTGCCGAACCATTCCTGCTCGCTCCAGCAGCCGCGTTTGATCACGCGCTGCAGGGATTCTTCACGCGCATTGGCGATCACGCGGCCGACGCCGGGCACGGTGCGCACCAGATGGTGAAATTGCGTCTCGATCGCCTGCAAGTCGGGAAAGATGTCGGCGTGGTCGTATTCCAGATTGTTCAGCACAGCGGTCTTCGCGTGGTAGTGCACGAACTTGCTGCGCTTGTCGAAGAAGGCGGTGTCGTATTCGTCGGCTTCGATCACGAAAAAATTGGACGGCTTGCCGTCGCCCGACAGGCGCGCCGAAATGCCGAAGTTCATCGGCACGCCGCCGATCAGGAAGCCGGGGTTGTAGCCGGCGTCTTCCAGTATCCAAGCCAGCATCGACGAGGTGGTGGTCTTGCCGTGCGTGCCGGCCACCGCCAGCACCCAGCGTTCGCGCAGAATGTGTTCGCCTATCCACTGCGGTCCCGACACATAAGGCAGACCGCGATTCAGGATTTCTTCCATCAGTGGATTGCCGCGCGAGACGACGTTGCCGATCACATACAGGTCGGGCGACAGCGAAATCTGCTCGGGATCGAAGCCTTCGATCAGTTGTATGCCTTGCGCTTCGAGCTGCGTGCTCATCGGCGGGTAGACATTGGCATCGCAACCGGTGACGGTATGGCCCGCAGCTTTCGCCAGCACGGCAAGTCCGCCCATGAACGTGCCGCAAATGCCGAGGATGTGGATATGCATTGTAGAATTTCGGTTTGGAATTACGCGATTTTACCCGACGGCGGCGCATTGCCGACGGGCTGCGCATCGGCGATGCCTTCTTTCTTTTCTTCAGACAATGAATTGCTGCGCGCCGAGATTGCCGCAGCTGCCGCCCGCATGATCGCGGAGGACGGCGTCGACTACGGCAGCGCCAAACGCAAGGCGGCGCGCCAGATTCTCGGCAACAACAAGGTGCGCGGCGACGTGCTGCCGGACAATGCGCAGATCGAAGAGGAAGTGCGCGCCTACAACGCGCTCTTCTTCGGCGATACGCAGCCGGCGCGGCTGCTGCATCTGCGCCAGCTTGCGGTCCGCGTGATGGAAGAGCTGAGCGGTTTTCGGCCGCATCTGACCGGCGCCGTGCTGAACGGCACGGCCGGCGAACACTCCGACATCCATCTGCAGCTGTTCGCGGACAGTCCGAAGGACGTGGAAATTTTTCTGGTCAACCGGAATATCGACTTCGAGGTATCGGAGAGCGCGCACTTCAACAGCTACGATGACGCGGTCGAAACGCTGAGCTTCCTGTGGGGCGAAGACGGCGTGCATCTTGCCATTTATGATACGGACGAACTGCGCGGCGCAAAGCGCAAAAGCCCGAACGGGCAGCGCGAACGCGCCGATCTCGAAACGGTACGTGCGCTGCTTGCGAACGACTCCCCATAGACTCTTCTCTATATAAATAGACATGAATAAAAACCTGTCGCCGGTTCTGATTCTTGCCATTTCTTTCATGCTGGGCGGCGCCTATGTCGGCTACAAGCATTACAGCGCACAGCAGGCCGAGGCCGCCGCAGCCGCCAGGCCGGCAGATCTGGGATTGTTCGAGCAGTTGCTGCCCGATACCGCGGGAGTGCCGCAGCCCTTGTCGCAGTGGAAAGGTAAACCGCTGATCGTCAATTTCTGGGCAACCTGGTGCGCGCCCTGTGTCGATGAAATGCCCGAGCTGTCGAAACTGCAAAGCAAGTTGAAAGACACGCAGATCATCGGCATCGGCATCGATACTGCCGAGAACATCCGCAATTTCGGCAGCAAATATCAGATTGCCTACCCGCTTTACGTGGCTGGGGCGAACGGCGTCGAACTGTCGCGCCAGTTGGGAAACCGGAATGGCGGACTGCCGTTTACCGTTCTGTTCGACCGCAACGGCACGCCAGTCCGGACCTACCTCGGTCGTCTGCATCTGGACCAATTGCGCGACGATCTGGCCAAGCTTTAATGGCGGGCAAGTTTTCCGCTTGCCAACCCTCGTCATTTAGCGGCAAAATCGCGCCATCGTCGGCAAACGGAGTTTTATCTCCATGGCAAAAAACCTGCTTTTATTGAACGGCCCGAACCTGAACCTGCTCGGCACGCGCGAGCCGGAGGTGTATGGTTCGACGTCGCTCGCCGACATCGAAGCCGCGGCAGCAAGCCAGGCTGCGGCGGCGGGCGCCAGGCTGGCCGCCTTTCAAAGCAATCACGAAGGCGCATTGATCGACCGCATTCATGCCGCCAAAAAGGAAGGGGTGGATGCGATCGTCGTCAATCCGGGCGGCTTCACGCATACCAGCGTCGCCTTGCGCGACGCGCTGGCCGGCGTGGCGATTCCCTTTGTCGAGATTCACATTTCCAATATTCACCAGCGCGAGGCGTTCAGGCATCACTCCTACCTGTCTGCCATCGCCGCCGGCGTCATCTGCGGACTGGGCGTGGACGGCTATACGGCCGCGATCGCCTTCGCACTCAAAAAGCTTTAAATTTCAAATATCTCGCCGCAATTCGCATATAATTGCGGCCATCTTACATTTCCACCTCTGAGGATTCACATGGATTTACGCAAGCTCAAGACATTGATCGATCTGGTTGCCGAATCGGATATCGCCGAACTGGAAGTGACCGAAGGCGAAAGCAAGGTCCGCATTGTCAAATCCTCCTCCGCACCGCATAACCAGGTCGTGATGATGCCGCAGGCTGCGGCGGCGCCCCAATATGCAGCACCGACAGCCGCGCCTGCCGCGACGGCTCCGGCCATCAGCGCACCGGCGGAAATCGTCGGCCATGTCGTGAAATCGCCGATGGTGGGCACCTTCTACCGCGCGTCCGCGCCAGGCGCACCGTCCTTCGTCGAAGTCGGTTCCTCCGTCAAGGAAGGCGACACGCTGTGCATCATCGAAGCGATGAAGCTGCTGAACGAGATCGACGCCGACGCCAGCGGCGTGATCAAGGAAATCCTGGTCGAGAACGGCCAGCCGGTCGAATTCGGCCAACCGTTGTTTGTGATCGGCTAATCGGCAATTTCCGGCAGCCTCTCTATATATAGGGGCCTCTGCCCTGCCCTTCTGCTCATTTACCTCGTAACGACGAGAGCACCATTCCACTATGTTTGAAAAAATCCTTATCGCCAATCGCGGCGACCAGCCGCGTAGCGGCGCAGCAGCGCAGCTACATTGCGCAGCTGCCGCAGGCAGCAGCAATTTCGCCGCGGAGGCCGCCCATGTTTGAAAAAATCCTGATTGCCAATCGCGGCGAAATTGCTCTGCGCATTCAACGCGCCTGCCGCGAAATGGGCATCAAGACCGTCGTCGTGCATTCCGAGGCGGATCGCGAAGCGAAATACGTGAAGCTGGCCGACGAATCGGTCTGCATCGGCCCCGCACCGTCGACGCTCAGCTATCTGAACATGCCGGCCATCATCAGCGCGGCCGAAGTGACCGACGCCGAAGCGATCCATCCGGGCTACGGCTTCCTGTCGGAGAACGCGGACTTCGCCGAGCGCGTCGAGAAGTCGGGCTTCGTCTTCATCGGCCCGCGTCCGGAATCGATTCGCATGATGGGCGACAAGGTCTCGGCCAAGCAGGCCATGATCAAGGCCGGCGTCCCTTGCGTGCCAGGCTCCGATGGCGCGCTGCCGGACAATCCGAAAGAGATTCTCCAGATCGCGCGCGACATCGGCTATCCGGTCATCATCAAGGCCGCGGGCGGCGGCGGCGGTCGCGGCATGCGCGTCGTGCATACCGAGGCGGCGCTGCTGAACGCAGTCACGATGACCAAGACCGAAGCCGGCACCGCCTTCGGCAATCCGGAAGTCTATATGGAGAAGTTCCTGGAGAATCCGCGCCACGTGGAAATCCAGATCCTGGCCGACGAACACAAGAACGCCATCTGGCTCGGCGAGCGCGACTGCTCGATGCAGCGCCGCCACCAGAAAGTGCTGGAAGAAGCGCCGGCGCCCGGCATTCCGCGCAAGACCATCGAGCGCATCGGCGAACGCTGCGCCGAAGCCTGCCGCAAGATGGGTTATCGCGGCGCCGGCACTTTCGAATTCCTGTACGAGAACGGCGAGTTCTACTTCATCGAGATGAATACGCGCGTGCAGGTCGAGCATCCGGTGACCGAAATGATCACCGGCATCGACATCGTGCAGGAGCAGATCCGCATCGCGGCCGGCGAGAAGCTGCGCTATCGCCAGCGCGACGTGATCCTGAGCGGTCACGCGATCGAATGCCGGATCAACGCCGAGGATCCGTTCAAGTTCATCCCGTCGCCGGGCAAGATCAATGCATGGCACGCGCCGGGCGGCCCCGGCATTCGCGTCGATTCGCATGCCTACGCCGGCTATTACGTGCCGCCGAACTACGATTCGATGGTCGGCAAGCTGATCGCCTACGGTGCGACCCGCGAGCAGGCGATCCGCCGCATGCAGATCGCGCTGTCGGAGATGGTGGTCGAAGGCATCTCGACCAACATTCCGCTGCACCGCGAGCTGATGGTGGATGCGCGCTTCCTCGAAGGCGGCACCAATATCCACTATCTGGAACACAAGCTCTCGGAAAAACCCGAGAACCCGTAACGCGGATCCTGCATCAAAGCATCGTCGTGCCGTATGATGGCATGACGATGCGTCGACGATCGCGGCGCGTTTCACGATCTTATGCTGCCGGCTCGCTGCCGGCAGTTTCACAGAGGTGTACATGAGCTGGACTGAAATTGTCGTCGAAGTCGCGCGCAGCCATGCGGAAGCCCTTTCCGATGCGCTGATCGACGCCGGTGCGCTTTCGGTCTCGGTGGAAGATGCGGACTTCGGCACCGAGGCCGAGCAGCCCTTGTTCGGCGAACCCGGCATGGAGCCGACCGAAACGGCATGGGAACACAGCCGCGTCGTCGCGCTGCTCGCCGAGGATGCCGATCATGCCGAGGTGCTGGCGGATGCGGCGCGCGCGACCGGGCTGGATGCCGCCCGGTTGCCGCACACGCTGCGCGCCGTGGCTGAACAGGACTGGGTGCGCCTGACGCAATCGCAGTTCGAGCCCATGCACATCGGCCGCAATATCTGGGTCGTGCCGAGCTGGCACGACGCGCCCGATCCGAATGCCCTGGTGCTGGAACTCGATCCCGGCCTGGCCTTCGGCACCGGCAGCCATCCGACCACGCGCCTGTGCATGGAATGGCTGGAAGCCCATCCGCCCGGCGGCCTGACGGTACTCGATTACGGCTGCGGCTCCGGCATCCTGGCGATGGTGGCAAGCAAGCTGGGCGCGCGCGAGGTGATCGGCGTCGACATCGACCAGCAGGCGATCGAGTCCGCGCAATTCAATGCGGCGCGCAACCATTGCGACATCACCTATTACGTGCCGGACGATTTCGCCCGCGTCGAACACGCGCATGCCTTCGACGTGGTGGTCGCCAACATCCTCGCCAATCCATTGAAGCTGATGGCGCCAATGCTGTCCGGCAGGGTGAAACCGGGCGGCCGCCTGATCCTGTCCGGCGTGCTGGCGGCGCAGGCGGAGGAAGTGATTGCCGCCTACGCGGCTTTCCTGCCGCTTTCCGTCTGGGCCGAGCAGGACGGCTGGGTGGCGCTGGCCGGCACGAATTCTCCGCTTCGATAGCTGAACGACCATGGCGCTTGCAACCCAATGTCCTCACTGCCACACGACCTTCCGCGTCGCACAGGATCAATTGAAGTTGCGCGCCGGGCTGGTGCGCTGCGGGCACTGCAAGGAAATCTTCAACGGCATCGAGCACCTGCTGCCGCCGACCGCCAAGCTGGCGCCGGCCGCGGCACCCGCCACACCGCAGTCCGGACCGGCGCCGGCAACGCCTCTCGCGCCCGCCGCGCCGCTTGAAGCGCTTGCGTCGACACCCTCCATCGCGCCGCACGCCGCCGAAGCCGCGCCGGCAGCGCATCATCCCGATACGGTAGAAGAACAAGTCGCGGCCGCGGTCGCTGAATCGCATACGCTCCAGCAGGAAGCTCCCCTTCCATCCGCGGTGCCGATGCCCGATGCTGCTGCCGACGATGCGGCAGCGAAGCAGGAAGCGGCGGCGGAGCGGAAGCACGACGTGCCGCCGCAGCCCGAACCGCGGCCCGATCCCCTGCAGCGGATGACGCTGGTCGATTTCACGCATGAGCTGCCGGACGACCTGGAAGCCTTCACCGACTATCCGACTGAACAGCCCGCTCACGAGCAGGCAAGTCCGACCGAACAACCGGACGAACTGGAAGAGGCGATCCGCGATCTGCAAAGCAAACCCTGGCGGCGTAAAAAGCCGGCCCGGAAAAAAAGAGACGCTCAGGCCGACGAAGACGATGCCATCGAAGAAGACGAGCCGGCATTTCTCAAGCGCGGCCGCCGCAAGCAGCGTCTGGGCCGCCGCTTGCGCCTCGTGTACGGATTCGGTTCGCTGATCTTCTTGATCGCCGCGCTGCTGCAAGGCGCCTACGCTTTCCGCAACCAGCTCGCCGGCTTCTTTCCGCAGACCAAGCCGGTGCTGATGCAGCTCTGCGCCGTCGCCGGCTGCCGCATCGATCTGCCGGCGCAGATTTCCTCCGTATCGATCGAATCGAGCGAGCTGCAGACGCTGGCTTCCGCCAAGGACAAGTTCGTGCTGAGCAGCCTGCTGCGCAATTACAGCAAGACGGCGCAGGAATGGCCGTACATCGAACTGACGCTGAATGACGCGAGCGAAAAGCCGCTGCTGCGCCGCGTGTTCAAGCCGGCCGAATATCTGGCCAGCCGCGACGAAGTGCTGAATGGTTTCCCGCCCGGCAGCGAGCGCGCGATCAGGATCAACTTCGCGCTGTCGCAAATCCAGGCGTCCGGCTACCGCGTCTACCTGTTCTACCCCTGATCGCATGCACGCCGGCTTGCGTCATCGGTACGGTATGATGGCGGCCGATTCCTTTTACCCATCCCGCGCACATCCATGACTTCTCTCATCTGCGGTTCCCTCGCCTTCGATACCATCATGTCTTTCGAAGGCCGCTTCTCCGAAGCGCTGCTGGCCGACCAGCTGCACAAGATCAACGTCGCCTTCCTGGTGCCCGGTCTGCGCCGCGAGTTCGGCGGCTGCGCCGGCAACATCGCCTACAACCTGAAGCTGCTGGGCGGCGATCCGCTGATCATGGCGACGCTCGGCCAGGACGGCGGCCCGTATCGCGAGCGCTTCGAGCAGTTGCAGATTTCGCAGCGCTGCATCAAGACCATTGCCGACAGCTATACCGCGCAAGCCTTCATCACGACCGACGTCGGGGGCAACCAGATCACGGCTTTCCACCCGGGCGCAATGAGCTTCGCGCATCGGAACACGGTAGCCGACGCCGGCGGGGTGAAACTCGCGATCGTCGCGCCGGACGGCCGCGACGGCATGCTGCAGCATGCGCAGCAATGCGCGGAAGCCGGCATCCCCTTCATCTTCGATCCGGGCCAGGGCCTGCCCATGTTCAACGGCGAGGAGCTGAAGCATTTCATCGAGCTGGCCACCTATGTCGCCGTCAACGACTACGAAGCGGAGTTGCTGGTGGAACGTACCGGCATGTCGCTGGGTGCGATCGCGGACCGCGTATCCGCGCTGGTGGTGACGCGCGGCGAACAGGGTGCGGAAATTTTCGCCGGCAGCGAACATCTTGCGATTCCCTGCGTGAAGGTCGACAAGCTGGCCGATCCGACCGGCTGCGGTGACGCCTTCCGCGCCGGCATGCTGTACGGCCTGACCGGCGGCATGGACTGGGCCACCACCGGACGTTTGTCGAGCCTGATGGGCGCGATCAAGATCATGCACCAGGGCCCGCAGAACCACGTGCTGTCGCGCGCGGAAATCGACGAGCGTTTTTTCCAGGCTTTCGGTTACCGGCTCTGATCGAGTCCGCCGGCGAATCTCGCCCGCTTCGGGCGAGCGGGCGGCGGCCTACAGCAAGGCGCCGATAACGATATGGACGAGCTGGATGGCGATGCGCAGCAGGATCAGCGCCACCAGCGGCGTGAAGTCGATCGCGCCGAAGGGCGGGATCACGCGGCGCAGGGGCCGCATCAGCGGATCATTCAAGGCGCGGATGAAAGGCGCCAGCGGCGCATACGGGTTGACCCAGCTGAAGATCACTTCGATGATCAGCAGGCCGATCAGGCCGTACAGCGCCCACACGCAGACGCGCAGCACCGCCATCAGGAAAACCGCCTTCGGCAGAAGCAGACCTGCGCTCCACATCTCGATCGCGGTCGCCAGCAAAGCGACCAGCAGCGCCCCGATCAGGCTGGCCCAATCATAGCCGGCGGCGCCGGGCAGGATTCTGCGCAGAGGGCGAACCAGCCAGTCGGTCAGCTGATAGATGAATTGCGCCACTTCCACCGGCGGCCGCACGCGCACCGCCTGCACCCAGAAGCGCAACAGCAAGGCGCCGGCCAGAATGACGGCAACGGCATCCACGATCAGCATCACGATATCCTGCACAAGCAACTCCTTTTCAAATAAAAAACCGCTGTACGACTGACGCCGTACAGCGGATTGTGCCTGAAGTTGCGTTCAGGCGTCCAAGCGAAGCCTGGATTACGGACGCGAACCGGTCGGGAACGGCCAGGCTGCTGCCGGATTCAGGACGGTCTTGACTGCAGGCGCTGCGACGGCGGCAGGCTTGGCAGCCGGCTTCTTCGGAGCAGCCTTCTTCGGCGCTGCCTTCTTCGCAGCCGGTTTGGCGGCCGGCTTCTTGGCGGCTTTTTTCGCTGCAGGCTTCTTGGCTACTTTCTTGGCGGCCGATTTTTTGGCAGCCGGCTTCTTGGCGGCTTTTTTCGCTACCGACTTCTTGGCAGCGGTTTTCTTAGCGGCCTTTTTTGCTACCGGCTTTTTCGCTGCCGACTTCTTGGCTGCGGTTTTCTTGGCGGCCTTCTTCGCTACCGGCTTTTTCGCTGCCGACTTCTTGGCTGCGGTTTTCTTGGCGGCCTTCTTCGCTACCGGCCTTTTCGCTGCCGACTTCTTGGCTGCGACTTTCTTGGCGGCCTTCTTCGCTACCGGCTTTTTCGCTGCCGATTTCTTGGCTACCGGCTTCTTGGCCGCCGCTTTTTTAGCGACAGGCTTTTTCGAAGCCGCTTTCTTTGCTGCCGGTTTTTTGGCTGCTTTTTTCTTTGCTGCTGTTGCCATTTTTTTTCTCCTTCACGTGAGATGGAAAAATACAAGCTTCATTTGGAAACCCTCCTGTCCATCGCGCGCGACGGGCAGGCGGATTATTCATCGGCGCAAGCATGTTGCTTCGTTTGCGCTAATGAATTCGGCACCAGCTGAACTGCTGCATCCCCTCACCTATGCAGCACTTCAGCCAAAACTGGCTATACGCCCGGTACGACAGAACGGCGGCGATAGCCAAAAAAAACGCCGGCCGCAAGGCCAGCGTCGGAATACTGTGTAAAAAAGAGCAAAGCTTTTTTCAAAGAAAAAGCCGCCTCGCCCGATCGCGTCGGGTTCAGCGGCTTGGTCAGAAGAGATCGTAACGGTCGTCTACTGTTCATTAACTTGGGTTGCTGCCTTTCCTCTTCG
>Ga0164242_10010151_pt1 | contig 10101 bp, 8 predicted proteins | sample OricomgcompostMG_FD_108783 | JGI IMG/M metagenome (GOLD analysis project Ga0164242, IMG submission 108783) | Miracle-Growth compost microbial communities from Emeryville, California, USA - Original compost - Miracle growth compost (MG) ... | reverse complement strand
GCCCGGCGATCCGCTCCGGGTCCTCGCGGCAGGCGGCGAGCACAGCCGCCGGGCCGAGGGCGCGCAGCTCGCTCGGCAGCAGCTGCAGCGCCGTGGTGTGCCCGTGCACGTACGGGTAGAGGTCCGCGGCCACGTCCTGGCCGCGGCGCAGCTGTTCGACGTGGTCGAGCACGGCCCCGAAGTCGCCGTCGTCGCCGACCGCCCGCAGGTGCGAGATCTGCAGACGCGCGCCTGCGCGGGCCGCCGGTCCGGCGACCTCGTCGATCGCGGCCGTCTCCAGGCGCGGAACGTACTCGCGCAGGTGCGCCGACATGAGGCCGTCGTGCCGGGCGACCACGGCGGCGACCCGGTCGAGCTCGGCGGCGGTCGCCGACTCGCCGGGCGCGTACATGAGCCCGACGCTCGCGCCGACCACCCCGGCGTCGAACGCCGCCTCCAGCTCGGCCTCGAGCGCGTCGAGCTCGGCGTCGTCGAGCGGCCGGGCCGCCGTCCCGGCGACCGCGAACCGGGCCGATCCGTGCCCCACCTGCGCCGCGACGTTGGTCGCCGTCTCGGCATCGTCGAGCGCGCGCAGCCAGCCGGCGACGTCGTGCCACGGGCGCGGCACGTCCGGCGTCACGTCGATGGTCGCGATGATCCCGGCCAGCCCGACCGGGTCGGCGTTGCCGGGCGCCGGGCTCATCCCGCAGTTGCCGACCACCTCGGTCGTGATCCCCTGCGTGACCCGGCTCGCGTTGCCGGGATAGGCGAGCAGCGTGAGGTCGGAGTGGCAGTGGACGTCGACGAAGCCGGGCGCGACGATCCGCCCCGCGCAGTCGACGACCTCGGCGTCGTATCCGCCGGTCGGCCGCTCCGCCACCGGCACGACAGCCTCGACGCGCCCGCCCGAGAGCAGCACGTCGGCACGGCGCGCCTCGGCGCCGGATCCGTCCGCGACGGATCCGCCGACGAGGGCGGTGCGGGTGGCGGTCGGGGACATCGTCAGACGCGTCCCCGCAGCAGGGCGAACTCGCCGTTCCGGGCCATGCCGCCGAGCACCTCGTCGGCCTGCTCGAGGGTGCGGTCGATGTCGGCCTCGGTGTGCGCGAGCGAGATGTGGTTGCGCTTGAGCGCCATCGGATACATGAACGAGCCCTTGTCGATCATGCGCCGGTGGAAGGTCGCGTACGCCTGGTCGTCGTTGCGCAGCAGGTCGCGGTATCCGCGCACCTCGCCCTCGAGGAAGTAGGCGATGAACACCGAGCCGATGCCGGTGATGACCGCGGGGATGCCGTGGTCGGCGGTGATGCGCCGGAGCCCGTCGCGCATCCGGTCGCCCAGCCGTCGCACGTGACCGTAGAAGTCGACCTCGGGATCCTTCAGCACGCCGATCGTGGCGACGGCGGCCGCCATCGACGTCGAGTTGCCGTTGAACGTGCCGGCGAGCATGACCTGCCCGCCCGACGACGAGAAGTTGTGCATGATCTCGGCCGAGCCGCCGAGGCCGGCGACCGGGTAGCCGTTGCCCATGGCCTTGCCGAAGGTCGTGAGGTCGGGCGTGACCCCGCACAGCTCCTGGTAGCCGCCGAGGGCGTGCCGGAATCCGGTGATGACCTCGTCGAAGATGAGCAGGCTGCCCTCGCGGCGGGTGAGCTCACGCAGCCCCTCGAGGAACGCCTGCTCCGGCAGGAGGGCGCCGACGTTGTGCGGGACCGGCTCGAGGATGACCGCGGCGATCTCGCCGGGATGCTGCGCGAACAGCTCCTCCACCGACGCGAGATCGTTGAACTCGGCGATGAGGGTGTGCTCGAGCGCGTCGGGCAGGATGCCGGCGGAGTTCGAGTCCATGCCCCACGCCGTCTCGGGCGTCGAGATGACGTTGCGGGCGATCGCGTCGTAGGAGCCGTGGAAGCAGCCCTGGAACTTCACGATGTAGGAGCGGCCGGTCGTGCCGCGCGCGAGACGGATGGCCTGGAACACCGACTCCGAGCCGCTCATGGTGGAGATGACGACCTCGGCGCTCGGGATCGACTCGGTCACGAGGCGCGCCGCCTCGACCTCGAGGTCGGTCGTGCCGAGCCCGACGAGGTCGATGTCCCGGATGGCAGCGGTGACGGCGGCGTTGACGCGCTCGTCGACGTGCCCGAGCAGGATCGCGCCGAACGCCGCGTGGTAGTCGGTGTAGTCGCGGCCGTCGAGGTCGGTGATGGTGGCGCCGTGGGCGGAGCGCCAGGCCCACGGGGCGCCGATGCGCCGGGTCGCGGAATTGACGCCGCCGGGGATGATGCGCTCGGCCTCTTCGGCCAGTGCGCGGGAGTTCAGGGAGTCGGTCATCGGCGCGGGTCCTCCAGACCCAGGAGCGCGAGCGTGTCGCGGTGGATGATGCTCTCGACGGTCTCGTCGAGCACGTGCGGCAGATCGCCGGCGCGCATGGCCGCGACCTTGCGCAGCAGCTCCTGCGCCTCGGCCGGAGTCCACAGCGGGTAGTCGGAGCCGAACAGGAGCTTGGGCACGGTGCCCCACTCCTGCGCGTTCACGAGGGCGAGGTACGCATCCATCGGCCGCGACGGCACGCCCGAGACGTCGGCGAACACGCGCTCGTGCTTGCGGAGCACGACGTTGGCGTCGCGCTGCCACGGGTGCCCCATGTGGGCCATCACCTGCGTGAGTCCGGGATGCCGTCGCGCCACCTCCTCGATCACGAGCGGCTGGCTGACGCGCAGGCTCCCGATCGGGCTGGGCGTGGCGCCCATGTGCCAGAGGGCGACCATGTTGTTCGCCTCGAGCCGGCGGTAGAACTCGTCGAACTCGGGCGCGAGCGGGTCCATCAGCGAGAGCACCGGGTAGAGCTTCACGCCCCGGAACCCGAGCTCGATCGCCTCGTCGAGCTGGTCGCCCCAGTCCGGATCGAGCGGGTCCATCGACGAGAACGCGATCGTCGGGGTCGTCATGCGGCCCACGAAGTCGGCGACGAAGCGATTCGGCGTCCGCACGCCGGCGTGCGAGGCGGCAAGACCGAAGACGACGGCGACGTCGACGCCGCCCTCCTGCATCACGCGATCGAACGACTCCGGGGTGACGACCGGGTACGGCTCACCGCCGTAGGCGGGCTCCCAGTGGTCCCTGTGCTCGTCGCCCCAGTGCTCGGGTTGAAGGCAATGGCTGTGGATGTCGACGATCATCGGTGACGATTCGCCTCTTCGCGATGCTGCATACCGGCATGATGGCACGAATCCGGTGTGACATGAAACACCGTTCCACGTAACGAATCGATGACGCGACGTGGAACGGTGCCGGATGCGGCTAGACCGAGACCTCCTGCAGCGCGGTCGCGAAACCGGGCGCCGTCGCGATCTCGCGGGCGCTCGCGCGCAGGATCGGCAGGATCCTGCGCTGGTCGCGCGGACCGAGCTCGCCGGTCGGCCCGGACACCGAGATGGAGACGGCGGGCGACGCCGGGTCTTCGACCGGCAGCAGCACCGCCATGCAGCTCACGCCGCGGTTGCGCTCCTCGTCGTCGATGCTCAGGCCCGCTCCGCGGATCCGGTTCAGCTCGGTCTCCAGCTGGCGCCGGGTCGTGATCGTCTGCGGGGTCCAGCTCTCGTAGGGCTCCGTCTCGGGCACGTGGCCGGCGAGCTCGTCGGGCGACAGCGTCGAGAGCAGCATCTTGCCGAGACCGGTGCAGTACGTGTCGTCGAGCATCCCGCTGGCCGCGAACCGCAGGGCGCGCTGCGGCTCCTCGACGTGCAGGTGGAGCACCGAGCGGCCCCGCAGCACGCCGAGGTTGGCGGTGAAGCCCACCTCGCCGGCGAGATCCTTCATGAACGGCGCCGCGATCTCCGCGACGCTCGGCGGCCGGTAGGCCTGGGCGATCTCGTGCACGACGCGGCCGATCGCGAAGGTCGGGGGGTCACCGTAGCGGCGGACGAATCCCTCGTCCTGCATGACCGAGAGCAGTCGCACGAGCGTCGACTTGGGAAGTCCGAGCTCGGAGGCGATCTGCGCGAGGGTCAGGGGGCGCTCCGCGCCGGCGAGGACGCGAAGCACGGCCAGCGCGCGGCTGAGGCCCTGCGAGTGGTACGAAACGGCCTGCTCCACCCCGGCATCGTGCCATACGGCGGCGCGACATGAAACGACATTTTACGTCCGGTTTCCGCGTCTCCGGCGGCCGCGGCAGGCCCCGAGACCCGCGATCGAGCGACATGGAACGCGTATGAAGTCTTTGTTAGACGACGTGGAACCCCTCGACAGGCCTCCGACGGCGTTGGTACACCGTCACCACACACATGCCGAGTGCCTGGAGGACTCATGCCGCATCACGGTCGTCGATCCGCCCTGTCCGTCGTGGCCGCCGTCGCGATGGCGATCGGAGGCATCGCCTTCGGCGCCGCGCTGCCCGCCACCGCGACGTCGAACGTCTTCACGTTCGAGAGCGATGCGGTCGGCTCGGTGCCGGCCGGATGCTCGACCCCGCCATCCCGCACCGCGGCCGCCGTGAGCTCCACCCAGCACCACTCCGGCTCGCATTCGCTCCGGGTGCATGACAGCAGCTCGTCGTCCATGACCCAGGTGGACTGCTCGGCGACGCCGCGCCAGGGCGGCTACCTCGCGTTCGACGTCTACCCGGCCGCGCTGCCCAACGGCTTCACGTTCAACGTCGACGGCAGCGCCTCGGGCACTGCCGTCGAGGTGTTCCACTTCGCCATCACCTCGGCCGGTGCGGTCGAGTGGTACGACGGCACCTGGCACGCGCTCACCGGATCCGGAGTCGTGCCGGTGGGGCAATGGAGCCTCGTGGAGATCTCCGTCTCCGCGGACGACAGCACCGCCCTCGTCCAGGTCGGTCACACCTTCGTCGGCACCGCCCACAAAGAGACCGCCGCCGGCACGATCATCAGCTCGATCACCGGATTCGGCTTCGCGAGCGACGGCACCGTGCCCTCCGGCGACGACGTCTACCTCGACGACGTGGACTTCGGCACGCTCGACACCATCCCCGCCGCTGGGGTGGCGACCCGCGGCTTCGAGTCCGACAGCGTGGGCGCCGTGCCGTCCGGCTGCTCCACCCCGGCCACCCGAGGGGCGGGTGCAGTGAGCAGCACCCGGGCGTACGCGGGAACGCACTCGCTGCGGATCGACGACACCAGCAGCTCCCTGCTCTACGTCGTGAACTGCCCGGCCGCACCCCGCGAGGGCGCCTACCTGTCGTTCGAGGTCTACCCCGCCGCCCTGCCGCACGGCTTCTCCTTCGACGTCATGGGCACGACGTTGCAGTCCCCGTCGACGCCGGTGAGCGCGTTCCACTTCAACATCGGGCCGAACGGCCTGCTGCAGTGGTACGACGGCGGGGCGTGGCGACCGCTCGCACCGGCTGGGACGACGCCGGTCGGGCAGTGGAGCAAGGTCGAGGTGTCGATCCCCGCCGACAACAGTGCGGCCCACATCACCGTTGGAGGGACCTACGCGGGAAGCTGCGGGCCCGCGATCGGCGACAACGCGACCTCCCACGACGCGGTGACCGCGCTCACCGGCTACCAGTTCGCGAGCAACGGCACGCCCTCCACCGGCGACGACGTCTTCGTCGACGAGGTCTCGTTCGGCGGATCCGCGGACACCCCGTCGACCGCCATCGGCACCGACGTCTTCGGGGTCGGCATGGCGTCGACCATCGACGACGTCGGTCAGGTGCAGCTGCCCTCCTCGGATGTCGCCGTCCCGCACGGAAGCGGGCAGCGCATCCTCGCGGACATCCCCGCCCACTCCGACTCGAGCCACACCACCGGCAACCGGATGTGGTACTCGGACGACGGCGGCGTCACCTGGGCCTCGTGGCAGAGCCACAACCCGATGCCGAACGACCCGTCGCTGTTCCTGACCCTGCTGAGCAACGGCGACCTGCTCGCCGTGAACTACCACACGTACATGGTCAGCGGATCGACCACCCAGGCCCATGTCGAGACCGCGGTGTCGCACGACAACGGCTCCACCTGGACGACGCACACCGGCCTCCTGACGACCACGACGTCGCAGCAGTCGCTCGGCAGCAGCGAGCGGAGCGGGGTCGCGCTCGGCGGCTTCGTGCTCGTGCACAGCGTCATCGAGGATTCGAGCGGAACGCTCTACCTCTCCGCCTACGGCAAGCTCTCCGGCGACACGAAGTATCGCCAGGTCCTGCTGCGCTCCACGAACGGCGGGGTGGACTGGGGCATCCGGGGCACGATCGCGACCGCCGACCCGGGGATGCTGGGCACCTCGGGTTACGAGGGACCGTGCGAGGGCGCGGTCGAGATCCTCGCCGACGGCTCGATGCTCGCGGTGATGCGCAACGGCAGCTACCTGCCGATGACCTACGCCCGATCGACCGACGACGGCGCGACCTGGAGCTCACCGACCCAGGTGAGCGTCGGACCCTCCGGGCAGCCGCTGTACAGCGTGTTCCCGACGATGGACCTGCTGTCCAACGGCGAGCTGGTGCTGCTGGTCGGTCGCCCCGGCCTCGTGCTCACCGTCTCGGAGGACGGGCAGGGCGACGACTGGAGCACGCCGGTCGGCATCGACTACGTGAACTCCGAGAACTCCGCGTTCACGCCGCTGAGCGGGAACGAGATCGTGGTGCTCGGAGATCGCGGCCGGGTGTCGCCGTGGCAGGTGTGGGCGCGGTCGGTCACGATCGATTAGTCGCATCGGTCGAGACGCGGCGGTGCCGGCGACGGTATCGCCGCGTCTTGACATGGAACGGCGTTTTACATCACGCTGCGGGAATGGATCGGCCGGCCTCGCGCCTCGTCGTCGGCGCGGCGCAGCTCGGCCAGGCGTACGGGCGCAGCGGGCGGGCGGCGCCTCGGGCCGCCGAGGTCGCGGGCATCCTGCGGCTGGCCGCCGAGCTCGAGTGCATGGCGGTCGACACGGCCCGCGCCTACGGCGGCAGCGAGGCGGCGATCGGCCGCGCACGACGATCGGGGGCCGGCCGCGGGCTCCCGGTGGTGACCAAGATCCGTCCGCTCACGGCGTGCACCGGATCCGCCGAGGTCGTGACGGCGGTGCGCGCCAGCCTGACCGAGTCGCTCTCCCACCTCGGAGCCCGGCACCTCGACACCGTCCTCCTCCACCGCGCCGCCGACCTCCACCGCGAGGGCGGCGCCGCGGCCCGCGCGCTCCGTGCCGCCCGCGACGACGGCCTCCTGGGCCGCTGGGGCGTGTCGGTCGCCGACCCCGACGAGCTGACGGTGGCGCTCGCCGTGCCGGATCTGGGCTATGTCCAGCTGCCCTTCAACGTCGTCGACCGTCGCTGGTCGGTCCCGGAGGTGCGGGATGCCCTCGCCGCCCGGCCCGACGTCACGATCGCGGCGCGGTCGGCGTTCCTGCAGGGCGTCCTCCTGCAGCCGGACGATGCCCTCTGGCCGCGGGGGGCGCATCCCGACGCGGCGATCGTGCGAGAGGCGCTCGCGGCGCTCGCCGCGGCGACCGGGCGCACGCACGCCGGCCTGTGCCTGGGGTACGTGCTCGCGCAGCCGTGGATCCACGCCGTCGTCGTCGGCATCCGGTCCACGGCCCAGCTCACCCAGGTCGCCGACGAGGTCGCGCGCGGAGCGCTCACCGGCGGCCAGCTCTACGACCTCGAGCACGCGATCCCGCCGGGTTCGCCCGACCTGGTGAACCCGGCGCTCTGGCCGCCCCGACGAGAGGACACGACATGATCGACCCGTGGCGCTTCGACCTGACCGGCAAGGTCGCCTGGATTGCCGGCGGAGGCGGCCAGCTCGGAGCGGAGGTGGCGAGAGCCCTCGCCGAGCACGGCGCCCGCGTGGTGGTCGCCGACCGGCGGCTCGACGAGGCCCGGCGCGTCGCGGACGGCCTGAGCGACGCGGGCCTGACGGCGGAGGGCCTCGAGCTCGACGTGGCCGCGGAGGGCGCCGCCGACGCGCAGGCGGCCGAGCTCGCGGCGCGGCACGGCGGCATCGACATCGCGGTGAACCTCTGCGCGACCCACTCGGGGCTCACCTACGAGGAGCTCGACGTCGCGGGGCTCACCGACGGGCTGTCGGTGACGCTCCAGGGGGCGTTCTGGTTCGGCCGAGCCGCCGAGCGCGTGATGCTCGCCGCGCCGGAGGGCCGCGCCGGCCGGATCGTCCAGTTCGGCTCCATGTACGGCCAGGTCAGCCCCGACCCCTCGGCCTACCCGGACGGCATCCCGGTCAACCCGGTCGAGTACGGGATGGCGAAGGCGGGCGTCGCGCAGCTGGTGCGCTACCAGGCGGTGCGGCTGGCGCCGCGCGGGATCACGGTGAACGCGGTCGTTCCCGGTCCCTTCCCGAACCCCGCCGGCCAGGGCGCGGAGTCGGAGTTCATGAAGCGGCTGGTCGCGCACGTGCCGATGGGACGGGTCGGGCGCGCGAGCGAGATCGCCGGCGCGGTCGTGTTCCTGGCCTCGCCGTCGGCGAGCTTCGTCACCGGCGCCCAGCTCGTCGTCGACGGCGGCTGGACGGTCTGGTAGGCCCGGCGCCCGGATGCCGCCTCAGGTCTGGTCGACGACCTCGGCATCCGGAGCGTTGCGCTTGACCGAGTCGATGCCGTTCTGCGCGGCGCTCTTCGAGGAGTAGCCCTCGGAGCTCGCGATGACCTCGCCGTTGCCCGCCTTGAGCCGGAAGCGGAACTCGCCGCGGGAGTCCTTGTAGAGCTCGAACTTGCCGGCCATGAGCGCCTCGCATTCGTCGGAGGGTGGAGTGCGCACACCATACTCCCGCGTCGGAGGACGACGAAAGGCCCCGGGGCGCGGGCGGCGCTCCGGGGCCTTCACGGGCCTGCGTGGCGAGTGAGGGATTCGAACCCCCGAAGGCAAAGCCAGCTGATTTACAGTCAGATCCCTTTGGCCGCTTGGGTAACTCGCCATGTGCCTAAGGCACCGCACAAGGATACAAGGATCGCGCCATCCCGCCGACCACGGCCGCCCGCCGCGACCGCGCCCGCAACCGATCGACCGTTCGCCATCCGATCGGCCCCGCGGGAGCCGCATCGGATGGCAAACCGCGCATCGGATGCCGGCGCTGAGCCGGGTCAGCCGTCGGCCGCGTCGCGGTACGCCTCGGCCGCGCGCGCGACCGCGTCGATGTACGTGGTGGCGTCGTTGTACGACGTGATCGCGCGGCGCCATCCCGCCATGGTGTCGAGGGCCGTCGACGCGCGGCACAGGTAGTTCGCGCTCGCCATGACGGCGTCGTCGATGTTCTGCGGATCCTCCCTGCCGTCGCCGTTGGCGTCGGTGTGCCAGTTGCGCCAGGTCTGCGGGATCAGCTGCATGGGCCCGACGGCGCGGTCGGCCTTCGCGTCGCCGTCGATCGCGCCCTTGTCGCTGTCCGGGATGCGGGCGACGCCGTCGCCGTCGAGCGCCGGGCCGAAGATGGGCGGCGTCGCCGTGCCGTCCGCGCCGATCGACGACCCGTCGTGCCGCCCGTGGTCGCTCTCGACCCGGCCGATGCCGGCGAGCGTCGTCCACGAGAGGCCGCACGCCGGCATCGCGGTCGCCTTGGCCATGGCCGCGCCGGCATACGCCGCGAGGGCGCGCTGCGGGATGCCGGTGCGCTTCGCCGTCCGCGCCACCCAGGCGGGGTCGGCGAGCCCCGCGATCCCGTGCGGACCGGGCGTCGCTGCGGCGGGCGGCGGGTCGGCGGGCGGCGCCCAGCGCGGGGCGGGGGTCTCCTCCGGCACGAGCAGCGTCCCGCCGCCCGGGCGCGGGGCGAGGGCCAGCACGAGCACGACGATCACGGCGACGCCGGCCGCCCCGCCGACCACCCCGGCGACGATCCGTCCGCGAGCCGTCATCGCCTGAGTTCTAGCATGGCCGGATGGCAGATTCCTCGTTCGACATCGTCAGCAAGGTCGACCCGATGGAGACCCAGAACGCCCTCAACCAGGCGCAGAAGGAGATCGCGCAGCGCTACGACTTCAAGAACGTCGGCGCCTCGATCGAGACCTCCGGCGACAAGTTCGTGCTCAAGGCCTCCAGCGAGGAGCGCGTGAAGGCGGTGCTCGACGTGTTCGAGTCCAAGCTCATCAAGCGGGGCATCTCGCTGCGATCGCTCGACGCTGGGGCGCCGTTCGCGAGCGGCAAGGAGTATCGGATCG
>Ga0164242_10010150_pt1 | contig 10102 bp, 13 predicted proteins | sample OricomgcompostMG_FD_108783 | JGI IMG/M metagenome (GOLD analysis project Ga0164242, IMG submission 108783) | Miracle-Growth compost microbial communities from Emeryville, California, USA - Original compost - Miracle growth compost (MG) ... | reverse complement strand
TCGCCATGATAATGATTAAAGCGGCGCTGCTGCGCGGGCGCGTGCAAGTGGCGCAGGAAAAACTGAAGGAGGCTGCACAATGAAACTTGATCCCAAAATCGTTCCGGTCTTGATCGTGGCGCTTATCACCTGGGGCGGGATTTTTTTGTATTTGCTGCGCGTGGATATTTTGACGCGCAAAGTGCAAAAAGAGCTGGAACAAAAATTGAATAATGAAGAGCCGCACGCGTAAGCGAGCGGAAAAATCCCGTAATCATGCCGTTATTGCCGGTTAGTTTGAATATCGAAAATGCCCTTTGCCTCGTCGTGGGTGGCGGCAAAATCGCGTATCGCAAAACAACGGCGTTATTGGAATGCGGCGCAAAAGTACTTTTGGTGGCGCCGCAATTGAATGAAGCGTTTCAGCCATTGCTAAACCGAATCGATTATCAGCCACGCGCGTTTCTTCCCAAAGATTGTGAAAACGCGCGGTTGATTTTCGCTTGTACGAATGACAATGCGGTAAACTTACAAGTCGCGCAAATCGCTGCGCAGGCTGGAATTTGGTGCAATGTGTGCGACGACGCGGACAAAAGTACTTTTCATTCGGCGGCCTGCGTGCGGCGCGATGATATTACAATCGCTATTTCAACCAACGGGCAAAGCCCGGCGTTGGCGCGGCATTTGAAATCGAAAGTGGAAAATTGCATCAGCCCGGAATATGGCGAATTGGCAAAATTACTGGCGCGCCATCGCAAGACGGGAAATGTCGATTGGCGCAAATTTTTGGAAAGTGATGCGCTGGGAAAAGTACTTTTGTTGATTAAGAATGGCGAGATTGATGCGGCGGATCAATTATTAGCAACCGAAATTCCCCCTTGTAAAGGGGGTTAGGGGGATTTTGAACATAACGCATTCCGCGAAAGTGTGAATGAAATTGACGGTGTAAAATCCCTCTGTATCCCCCTTTAAAAAGGGGGAATTACGATAAACGATGGAAATTTTTCTTCTGGGAGTGAGCCATAAAACAGCGCCGGTGGAGCTGCGAGAGCAGCTGGCGTTGCCGCCATCGCACATTCCCAGAGCGTTGCACATTCTCAAAAATGCTTGCGGTTTAAAAGAAGCCGCCATCCTTTCTACGTGCAATCGCGCCGAAATTTACGCCGTTGGCAATGCGCAATCCGCCGCGCGGCTGGAGCGTTTTCTGGGGCGTTATCACACGTTGCCGTCGCGCGCCAATTCGCAACATTTGCCAGTTCCCATTACTGCCGCGTTGTATCGTTCGCAAAACGAAGCGTCTGTGCGCCATTTGTTCAACGTCGCCAGCGGCGTTGATTCGATGGTCGTCGGCGAAAGTGAAATTCAGGGGCAGGTAAAAACCGCGCTTGAAACCGCGCACAAACACGATTCCATCGGCGTCGTGCTGGATGAATTATTCCGCCGCGCTATCGCATGTGGAAAGCGGGCGCGGCATGAAACCGCCATCGGACGCGGCGCGCAAAGCGTGGGCGCGGCGGCGGTGGAATTGGCGAGGCAGATTTTTGGTCCGCTGGCCGGGCATAAAGTACTTTTGCTGGGCGCGGGCGAAATGTCCGCCGCCACCGCGCGATGCCTGGTTTCGTCGGGTGCTTCCAGCGTTTTTGTGGCTAATCGCACTCTTGCCAAAGGGCAAGAATTGGCGGCGCAGTTACGTTCGCAAAAGGCCAATGCGGATGCGGTGCATTGGAACGAATTGGAAGAGCATCTTAAAAGTGCCGACATCGTGATTGCTTCAACTGGGGCGCCGCATCAGGTGCTTTCTGTGGCGCAAGTGAAAAATGCCATGAAAGGGCGCCGCCATCGTCCGTTGTTTATGATCGATATCGCTGTGCCACGCGATATCGATCCTGCTGCACATCAATTGGAAGATGTATTTCTTTTTGATATCGATGATTTGCGCGGCGTGGTGGAAGGAAATCGCAGTGGCCGTGTGGACGAAATTGCCGGAGTGGAACAGATTATCGAAAGCGAAATGGAGTCGTGGCAACGCTGGATAAATGCTCATCAGGCGCGTCCGGTGATGACGGCCTTGGCGCATCATGCGGCGCAGTTGCGTGACGCGGAAGTGCAAAATGCCATGCGCGGCGCGCGTAAAAAATTGGCTAATCTGGATGAAGAATCGTTGCAGGCGGTGGATGAATTGCTTGCTGGTTTGGGACGTTCTCTTTCAGGGAAACTAATTCATCCACCGCTGCGGCATTTGCGTGAAGCGGGCGAAATTGGCTCTGATGATGTAGAAGTGTTGCGCCGCGCCTTTAATTTAGAAACTAATAATTCCAATAATTCGTTACCATGATTTGGCTAAGTCATTACGAAAGTACTTTTCTCTTCGTCGCAGCGGTATTTTATTTAGCCGCGATGGCGGGATTTTGGTGGCAGATGTTGTGGCGCGCGCCGGAAGATTCATCTTTCCCTCTTGTAAAGGGGGAATTCGTGGATAACAAAACTTTTCGATTAATTCGCATTTGCGATTTGATTTTAGCCGCCGGCGCATTTTTGCAATTGTTGGCGCTGTTGGGACAGGGTAAGTCTCTCTTAGATGTGCGCTCCGGCGTCGCGGGGCTTTTTGCCTGGATTTTGCTCATTGCCTATTTGGTTTTGGGACGTTGGGGCCGCAGTAGCCTCGGCGCGCTGGTGACGCCGATTGTCTTATTCGCCACGCTATTTTCATTGGTCGCGCCGCCGTTGCATCGCAGTGTTCCGCTTGCGCAATTGGAAACCGACTGGCTTATTGTCCATCTTTCGATCATTTTAATCAGTTACGTAGCGCTGACTTTTGCTTTCGGTGCGTCTTTGATTTATTTGTGGCAGGAAAAATTATTGAAGCAAAAACAGCTGCGCGGCATCTGGCAAAAATTACCGTCATTGCTGATAGCTGACGAATGGATTTTCCGCGCCACGTGTTTTGGCACCGCAATGCTGACGTTGGGGATTGGCACCGGTTTGTTATGGTTGCGCTTGCATCCTGAATACCAATTTTTCCGCGATCCAAAAGTACTTTTCACCATCACCACATGGAATATTTTTGCGCTCTATTTATTGACTCGCTGGTTGCTCGGTTGGCAAGGCCGCCGCAGTCGATATATTGTGGTTGGCGGTTTCATTTTGATGGTGATATCTTTCCTGGGCACGCCGCATTTACTTGCGGGAGTTGGGAGGTAAAACATTTTGCCATTCCCACGCAAATGGGCGTGATGATACAATTTGTAAATTAAGGATTATGAAATCACTTCGTTTGGGAACACGCGGCAGTACATTAGCTATCACTCAATCACGGCATGTCGCCGCGCTGTTGCGCGCGCAATATCCCGATTTGTATATCGAAGAAATTATTATCCGCACGGCTGGTGATCAGCGTTCGATAGATCATCCTAAGCTTGCTGCCGGCGCATCAGATGGAAAGGGCATTTTTACCAAAGAAATTGAAACGGCGTTATTGAATAATAAAATCGATTTTGCCGTGCATTCGCAAAAGGATTTGCCGCCGGAAATGCCGGAAGGGTTAATTCTTGCAGCCACGCCTCCGCGCGAAACGGCGGCGGATTCGCTGGTTGGTGAAGTGGGACAGAGACTGGAAAGTTTGCCGGTTGGCGCGCGCATTGGCACTTCCAGTTTGCGCCGTCAAAGCCAATTATTGCATTTATTGCCAACATGCAAAGTCTTGCCGTTACGCGGCAACATCGATACGCGATTACGCAAATTGGACGAAGGTGAATATGACGCAATCGTAGTCGCCGGCGCGGCGTTGGAGCGTTTGAATATCCGGCGCGGACAATGGCTGGATCAAAAAGAATTCGTGCCGGCTCCCGCGCAAGGCGCCCTGGCGATTCAAACGCGCGCTGATGATAAAAGTACTTTTGAGATATTTCGAACGCTAAACAATAGTAATGCGGAATGCGAAATCACCGCCGAGCGTGCCGTGGTGAAAGCGCTGAGCGCCGGCTGCAGCACGCCTTTGGGCGCGCGCGCGATTATTGAAAACGATCACTTGCATCTGTGGGCGGTGGTGCTTTCGCCGGATGGAGATAAACGCATTTTCGCAGAGGCTGCAGGGGATCTTACGCCAGAACGCCATTTGCAGGAAGCCGCGCGCATCGGACAAAAAGTTGCGCAGCATCTGTTAGATCAGGGAGCGGCGGAGTATTTGTAAAAGTACTTTTACCAATATGAAAATAGGCAAAGTTTATTTAGTGGGAGCGGGGCCGGGCGATCCAGGTTTGTTGACATGTCGCGGACGCGATATTTTGCAAAACGCGGATGTGGTAGTTTATGATCGGCTGATTGGCGCGGAGTTGTTGGCATTGTGCCGCGGCGATGCCGAACAAATTTATGTCGGAAAAGCTGCCGGACGGCATTCGATGACGCAAGATGAAATCAACGAAGTACTTTCCGATCATGCTTTGCGCGGCTCGTCTGTTTGCCGTCTCAAAGGCGGCGATCCTTTTGTCTTCGGACGCGGCGGCGAGGAAGCGTTGCATTGTCTGAAATATCAAATTCCATTTGAAATCGTCCCTGGCGTCACTAGCGCTGTGGCCGCTCCGGCGTATGCGGGAATTCCTGTTACGCATCGTGAAGTCGCCACTAGTTTCGCCGTTGTCACCGGCCACACCAAAGAAGGTGCGCCTGCGAACTTGCCCAAAGCCGACACTCTGATTTTTTTGATGGGCATTAAAGCCTTGCCGCAAATTGTTGAAAATTTATTGAAAGATGGCCGCGCCGAAACGACACCTGCTGCCGTTATTCGTTGGGGGACAACGACGGAACAACAAGTCGTCACGGGAAATTTATCGAACATCGAAGAACGGATAAAAGCCGCGAAATTGACAACTCCTGCGTTGATTGTAGTCGGCGATGTGGTGAATTTGCGGAAACAATTGCAATGGTTTGATGATTCTGCGCAGCGGGCTTTGTGGGGCAAAACTGTTGTCGTAACACGCGCACGCGAACAAGCATCTTCATTGGTTTTCCAGCTTTCTGATCTCGGTGCAAAAGTCATTCAATGTCCCACTATTCGCATTGTGCCTTTAGAAAATTACGACAGAATTCAAAACGCCATCGATAATATCGCCAGTTATAATTGGATTATTTTCACCTCCACGAACGGCGTGGACGCGTTTTGGGAACAGATTTCCGAGCGCGGTTATGACGCGCGTCTATTGGCCAACGCCAAAATTGTCGCCATTGGCCCGGCCACGGAAGCTGCTTTGGCAAAGCGTGGATTAAAAGCCGATTTAATTCCCGCGACATCAATCAGCGAAAGCGTCGCGGACGAAATGATTCAAAAAGGCGCAGCGGGAAAAGTACTTTTAGTGCGCGCGTTGCAGGGCAGGGAAGTGTTGCAGGAAAAACTCAGCGAGGCCGGAATGCAAGTCGATCTCGCGCCGTGTTATCAAACTATTGCTGATAACAGCGGCGCAGAAGAAGTCCGCGAGTTATTGCAAGAGGGCAAAATAGATTGGGTCACTTTTACTTCGTCATCCACCGTCAAAAATTTTGTCGATGCGATTGGCGAAGACATCATCAAAGCGACGCGTGAAAGTTTTCGCGTCGCTTGCATTGGCCCCATCACTGCGAAAACCGCAGACGAAAATAATCTATCAGCGGATGTCATTGCCGCTGGTTCCGGCACGGCGGAATTGGCCGAAGCGATTTGTGACGCCGTGAAGTAAAAGTACTTGGCTCATGTTCAGCATTTGTGCAAATTTGTAAAACGTTCGTTGTCATTGAAGAACCGCGCGCGTAAGCAAGCGGAGCCATGTTGTAGCCTATCGCAATTTCCCGCTTGCTTACGCGCGCGGTTCTTCAATGAAGTACATAAATTTTGAACATGAGCCAAAGTACTTTTATGGATTTGTTCAATCGAGCGAAACTTTCATCGTAAGCATCGGCAGAAATGTCTTGCGATAAACCCACGCCAAATAGAGTTCCAATATCGTAACGACGATGCCGGGAGCGATCATATTGAAATCCAAGAAAACGTGATACGCAATAATATTCACAATCACCGGCGCCAGCACTGTCAAAGCCAGCGGCACAAAAAGATTGAGCAAAAGTAATATCCCGGTGATAAGCTGCGTGGCCGAAACCAATTGATTCATATATCCGGATTTTTCCAGCGCCACGGCGAAAGCGATCGCTTCCGCAGGCATGGGCGTTTTTGGCGCGGGGATGAAATAGAAAAATCCATTCAGTCCCATGATGACAAAAATCAATCCCAACAAAATGCGCGCAACAACGGGAAGATAACGTTTCATGATTTCTCCTTTCAAAAAAATGATTCCGGCTGCATTAGGCGCAACCGGAATCAACGATTTTTATTGACAATTAACCATCCATCGAACGCCGAATTTATCCACGAACATTCCGAACGCTGCGGCGAAAAACGTCTTATCGAGAGGCATCAGGATTTCCCCGCCTTCCGAAAGTCCGTTAAATATCCGGCTTGCTTCTTCCGCGGAATCGACGTTGACGGAAATGGACATGCTGTTTCCAAAGGTTGGCGGGCCGAAAGATGCCGGCGTATCGCTGCCCATCAAAATGCTGCCGTCGCCAATCGGCAAGGAAACGTGCATAATTTTATTGGCTTCGCCTTCCGATAGTTCACATTCGATCTCGCTCTCGCTGAATCTGCCGATATACAGAAATTCTCCGCCAAAGACAGATTTGTAGAAGTTGAATGCTTCTTCGCAATTATCACCAAAGTTCAAATACGGGTTGAGTTTCGTCATTTTTGTCTCCTAAATAAAAGTACTTTTAACTATTATACGCTTCTTTCAATTTCGCAATATCCAGCTTTACCATCGTCAGAACGGCCGCGTGCACCTTTTCCCATTTCGCGGGATCGCTCATCATTTCCCCCAAAATCGCCGGCACAATTTGCCAGGATAAACCATATTTATCCTTGAGCCAACTGCACTGCACTTCTTCGCCGCCTTCGGAAAGTTTATCCCACATGGCATCCAGCTCTTGCTGGTCTTCACAATTTACCATCAGCGAAATAGCTTCAGTAAAATGAAACGCCGGGCCGCCGTTGAGCGCCATGAATTCCTGGCCGTCCAATTGAAAAGTGATCGTCAATACCTTTCCCGCAAACTCGCCGGCGTTTTCGGCATAGTGGGTAACTTGGGTGATTTTCGAATTCTTGAAAACCGAAACATAAAAATTGACGGCTTCTTCAATTCGGTCGTCAAACCATAAACACGGGGTAATTCTCTGCATGATTGTCTCCTTAAAAGTACTTTTACTCACGTGGCAAATTTGCCGCCAGTCCTTCGAGAATCATCGTCCAACCCTCAAAAGTCCTTTCACGCCATTCCGCCAAAACGCCTTCATGCGTCAGCGTCAATTCACATCCAGAATCCAGCGGCGCAATGTCAATTGTGACTTTCGTAAATTCTTCTGAGTATTGCGGAACGGCGAACGTGAAAACTAATCGGCGCGGGCGATCAATTTCAAGATACGTTCCAATATGCCGGGTTAATTCTTCGCCGCGTTTTTCGATGATCTCGAATTCTCCGCCAACGCGTGGATCGATTTTCACGCTATCCATATTTCCATCCGGCGTTGCGAATAGCCAGCGTCCAACCGTATCTGCATCAAGCCACGCGTCAAACACAAGTTCCGCCGGCGCATTGAAATTGTGTTTGACGACGAGGGGCATTTCTGCCAAATAATCAACCAGCCGTCCCAACGTCTGTTTTCCGCCTTCAACAGCATCAACAGCTTTGATGATTCGATCACGTTGTTCCGCCGATCCAAAAATCGTCTGCATCGTTAGCCGTGTCTGATTACCGTGCTTTTCAAAAGTCACCACAGACTGAAACTTCCCCGAAACATTCGTATAAACCAAACGTTCCGGCGGCATCACTTCATCATAAATAATGTGGTTTTTATAATCCGTGCCGTCAGGGCCGTGCATAATAGAATCCCAAACGCCGCCGTTGCGAACATCCATCTGTTGAGTGGTATTGGTGAAACCATTCGGCCCCCACCATTTCACGATATGTTGCGGTTGCGTCCACACTTCAAAAACCAATTCGCGCGGCGCGTCCAAAATGCGCTGAAAAGTAATTCCCGGTTCATCGGGATTAACCGTCGCCAAAGTTTCCGTTGTATTCATGAATGCACCTCTAATTCAGATAACAATTCCTCCAACTTATCGAAGCATTGTCCCCAGCCGCCTTCATGTCCATCGCGCGATTCCTTGTCCAGGAAAAACGCCTGGTGAAAATGCATTTTCGTTTTTCCGTCCTGATCCGAGAATGTCACAGTCACCACAGTTTCGTGGCCGCTGCCGCCGGTTTCTTTATCCCATGAATGCGTGAAAACTAATTTTTCATCGGGAATAATTTCCTGATAAACGCCACCCAGCTTTAATAGCTCGCCGTCGGGCTTCCGCATGCACGATTTCCACGCACCGCCGGGGCGAATTTCGCCTTCGGAAGAAGGAATCGTAAATCCCTTTGGCGCGCACCATTTTTTGAGATGTTCCGGATTTGTCCACGCCTCGAAAACGAGATGGCGTGGCGCGTCAAAAATACGCGTGATTGTTAATTCATTTTTGTTTTCTGGCATTTCGATAGCTCCTGTAAAAGTACTTTTACGCTTGCGCCAGATATTCATCCAGATGATCAAAGAACTGCGTCCAGCCGCCGACATGATCATCGCGAATTTCTTTCGATGTGAAAGTAGCCTGATGGAAATTCATCAGAGTCTTTCCATCTTGATCGGTAAAAGTCACGGTGATTAATGTTTCGTGACCAGTTCCGCCAAACTCTTCATCCCAAGCATGCGTGAAAACCAGCTTTTCATCCGGAATAACTTCCTGATAAATTCCACCCATCTGCATCACATCGCCTTTGGGCGATTTCATGCGGGATAGCCATGCTCCACCAGGACGGCAATTGTCTTCCAGCGTGGGAATGGTGAAATCGCGTGGAGCGAACCATTGTTTGAGATATTCCGGTTTCGTCCAAGCCTCAAAAACCAGATGGCGCGGCGCGTCAAAAACTCGCGTGATCGAAAGTGCTTTTTCTTCCGCTTCACTTGCAACACTATTTTCTTTTTCGGACATTTTTCTTCTCCTTGACTTGTGTCTTTTTTTGTTCCTGTTGCAGCTCCTGCAGATAATCATCCAGACGATCAAAACTGGCTTCCCAAAACTCGCGATAATTTTCCAGCCAGTTTGCCACGTCTTTCAAACCATCCGCGTCCAAATGGCAAGGCCGCCATTGCGCCTCGCGGCCACGCGAGATGAGTTTTGCCTTTTCCAGCACTTTCAAATGTTTGGAAATGGCGGGAAGGCTCATCTCAAATGGCTTTGCCAATTCGGAGACAGAAGCGGAACCTTTGGCGAGCTGCGACAAAATCGCTCTGCGCGTGGGATCAGCCAAAGCTGCAAATGTGGAACTAAGTGGATCGACGTTACTCATTGTTTTACCTGTAAGTTAATTAACTAAATGGTAAATTACTACAGGTATAACTTGTTGTCAAGGGATAACCTCGAAAAGATTACAAAAGTACTTTTCTGGGATTCCTCAAAGAGCTTACCGATATTGCAGATTAAATACAGATATACTTTTGCGTTATGTCTACAACTGTGGTCGTGCGAAAAAAGGGAACCGCTGTCATTGGAGCCGATACTTTAACGAAATTAGGTTATACATGTGAACGTGCGGAATATATTCAGCATCATTCCAAGATAATCAAAGTTGGTCAAAATTTCATCGGTTTGGCAGGGCATGCTTCCGGTGGCTTGGTAATGACCAGTTATTTTTCAAACCTGAAAACAACGGTGACATTGGACTCGCCGCAGGCTGTTTTTGAAATGGCGAGAACGATGCACACGTCTCTGAAAGAGGATTATTTTCTCAATCCCACGGAAGATACTGACGATCCTTTTGAGTCATCCCAATTTAGTTGTTTGATCGCAAACCGGTACGGCATTTTTGGTTTATATGCGCTTCGTTCGGTTCAGGAATATACAAAATTTTATGCCTTTGGCAGCGGATATAGGTTTGCCTTGGGAGCGATGCACGCTGTCTATAACAGCAAGATGAATGCATCTCAAATTGCAAAGGCAGGA
>Ga0164242_10010149_pt1 | contig 10104 bp, 7 predicted proteins | sample OricomgcompostMG_FD_108783 | JGI IMG/M metagenome (GOLD analysis project Ga0164242, IMG submission 108783) | Miracle-Growth compost microbial communities from Emeryville, California, USA - Original compost - Miracle growth compost (MG) ... | reverse complement strand
CCATTTCCAGATATGGATGTCGGTGCCGCAGATCGCCGTGCGGCGAATGCGGATCATCACGTCGTTGTGGCCGACTTCGGGCCGCTTCACGCGCGTGAGCGTGAGGCCCGGGGCACGTTCGAGTTTGGCGAGTGCTTTCATGTCGTTGCGTCCACGTGGTCGGGGGTTCGTTCAGATCACGCCGAAGCGGCGGCCCACCCGCGCGAACGCGGCGACCGCCCGATCGATCTGTTCCGGCGTATGCGCGGCGCTCATCTGCGTGCGGATGCGCGCGCGGCCCTTCGGCACCACCGGATACGAAAAGCCAATCACATAGACGCCTTCGTGCAGCAGCGCATCGGCCATCGCCGACGCGACCTGCGCGTCACCGAGCATCACCGGGATGATCGGATGGCCGCCTGGCACGAGTGAGAAACCGAGCGCGCTCATCTCGCGCCGGAAATGCGCGCCGTTCTCGCGCACACGCGAGCGCAACCCGGCGCCCTCTTCGCTCGCGATCAGTTCGAGCACCTTTAGCGACGCCGCGGCAATGGACGGGGCGAGCGTGTTCGAGAACAGGTACGGGCGCGAGCGCTGGCGCAGCAGTTCGACGATTTCGCCGCGCGCCGCGACGTAGCCGCCCGATGCGCCGCCGAGCGCCTTGCCGAGGGTGCCTGTCACGATGTCGACGCGGTGCGCGACCCCACAATGTTCGGGCGTGCCGCGACCGTGCTCGCCGATGAAGCCGACGGCGTGCGAATCGTCGACCATCACGAGCGCGCCGTACTGGTCGGCCAGTTCGCAGATGCCGGCGAGGTCCGCGATGATGCCGTCCATCGAGAACACGCCGTCGGTCGCGATCAGCTTGTAGCGCGCGCCGGCCGCGTCGGCCTCTTTCAGTTTTGTTTCGAGGTCCGAAAGATCGTTGTTTCTGTAGCGGTAGCGACGCGCCTTCGACAGACGCACACCGTCGATGATGCTCGCATGATTGAGTTCGTCGCTGATGATCGCGTCCGCGTCGTCTAGCAGCGTCTCGAACAGGCCGCCGTTGGCATCGAAGCAGCTCGAGTACAGAATGCAGTCGTCGGTCCCGAGGAAAGCGGCGAGCGCGCGTTCAAGGTCCTTGTGAACCGTCTGCGTACCGCAGATGAAGCGCACCGACGCCATGCCGAATCCGTCGCGGTCGAGGCCGTCCTTCGCGGCCGCGATCAGGCGCGCGTCGTTCGCGAGGCCCAGATAATTGTTCGCGCAGAAGTTCAGCACACCGGCACCGGGGGCGCCGTCGACGCCGCCCGCGAGACGGATCTGCGACGATTGTGGCGACGCTATCACGCGCTCGCTCTTGCGAAAGCCGTCGGCGTCGATCTGGTCCAGCGTCGCGCGCAGATGCGCGAGAAAAGGCGTTTGCATGGGTCGCGCTCCTGCCATGTTGGCCGCGGCCTGCTATAGTCGCCGTCAGCCGTACCGGAAATTTTCGATTTTTCGAACACAGGTTCGATATACCGAACAACTCTAATCGATGGACGAGCAGATGGCAAGCACCCGCAAACCGCGTGCCGTGGCACCCGCGGACGTCACGAGTCCGACGCCGGCCGCCGTGCCGCCACGCGTCGGCGAGCAGATCCAGCGCCTGCGCAACGAACGCGGGATGACGCTCGACGATCTATCGCGGGCCGCCGGCGTATCGAAGTCGATGCTGTCGGAAATCGAGCGCGACAAGGCGAACCCCACGATCGCGGTCGCGTGGCGGCTAACGAATGCGCTCGGCGTGAAGCTCGATTCGCTGTTCGCGGCGCCGAAGGTGCAGGACGCGATCGCGCTCGCCGGCCCGCACGACATCCCAACGCTCGCGGGCGAAGCGGCCGGCTACCAGCTGCGCGTGTGGGGGCCCATCGAACTGGCCGGCCGCTTCGAATGGTATGAACTCACGCTCAAGCCTGGCGGCGCGCTGGTATCGAGCGCGCACGAACCCGGCACGCGCGAGCATCTGACCGTGCTCCACGGCACGATCGAGGTCGAATCCGGCGCCTCGACGCAACGGCTGAAAGTCTCGGAGACCGCCCGCTACGCCGCCGACCGGCCGCACGCGATACGCAACGCAGGAAAGGGCGACGCGCGTGCGCTGCTGGTGGTAGTTCACGGCTGATCGATCGAGGCCCCGGACGGCCGTCGATACTGTATATTTATACAGTTATCCAAGCCGATCTACCGGAATACGCCGATGGAAGCCACGAACGAACGCGACCTCGCCGCGCTGCGCTATCAGTCCGCCGCGCGCGACCTCGAACACATCGTCCGCCATATCGCGCGGCGCTACCTCTTGCAGCAGGTGCCGCTCACGTGGCGGCTACTGCATGCAATCGAGGCGGAGGCGCTCGCCGATCTCGGCTTCGCGAGCCGTCACGATGCGCTGCTGCGCGGGCTGTTTCAGCGACCCGACAGCTTCGCCTGGCCCGAAACCGACGAAACGGTGGACTTCGGCGCGTCGAATGCGCTGCCGGCGGTGTTCGCGTTTGCGGTGGCCGCCTACGAGGACGCGGCGCGCGTCGCCGATGCGGCAAGCCGGCACGGACGCTGGCAGCGCGCGCCGCGCCGCGCGCATCCGTGGGGCGGCTGAAGCAGCGCGAAACTCGCGCCGGCTCGGTCCGCGGCGCGATTCCCGGCTATGATCAAGCCTATCTGCGCAAGTAACGGTTAGATAACCCATGGTCCTTCCGTCCCCGCCCAAAGACCTGTTCGACCAACGCCGGGACGACTGGCTGCGCGATCCGGCCAGCGCATTCGACGCATGGCTCTCGTCGCAGCAGTTCCGTCGCTCTTCGGCGGAGGTGTATCGCGTGCAGTGGGGGCGCTTTCTCGACTGGCTGAAGCTGCGGCGCAAGACGGTCAGGACGGTCGATACCGCGACGATCGCCGAATTCGTCGCCGGCCTCGACGTGCGCAAGACCCAGCGGGCGCGGTACCTACGGCTCATCGAGCGCGTGCTCGATCACGTGCGGGAAATCGAGCTCGCGTCGACGAATCCAGCGCGCTTTATCGCGCAGGATGGCGAGGCCGACTGGCGCAACACGAAAGACAACGCGCCGACGGGCTTTCTGTCGCCCAGGGAGCGCGCGACGTTGATCGCGTTGCTACTCTCCCCGGTGAACGAACCGTCGGCGGCCCGGCGCTGGCGGGCGCGGCGCGACCGCGCGCTGGTGGCCGCCTTTCTCGGCGGCGGGCTGAAGACCGGGGACGCGATTGCGCTGTCGATGGAGTGCGTCACACCGCACAGCCCGTGGGTCACGATCGAAGCGGCGAATCCGGTGTTCACGCGGACGACGCGTCTCGCCCCGTTCGCCGTCGACGTGCTCGACGCGTGGCTCGCGGAGCGACGGTTGGCCGCGTTGCCGGGGACGCTAGTCTTCCCCGGTTCGCCATCCGGCCGACCGATGCATAAGGCGACGATCCTGCGGGCCGTCGATGCGCTGCTGGAGACGGCCGGCCTCGCCGACACCCGTGCGGAACGGGCGAGTCCGCAGACGCTACGCAACACGTTCGCGGCCGGGCTTTTCGAACAGGGCGTCGCGCCGGATCAGGTCGGGCAATGGTTGGGTTTTCTGCAGCCGATCTCCGCCGGCCGCCTGTACCGCGCGTGGCAGATCTGGTCGGAACGCGAAGCGGCCGCAGGAAAGCTGCCGGCGGCGCAGGAAACACCGGCGGATGCGGGTTCCGGCGCAGATACGTGACGCCCGGCTCCTGAAGTTCCTCACCTTCCGGCGTCGTGCGGCTTCCTGTAAACCTTCACCTTTCCCGCTGCACGAGGTCAGGCGACGGTCGGTTCGCCGCTGCCCTGCAGGAAACGCGTGACGGCTTCCAGCCGCGAACGGCCGGCGCCCGACGAATGCTCGCACTCGGGACATGTCAGTTCATAGTGCTGGCCGACCTGCGACAGCTCCGGCTCGCCATCCCGACATCTCGGGCAATGCGGGGGCAACTCGACGTGTCCGTCCACTGCCGTGCCGATGCGCACGAATTCGGCTTCACCGAGCCGGCCCGCCGCAGCGAGTTCGTAGAGGACGGACGCCACCGACGTATCCACGTTCGGCTGACTGCGTAGCTTCGAGACCTGACGGGTCAATGCGTCGACTTCGTCGGAGCGCTCGCGCAGCTGGGCGTCGAGCCGGTCTGCCCGCGACTTCGCGCTGGCCAGTTGCTGGATGAAGTCGAACTCCTTCCTGCTTGCCTCGCGCTGGGCGGTTTGCCACGTAGAAGACATCGAGCGCAGCGAATCGAGTTCGACGAGCATCGGCTTCACGCGCCGTTCGGCCTCGGCCACGGCATCCTTGATCTGCTGCGCGTAGTGCTCGGTGCTTTTGCGCATCTCCTGATGGAGCGCGTCGATGCGGTCGCGCAGCTCCGCGTTCGTCGCCTGCCCGGCATCGATTCGCTGACGCAACGTCTCGTTTTCGACTTCGAGCCTGCGTACCGTCGACTGCAGGCTGTCGTGATGTGCGGCGTCCCCGGCGGACGACGCGGCGAGCCGGCTTTCCAGCTCACGTACCCGCGCCCACGCAGCCTCGGCCCGTGCCTCGCTGCGCTGGAGAATCTCGTCGGTCGCGGTCCGACGCGCCTCGGCGTCGCGTACTGACTGTTCGGCCTGGGCCCGGGCTTGCGCCAGTTCTGCGCGCTCGGCTTCGAACGAGGCCTCCGCATGAGTCAGCGCTTCGTCGTACAACGCACCGAGCAGTTCGCCCGCGCGTTCTTGCAGCCCAGGCGGCAGCGCGCCGACACCGATGCGGACTTTCGATGCGGTCCTGATACGCTGCCAGAAAAGCTCGATGTCCTTCGGGATATCGCTCGCGCTCCCGGTTTGGGTCAACTCGCGGACAGTCGCCATCGACGGCCGGATCCCAAGGTCGAAAAACAGGCGCTTACAGGCGTGCAGTGACAACTCCTGGCGGCGCGCGCCATTCTTCCTTAGTTCTTCGAGTTCTTCGCGGATCGCGTGGCGGTCGTCGTCGATGGCCATGGCTTCTTCCCTGGGCGAGCACGTGGATGGACGCAATAATAACAAAACACGTGTTGTTCAATACATCGCATCGAGTGAAGCAGTAGTGAACGGTTGACGTGCTCAATGAGTCGGCGATGTACGCTCAAGCGAGGCCGAGTGGATGTTGGACTTCGTGAAACAAAGCGAATATTAGCTCATAACTCCTTGATCCCAATCCCCTTTTATGGATCGTACGTTGTCGGGGCCATGTTTCACGGATCGCTTGCGTTTTCCTTGGGCCGTCGGGGTTGCGGTTTTCGGACGCGCTATGCGAAGCAACTCGCGGGTAGACGTGTAGAGAGTAATAGAAGTAAACACCCTTGATACCTGTTAAAGACGTTAACGCCGCGGCGAAGCCTTGTCTGGCAACGCTTTGCGGGGCGTCGGGTGAAGCTTTTCGGGAGGCATGGTGAGGGGCTCCGGGACGCTCGGGTGACGGGGTTCGGGGAGCGCGGTGAGGGGGTGCGGGAAAGGACGTGAGCGGGTTCGGGAGCGATGCTTTTCGTCGGACGGGCTATCGGTGAGGCGTTACGGGACTTCCTGGGTGGCGGCGCCGCTCCTGGCGGACGATGGTCGGCGTGGTTCGGATTGCACGGGGTGAGAGGATACGGGTGGCATCGCCCGCCATGGTTTCGAGGCTTTTGACAGGCCGTTTTATGGGCTCGGTGAGCCTAAGCGGGAAAAAACGCGGACGTCAGGTGAGACTTTTCGGGACCATAGCAGCCGATATCGGTGTTTTATGGTCCATTTTCTGCTAGAGGTGAGGATTTTCGGGATGCAGGCGCCGGTGGGTTGTGCGGCCAACCGCTTGCGCGGTGGCGCCGCGGCCCACTGAATTGAGCCATGGGTGAGCGTTTTCAGGAGGCATGCCGGCGATACGGATTGCCTCTCGCTACGCAGTACGGTTGTCGCGGTGGTGAGCGTTTTCAGGGGATTACGTTGCGGTTTGCCCACGGCTCACGGTGAGCGTCTCCGGGAGGGAGTTTGCGTTCACTAACATGGAAAGCGCGGAATACCGTGCTCTCGGCTGAAGTCGTCGACCACTGGCGGCTCGCTAAGGTGAGGTTTTTCGGGGGCGTAGATGCGCATACAACTGGACGGGAGTGGAACGCAAGTGAGCCGTTACGGGAGAGCCCGCCGCGGATGAAGGGACCCGATGCTTGTGGATAAGTGCCCGAATCCATTGATCTTTCCGGTGCGCGCGGCCGAAGGTGAGCGATTACGGGACCCCGGCCGGTGGCTGTGCCGGTTAGACGTGCCGCGCGGCGGGCGGCCTTCAGGTGAGAATTTTCGGGAGGCAATCGCGCACCCGGCGGCGCTGTCGTTCGCCGTTGCTCCCGCCCGGAGAGGGTTGCAGGCGGCGGATGGGTGAGCTTTTGCGGGATAGGAGAGGATGAGAAGAAAGGAAACGTTGACAGCCCCTGCAAATGGAGAGGCCGAGCCCGATCTTCCGCCGTTACTGCCGCCTGGCCCTTTTCGTCGACGTGCCGGTAGACGGCGCCATCCGCCGCGGCGACGTGACAACTGGGCAACACCGGATCGAAAAATTTTCGGGTGAGCCAATACAGGAGCCGGTTGCGGCGATCCGAACGAGACTCGGAATGGAGCCGGCGACGACGCGCCCGGTCCTCAATGGTTCTCAAGAATTCCAGCGGATTCGGATGGTGAGCCTTTCCGGGAACAGCTCGCGGTGAGTGCTGGCTTGGGGCCGTTTTTCACCGGCAACGGTGAAGGTCGCCCTATAGACGCCTATCACCACAGGGGGTATCCTTTCGCGAAAGTCCTTCCTCGACCCGACGCATGGCCACCAAGCGCGTAAAGAAAACGGATGTGGTAAGCCCCAGTTCGGCGGAATTGCGCAAGGCCGTCGAGGCGATTGCGATCCAGCCCAAGAGCGGCAAGATAACGCTGCTGACCCGCAAGCTGTTCAACGTGCTGCTCGCGGTGGCCCAGCAGGCGGACGAGTCCGGGGACACCTATCGAGCGCTCCTGTCGGACATCGTGGCCAATTCGGCATTCGACTCCAACGACACTGCGCTGGTCAAGGAGCATCTGCGCCGCATGGTGTCGGTGCAGGTCGAGTGGAGCCAGGGCACCTCGAGCCAGAAGCCCGGCCGTAAGTGGGGCATCTCCACGCTGATCGCCGATGCGGAAATCCTCGAAGATCCGACGACCCGCCGCGTGTGGGTCGAGTTTTCCTTCGCGCCGAAGATCAAGAAGAAACTGCTCGATCCCGTCCAGTATGCGCGCCTGAGCCTCCAGTTCCAGAGCCAGCTGCGCAGCAGCGCAGGACTGGCGCTGTACGAGATCTGCGTGCGCTATCTGACCAATCCGAGCCACCTCACGATGCGCGAGACGTGGGAGTGGTGGCGGCCGATTCTGTCCGGCACGCCGGACACGGAAGCTGGCGACGAGGCCAAGCGCGAGTACAAGTACTTCAAGCGCGACTACCTGCGGCCGGCGATTGCCGAAGTCAACGCGGTGACGAATATCTTCGTCGAACTGGTCGAGCATCGCGAAGGTCGCCGCGTCGCGGAGATCCAGTTTCGGGTCACCGAGCGCAAGCAGCCGATGCTGGCGCTCGACGAGCATCCGAACGTGTTCGACAGCACGCTGGTCGACCGGATGGTGAAGATCGGCATCCCGCTGAAGGAAGCGCAGTCACTATATGCGGACAGTGAAGAGAACCGTATCCGGGCCGCGCTGCAGATGACCGAGCAGCGGATGCGCAGCACCACGCTCCCGCCGGTACGCAGCGCGGCGGCGCTGTTCAAGGACGCGCTGAAGAAAGGCTACGCGCCGCCGGTCGAAGCTGCGCCGTCAGTCGCCGGCGCCGCGGCCGGCAAGGCGATTGCCGTGGCCGGTGCGCCCGCGGATGACCTGAAAGCCCGCCTGCTCGGCGAATATGCGGCGTATCGGCGCAAGGAAGCACTGGCGCTGTACGAAGAGCAAGGCGAGCACGAGCGAGAAGTCGCGCGTCAGTCTTTCGAAACGGAAGAACTCCCCGGACTTGGGGCTCATCTGCGGACCGACTGGCGCCGGCGCGGGCTCGAATCGAAGCTCGCCGAGACTGCCTTTTTCGACTGGCTGGCGCGCAAGACGTGGGGCGAGCCGACTGACGGCGATCTCCTCGCTTTTACGTTGAGCCAGTCGCGGGCGGCCTGACGGTCGCTTTGCCGACGGGCGATCCTGACCGGTGAGTTCGAGGTCAACCAGATGAACCGGATGGGCCGCAGGCCGGATGAACGGCTCGCGACCCCGGTGCCCGCCGCATTCAGGCGGATACGCCCGTGGCGTTACTTCGGCTGGAGCATTTGCTCGATCTGCCGAAGGATGTCGTCGCGGCGCTCCTTCGATAATCCCTTCAGCCTCAGTTCCAGCCGGTCGTCGCCGTACGACTTGAGGTCGCCGACCGCAACGCCATCGAGCATGATTTCGAGGCGTTGCGCGTAGCGCTGCCGGGTGGCAGGCTTCGGGCTTTCCTGCGCGTTTGTCCTTCCCTTCACGATGTCCGCGACCTGGCGTGTGCTCAGGTCGTCGGACAGGATCCGGTTGATCAGGCGCAGCGTGGCCTCCGTTCCTCTCGCGGCATGATAGCGCCCGACCTGATACGCCATGTTCGAACCGAAACGGTCCGTTCTCGCGACCATCTCCTGCATGACCGTTTCAGGCAGTTTCGCAATCGACAATGCGACCGCCACGGTCGATTCGTCGAGGCCAAGGTGTTCAGCGAGTTCCTTCTGGCTCTGGAAATGCCTTTCGTCGAGGAACCGCCGCCAGACGACAGCGTTATCGAAGACGGTCTGGGAGTCGCGCTGGACATTCAGGTCATAGCCGAGCTTGTAGCTCTGGATGCCGATCGGCAGATCGATGACGATCGCCTTGACGCTCTCCTTGTTCGCTTCCTTCAGCGCGCGAACGCGTCGGCCGCCGTCGCTGACGAAATAGCCGCCCGGGTTTGCGTAGTCGGGAATGACGTGAATCGCCTGTTGCTGCCCCTGCTTGGCGAGGTTGACAGCGAGCTCGGCGATCGACGATTTCAGATAGAAGTGCCGCGGATTGAACGGACTCGCCTTGATGGCCTTGAGCGGCAGTTCGATGACCTGTCCCGGCCGATACCCGTGTTCGATGCGCCAGGCACGATATTCGGCCGATTCGTCGCCGACGTCCGCGGGCGTTTCATCATCCCGTGAGGAGTCCATTGCCGGCTGCGCTGCCGGTTGCGGATTGCCGCGCGAGGGCGCTTTTTGCTGTACGAGCCCGTCAATGGCGTTGAGGCGGTCGAGCGCCGTGCGCTTCTCGCTGCTGGTGATGTCGGGCCGCGCCTGGAAGCCTTTCGCGAACTGGGAGGGTTTCATTGGGGTTCCTTTATGCGCATAAACTTCACGGGAGCAATGCGGCGATTTCGTCGGCGCATGCGCGGATTTCCTGGCTGGCGAGCTTCGCTCCCCGGTCGTTCATCTGAAGCACGGTCTGGCCGAGCGCCATGGCCTGCTTGTACGCTTCGCGTGTCGGTATCTGCGTCTTCAGCAGCGGGAAGCCGAGTTCTTCGAGCGCGCGCTTCAGTTCCCGCGTCAACATCCGTTTCTCCTCTGTCTTGTTTAGAAGAAAGACGGCGCGCAGATCTTCGTTCATCACTTGTGCCTGCTGGATCAGCTTCACGAGGCCGACGCTAGACCAGTAGTCGGCGGGGGACGACGACGTCGGAATGACTGCAACCGAGGCTGCCAGCAGCACCACGCCGGAGACCTTTTCGGTAATAGAAGGCGGACAGTCCACGACGATGATGTCATAGTCGCCGATGAACTTTTTTATTTCCCGATGGATCTGGCTTCCCGCCTCAGCGAGATTGACGACCGGGAACGGGATGCCGTTTTCGCCGTCGGCCGATGCGCTGGCCCAGTGTACTAGCGTGTTTTGACCGTCCGCATCGACGACGAGCACTCGCCTGCCCTTTTCATGAAACGCGGCGCCCAGATGCATGGCGACCGTACTTTTCCCGACGCCGCCCTTTTGTTGTGTGACTGCGATTATCTCTGCCGCCAATTGGAATTCTCCTTTTCGGGGTTTGACGGATTTTACCGTGGGAGAAT
>Ga0164242_10010148_pt1 | contig 10104 bp, 6 predicted proteins | sample OricomgcompostMG_FD_108783 | JGI IMG/M metagenome (GOLD analysis project Ga0164242, IMG submission 108783) | Miracle-Growth compost microbial communities from Emeryville, California, USA - Original compost - Miracle growth compost (MG) ... | reverse complement strand
CAAATCCAGTTTATATTCATCGCCCTTTTTCTCAAAATATTCAATGGCCTTCTCCTTCGTTATTTCCTGACGTACAAATACATTCTTCTGCCTTGCCAATTCCAGCATTTTATCTTCTATTGCCTTAAAATCTTCCTGTGAGAAAGGTAATCTGTCGCCAAAATCTACGTCATAATAAAAACCAGTCTCTATAGCAGGGCCTATACCAAGCTTCACCCCAGGGTAAAGAGCTTCCAAAGCTTCGGCCATAAGATGTGCCGAGGAATGCCAAAAAGAGGCTTTCCCTTCACTATCATTCCAGGTTAGCAGTTTTACCTGTGCATCTGTATTTATAGGCCTGGAGGCATCCCAAACGACACCGTTCACTTTCGCACCTAAAACATTTCTAGCCAGTCCTTCGCTAATAGAACTTGCAATTTCCATCCCTGTAATGCCCGCTTGAAATTGCTTTACGGTTCCGTCAGGTAAAGTAATGTTAATCATTGTTTTCCTGTGATTTATTTTTTTTCCTACCCCTTCTGGGTTTATCCTGGATTTTATTTAAAGAATCTGTTGCTTCTGCTGCAGGTTCTTTTTTCAGCTGCATCTTATTTTTTTGGTTGGCAGATTCTGTCGGTACCGGCTTTTTACCGGAACGCCCGGAATCTTTTTTTTCCGGTATTTTTACAGGTTTACCCACTTCCGTCGTATCGTTTGGTACTACTTTCGTTGTATCTCTCGATATTTTTTTAGTTTTAGTCTCTAAGCCTGGCTTTATTGTGTCTTTCGGACTTACCTTGCTTGGTTTTTCGACAACCGTTTTTAAGGATTTTGTAGAAACCGGATTTGTAGAAGGAAGGGGTGTTTTTTTAGCCGCTTCTTCTTTTGATTGGGGTACTTGTTTTCCATGGGCGACATATAAAAGTTCCAATGCTTTTTTTGCCTCCGGATTGGAAGCATCTGCACGTAAAACCCGTTCATATACTGAAATTGCCTTTTCATCATCTCCTCCTTTTGCCAGTACCTCTGCAAATAAAAGATTCACTGTTTGATTACCAGAGTCTGCTATAAAATATCGGTTTAAATATCTACCTGCCTTTGAAAAATCCTGCTTATTAAAATAATATTTGCCTAACCGCAAAGCGACAGGGAGGTACGAAGAGTCTGCTTTTGCTGCATTTTCATAGGATGCCAGTGAAGCCACTTTAAAACCTAAATTTTCCATAATTTCCCCATTAGCAAAAAACAGAGGTGCCGAATTGCCTGTATTTTCAAATCCCTGCCCAACAAAAAATAAAGCAGAATCAGGCTTATTTCTCTTTAAATATAAAAGTGCTGTAAGCGAGTAAGGCTCAGGAAAGCCCGGTTTTTTAGAAACGGCCTTACGCAGTTTTGCCAGGGCATTGGTTGTATCCCCGGTATGGAGCATATTTAAACTTTCCAAATAAAAAACGGCTGCATGGTAAGGGGCGATTTCGGCTGCCCGTGCTATATACGCTTGTGCTTTATCGAAATCTCCTGTTTCCATATAGAGTTTACCCAATAGTATAAAGAGCCCTGCTTCCTTGTTTCCCAGATTTTTTGCTTTTTCAGCCGCTTTTATAGCTGGTATTTTTTCTTTTCGCTGATAATTAATCCGAGCTAGTAAGAAGTAAAATTTTGCCTGACTGTCATCCAAAAGAATTGCCTGGTTTATATCCTTTAATCCTTTCGCATAATCTCCTATTTCACAATATATTTTAGCGCGTAAAAAATAATTTACAGGATTTTCCGGGTTATTCAGAATAACCTCATTCAATTTTTCGAGTTTGGGTTTTGTCGCATCCAACATTACCCTGTCAACTTTCGGGATATTAGCTTCTTTCGATTTTCCACCACAAGAAAACTGGGTACAAAAAATCACAAAACTACATACGGTTAAAAAAAAGCTCCACTTCATATTAATTGCCAAAGGTATGGAATTTTATGCGCATCAAAAAAAGAATCAAAGACTAAACTGTGCAGAAAACTTAACGCCAAAGTGCCTTATACCCGGGTTGTCAAGATAAGTAATCCGATGAAAGAAGTCTACTCTGAAAACTTTGAAAATATTTTCTATACCATAACCAAGTTCTACATAGGGTTTGTTCCCTAAAGAAGAAAACGGGAGCGTTGGGTTTCCTGAAGCATCAAAAGGCGCACTAAGCATTTTATTGGCATTACTTAATCCGCCATAAGCAATACTGGCAGAAACTAAGGTTCTCCATTTCAGTTTTTTGATTAAAGGTATTCTATTCAAGAGCAAACCTTCAAAGTAATGTCTGTATTTAAGCGTTACAAACTCGTCATTTACAAATTCAAAATAATTCATAAGATTAAATCCGGCAGTGGTATAAAAAGGCGATTCATTACCCACAAATACTTCAAGTAAAGGCAAGGGGACAGCTCCAAAAATTTTCCCGGCAGTAAAGTCGTAATAAGAACGTCCCAACGAACCTAATTTAAAATTATCGGAAATGCTCAAATCTAACTTTTGGTATTGGGTATTGCTATTAAACAGAGAAGGCAAGCCAAGTGTATATTTTAGCTTAAAAACAGGCCAGCTTTTAGTGCCTAAACTAATCCTCTGATTATCATTAATCACCATTATCTCATCTTTGGCATAACGACTTTCCAAGCTCACTTCAGAAGTTTTTATGATGTCCGTTGGTTTATTACTTCCATTCGGATAAAAGGCATAAGGGAAAATAGGGCTGTAGTTTTTTCGCTGTAACAGGATTCGTTGTGAAAAGTCTTTGGAAAATTGTCTGAAAAAATTTACACTGAGCGAAGTATTATAGGTCGGACCCACTAAGGTACCCCATTTTGTAAAAGCAAGGAACAGGTTATTATTATCGTCCAGTTTATCCTCGGGTAAGGCTACCTGATCTATATCATATTTATAATCTATGCCGAGTTGAGTCCACTGTTTCCTGTCAAAAATATAAGATGCATTGCCCTTGTATTTAAATTTAGCATCTTTTGTACCATAAGCAAGATAGCCTTTAAATATCCATTTCTTACTAAAATCGGCATTGGTACGAAATCCTGCCCGAAACCGGCAGCCTTCTACTTTGTTCCAGGCAAAGGCATACAAATAGGGGCCAATATCTATCTTCCCTGCATCAAAATATCCATTGACAGCAATATCAAGTATTTCCACGTATGTTTTTACAGTGGGTAAATGCTTTACTGAATCAATTAGAGCAAAAACGCCCCTTTCTTCTTCTGTAAGAGGGTTGGTTGTATTTTTCTCCCAAAAAAGTGTATCCTTAGCTGAAGCATCTGACTCTACAACTATTGGCGTATCATAAAATTTAGGATCCTTGGGGAGATTCACTTTAAAATCACTGTTAAAGGATTTAAAATCGGTTTGAAGCCCCGCCCAATTTTCCGATAATCCCGAAAAAGTAATTCCCACTTCTGTATAGTTTGGAAGCCATGCCCCGGCTACGGTAGGTTGTAGCTCCTGATTTATTTTTATATGGCTAATAAAATTAAGGTTTGCTTGCTTACCAATCTCCGCTTCTATTCTTGTAAGGGCATAAGTAGACTCCTGAATCCAAATCTTTCCGCTAAAAGCAAGGTCTTGTTTACGTTTAGGGGTAATTCTAATTTCATAAACAGGCAAAGAATCATTGGTGAGGGTATCAAGCATTTGGTACTCATAAAATCCCATGGCTCCATCTGCAATGGGTGAAATAAAATCTTTCTGTACAATATTTACCCAATTTTTATCAAAATTATAATTCTGAAAAGAAGATCCTATAATCTGGGAAATAAAGCTTCCATCGTCAACAAAGACACCGCTAACTTTTGTTGCAAGTATATGTTCAGTAGCTTTTTCAGGATTGTTTCTATGGTAATACCTGGAAATAGCTTCCGAAGCAAAAAAAGGCAAGGAGGTAGAATCTTTATCGCTCTTTAAGCTATCAAGCAGTGTCGTGAGTTCCTGTCCTATTTTATTCTTTTTTAGCTTTTTGGGTATTTTATCAAAGCTGGCGAAAATCCTTGTCTGACTCTGAAACTCATAGGCATTGAGCTTTTCCTTGTTGTATTTATCCTTTTCTTTTACCGCTTTGCGGACAACTGCATAAGCAGGGTCTTCTTTATTCGTTACAACTATGGCTTTCAAGGTGGTTGCCTGCGCTTGCAGCGCAACGTTAATTTCCTGAACGAGTCCTTTTTTAACCGGCTTTTTAACCGGTTTGTATCCAAAATAAGAAAAAGCAACCGAGTCTGCAGGCGTATCCGTTGTTAATAAATAGTTACCATGCTCGTCGGAATAAACACCACCGGGAACTCCCGGGAAAGAAACACTTACAAAAGGAAGCGCTTTTCCTGACCCTGCGTCTGTAACCTTTCCTTTTACGGATGTCATTTGTGCAATTCCTGAATACCCTGAAAGGGAAAGCACAAAGAGAAGAAAAAGATTAAACCGAGGGATCATTTTGCAAGATATATGAAAAAATATAAGAATTATTCTGTGCGTTCAATTTTTATTGTTTCTCCCAGGAACCTAGGTTCTTTTCTTAAAACAAAAATATCTATAACGGCTTTACATCTAGCAAAATACTCTCTAAACAAGATCCAATAGGAATATCCTTTAGGAATGCCACTTGCGGCAAAAGCGATGGCATCCATTCCATAAAAATCGCTTATAAAGAGGGCGCGGTAACAATGAAAGTCTTGTGTAACTATTGTAATAGAATCTTGCCCAAATACTTTTTTGCTTCGAACTACGGAATCAAAAGTCCGAAACCCCGCATAATCGAGGGTAATCTTTTCTGATGGAATCCCCTGCTTCATCAAGGCATTTTTCATGTCCAGTGGTTCATTGTAATAAGTAAGGGCATTATCGCCACTCGCAATAAAATGTTTTGCTTTCTTTTGCGTATACATTTTGGCTGCTGCTTCAATTCTAAAATGAAAAAACAAATTGGTAGTACCTTTTATGGTATATTTGCTTGTACCCAAAACTAAAGCTACATTATTTGCAGGTAGCCGGTCTATAGAATAGTACACTCTGATTTTAGTACTATACACCACCCAAATGTTACATAATACAACAAACGTAATGAAAAGAAAAAGAAGCGTTCCTCCAATATTCCGGATTTTTCTCATAAAAGTAATGATTCTTACATGCACTCTTTTTTCTTTTTCTTAATCAGTTTTACTATCATCTGGGATAATCGTACATAAACATTTATCGAAACAATATTTTCCTTAAAACAGTCCGAGTTGATCTTTATTGTCTGAATCTTCGTGCTTACCATCTAAATCAAGATTGGGATCTATGGCAGGTTTGGGGGATGTTCCGGTATTTGGAACAGACAAGAGCAGCTTTGAAACTCTATTGTTAGAAACCTTTGTACCTATTGCTTTCCATCCTTTTACATCTACCAAATCAAGTTCAACTACCTCTGGCGGAGGTGTAAGGTATTTACCCTTAGCAAACTCAAACTGTACATTTGCTTTCTCTCCCGTAGTTACTATTTCTAGTTTTGAACCAACCGCCTCTGAAATAAAGGGGAATTTTTTACATAAAGTATTCGTTTCTACCTTAAATCTTTTTATATAATGCAGTTTGGATGTTCCATCTAAATAAACGGCTGCTATTGTTTTTTCCGGGTTAAATTTTTCAATAAGTAGTATGTCATCTGCTTCATAACGATTAGTTAACTCATAACCGGTAAGTTCATAACTTCCCTCGCGAAAGAAAACCAAAAGTTTATCTTCCCCTGCAAACTCTCCCAGATATTTTCCTCTTTCTTCGGTATTTAACCTACCTACAACTTCATCGTACCATAGTTTAAGAGCTGTTAGCGTAGAAACCCCTTTTGAGCGTATTTCTATCTTTTTTACGGTATATTTTGTAAGAATATTCCCCTGCGATGATCTTCCTTTTATAGCAATAGCCGAGAAATCAAAATCAAAAACTTTAATTTTAGCTTTTGCAGCAGGGCTAAGCGTTACGGTAATTATTTCAGCTTCTCCATTCGGATTGGCTGAAAAGTAAAGTACTTTAGAACCTTTTGAACCCAAGGTAAGGTCATATTCTTTATCTCTGGTAACCCCTAAAACCTGAAATCTTTTTATCATGGAACGGCCACTTTCCCCGTCTACATAAACCAGGTTATAAACCATCCTTTCATCATTCTTTTTAAAGACAGCCACATAAAGGATGTCTTTGCCAACAAAGACTTTCTCCCCTATTTTGGAAACGGAAAATTTGCCTTCTTTCCTAAAGACAATTATGTCGTCTATATCGGAACAATCACAGACAAACTCATCTTTTTTAAGTGCATAACCTATAAAACCTTCCTGCCTGTTTACATAAAGTTTTTGGTTTGCTGCAGCAACAACATTGGCGACAATCGTATCGAAGGTTTTAATTTCTGTTTTACGTTCCCGGCCTTTTCCATACTTATCGAGCAGGTTCTTAAAATATTGAATAGCAAATTCAGTAAGATGCTCCAAATTATAAATTGTTTCATCCAACTGCTCTTGCAGTTTACGCATTAACTCGTCTGCTTTAAATCCATCGAATTTAGAAATCCGTTTAATCTTTATTTCCGTAAGCCGAACAATGTCTTCTTGTGTAATTTCCCGATAAAAATCGGGCTTAAAAGATTCTAAGCCTTTGTCAATAGTAGCTAATACTTCTTCCCAGGTTTCACACTCTTCAATATCTCTATAAATTCTATTTTCAATAAATATTTTTTCCAAAGAGGAAAAGAGCATACGCTCCATGAGGTCATCTTTCTTTATCTCCAGCTCCTGTTTCAGTAAATCGGAGGTTTTGCTTGTAGATATCCTCAGGATTTCATCTACTGCCAAAAAATGAGGTTTATCGTCTATAATAACACAGGCATTGGGAGAAATGGAAACTTCGCAATCGGTAAAAGCATATAAAGCGTCAATGGCTATGTTGGAATCCATACCCGGTTGAAGCTGAACTTGTATTTCTACATCTTTTGCCGTGTTATCTATTACTTTTTTAATTTTAATTTTTCCATTGTCATTTGCTTTTACAATAGATTCGATAATTGAAATTGTTGTTGTTCCAAAAGGAATATCCTTAATAAGCAATGTCTTTTTATCCAACTCTTCAATTTTAGCCCGCACCCGGACTCTTCCCCCTTTTTGCCCTGAATTATAATTGGAAACATCGACCATACCTCCGGTAGGAAAATCAGGATAAATTTCTACTTTCTTGTTTTTTAAAATATCTATAGAAGCCTGAATAAGTTCTCTGAAATTGTGTGGGAGGATTTTGGTAGAAAGTCCTACAGCAATTCCTTCTACGCCTTGTGTCAAAAGCAATGGAAATTTTACCGGTAACGTTATAGGTTCTTTTTTTCTACCATCGTAGGAAGTTTGCCAAGTAGTGGTATCCGGATTAAACAGAATTTCAAGAGCCAGTTTTGAAAGCCGTGCTTCAATATAACGAGGTGCTGCTGCCCTATCTCCGGTTCTAATATCCCCCCAGTTTCCCTGCATGTCAATTAGAAGGTCTTTTTGTCCAAGACTCACCAGGGCATCGCCAATAGAAGCATCGCCATGAGGGTGATATTGCATGGTCTGACCGATAATGTTGGCAACTTTATTAAAGCGGCCATCATCCATTTCATACATAGAGTGCAAAATTCGCCTTTGCACGGGTTTTAAACCGTCTTCAATAGCGGGCACAGCACGTTCAAGAATTACGTACGAAGCATAATCAAGAAACCAACTTTCATACATCCCCGAAACCGGAACTACGTCATGAATCGTTCCTTCTGTATTTTTATCCGGTAAATGGCCTGATGTTTCTTCACTTTCTTCCGTCATTTAATACTTATTTTTTCGTTAATTTACGAAATTAAAAAAAAATGCTGCTCTATTCTCAAATGTTAATAATTTAAGGCAGGATTAAAACGAAGAAACTATGGTAAGAATTCCATTTAACAATAAACAGATGAGAAAAATTTTAATACTAGCCCTCCTCCCACTTCTGTTTTCCTGTGGAAAAGCCCCTCAATTACCTGGCTTTGATGCAGCCAAATGGAGGGGAGATCCGATGGGCTGCAAAGGGGAAAGAAAACAAGGTGCTGCAATCATTCTAAAAAACAGAGATGCCTTGCAAGGTGTCTCCGAAAGTAAATTGGAAGCGCTTTTAGGAAAGGCTGATTTATCGGTTCTTTATGAAAGAAATGTAACAAACCTTATTTATTTTACGGAACCAGGGAGCCAGTGTAGCAGGAATAAAGGTAAAAAAGGGAGAAGAATTGTTATTGAATTTAATGCGACCGGTTTTCTAACGTGGATCAATGAAGAACATATTTAGTCCATCCTTAGCAACGCATTTTAGATCGAGGAAAGTAAAAAATCGAACCGAAAGCGTTCGACTTTATACTTTTAAAAATTAACTATAAATATAGATCGCTCTATTTTTCTCTTAATACGCAAAGTTGCAAGGCTAAGATTCCAACTATGAATTTCAATTTCACTCATAAGAAGTTCTTTCAAGAGGAGAAAACGTTTTTTTAATGGACAGTGGAGAGTTGACGTTGACACCTTGTCAATTATCAATTGCTAAGTCATTCAGGAGGAAACCTGTTATTTATAGCGGAAAAGGTTATTCTTTAGAATCCTTTTTTTAGAAATCCTGCAATGAATTTTTTGCATAAATCCTATACATCCTTCAATCCTAATTCAGGCAAAGGTTTCAAATAAATTCCAACTATGAATTTCACTCATAACAAGTTCTTTCCAAGATAGCAAACGGGGTAGCCATTTCCCCCCTATTAACCATAGCTATTGCCTTGGTTATAAAATGTCGGTATATTTTTAATCTTATTTCCTCTTCGAGTACTATCTGTTATCTTTGTAAAAAGCAACGATAAAATTCATGTGGAAAAATGCATTATTAGTCTTTTTAGGAGCATGTAGCTTTGGGGTTTTATCGAGTTTCGTAAAGATAGCTTATGCAAAAGGATATACGCTGGGAGAAGTAACAGGTATACAAATATTTTTTGGTATGCTTATATTATGGATTATCTACTGGTTTGGAAAAGCAGGAGGCTTTTTGCAAAGAAAAAACACGACTCAAAAAGGCTCTTGGAAGTTACTGCTTTCTGGCGTTTCAACAGGTACGGTAAGCATTTTATATTATAAATGTATACAGTTGCTCCCCGCTTCTATTGCAATTGTATTATTGATGCAATTTATTTGGATGGGCATATTCTTGGAATACCTATTTTTTCAGGTTAAACCTTCAAAAATTCAGATTACCAGTGTATTTCTAGTATTAATAGGCACAGTACTGGCAGCAGGACTGCTCAATGAAAGCCAATTTGCACTTTCTTTTAAAGGAATAACCTTTGGGCTTTTGGCAGCACTATCGTATGCAATTTTCCTAATTGTAAATGGAAGAGTTGGAAATACTTACCCGGCAATACAAAAAAGTGCCCTCATGCTTACAGGTGCGTGTATTCTAATCTTTGCTATTTTCCCACCCTTCTTTATTATAGATGGGACACTTATTGCAGGGCTTTGGTTTTGGGGATTGATATTAGCACTTTTCGGCACAATACTTCCTCCTTTATTTTTTGCTATTGGAGTTCCCAAAATTGGTATTCCAGTGAGTTCAATCCTCTCAGCAGCAGAACTTCCGGTAGCAGTAGCTATGTCCTATTTTGTTTTATCTGAAAAAGTAAGTGTGGAACAATGGCTGGGGGTAATTATCATTCTTTTAGCAATTATATTACCCAACTGGTCCAAACTAAAAAGGAACAAACCGGCTTAATTCATCAATCCTTAGCAAAGCAATGTATAACACTCCAAAGAAAGCGTATTTGACTTTTTGAGGATGCTATTTTAATAATTATTCAACCAAAAACAGCTCCGCTACTTTTGCTTATACATCCAACGTATAAACAAAGTAAGGAAGAAAATACCCAACAGCAACCAAAAAAAAGTACCGGGGCTAACATTATCAAAATATGATTTCATCTTTTTATTTGATGGTAAAAACAGCCATTGCCTGAAGAAGCTTATCGTCTTCCTCTTTTTTTCCAACGGTTATGCGCAATGAATTTTCACAAAGGAAGACCTTACTACGGT
>Ga0164242_10010147_pt1 | contig 10104 bp, 8 predicted proteins | sample OricomgcompostMG_FD_108783 | JGI IMG/M metagenome (GOLD analysis project Ga0164242, IMG submission 108783) | Miracle-Growth compost microbial communities from Emeryville, California, USA - Original compost - Miracle growth compost (MG) ... | reverse complement strand
GCCGCCGACGATGGCGAGAAGCACGACAAGGAGAACGGCTGGGACGAGCCAGCGGTGCCGCCGTTGCGCCGGCGCCTCGTAGGCCGGTTGTTCGCGGCGGCGCAGCCCGAGCCCGCGTGCGGCTCGGGCGCCGCGTCGCGCCTTCGCGGCACGCCCGGCGGCGCTGGTGTCGGAGTCGCCGGGTTCCGCCGCCTCGCCCTGCTCCGCGTGTTCCGCCGCGGCGCCGACCAAGGTGGAGGCGGCGTCCTCCCCGCTGGTGTCCACCACGTCCGCGACGACGACGGTGACGTTGTCAGGTGCGCCGCCGCGCAGTGCGAGCTGGACGAGGCGGTCGGCTGCCTCCTGGGGGTCGTCGAGCGCGAGACCCTCCGCGATCGTCGTGGCACTGACGACGACCGGAAGACCGTCGCTGCAGAGCAGATATCGGTCGCCGACCCGGGCTTCCCGCACGGACAGGTCCAGGTCGATGTCATCGCGACCGTCCAGGGCGCGCAGGATCAGTGAACGCTTCGGGTGGACCGCGGCCTCCTCCTCGCTGATCTCACCGGCGTCGACCAGTTCCTGGACCAGGGTGTGGTCCTTGGTCACCCGGGTCAGCTCACCGCCGCGGAACAGGTAGCACCGCGAGTCGCCGACGTGGACCAGGCCGAGCCGCTGGCCGGCGACCAGCAGCGCGGTCACCGTGGTGCCCATGCCGGCCAGCCGCGGTTCCCGGTCCACCATGTCGCGTAGTTCGGCGTTGGCGTCGGACACCTTGCGGGACAGCAGACCGAGCAGGTCCGGGCCGGCGACATCCTCGTCCAGGTCGGCGAGGTGAGTGATGACGACCCGGCTGGCGACCTCGCCGGCCGCCGCGCCGCCCATCCCGTCGGCGACCGCGACGAGCCGGCTCCCGGCGTACCCGGAGTCCTCGTTGCCCTCGCGGACATGCCCGACGTCGGAGCGCGACCCGTACCTCAGGGAGATGGTCATGAGGCGGTCCTGAAGCGAGGACACGAGCCGGAGGCGAGGCCCGCAGCGGCGGGGGCGCCGGGGTATCCGGTCATGCCCGTAGCTCCACGACCGTCTTGCCGATCCGGACCGGTGTCCCGAGTGGAACCAGGGTGGGGCCGGTCACCTTGGTCCGGTCCAGGTAGGTGCCGTTGGTGGAGCCGAGATCCTCGACCAGCCACTGGTCGCCACGCGGGACGAAGCGCGCGTGGCGGGTCGAGACGTAGTCGTCGCCGAGGACCAGGGTCGAGTCCTCCGCCCGGCCGATCGAGATGGGTGCGCCGGCAAGGGCGATGCGGGTCCCGGTGAGGGCACCGTCGGTGACGACCAGCATGGTGGGGATACGACCCCGGCTACGGCCACGCTCGCCGCGTTGCGGCCGGGGCGCGGCGACCCGGGGTCTGGCCGGTCGCGCCGCTCGCGGGGTACGGCTGGCGCGTACGCCGAAGACGTCGGCGCGGACCGCGAACACGGCGAACAGCACGACGAGCCAGAGCAGGATCAAGAAGCCGATCTTGACGGCGAAGAAGACGATTTCGGGCACGTACCGTCAGCTCCGGAACAGGACGGTCGAGGCGCCGAGTTTGACCTCGTCGCCGTCCGAGAGCGTCGCTCGCCCGATCTGTCGGCCGTTGTGGAAGGTGCCATTGGTGGAGCCCAGGTCCTCGATGGTGAGGACTCGGCCGACGACGGTGACCCGCGCGTGCCGCCGGCTCACGCTGGCGTCGGTGATGCGGATGTCGGCGTCGGCGCCGCGGCCCAGGATGACCTCGGGTTGATCGATCGCGGCTTCGGTGCCGTCCGCGAGCACCAGTCGTCCGAACGTGGGTGGCGGGGTAGGTCGCAGCACCGTCGTCATCGCCGGGTCTGCGCTGACCGATGGCGGGTCGACCGGCGCAGGGGGAGGTGCTGCCGCTGGCGGTGCAGGCGCAGCAGGTTGGACCTCTGGAACCGGTGCGGCCCGGCTCGGTGGGAAGACCGGCGCCGCCGATCGCAGCGGTGGGTGCACGGCGACGTTCGACCGGTCTGGCTCAGCCATCCGGGCCGGACCGTCCGGCCCGGCCTCGACCCGGCTGCTGATCCGGAAGGACCCGGTGCTCAGCGACGGCTCCTCGTGCAGCGTGACGGCCACCGGACCCACGAAGCTGTAGCCCTGCTCGGCGGCGTGCTCGCTCACCATCACCGCGAGTTCGTCCCCGAGGGTGATGGCATAGGGGGCGAGGCGGTCGAAGTCACTGTGACTGAGGTCGATGTCGTAGATGTTGGGGACGAGCACACGTTGCGGGCCAACGGCTTTGTTGTTGTCCGCGTCGCGCGCGAGCGCCGCTGCGAGTTCCACTGGCTCGACCCGCCCGTGGAAGAGTCGGGCGAAGCCGCCTTCGACCAGCCCGCCGAGGCGCTTCTCGAAGCGTTGCAGGACGCCCATTACGCCTCCTTAGCAACTGCCGGTCGCGACGGGTCGCGAGGTTGGGTGGCATAGCGGTCTTGGACAGTCTGCCGTGCTCGGGCGTACGCAGCGCGCAGCGACGGCGTGGCGAATGCTGAGTCTGCGCCGGACGCGGTGCCCCTTTCCTTCATCACGATCGTAAGGGTGCGGGTCCTGACGATGGTCTGTCGAAGGCGCCAGCGTCGGCCTGCTAGCCTCTCTCTGCTCACTCGGGCGAGTGGCGGAATGGCAGACGCGCACGGTTCAGGTCCGTGTGTCCGTAAGGACGTGGGGGTTCAACTCCCCCCTCGCCCACGTAACGACCATGCTCTGACCTGCGCAAACACCGTGATTGCTCGCGACCGTTGATCTGTGTGGTTGTCAGCTGAGGTTTGGGGCAGGAGCCTTCGGTTCGATTCCGTCGGCTGCACTGGTTCCTGGCGTCCTCGTCGTTCGCACCCTGGTTCGGTTCGCATGTCGATGGCAGCGCCAACCCCACAGGCCACGCAGCAGCGCGCCCGCGCTGAGTCGCCTCGCCATAGCTACCCCAGCCGGAAGGCACCGCTCTGACGAGCGGAGGCCCTGACGCGACAAGGGCGCCTTACTGGTCGCGCTGGTCAGCGCTCGTTGCTTCGTAGTCCTTGACCCGTGCCCTCATCAGGGCCTTCAAAAGGTCGATCGGCAACGCACGGTGGTATGGGAGTTTGATGAAGCCCTCGCCGGCTTCGTAGCCGGCGGCCTCAACCGCAACCTTTTGGGTGGCAAAGAACGGTGGTGAGAACCGCAACGAACAATGGTTCTTAAAGTTCTGAAGCATCCACAGGTTTGTCCTCTCCCCTCGGACGTACGTCGGCAGGTTCCACTTCAGTTCCTCCCTCGCTTCCGGGTCAGCGTCGCGACTGAGCATCCTTAGCGTTTGGAGGTGCGGTCGCTGGACATCGTTCAGTTGCGCGAAGAAGTCATCGACACTCGTCCGCTTGGGCATCGGCATACCACAATTCTCCACCGATTTCTGCACCCTACGTAGGGCAGTGCGCCAGTTCCGTTGATTCCCAGGACCAGTCGTTAACCCTGGCGGTAACCGAGGGCCTGTACACGACGCTTGCGTCCACGTCCCCGCTGGCGGTCCATGGTTGACTGCCCCGGCCGGTAATCGTCGGCCAGACCATGCGGGAGCGTAGGTCGTGCCCGTAGGCAGGCGCGAGCCCTCGTAGATCGAGCTTTACGGGGTTGGTTGCGTCCACCTTGATCGCTGCGTCGAAGTGGTTTTCGATTCGACCCTCGACAGTCACGCGGTACCTATGGGCAACAGAATCTGCTGTCTCACCTGGTTCGGGGTCCGGCTCCGCTTTGGTACTCGTGATCAACACCGTTGGCCCTTGACCGGATGGGCATCCGGCGCGCGGGTTCACGGAGGGTTGGCTGGGCGCTACCTGTGCTGCCGGCACGGGGGTCTGGTTATGGGCGCTCTGGTGGAACTCGTCGCTAATGGGACTGCGGAAGTGGTATGCGACCAGGGCTATGAGGGCGATGGTGAGGAACACCGGCCCCGTGTTCTTGTGTCGCAGGACTCGTTTTAGGCTGTCCCGCTCCATGCCGCCTCCGTACCGAGCGCCACCCGTCACCGAACGTACGTTCGAGCATATGGCCTACTCGTCTGGCTGGACGGGAAGGCCGACGGTGGCGGCCAGCTGCCGCAGATACTCGCCGGGGGCACGAGACCCGGCCGCATCGTCCGCGCCCGTCCGGTGCAGGGCGAGCCGGCCGCGACGATCGAGGCGCACCATGGTGCTGGACAGCCGCCAGCGCCGCTGGTCACCGAATGCGGTCACCTCGACCACGGGACAGTCCGTCCCGAACATCGCCAAGGCATCTGCCGCGCAGGCCGCCGGCGGTTCACCGGTGAGATTGGCACTGCTGCCGAACAATCGTGGAAATCGGTCCCACAGGGTCGCCGTGTGCGTCCAGCGCCCGTTGAAAACACCCAGATAGCCGTCCCGAACGGCCGGGGCGATCCACTGGAGGCACGGCTCCTGGCTACGCAACGGCACGAGCAAGGACAGCCGGCGCCGCAGCAGCCTCAGGACAGCGTCAAGCGCTGCGGGTGGCACGTCGATATTCGGCGCCACACGCTGCCATTCGGACCGGTCGTGAAGTGACACCGCGACCGCCTGATCCAAGGCCCTGCCCTTGAGCGCGTTGACCGCCGTGGCGCTGGTCCCCACGAGGCCGTACGCCATCGGCGCCGGATTGGGTACGACGACCGCGCCGCCAGCGGCCAGCACCTGGCACGCACGCTCCAGACCGGCTGTCGCCCCGCCCGGCGTTCTTCGCATGGTTCGACGGTAGGCAGCAGCGCATGCTCGACGGAAGGACGCATCGGCCATGGATTAAGAGCCGGGGCCTCTGAACGCGCCGTAGCATCGCGTTATGGAGCCGGAAGTGAGGCTGCTGCGGTATTTCCTTGCAGTGGCCGAGGAACTGAACTTCACCCGAGCCGCGCAAAAGCTGCATATCGCACAGCCGTCACTGAGCGCCCAGATCCGCCGGCTTGAGGCGCAGATCGGTGGCCCCCTCCTACGGCGCAGCACCCGGGCGGTGTCCTTGACCCAAGCGGGACGGGAACTGTCGGCCCGCGGGCCAGCCGCCCTGGCCGCCATGGACCAGGCGTGGGAGGCCGCACGCCACGCCAGTCACGGCATGGCGGGCACGCTGCGGTTGGCCTACCCCCTCAGCGCCGGCTACGACACCGTGCCCAGCTTGCTTCAGACGATGCACGAGCACTACCCACAGATCGCCGTCACGACCGACGTGCTGCCCACCCCGCAGGTTCTGCTAGCCGTCCGCGACGGCCATGCGGATGCTGGTATCGCTCGAGCGCCGTCACCCATGGAAGGCGTGCGCCTAGAGCCACTACGCCACGACCGTGAGGGCGTCCTCGTCTCCGCGGGCCACCCACTCGCCGGAAGTGCCACGGTCGAGCTCGCCACCGTGGCGCAATATCCGGTCGTCCTACACCCGCGTGCAGCGAACCCGTCGCACTATGACTTCGTGGTCGAGCTTTTCGCAGCTCATGGCCTGAAACCCGGGTACGAAGAACACGACATTGCCTTCGATCTCAGCCGACGCTTCATCGCGGACGGCAAGGCCACCATCCTGGTGGGCAGATCCTCAGCCGTGGGCCTAGCCGAGGACTTGCGCTGGATCCCGCTGGCAGAGCCGGTCACCCTCACCGTCGCGCTCGTGGCCCCAGCAGGCGAGTCAGCAGCGACCGCCACCCGCTTCCAACACATCGCCCTCGCACATGCGGCAGCGCACGACTGGCTCCACGCAACGTCACAAGCGTTGATCGACGTTGCCGAACCCTAGACTTCCGCTCGGTGATCGTAAAAGGTGGGTGGCGGTCACGGTAAGCGCGCCTTCCGGCACTGTCGGAGGCGGTGCGTCTTTCGGGAGGGGAACCGGAAATGGCAGGGTGTCGCACCAGTAGGTCTCGTGCTAGCAGCGTGATCGCGGTAGTGGGGGTCGCGGCCATCGTCGGGTTCGGGGTCGCTCCTGCCGCGCTGGCGGCTGGCGATCCGCCCGCGCAAGGGACGTCGTCGCCGTACCCCGTCGTCGCCTCCGGGCTGGATAACCCCCGCCAACTCGCGTTCAGCTCCAACGGCGACCTCTACATCGCCGAATCCGGCCACGGTGGTAGCGGCCCGTGCGCGCCCTCCGGCGACGACCCTTCGGTCAACACCTGCTTCGGCACGACGGGCGCGATCACCAAGGTTGCCAGCAGCGGTGGCCAGCAGCAGGTCGTGACCGGTTTGCCGTCGCTCGCCGTCCAGGTGGCGACGCAGAACGGTCAGCTGCCGCCCGGCGCCCAGGCGTCCGGCCCGTCGGACGTCGCGGTCCTCGACGGCGATCAGATCGCATTTACCGTCGGGCTGGGCCTAAACCCGGCCAACCGCGCGGCATTCGCCGCCGCAGCACCGGCGGGGGGCCTGCTCGGGACGCTGGACACCGCTAGCCCGCCGGCCACGGCGTCCGACGTCACCCAGCTCGCTGACATCGCCGGTTTCGAGGCGGTCAACAACCCGGTGCCGCCAGCCGACGCACCCGACTCCAACGCCAATGCCGTACTGGCGGACGGGCAGAACTTCCTCGTCGTCGATGCGGGCGGCAATGACCTGCTCCGGGTCACTCCCGGCGGGCAGGTGAGTCTGGTCACGACCTTCCCGTCGGCGACCAAGACCTGCCCACCGCCGCCAGTGCAACCGCAGGCGGTGCCGACGTCCGTGGTACGTGGACCCGACGGCGCGCTATACGTCAGCGAGCTGACCGGGTTCCCGTTCTGTGAAGGCGGCGCGTCGATCTACCGGGTCACCTCGGACGGTACGGCGACGGTCTACGCCTCTGGCCTGACCAACCTCACCGATCTTGCGTTCGGCCCCGACGGCACTCTCTACGCGGTCGAGATAGCTCAGCACGGTCTGCAGCAGGCGCCGATCGGGGCCGTCGTCGCGATCCCGCCCGGCGGGGGCGACGACATCGCCGGCTACCGCATCGTCGCGTCCGGATTGTTCGCGCCGTACGGCATCGCCTTGCGCGGTGACTTCGCCTACGTCACGACCGGCTCGATCCTTCCGGCCTCGGCCGGCGGCGGGAATGTCATCCGGATCCCGACCGGCTGCAACTTCAGCGATGTGCCGGAGAGTTCACCGTTCCACACCGACATCTGCGGACTGACCAGCGCCGGGTTCATCAACGGCTATCAGGACGGGACGTTCCGGCCGACCACCCCCGTTTCGCGGCAGGCCTTCGCGGCCTTCCTGGGCCGGATCCACGGCTACACCGGCCAGTGCGCGACGTCTGCGTTCTCGGCGCACAGTCGGTTCTCGGACGTGCCGGACTCCAGCCCGTTCTGCGCTGCGATCAACGGGCTAGCCACCGAGGGCGTGATCCAGGGCTACGCCGACAGCACGTTCAAGCCGACCAACCAGGCCAGTCGGCAGGCACTGGCCGCGTACCTGTGGCGGGACTATCAGTTCCAGCAGGGTGACGGCTCGGCGGTCACCGGGGACGCTCCACAGACGAACACCACGTTCCCGGACGTGCCGAAGAGCAACGTGTTCTCCGGGGACATCCAGTTCGGCGTCGACAAGAACCTGATCAACGGCTACCAGGACGGCCAGTTCAAGCCGGCTGCGGTCACCACCCGGCAGGCTGCCGCGGCGTTCCTCTCCCGGCTGGGCCAACTGGAAGCAGGCGACGACTTCCCCGCCAGTGGCGTAATCCCGCCACCGACCTCGTAGCCAGGTAGGCAGAAGGTAACCACCACCTGATTGGCCTGCTCGGCGATCAAGGGTGTGATCTGCGCGACGGTGCTGTGCGGTCCAGCGGCGCTGGCCAGCCTGCGGGACCCTGCTGCACCTGTTCGGCAAGGCCAACTGGTACTTCCCGAAGTGGCTCGACAAGGTGAGCCCGCACGTGTCGGTCGAGCCGGCCGAGGACCCGGACCACGACCTGGACGAGATGTCGCCCGCAGCTCATTTCCAGACGCGGACGTAGTCGACCTGGGTGGTGGCCGGCAGCGGGGTGCTTCCCGGCTGCAGCGTGTTGGCGCCGACGCCCAACGCCTGGGTGAGCGCGACGAAGAACGGCTGGTCGAACGGCGCTGCCCCGCTCAATCCGGTCGCGACGTAATCGTCGACCAGGCAGGTGTTTCCGTTGTACGACACCGTGATCATGCCCGGCGACCACTCGACGGCGTAGACGTTGAAGCGCGTCAGGTCGATCCGGCAGGACTGGTTATTGGTGAAGACGTTCGTGTTCGAAGCCAGGTTCACCGTCGCCGGGTCGTACATGTAGTGCAGGTATGGGACCACCCGGTCGTTGTAGTTGCCGAAGAACTCGGCGAAGTCGATCTCCCCGGAGTACGGGAACGCACCGTACGCGACCGCGTTGTCCGGCCAGAGCCAGAATGTTTCCTGCAGCCCGGTGGTGCTGCCGCCCGGCGCGGCAGGTTGCGGCAACCGGGCCCGTACTTCGAACCGTCCATAGGTCTGGCTGAAGTGGTACGCGGTGGACACCATCCCGGCGGTGTACTGCGTCGTCACCGTGTTCCGCCCCGCGGCGCAGCGCAGCGGTGTGGCCTCCTTGCGGACGGTGAGGTTCAGATTGCCACCGGACACCGAGACGTTGTCCGGACTGTCCACGTAGCAGGCTCGATACGGTGCGGTTCCGGTGAGTAGGGCACTGTTCGAGCTGAGCTGTACCAGCCACTTGGACCGGTCGATGCCGCCAGCAGTGCCCGTCGTCGTGTCGAACTCGTCGTCGAAGGTGCAGACCCACGGCGTTCCGTCCGGCTTGACCAGCTTCGCGCCGCCGCAGCCGTCCCCGAAGTCCGCGTCATAACGGTGCAGGTAGGCGACGGTGGCCTGTCGGGACGCGTGCTCCCCCGGGTGGAAGCCGCCGTCCCGATTTCCGGTGGTGATGCGCTGTGGAGAGGCGTCGGCGAGCCAGCGGATGTCGGCGCAGAACGGTGACGTGGCGGCCACGTCCGGGAACCTGCTGGTCCCCGTGCACGGCCCGCCGGCTCCGGCGTGGTTGTACCGGTTGAAGGTGGCGGCGAGCGCTTGCCGGGTGATGGGCGCCGTCGGGTGGAAGCCGCCGTCGGCGTACCCGTTTGTCAGGTGTTGCGCGGTCAGCCAGGCGATGTCGCCGCAGAAACCACTGGTGGTGGGTACGTCCGGGAATGGCGCGGCGCCCGTGCACCGTCCTGCATCGGTCCCGCCATGGGCGTACCGATAGAGGTAGGCGGCGAACGCCTGCCGCGACACGTCCGCACCTTGGCGGAAGGTCCCGTCCGCGTAGCCGGTCACCAGGCCGTGCTGCGCTGACCAGGTGATGTCGCCGTAGAACGGAGAGCTGGGCGCGACGTCGCGGAACGGTGACGTCGACGCGGACGCCGTACCGGTCGTGACCACGGCGACCGAGATGACGCCCAACAGGGCGAGCAGCACACACGACGCGTACTGCCACCGGTGCAGGGCAACCCTCGGACGCCGCGCAGTCTGTGCCCGCCGCGGCGCGTGCCGCGAGGGTAAGGCCTTCACGTCCCATCACGTCGGTCCGCCGAGCTACGGGTATTGACGAAATGTGCCTGTACTCAGCCGAAATGACCCGTCCGGTGCGCCGAAATGGCCCAGCCGAACCAGGGCATCGGTCGCTCGCTGTGACTCGTAAGAGCAAGCCCGGGGCGTCTACCGAGGAGGGCTAGTCCGGAGCGCCTCCTGCAGCCAGGTCGCGGTTGGGATCGCGGCGCCGGCGGATCAGGGACGCGAGGTTGTCCCGGTGGCGCCAGGCCAGGTACCCGAGGCTGACCCCAGTGCTCACCCCGAAGATCCACCAGGCGTAGTGGGTGATTTCGATGGCCAGCGCAACCGCGGGGTGTCCGATCGCATAGCCGAGGCCGACCACCAGGGCGGCCCAGAGCAGCGCCGCGAGTACGTCCAGCACGAGGAAGAGCGGCAATGACATGCCGGACGCGCCGACTGCGGCATAGATCAGCGTGTTCGGCACCGGCAAGTACCAAGAACACAGAACGGCCCAGCCGCCGAACCGCCCGATGAGCCGCTCGCCTCGATCGACCGCGCGCTGCGACATCACCCGGGATCGGACCAGCACCCGGGTGATGTGCG
>Ga0164242_10010146_pt1 | contig 10104 bp, 7 predicted proteins | sample OricomgcompostMG_FD_108783 | JGI IMG/M metagenome (GOLD analysis project Ga0164242, IMG submission 108783) | Miracle-Growth compost microbial communities from Emeryville, California, USA - Original compost - Miracle growth compost (MG) ... | reverse complement strand
TGCCACATCCTGAATCACCCCGTCATGCTTGTTGTAATTGACACCGGATCGAATCGACGGCACCCAGAGCACCTCCGCCAATTGCAGTTGGGCATACGCCTCCTGAATTCGCTGCTGCGCAAAGCCGACTTTAGGGTTCTGCCCGGCGGTGACCTGGAGGGCTGATGCCAGGTCAATCGGAACCTGGTTCTGTAAAATAACTGCGTCACCATCTGGATCGACGGTTCCGGGGGGAGGCGGCAATGGTTCCGGCACTGCCTCAGAGTTGACCGTATCTTTCTCCGACACGATGCCCACCACGTGGGAAAGCGAAGCATCGGCCAGCGTACTTTCGGGTTTCCGGGAATCACGCGGCGCGACAACCTGATACGACACGTTGCGTATGCTGTGGGCAGTCGCTGCGTCAGTCGATGCCGCCTCCTGGAAGGCGATCGTCGACGTCGAAGGATTGCCGAGAACTTGCGTGGGAGAAGGATCCGAAAACTGCGAGACAGCGTCAGGGACGACGGCGGCGCGTGAGGCAGGTCGTTGCGACGCGGCTGGAGGACCTTTTGTCGAAGTGCATCCGCCGATGGCAGCCGCCAGGCCAACCACCACGAGAACTTCCCAAAATTGCCTACCCCGGTCGCCAATGGTCATCGTCTTTTCCCGCCGTCAGAACCGGAAAAACTTACGGAATCGTAGTTTTCCTCAAAATCGGCATGCTGGAATCGTTGCGCTTACGGAATTTCGTGTCCAAGGAGCGCCCGATTGGCTGAGATGCATCCCGAAACGGAAGTGTCGCGAGCGGTGCTGTGCTGCAACATATTGAAAAATAAAGGGTTGCAGCGTATTTGTGGACTGCCGGTTCAGTTGCGAACCGGCGGGGGGCCATGTGGAACATTAGCCACTTCTAATCTTCCGTTAATTGATTCAACTCCCCTTATCGACGATCTTTAGAACCATGCGACCGTGGCCAGAACTCCGGGATGTCTGCGGGAAGGGAACGAAGAGATGCAAATGATTCTGTGGGCGCTGCGACGTCCGTGGACGGTGATGGTCATCATTCTCGCCATCGCGCTGGGAAGCGTGCTGGCGATCGGACCCGCGGCATCTGAGGAGTTCGGGATTCCCTATCCAGAGGGGCTTCCGAAAGGGATGGAGGTCGACATCTTCCCCAGCCTCAACATTCCGGTGATCTATGTCTGTCAGCCCTATGGCGGCATGGACCCCGCCCAGATGGAAGGCTTTCTGACCAACTACTACGAGTATCACTTCCTGTACATCAGCGGCATTCACCATGTGGAATCCCGAAATGTCCAGGGTGTTGCTTTGATGAAGTTGTACTTCCATCCCGGAACAGACATGGCTCAGGCGATGGCGGAGACGATCAACTACGTCAACCGCTCGCAGGCGTTCATGCCGCCAGGTACTGTCTCGCCATTCGTCATGCGGTTTGATACCGGCAGCGTTCCCGTTGGCTATCTCGTACTTTCCAGCGAAACTCGCACCATCGCCGAAATTCAGGATCTGGCCCTGTTCCGCATCCGTCCAATGTTTTCGAGTTTACCGGGCGTGTCCGCCCCCCCTCCATTTGGCGGCAGTGCGCGAACGATCGTTATCACAATGGACCCGCGGCGCCTGCAGTCCTACGGCATGTCGCCGGACGAGGCCATCACGGCGTTGGTGCGAGGGAATTCGATCAGTCCTTCCGGAAATGTCCCCATCGGGGACAAGTACCCGATCGTACCCGTGAATTCCGTCGTCAAGAATCCTCAGGAACTCGGCACGATTCCGATTCGCACGGGGGAGCACCCGGTCTATTTGCGAGATGTGGGTTACATTCAGGATTCGGCGGACGCCCCTGCTGGTTACGCCCTGGTCAATGGACGGCGGGCCGTTTACATCCTGGCCACGAAACGGGCCGATGCGTCGACATTAAGCGTTATCAATAACATCAAGAATGCCTTGCCCGGCATGAAAGAAGCGTTGGGAGAAGACGGCAAAGAAATTGATGTCCGTTTTGAGTTCGATCAATCTCCCCATGTCACCCGTGCCGTCGGGGGAGTTGTGACCGAAGGTCTGCTGGGGGCCGTGCTCGTCGGTCTGATGATTCTGGTGTTTTTGCAGGATTGGCGCAGCTCCCTGATCGTGGTTCTGAACATTCCCCTGGCATTGATGGGTTCCGTTCTGGCGCTCTGGATTACGGGTCAGACGATCAACCTGATGACGCTCGGCGGCCTGGCTCTCGCGATTGGCATCCTCGTGGATGAGGCCACTGTCGCAATTGAGAACATTCATGCACATCTGAATGAAGGAAAGCCGCTCGCGGAAGCCGTCCGCGACGGCTCGGCAGAGACGGCCATTCCCCGTCTCCTGGCAATGCTCTGCATTCTGGCCGTATTCATTTCTTCTTTCTTCATGCAGGGAGCCGCTCGGGCGCTGTTCGTTCCGCTCTCGCTGTCGGTCGGGTTTGCGATGGTTGCGTCGTACATCCTGTCGAGCACCTTCGTGCCGGTTCTCTCAGTGTGGTTGATGAAACAATACCAGGGTGAACACCACGGTCCCGGCTTCTTCGACCGGATTCGCGGAGCGTATGAACGCGTACTAGGCGGACTGGTGCGCGTCCGCTGGCTTGTGATTGCCGTCTATCTGGTCGGCAGTGTCGGCGTGATCAGCATCCTTGGACCGCAACTGGGGCGAGGAATCTTCCCGGTCGTCGATGCAGGGCAATTTCGGCTGCGCATGCGGGCTCCCGATGGAACGCACATTGAAAAGACGGAACAGTTGTCCAAGGAAGCGCTGGCCCACATCGCGAAGGAGGTTGGGGCCGGGAACGTCGATCTGACCCTGGGCTATGTCGGCATGATTCACTCGAATTTCCCCGTGAATGCGGTCTATCAATGGTCACGGGGGCCTGAAGAAGTGATTATGTACGTCGATCTGAACGATCATATCGGGATCTCCGATGAAGTCCTGAAGGACCGCGTCCGCAAACGTCTGTCCGCAGAGATGCCAGATGTGAGATTCTCGTTCGAGCCTTCGGACATCGTCAATGAAGTTATGAGCTTCGGTTCGCCGACTCCTGTGGAGGTCGTGGTCAGCGGCCCCAACTTTCAGCAGAATCGTGAATTCGCCGAGAAGATCCGCGCGGAACTCGCGCAGATTCCCGAACTGCGCGACCTGCAGGTCGGCCAATCTTTGGATTACCCCACAATCCAGGTCACGGTGGATCGTGAAAAAGCGGGCCTGGCCGGTTTGATGCCGGTGGATGTCTCCCGCGCACTTGTCACGGCGACATCGTCCAGCCGATTCATGGTCCCCAATTACTGGGCCGACCCCAAAAGCGGAGTTGCGTACCAGGTCCAGGTCGAGCTTCCTCGTCCCGTGGTCCGCAGTCCGTATGACACCGAAACTGTCGGCTCGATAGAAGATCTGGGAAGGATTCCCTTGAAGCAGACCAACCAGGGTCAGGTCTTGATTCGCGACGTCGCCCAACTCAAACCGGGGACGATGCCCGGCCAGTATGACCGATACAATATGCGTCGTCAGATCACGCTGACGGCGAATATCGCCGCGACGGACCTGGGAACGATCGCGACGGAAGTTTCTCGCGCACTGGCACGCGTGGGCGAACCTCCATCCGGAATTCAGGTGGAGACTCGTGGCCAGATTCCCCCCATGCGCGAAATGCAAACAGGATTGTCGATCGGACTGGGACTTGCCGTGGTTGCGGTCTTTCTGCTGCTAACCGCGAATTTCCAGTCGCTGCGACTGGCACTGGTCACGGTATCAACCGCTCCCGCCGTCGTGGCAGGCGTTGTCCTGATGCTTTGGCTGACCGGCACGACGCTCAACATTCAGTCCTTCATCGGCTCAATCATGTCGATTGGCGTGGCAATGGCCAACGCCATCCTGTTGGTGACATTTGCGGAACAGCGACGAGGGGAAGCCTGGACTGCGAGAGACGCCGCCGTCCAGGGAGCGGGGAGTCGCCTGCGGGCAATCCTGATGACCAGTTGCGCCATGATCGCGGGGATGCTGCCGATGGCGCTGGCCTTTGGCGAAGCCGGACAACAGAACGCCCCGCTGGGACGGGCCGTGATCGGCGGATTGATCGCCGCGACCATCGCCACGCTGTTCGTACTGCCAGGCGTCTTCGCATTGATACAATCGCGGGCGGCATCCTCGTCCGCATCGCTTGACCCCTCTGATCCGCAAAGCATCCATTATCGAGGACGGGCGGCAACCACCTCATCGAGCGCTCGGCTCTGACAGGAAACATCACATGAAGTTCGTTGACTCACTCGCTGTAGCAGCGGTTGCCTGCGGCGCAATCCTGATGGCCAGTGGCTGTGGCCGGCCATCGGCCGCAGAGTCCCCCGTTCACCCGCGACCGGCAGCGAACGGTTCGGCTGACCGTGTCAGGGCCGGCCAACCGGAACGCAAGACTCTCACGCTCCACACATCACAACCTGGCCGGGTGGAGGCTTTTGAGGAAACCCCTCTGCATCCGAAACTCACTGGCTATGTGGAAGAAATCCTCGTCGACATCGGAGATTCGGTCACGAAAGGGCAGAAGCTGATCCAGCTCTGGATTCCTGAGATGCAGGATGAGCAGGAACAAAAGGAAGCTCTCGTAGCTCAATCGGAGGCCGAAATGCAACAGGCCGAAGCCACGAGTCGGGCGAGTGATGCGAAGATCAACACGGCACGAGCGCGAGTGCGTCAGGCCGAGGCAGGAATCGGGCGCGCCGAAGGTGATTACCAGCGCTGGAAATCCGAGTACGAACGCATCAGGGATCTGGCCGCGAAAGGCTCCGTAACCCCAAAACTTGCGGATGAGACATTGAACCAGTTTCGATCAGCAGAGGCATCCCGGACGGAGGTGGCTGCGAATGTCGAGTCCGCAAACGCGGAACTGAGCGAAACCCAGGCAAACGCATCGAAGTCCCAAGCCGATCTTGTTGCCGCCAGGGCCAGACTTCGCGTCGCCGCGGCCAACCTGAAGCGGACAAAAACACTCCTGGGCTATGCTGAAATCAAGGCACCATTTGATGGCGTCATTACGCGGCGCGGCGTTGACACGGGGCATTATGTGCATCCCGACAATGGTGGGACGACGCAGCCTCTGCTCGTCGTTGCACGCACCGACAAGGTCCGCATTTTCGTGGACGTTCCCGAGATGGAAGCTCCGCTGGTGGATGAAGGCGACAAGTCTGTCATTCACATTCAGTCGCTCCGCAGCCAGGCGATCGAGGCGGTTGTCACGCGCACAAGCTGGTCACTCAGTGACTCGAATCGTTCGATCCGAGTCGAGATTGACGTTCCCAACGAGAAGGGAGTTCTCCGGCCGGGAATGTACGCCACCGTCACGATTCTCCTTGATGAACACAGCGATGTGCTTGCCTTGCCATTCGCGGCTATCGTCCAGGACGGACAGAATACGTGCTGCTGCTGCGTCGAATCGGGACAAATCCGGCTCAAACCCATCGTTCTCGGCTTGCGCAGAGGAAGCGAGGTCGAAATCGTCTCGGGGCTGAGCGGCACGGAATCGGTTGTGCTGGCACAGGCAGGTTCCCTGCGACCGGGCCAACAGGTTGAAATCATTGAGGCGAAGAAGTAATTCGATCGTAGGCAATCCATTGGCAAAAGACTCGTGATGTATCAAGTCCTCGTTATCGAAGATCAGATCAAGCTCCGCCGAAACCTGCAGCAACTGCTGGAACAGGATGGGTACGAAGTCGTCGCGGCCGGAACCGGTGAAGAAGGTTACTATTCGGCGACGACGCGTTCGTTCGATGCGATCATCCTTGACCTGACGCTTCCGGGGCGGGACGGTCTGCAAGTCCTCACCGACCTTCGCATGGCCGGCTTTGTAAAACCCGTGCTGATTCTCACGGCGCGCGATTCCATCGACGATCGGGTGGCCGGTCTTGATTCCGGCGCGGATGACTACCTGGTGAAGCCGTTCGCTCACGCGGAGTTGCTGGCGAGGGTGCGTGCTCTGCTGCGTCGTGGCCGTTCCGGGGTGGAGCGGTTATTACATTGCGGCGACATCGAAATGGACTTGCTGACCCGAAAAGTGGTGCGAAAAGGGGTAGAGATTGAACTGAGCCTGCGGGAATTCGAATTGCTGGAGTACCTGCTGCGGCACAAGAACAGCAATGTCACGAGGGAAATGCTGGCGCGGGATGTCTGGAAGGAACCCCAGGGACTGTTGACCAACGCGATTGAAGTCTGCGTCAATGGTCTGCGAAAGAAGGTTGAATTGCCGGGAGCGCGACCGCTCATTGTTACGGTTCGGGGCGTCGGCTACAGCGTGAGGGATCGTCGATGAATCACGTCGGTATCCGCTGGCAAATGATGGTATGGAACACGGCCGCTTTCGCTGTCGTGCTGGTCGCCTTCGGAACCCTCGTCTACAGCCTCCTGCGTCAAACGCACTATGAACAGATCGATCGCGTTCTGACCTCCAGGTTTCGTGAACTTGTCGCTGATGATCGGCTCTTCGCGTCACCCGAGGAGCGGTTCCAGTTCTGGGTGCGCAAATTCGGCAAGCACGTGGAAATCCCTGGCATTGTTCGACACCACGATGGCAGAACGATCGCCCAGGCGGAGCAATTGCAGCAGTTTCCGCCACTCGACGCTCCGTCGTCACCCACGCCACAACCCCGGTTCGACAGCCTGATTCTCCCCAACGGAGACCACATGCGGCGGCTCACGGCTGTCGTCCCGACTTCTGGAGGCGACTATACGCTGATGCTGCTCTCGGAACTGGAGCACATCGACGAGGAATTGGGACTCGTGATAAACACTTTACTTATCACGATCCCCGCCACGCTATTTGTTGCTGCGGCCCTCGCCTATTTTCTGGCATATAAAGCACTCGCACCAGTCGAGCAGCTTCGCCTGCAAACCGATGAAATCTCGGCCGAGCGTCTCGACCAGCGATTGCCGGTTCACAATCCCTCCGATGAACTCGGCCTGCTCGCGCAAACCATTAACTCGATGATTCAGCGGCTGGAACGATCCTTCGACGAAGTGCGGCGATTTACGGCCGATGCCTCACACGAGTTGCGAACACCGATCGCCGTGATTCGTAGCGAAGCGGAACTGGGGGTCGACGCATCGCACGATCCTTCCGCGGCGCGACAGCGGTTTGAAAGTATTCTGGAGGAATGTAGCCGCCTGGCTTCCGTCACCAGTCAACTCTTAACTCTGTCGCGAGAGGACGCCGGCGTCATCCTGCCTGGACATCGCCTTGTGCCTGTCGCACCGGTGCTACTCGACGCCATCGAATCATTTCGCCCGCTTGCCAGTGCGAAACGCCAGGAAATTACGGCGGAGGTCATCCATGATGCCGAAATTCCGGCAGATCCTGACCGGTTGCGACAGATTTTTCACAACCTGCTGGACAACGCGATCAAGTACACGCCGGTGGATGGTCGCATCCGGGTGACGCTCAGGCGGGAAAACTCGGATGCCGTCATCGCCGTTGAAGACAACGGGCCAGGCATCCCGCCAGAACACCTGCCGCGCGTTTTCGATCGGTTCTATCGCGTCGATAAAAGCAGCGACGCCGGTGACGGCGCGGGGCTCGGGTTAAGCATTGTGCAGAGTATCGTGATGTCTCTCGGCGGTCACGTGGAAGTGGAAAGTAATGTCGGTGAAGGTTCACTGTTTCGGGTGTGGCTTCCTCAGCCCCTGAGTCCGTCCATTATCGACCGTAATGCTTCACGATTGAATACCCGCGATGAAGCGGATTAGTGAATTCCAGACTCCTTCCAACGGATCGCACGTCCCGGATCAGTTGGAATCGCGTTGATGACAGTAACTGCAAAGCCGACGAGACCTCGAAGTTCAAGGAACCTTACACAATGCGGAATCAACTCTCGTTCATTGGCATGTTCGTATTCGGAGCATTCTTCACGCTCTGGATTACCGGTACCAGTCAAATTCGTGTCACAGACGCCCAGGAGAACACTCGAAAAGCTGTTGCTGATAACGTCGACCAGGACCTGAAATCTGATGTCGCTCAACTCAAGGACAAGGCATCGGACCAGGCCCATGCGATGGTCAGTGTTGCTTATCACTTCAACAACATGTGGTTCGCCGCCGACGCGAAAAACTGGCCGTTGGCCGGATTCTATTGGAATGAAACCCGCTCCCACCTTCGCTGGGCGGTGCGGATCATCCCCGTTCGCAAGGACAATAAAGGTCAAGAGATTAAGCTCCGCGACATTCTCGAAGCCGTCGAGAACAGCCCGCTGAAGCAGCTTCGGGAGGCAATTGACGCCCAAGACCATGACAGGTTCGTGGCTGCCTATCGCTTCATGATCGAAAGCTGTTACGCATGCCACAAGGCTTCGGACAAACCGTATCTTCGCCCAGGAATTCCCGACCGGCCCGCCGAGCCAACGATCAACTTCGACCCGTCTGCCGAATGGCCGAAATGACCATGTGAGGCGTGCGTGGCGTCATCCAGTCGCCGCCGCAATTTGGTTTCCCCGCCGCGAACGCTGGACAGAAAAGTTCAATACTCGGCTTGTCACCCCGACTTGATGTAATCTCTGCTAAACGCTGGTTTCAGCAAACCTGTTCCTTGTCGGTGCAGTGCGGGTTCGGAGTCTGGTTATGTGGTATTCGTACCACAAACTTCAGAGGGGGAGGTTTGCACATGCCCCGTTCCGCAGTACCGTCCCGGACTGCATTCCATGCGAGCATCCGGCAGGCGGCACGAATTTCACGATGTTTAAAAAACAGTCAGGAATAAAACCGGGGTGTATCATATGAGTAATGAATTACTCGAATCTGTTGATCGTTTCTTGCGGGGCGATATCCCTATCAATGAGTTTGTGGAAAAGTATATTGATGGTTGGAGGGCCGAGCGGGATTCCGGTGAACTGCTGGCAGACAACCCGACCACAAGCGAGAAGTTGTCTTCAATCTTTTGTGTCGTTGATCTGTACAACCCGGATGAAGATCGGGAGGAGTACGAGTTCGACGAAGCAGGGCTGCGAGCGGTAATACAGAAATTGATTGAAGGGATGTGAGGCCTGTAAGCTGGAATCAAAGTGTGCCGTACTCGCCCTGAGATCATGGCTCTTTGATTACGTTTAGAGAGTGAATCCGGCACAAGACTTCATTTCGAAAACCTATTCGACGGGAGGGCATCCCGTAGCGTGGCAATCGAACACAACCGCTGAATCAAGGGGGGCCTTGCCCCGAAGATCGTTGACCAGACGACTCCAGGTCGTTCCTGCGAATTACCGGGTATCTGGGCCAAGTGGCTGCAAGAGCACGCCCTTCCCGGGTCAGGTCGTGTACTTCCATGAGAGAGACAACATGAGTGGATTGGATATTGAGGAAATCATTGCTGTCATCAAATACAACGGTCGGTTCTGCTGGTTCAGGAGTGACCGGGATCTATGGGTGCTTGATTTGAACAAGTGGTCCCAGGCGTTTGTCGATGCGGGTTTTCAGGTGCCAGAGTCGGACCCGTCTGAGAGGTTCGGTATTCCGGTTCTGAATGAGAAAACGGTAGACAGCTTCCTCGCCGAAATGCAGCAATACGAGATTTTCAAAGATGATCTGACGAAGGACCTGATTGCCCGGCTGCCTGGTGCCCAATCGTGGTGGGATGTCGGCGACCTCTTCCCGATTATGTTCGTAGATTTCGACCGCAGGCATGTCTGCGCGTTTTATCCTCAGGGGACACCAATGGAGCGTTACATTCCAGATGGATGGACCAGCGAATTTGAAGATTTCGCCACGAAATATCCGGAAGAGTATTTCCCCCAAAGTGAGAAGTTCTGGATTCGGGACGGGTTCGACATGCTCGAGGAACTCAACGAACGAGGCCGACGACTCAGTCAACAATAGCAGTAATTCCGATGCGACTGCCGACGTCGGGAGGAACGGGATAAGGTGTTTCCCTGGGGAGCAGAGAATTGTAAATATCCGACTGTTCTGTACGGGCTAATCCATGTAGCTCGTGAACGAATCCTGCTAGGGTAATGTGTCCCGTTTGGCGAAGATGCCTGCCATTTCCGCCGCATTCTCGGCTCCCCAGGTGCACAGTGGGACGATCGCCTCGGCGAGACTGCGACCGAGCGGGGGCAG
>Ga0164242_10010145_pt1 | contig 10105 bp, 10 predicted proteins | sample OricomgcompostMG_FD_108783 | JGI IMG/M metagenome (GOLD analysis project Ga0164242, IMG submission 108783) | Miracle-Growth compost microbial communities from Emeryville, California, USA - Original compost - Miracle growth compost (MG) ... | reverse complement strand
TCCTTTCGACGGGAGCCCTCCGGCCCGACGGCTGAGGACCAAAGCCTCACGACCGACACCCCCTCCGCGGAATAGCATGGTCACCGATGGAGGGAGAATGAAATGTCCGCACCCGTCCAGCAACTCGGCATCGCCGTCGCGGTCGACGGCTCGCCGGCCTCGAACGCGGCCGCCTACTGGGCGGCCCGGGAAGCGGCGATGCGCCACTGCCCGCTGACCATCGTGCATGCGGTGTCGACCCCGACCACCATGTACCCGCCGGTCCCGTACCCCGAGGCGCTGGCCACCAACCTGGAAGACGAAGGCAAACAAGCGATCCTGCACGCCACCAAGATCGCCGAGGAGGCGATGCCGGCCGACCGCCAGGTTCCAATCGGCCGAAAACTGCTCTACTCGGCCCCGGTGCCCGCCCTGCTCGAGCTGTCCGGCGCCGTGCGAATGCTGGTGCTGGGCAGCGCCGGACATGGATTGCTGGCCCGCGGTCTGCTCGGCTCGGTCAGCTCGGCGGTGGTGCGTCACGCGAACTGCCCGGTCGCGGTCGTGCGGGACGAAGAGCTGCCGGATCCGCACAGCGCGCCGGTGCTGCTGGGCACCGACGGCTCACCGGCCTCCGAACTGGCCACCGAAATCGCGTTCGACGAAGCATCCCGGCGCGGCGTCGATCTGGTGGCCATCCACGCGTGGAGCGACACCGCGGTCACCGAGGTATTCGAAATCGATTGGCCGATAGTCGAAGCCGAAGCGGAGCGCCACCTCGCCGAGAGCCTGGCGGGCTGGCAGGAACGCTATCCCGACGTGACCGTCCATCGCCTGGTCGCCCGCGACCGGGCGGCGCAACACATCATCAGCAGCTCGGAAGCCGCGCAGCTGGTCGTGGTCGGCAGCCACGGTCGGGGCGGGCTGGCCCGGCTGCTGCTGGGTTCGGTGAGCAACGCCGTCCTGCACTCGGTGCGGGTACCGGTCATCGTCGCGCGACCGCCGGCCTGAGCACGCGGCCGCGCCGCCGGCCGAACAACCCGGTTCACGCCGGCCGCTCCACCGGGCGAGCGGTGGGACGTAACGCCGCGAGCAGCACACCGGCCGCGAAAACCAGGGCGGTCGGCCACGGGAACCGCCCGTCGGGCGCAAAGCCCTCGGCGGCCACCACGGACAGGGTGTAGGCCGCCAGCGCCGCACCGGCCAGCAGCACCGGTTCGGCGGCGCGCGCGGGCAGCGGCACGCCAAGCAGCGGCAGCGGCGCGGCGAAAAGCCTTCGGGCCCACCACAACAGCACCATCTCGACCGCCGTCACCGCGCTCAGGACGGCCACCCATTCCAGCCGGGCCTGCCACCACTGCACGCTGCCTTCGGGGGGCTGCGGCAACAGCCCGGCCGGATATCCGACGATCGCCACGATCACGACGGGAATCATGTGCCACAGGTAGAGGGCCATGATGTTGTTGTTGGCGATCGAGAGCCCCCGCTCGGCCCGGAAAGCGCGCAGCGCGCGGTTGAGCGCGGGTGCAGCCGCCATCACGATTCCGGTTTGGGCGCCGCCGAAGGCCAGCAGCGCCACGGTGGGCGGCGTGGTGTTGTCGATGGTCTGGCCGGGAACCCCGATCATACTGACCGGATACACGCGCAGCCAGATCAATGCCGCCAGCAGCACCGCCGAGACGCCGGCCAGCAGCCACGGCCGGCGGCCCGCCAATGACCCTTCGTGCCAAGCGATCCCGAGCTGATACAGCGTTCCCCAGCCCAACACATAGTTCACCCAGCTGAGGTGGGGCAGATGGGCGCCGATCCGGGCCGCATCGACCACGGCCACCGTCACAGCGAGTGCCGCAGGCACCCACAGCCCCCAACGGCGTTGCGCGACAAGCGCAATCGGCGTCAACGACACCACCACCAGATACACCGCCAAAAACCACAGGTGCATGGCCACCGCCCAACCGGCGTACTCGAGCACCGAACCCGCCACGCCGCAGGCGGCCAGCGCGACCACCACCGCCGACACCAGCACCGCATACACCGCGGTCGGCCCGAGGACCCGGGCCAGCCGGCGCTGCAGCCAGGACCGACGGGGCACTCCCTCTTCGTCGTGCCGGTGCGTCCAGGACACCGCGCCGGCGTACCCGGCCACCAGGAAGAAGGTCGGAACCGCCTGGAACGGCCAGGTCAGCCATTGCGTCCAGGGCATGTCCACCAACGGGTTCTGCCGGCCGAACTGCCCGTCGTGATAGGTCACCGATCCGGCCAGCCAGTGCCCGAGCACGATCAGCACCACCCCGGACACGCGGTAATAGTCGACCGCCAGATTGCGCGCCGGCCGCGCGCTGTTTGCGTGCTGCATCAGATCGCGGGAAGCTCGACGCGGGACACAGCGCCACGCTACCGTCCGGCCCCGCGCGCAATCACGTCAGGAACAGGAGACGCGCCATGAAGCAGGCTCAACTCGGCGGACTGCAGGTGGGCCGGCTGGGCCTGGGGGCGATGGGAATGTCGGTGGCCTACGCCGGCGCCGGCACCGACGACGCCGAATCGATCCGCACCGTGCACCGCGCCATCGAGCTGGGCGTGACGCTGATCGACACCGCCGAGGTGTACGGCCCCTACATCAACGAGGAACTGTTGGCCCGAGCGCTGCGCGGGCGGCGCGATCGGGTGGTGCTGGCCACCAAGTTCGGCCTGATCTCGCACACCGGCCGCGACGGGCTGGACAGCAGCCCCGCCAATATCCGTGTCGCCGTGGATGGTTCGCTGCGCCGGCTGGCCACGGACCACATCGACCTGTACTACCAGCACCGCCTCGACCGCCAAACCCCGATCGAAGACACCGTCGGAGCGCTGGCCGAACTGGTCGCCGCCGGCAAGATCCGGCACATCGGTCTCTCCGAGGTCGGGGTGAATTCCATCCGCCGTGCGCACGCGGTGCACCCGATCACCGCCGTCCAATCGGAGTACTCGCTGTGGACCCGCGACCAGGAAGACGAGATACTGCCGGTGCTGCGCGAACTGGGGATCGGGTTCGTCGCCTACTCACCGCTGGGCCGCGGCTTCCTCACCGGCGCTATCCGCTCCGCGCACGAGCTGCCCGACACCGACTACCGCAGGACCAACCCGCGGTTCGCGGAACAGAACTTCGCCCACAACCTGCGCTGCGCCGACGAATTGCGGGACATCGCCGCGGACGTCGGCGCCACGCCGGCCCAGGTCGCGTTGGCCTGGTTGCTGGCGAAAGGCCCCGACATCGTGCCGATCCCGGGCACCAAACGCGTCGCCCGCCTGGAAGAAAACGTCGGGGCCGACGCGCTGGAGCTGACTACCGAGCAGCTGTCCCGGCTGGATCGACTCACGCCGCCGGTGGGCGGACACCACGCCGACGCGCAGCTGGCGTGGATCGACCGCTGACCGAACCGGTTAGTCGGCGGTCGCCAATGCCGCTGTGCCGTACTTCTTTTCGATCAACGTCCACGGGTCGGCGTAGGGGCCGCGTCCCTCCAGCCGGCGCTGCACGATCAAGATGGTGCGCAGGAGGGGCCGCAGCAGCGGCCCCAGCAGTCGCAGGGCGAGCCGGCTGCGGCCCTGCGATTCGGCCAGCCAGGCCACCGTCTGGCTCCAGTCGTGCTCCTGGAAGTCGAGGAGCTGCTGGGCTTCGGTGGTGTCGTACCAGCCGGTGAAACTCCAGCCCCGGTCGTCGGCCGGGTTGCCGGGCAAACTGGCCGACGGGCCGAGCCGGCCCAGCCCGACGGCCTCCATCATGGCGTCCTCCAGTTCGCGCTGGGTGAGCACGTAGGACTCGTTGCCACCGATGAGCAGCACCTTGCCGGAAATGGTGGCCGCACGATCGACGCCGTTGGCGAAGGCCAGCGCCACGTCCCGCGCATCCACCGCGTGCATCCGGTTGTCGCTGGGCATCGATCGCATCAGCAGCAGGTAGTCGCCGTTGATGGAGGCGTGGGTGTCCGGCGAGATGATCCCGCCGAGCCGGAACAGCGCATACGGCAGCCCGCTGGCCCGGATTGCCGCCTCGGCCAGCACCTTGTCCTGGCCGTATTGGTCGATCGGGTTCACCGGGGTGTCCGGGGTGATCCGCTCCGGCTGGCGGTAGGGGTTTCGCGACCCGTAGACCGCGGCGCTGGAGGCCATCAGGAACAGGGGCGGGCGGGGCAGCGCCGTGCAGGCGGCCAACAGGTTCTCGGTGCCGCCGACGTTGACTCGCCGGGCCAGGTCGGGTTTGCGATATGACAGCGGGGAGACCACGGCGGCCAGGTGCACGACGGCGTCGGGCTGGTGGGCGGTGACCAGGTCCCGCACCGCCTCGGCGTCCAGCAGGTCGGTGTAGGCGGGAATCAGTGTGCCGGGATAGCCGCCGGCGGCGAGTTCGGTTGCGACGGCGGCGGTGTTGTCGTTGCGCAGGTCCATCGCGACAACGGTGCGTCCGCGCTGCAGCAGAAGCTGCGTGCAGCGCTTGCCGACCTGTCCGAACGCGCCGGTGACCAGAACGGTGTTGGCGGTCATGACCGGGTCACCGATCCATCAGGCGGCCGGCGATGGTGCCGATCGCGGCGCGGATCCGGGGGGAGACGTAGATCGAGAAGAGGGGAGTCACGATGTCCTCACGCAGTCGAGTTAGCTTGGAGCTCTTGATGAACCACTGGCCGTCGATGTTTTCGTAGGTTTCGTGGTAGTGGCCGTAGCCGACCAACGTTATCCCGGGCCCGAAGCGGACGACGTCTTGCAGCGCCCACGTCCCGCGCGCGGTCGTCGCCGAGGTGAGCTCGATCTCGGGGTTGTGCACCTGATGCGCCGTCGGCTGGGTGGCGCGGCCGAGTGCCCGGCGGGTGAAGGCCACGAAGTCGTCGGCGCCGGCGATCACCGCGCCGCCGGCTTCGGAGGTGTCGCTGAGGAAGTCGTCGGTGAAGATCGTCCGCCAGGCCGCCCAGTCCTTGGTGTCCAGGTAGCGGCAGTAGCGCGCCTTGAGTTGCTTGATGGATTCGATCGCCGGCAGGGTGTCGGCGACCGCGCTGTGCGCGCGCTCGGTCATTGCGGCTCGATTCTTCTCGCACGGGTCTGCACGTGACGTTTCCCTGGCGAAGTGTAAACCCGTCAGCCTTTGAAGTAGACGACCTGATGGCTGCTGGCCAGCAGCCCGCCCTGCCGGGTCCACACCCGGGCGCTCTGGTCGAAATAGCCGCGGTCGAAGCGGTTGGCGTGGGCGCTGGCCAGGACGAAGTCGTCGCCCACGGCGTCGAGCTCGTGTTGATCGGCGTGGAAGTAGGTGGTCAGCGAGATGGTCCCGGACGGCACGAAGCCGCCGCGGCGCAAGAACACCCGCGGGTAGAAGATGTCGCACAATGCGGCCAGCGCCGGATAATCCACCGGGCGTCCCGCCTTGTCGCGGACCCACAGCGTGCTGGTCGACGACGGGCTGGGATCCGCGTCTCGCCCGGGCATCGCCCCTTCGACGTACCGCATGTCGTAGCGGCCGGTCCACCGAACCAGGCCCGGATCGACGCTCGGCAGCCGCTCGGGCGGCGGGGTGCCGGGCGGCCGCGCTTCGGTGTCCGACCAGCTGTCGCGCCGCAGCGCGAAGATCGCGGTGGCGGTGGTCTTGACCACGTCGTCCTGGCGCAGCTCGACGATCCAGTGCTGGTTGGTGCGGTTGGTACGGGCGGCCCGCAGCGTGACGTCGAAGTCGCCGTCGGCGATGGGCGCGGCGTAGTTGACGGTCAGGGCAAGCGGGTCGCCGATGCGGTCGGGGTGGGCGTGGACGGCGCTGAGCAGCGTGGCGGCCGTGATGCCGCCGAACGGTCCGACCATGTTGGCCCACTCCGGGTGGGTGCGGCCACGCCGGGCATCGGCGTCCAGCGTGTCCAGGCGCAGCGCTTCATCGAAAACATGTGTGTCGGTCATGGCGGTTCGACGCAGATTACTTGCGGGCGACGCCGCGACCGGACACCGGGTCTCGCCGGACCCGGCCGGTCCGTTCGTAGGGAGCCGCCTGTACACCCGCCGCGGCGGTGCTGTACAGTCGCCCAGCACAAGGTCGACGCTGCAACGAGAGGCCATCCGGTGACGTCGGAGTCGGTCGAGGAATTTCGGGGCCGGGCCAGGGCCTGGCTGGCCGCGAACATGCCGCGACTCGATCCCGCCCGGGCGGCGCTGCTGCAGCGCGACGAGCTCAGCTCCTGGCACCGGGCCCGGGAATTGCAAAAGCTGCTCTACGACGGCGGATTCGCCGGAATCTGTTTCCCGCGCGAATACGGCGGGCTCGGGCTGAGCTACGAATACAAGAAGGCGTTCGACGCCGAGTCGGTGGGTTACGAGACGCCGCTGCTGCTCAACGTCCCGTCCTTCGCCATCTGCTGCGCCACGATCCTGGACATGGGCAGCGAGCAGCAGAAGCGCACCCACATCGCGGCCGCGCTGCGCGGCGAGGAAGTGCTGGTGCAGTTGCTGTCCGAGCCCAGCGGGGGATCGGACCTGGCCGGTGTGCTCACCCGGGCCGAGCGCCGCGGGGATCGCTGGATCATCAACGGCGCCAAGACCTGGAGCACGTGGGCGTTCGCGGCGGACTACGGCCTGTGCCTGGCCCGCACCGACTGGCAGGTGCCCAAACACGAAGGCCTGACCATGTTTCTGGTGCCGCTTGCCCATCCCGGCGTCACCATCAATCGCATCCGGCAGGTCAACGGCTCGGTCGAGTTCTGCGAAGAGTTCTTCGACGACGTCGACGTGGGCGACGACGCCGTGCTGGGTGAACCGGGGAAAGGATGGGACGTCGCGTCGCGGCAGCTCTATCACGAGCGCCGCACGATGGGAGACGGCTCGGAGTACACCAGCGGCCCGGGAATCGCTGAGGCCCAAGACGTTTCGGTCGATCTGCTGTCGTTGATCGACGCCGTCGGCGGTCCCGGCGACCCGCGGCTGCAGGAAGCGGTGGGTCGGGCGCTGGTGCACCGGGCCGTGCACGGACAGCTCAGCGAGCACGTCTTTCACGCCGTGGTCGACGGAACCCTGCCGCCGGCCGCGGGATCGATCATCCGCTTGTCCATGGCCGAGGTGCACAACGTGGAAACCGACACCGCGCTGGCGGTGGCCGGCCCGGCGGCCGTGGTCGACGGCGCCGGTGGCCTGCTCGACATCGGGACGCGCTATCTGGGTCGTCAGATCGCCAGCATCGGCGGCGGCACCACCGAGATGGCGCGCAACGTGATCGGCGAGCGGGTGCTCGGCTTCCTGCGCGAGCGCGCCGACGACCGCGGCGTCCCGTTCAACCAGGTGCGGCGCGGCAGAAACCCAGGAGGCCAACGCAATTGAGTGACCGACTTCGTGACATCCGGGAGTTGGCCGGAGACACCGACGCCTACCGCGACGAACTGTACCGGCGCTGGACCGGTCTGCTGAGCTACCGCTACATCGGCCGCAAACACTCGTCGATGAATCTCGGCGAGACCGACGACACCGTCACGATCCGCCGCGACATGCGCAACGAGGCCGGCGGAATCATGGTGGCGCCGTTGGCTATTTCCTCCCCGGAGGGCTGTCAGACCGACATGGTCGCCGTCCCCAACCCGGTGATCGCGTCGGTACAGATCATCGACCCCGGCTACGACGTGAAACGGGTCGAGATCGTCGGGTCCGGCATCGTGCACCAGGGCCGCACCATGGGCTACGGGCGATGCACCATCGTCGACGCCGACAACCCCGGACGGGTGATCGCGTTCAACGAGGGGCAGGGAGCGATCATCGGCGTCCCGCCGGAAGGCCTTGACCGGATGGATGTTTCGGGCACCGAGTTGGTGATCGAGGATTCCGACGAGCTGCCGCCGCTGTGGCGGGCCTTCGGCGCGAGCCGGCGCGGCGACGGCCATTGGACGCTGCCCGAGCTGAGCACCGAGCTGGCATCCCCGGACGCCGCGCTGCACATCGGCCCCCAGCACGTCGTCCTCGAGACCGCGGCCATCGATCTGGCCGCCGAGGTCGCGGGGACCAGGAAGCTGCAGGTCGTCAGCTGGCACGTGATGTTCATGTCGCGCGGCAAGGTGGGCCCGTTCCGGGTGGAGGGCACAGCCCACGCCGGTGGGTCCGGCCGCGTCGGCGTGCGCATGCTGCTGCACGACGAGGGCAACGCCGACAAGGCCGTCACCTCCGCGGCGGCAGTCTTCGAGGTCGTCGGCTGAGCCGGTCCCGGTTGCTGCGCCGCGGACAGAGGCCCGCTAACGCGGGTATTACGGCACAAAGTCCCTCCCGACAGGGGACGTCGTCCCCTCGTGCGGCCGCCGTGACCCGACCACGATCGGGGTGACCAGGCAAGGAGAGGGGCCGACCGACATGACCAACCGCTTTCCCGACGAGGGCACCATCCGCACCGTGCTGGCCCTGGCGTCCCGTGCTCCGTCCGTGCACAACACGCAACCGTGGCGATGGCTGGTGGGGCAGGAGAGCCTGCATCTGTATGCCGACGGTGGCCGGCAACTGCCGAACACCGATCCCGACGGCCGCGACTTGATTCTGAGTTGTGGTGCGGCGCTTCACCACTGCGTCGTCGGTTTTGCGGCGGTGGGATGGCAGGCCCGGGTGACCCGGTTGCCCAACCCGGCCGACCCCGATCACCTTGCCGCAATCGAATTGTCCGGCGGCACAGCCGATCCCGTCGACATCGCGCTGGCCGCGGCGATACCGCGGCGGCGGACCGACCGGCGGCACTACAGTTCCTGGCCGGTGCCGGTGGGGGACATCGCGCTGATGGCCGCCCGGGCCGCCCGCAACGGGGTGACGCTGTGCCAGGTCGAGGACGCCGACAAGCTGCACGAGATCGTGAAGCAATCGGTCTGGGACCACATGAATCGCGACTACCTCGTCGAGCTCGCCGCGTGGAGTGGACGCTACGCCGCGGTCGCCGGGGTTCCGGCGCGCAATACACCCAAGTCCGATCCCGGCGCCAAGATTCCAGGACGGCTGTTCGCCGGACCCATGTTGGCGATGCCATCGGGATCGTCTGCAGCCGAGGACAATTCGGTACTGCTGGCGCTGGGCACCCGCGGTGACGACAGGTTGGCCCGGCTCCGCGCCGGCGAGGCCACCAGCATGGTGTTGCTGACCGCGACGTCGATGGGCTTGGCGAGTTGCCCGGTCACCGAACCGCTGGAGGTTGCCGACACCCGGGAGGCGGTGCGGACCGAAATCTTCGGTGGCAGCAACTACCCGCAGATGCTGCTTCGGATTGGCTGGGCACCGATCAACGCCGACCCCTTGCCGGCGACACCCCGCCGCGAACTCTGCGATTTCGTCGAATGGATGACCGACCGGGAACCGGGCATCGCCGAATAGCCGGGGCACTTCGGCGAAAGTGATCTCCCCACTAGCCGGTTCGCCCGGGCACCGGCAGAGTTGGGGTAGCCGGGAAGGAGGACTCGATGATCGAGATGTTGCCAGACATGCCGCCGGGAGTGACCGGTGTCAGGGTGTCGGGCCGGCTGAGCGGGCAGGAACTGCGCGAGGTCAGGCCCACTTTGGAGAAGTCGCTGAAAAGCGGCGAGATCAGGATCGTGGAAGTCATCGACTCCGATTACCAGGGCTTCGGGCCCGGCGGGCTGGTCGAGGATCTCAAGCTCGGCCTGGGCGCGGTCCTGCCGCACCATTCGGCATTCCGGCGCATCGCGGTCGTCTCGGACAAGGAGTGGGTCGCGCACACTTTGCACGCGCTGGCCTGGATGGTGCCCGGTGAGCTCGCCGTGTTCGGACTCGGCGAGCTCGAGCGTGCCAAGCAGTGGGCCGCGGGCGCGGACTCGTAGCAGGGAGCCGCCGACCCGAGGTCTAACGACCCTAGCGTGCGCGGCGGCGTCGCCCTACCTTCGGCAACGGTACCGGCTTGCCCACCCGGGTCCGGCACTTGCCTAAGGGGCGCAAGGGCAATCGAGCAAGCGCGCAACGCGGATGCCGCGTTGCCTTCCGGCGGCCGGCGTCTGTGGTTTATGCGGCGCGCGGGACGTCCGGTGTCGAGGTCGTGGCCGGCGTGGACGGCGAAGTCACGGGCTTCCAGCCGACGTAAGCCAGATACAGGCCTACCACGCCGACGACGACGTCGCCGCTTACCCACAACGCGGTCATCCGGACGGCG
>Ga0164242_10010144_pt1 | contig 10105 bp, 5 predicted proteins | sample OricomgcompostMG_FD_108783 | JGI IMG/M metagenome (GOLD analysis project Ga0164242, IMG submission 108783) | Miracle-Growth compost microbial communities from Emeryville, California, USA - Original compost - Miracle growth compost (MG) ... | reverse complement strand
GCTTCCTCATCGGCAGCGCAAGCAGCGAGCGCCGCCTCATGCTCCCGAACGAGTCGATAAACCGTTTCCCCGGGCACCGTTTCCTCCGCGAGCAACCGGTCCGCAATCGCGCGCAGCACGGGCTCGTTCTTGCGCAGCAGCGCAAGGCAAGCGTCATCGAGTTCGCGCAGCAGCAGGTTCGCATGTTCGATGGCCGTCTTCAGTTGCAGTCCGGCGACCTCGCGCGGCAGGGCCGAGAGGCTGAACAGATTGTCGGCCGCGTTGAAGCCGAGCTTCGAGACCATATCGAGGCTGATCCGCGAAGCCTCCTGCAGATCCTGCCCGGCACCGCTCGACGCTTCGTTGAACACGAGCAGTTCGGCATTGCGTCCGCCGAGCAAGACCTGAATCTCGTTGCGCATTTCGGATTCGCGGTAGAGGTGCTTGTCCTGCATCTTCGTGATGAGCGCGACACCGAGCGCGCCGCCGCGCGGCAGGATCGTGACTTCTTCGAGGACCCCCGTGCCGAGCAGCGCGGCGACGAGGCCGTGTCCCGCCTCGTGAACCGCGATGCGCGTACGTTCCTCGTCCGACAGCGCGCGCTCGGCGCCGTTGATGTCGCCGATGCGGGCCACCTTGATCGCTTCGAGGAAATGGACGGCACGGACTTCATGCTCGCCGGCCTTGCGCGCGATGAGACCGGCCTGGTTGACGATCATCGACAGCGTGGCCGGCGAGAGCCCCGTCGTGAGGCGCGCGAGCGGGTCGAAGTCGATGTCGCCGGCCTTCGTCTTCAGCTTGGCCGCGTAAAAGCGCAGGATTTCCGCGCGGTCTTCGACATCGGGCAGACGCACGTGGACGGTACGGTCGAAGCGTCCCGGGCGGCGCAGGGCCTCGTCGAGATTCTCGGGGTGATTCGTCGCCGCGACGATGATGACGCCTTCGTTCGACTCGAAGCCGTCCATCTCCGCGAGCAGCTGGTTGATGATGCGGTTGCTCTCCGTCTCGACGGGGCCGCCGCCCGTGTCGGTGCGCTTGCCGAGGCCGTCGGCTTCGTCGATGAAGATGACCGTCGGCGCGTTCTTGCGCGCGAGCTCGAACAGTCGCTTGACCTTCTGGATGCCGACGCCGTAATACTTCGCGCTGAAATAGCTGCCCGTGATCGCGATGAAGCTCGCGCCGCATTCGCCCGCGAGCGCCTGCGCGAGGCGCGTCTTGCCGACGCCGGGGCCGCCCGTCATCAGCACGCCGCACGGCGCGCGCACGCCCATGCGCGTGAACTGGCCGGGGTCGGTCAGCCAGGCGCGCACGTCGCCGAGCGCGGCCTTCGCTTCGCCGGCGCCGATCACGTCGTCGAAGCGCAGCACCGGCGATTCGCCGAGCAGTTGCGCGCCGCCGCCCATTTCGCGGCGCATGAACCAGAGCAGGCCGCCGAGCATCAGTACCGGCAGCAGCAGGCTCAGCGTGTCGCGCAGGAGGTCGAACGTCTGGGTCCAGCGCGCGATGCCCGTGCGCATGTCGGCGTTCGGGAGCCAGACGAGTTGCCACGGCGACGTGGCGCCCGGCTTCAGGTTGCCAAGGAGGAGGGCGTTCGAAAACGCGCCGTTGTGGTCGGCGACGTAGTACTTCGCGCCGCCGAGCGTCGAAACGAGGATCGCATCGGGGCTCACGCCGATGGCAGCGACGTTGTGATCGTGAATATCGCGCAGCAGGTGCGAGGCATCGAATTCGCGCTGTCCCCATGCCGCGGCGTCGTGCCGCATTTCGTTGACGATATTGCCGGTTGCCGCGGGCCGCGCCGCTGCCTGCCCCGCTACGTGCCGCCAGTACAGAAGGCCGGCAGCCACCACGGCGAGCGCGACGACAGCGAGCGCCACATATCGGCCAACGTTTGACCAGCGTGAATTCCTTGCGGGTTTCATTAATCCATTCCTGCGTGGGCCGCGCGACGAAAATCGCGGGACGGGAGACAAGGAGACGCAATGCGATAGCTCCCTTTATTTCGCACTGCTTCCTGATCGGTGCCCGCGCTGCCAGCGGTAAAAAGTGCTGCACGGCCGCGTGGTGCGGCTCGCGATATGTCAGGCGGGGAGAGCGAAAGAATATCACTATGGGCGCCTCGTTGCATCCCGGGAACAGCGCCTATATCCCTATGATTTTCCTCGTTAAGCCATCGACGACCTCGGCGCAGCGGGCGCCGCGACGCGAGGCTCCGGCAGTGGGAGGCCGGGCATTGGCGGCTTGCCGGTCACCGGTCCGCCGCGCCTGGCCGCGCCGGCCGCAACGGTCCGACGCGGTAAAATAGTGGACTTGGCTTCGTCAGCAAGTCAGCAACAAGCCAGCAAGTCAGCAAGACAGGAAGAGAGACATGGTTTCCAGCAGCAGTAGCAGCGCATCCCGCACCCGCGACGGCCAGCTAAAACGCGGCCTCAAAAACCGCCATATCCAGCTCATCGCGCTAGGCGGCGCGATCGGCACCGGGCTATTCCTCGGCATTGCACAGACGATCCAGACGGCCGGCCCCTCGGTCCTGCTCGGCTATGCGATCGCGGGCATCGTCGCGTTCTTCATCATGCGCCAGCTCGGCGAGATGGTCGTCGACGAGCCCGTCGCCGGCTCGTTCAGCTACTTCGCCGACAAATACTTCGGCCCGTTCGCCGGCTTCCTCTCCGGCTGGAACTACTGGGTCCTCTACATCCTCGTCAGCATGGCCGAACTCTCGGCCGTCGGCATCTACATGCACTACTGGTGGCCGAACCTGCCCACGTGGGTCTCGGCGCTGGCCTTCTTCGTCATCATCAACGGCATCAACTTCACGAGCGTGAAGTCGTATGGCGAGCTCGAGTTCTGGTTCGCGATCGTCAAGGTGCTCGCCATCGTCGGCATGATCGCGTTCGGCGGCTGGCTGCTGGCCTCGGGCCACGCGGGTCCCGACGCGAGCGTCGCGAACCTCTGGCGTCACGGCGGCTTCTTCCCCCACGGCGTGAGCGGTCTCGTCATGGCGATGGCCGTCGTGATGTTCTCGTTCGGCGGTCTCGAACTCGTCGGCATCACGGCCGCCGAGGCCGACGATCCGGCCCACTCGATCCCGCGCGCGACGAACCAGGTCATCTACCGGATCCTGATTTTCTATATCGGCGCACTTGGCGTGCTGCTTTCGCTGTTCCCGTGGGAAAAGGTCGTGACGGGCGGCAGCCCGTTCGTGCTGATCTTCCACGCGATGAACAGCAACCTCGTCGCGAGCGTGCTCAACGTCGTCGTGCTGACGGCCGCGCTCTCGGTCTATAACAGCGGCGTCTACTGCAACAGCCGCATGCTCTACGGCCTCGCGCAGCAGGGCAACGCGCCGCGCGCGCTGCTCAAGGTGAACGGCCGCGGTATCCCGCTCGTCGCGCTCGCCATTTCGGCACTGGCGACGGGCGCCTGCGTCGTCATCAACTACTTCACGCCGGGCAAGGCGTTCGAGTTGCTGATGGGGCTCGTGGTGTCGGCGTTGATCATCAACTGGGCGATGATCAGCCTCATCCACCTGAAATTCCGCCGCGACAAGGCCCGCGCCGGTCAGGTCACGCGCTTCCGGAGCCTCGGCTATCCGCTGACGAATTATGTTTGCCTCGTGTTCCTCGCGGGCATTCTCGTTGTAATGTATCGCTCGCCGGGGCTGCGCATTTCCGTCTACCTGATTCCGCTCTGGCTCGCCCTGCTCGCGCTCGCTTACCGGTTCTGGCAACGCAATGCCGTGCCGCTGGCGCAGGCCGAGACCACGACGGTGCACGACTGACGGCCGGCAGCCGCTAGCCAGAAGGGCAGCGCGGCAGCGGGTCGGCCCCTTTTCACTGAACAGCATCAGCCATTTCGCAAACACCATGTTCGAACACATCGACGCTTATCCCGGCGACCCGATCCTCACGCTGAACGAGAACTTCCAGAAAGATCCGCGCGAGACGAAGGTCAACCTCAGCATCGGCATCTACTTCGACGACGAAGGCCGCCTGCCCGTCATGGGCGCCGTCAGGCAGGCCGAGGCCGCGCTGCTCGCCGAGGCGGGTCCGAAGCCCTACCTGCCGATGTCGGGCTTCGCGCAGTATCGCGAGGCCGTGCAGGCGCTCGTGTTCGGCGCGCAGTGCCCGTCGCGCGCGGCCGGGCGCATCGCGAGCGTGCAGACGCTCGGCGGCTCGGGCGCGCTGAAGGTCGGCGCGGACTTCATCAAGCGCTATTTCCCGATGAGCCAGGTCTGGGTCAGCGACCCGTCGTGGGAGAACCACCGCTTCATCTTCGAGCGCGCGGGCTTCACGGTGAACACCTACCCGTACTACGACGAGGCGACGGGCGGCCTCAAGTTCGACGCGATGCTCTCGGCGATTTCGGCACTGCCGCCGAAGAGTGTCGTGCTGCTGCACGCGTGCTGCCATAACCCGACCGGCGTCGATCTCGAACGCGCGCAGTGGGAACAACTGATCGACGTGCTGCAGGCGCGCGACCTCCTGCCGTTCGTCGACATGGCCTACCAGGGCTTCGGCGCGGGCCTCGACGACGACGCGTTCGCCGTGCGCGAGATCGCCCGGCGCGGATTGCCGGCGCTCGTGGCCAACTCGTTCTCGAAGAATTTCTCGCTCTATGGCGAGCGTTGCGGCGGGCTGCATGTCGTCTGCGAGGACGCGGACGCTGCCGACCGCGTCCTCGGCCAGTTGACGGCCGCCGTGCGCGCGAACTACAGCAACCCGCCCACGCACGGCGCGAAGATCGTCGCCCGCGTGCTGACGACGCCCGAGCTGAAGCAGTCGTGGGAGAGCGAGCTGGCGGCCATGTGCCAGCGCATTGCCCGCATGCGCGTGGCGATCCACGACGGTCTCGCCGCGCACGTGAGCGGCGAGGCGCTCTCGCGCTATATCCGCCAGCGCGGCATGTTCACCTACACGGGCTTGTCGGCCGACCAGGTCGAGCGGCTGCGCGAGCAGTATGGCGTCTACATTCTGCGTTCGGGCCGCATGTGCGTGGCCGGCCTCAACGACAGCAACGTCGGCATCGTCGTCGATGCCATCGGCAAGGTGCTCGCGCACTGAGCGCCGGGGCACGGGCTACGCGTTGCGGCGCTCCGTTCCGTCAGGGCCTGCCCTGATAGAATGGCTGCGCCGCAACGTAACAGACCGCTGACACTGCTCGATGCCCTCGTCGAACCCCGCATCCTCTCTTCCGCTGCCGCTGCCGTGCGCTGACACGGCGCCCGTCGCGGACGCAGCGAACGCCGAACCTCCTGCCGAATCGACCGCTGAACCGATCACCGCGGCTCCCGCGAGCGAGGCTCCCGCGAGCGAGCGCGATCGCCGCTTCATGCGGCTCGCGCTCGCCGCGGCCGAGGAAGCGCGCGCGGCAGGCGAGGTGCCCGTCGGTGCCGTGCTCGTGCGCGGCGACGAGGTCATCGCCACGGGCTTCAATCATCCGATCGGCACGCACGATCCTTCGGCCCACGCCGAGATGGCCGCGCTGCGGGCCGGCGCACGCGCGCTCGGCAATTACCGCTTGCCGGGCTGCGAACTCTATGTGACGCTCGAACCCTGCCTGATGTGCGCGGGCGCGATCATGCACGCGCGCATCGCGCGCGTCGTCTACGGCGCCCACGATCCGAAGACGGGCGCCTGCGGCAGCGTCGTCGATGCGTTCGCGAACGCGCAATTGAACCATCACACGAGCGTGGCGGGCGGCGTGCTCGACGCCCAATGCGGCGAGGCGCTGCGCGCGTTTTTTGCGGAACGCCGCCGGGCGAGCCGCGCGGCGCGGCGCGCGGCGGCGGCCAATGAAACGGCGCGAGCCGTGCAAACGGTGCCGGCCGACGCACCCGGCGCCCCCGCGGCGGCTGGCGGCACTCCCCCGAACGAGGCGGAATCGACATGAGCAAACATTGCACGATCGACCTGGTGGCACCGTCGGGCTATCCGCACGATCCGGCGGCCGTTCATCGCGCGCTCGCGCGCCTGCATGCCGAGGGGCATCGCGTGGAAGGCGTCGAGGCGACCGAGCGGCGCTACCAGCGCTTCGCGGGCACCGACGCCCAGCGCGCCGCCGATCTGAACCATCTGGCCGACCCGTCGCGGCCGCTGCCCGATGTCGTGCTCGCCGTGCGCGGCGGCTATGGCGCCGTGCGGATCCTGCACGGGCTTGACTACGACGGACTGCGGCGGCGCCTCGGCGATACGCCGGTCCCGATCTGCGGCCATAGCGACTTCACGGCGATCCAGCTTGCGCTGCTCGCGCGGGCCGGCCTCACGACGTTCGGCGGCCCGATGCTCGCGCCGAACTTCGGCGCCGAGCAGTTGAACGGCTTCACGACGCATCACTTCTGGGAAACGCTCTCGAAACCGGCCACGACGCTGAAGGTCAACGCGCCGCAGCCGCAGGCCGTGGACGTCTCGGGCACGCTCTGGGGCGGCAACCTGGCCGTCCTTGTGTCGTTGATCGGCACACCTTATTTTCCGCGGATTGACGGCGGCATCCTGTTCGTCGAAGACATCAACGAGCAGCCGTTTCGCATCGAACGGATGATCTATCAGCTACATCTGTCGGGCATCCTCGGGCGTCAGCAGGCGCTCTTGCTCGGCGACTTCTCGGGCGGCAAGGCGTTCGAGTACGACAACGGCTACGACCTGAAGGAGATGGTCGAGCATGTGCGCTCGGTCGTCGATGTGCCGGTCGTTAGCGGGTTGCCGTTCGGACATGTCGCGGAGACGGTGACGCTGCCGGTCGGCGCGCCCGCCAGGCTCCACGCGACCGCGCAAGGATTCGAGTTGTCGATGAGCGGCTATCCGCATATCGCGTGAGCGAGCAGGGCGCCCGAGGGGCGCCTTTTCTGGTCGCGTGAAATGCAACTAACGGTCGAGCTATTGCCGCATCGCCGAATGGGCGGTACGGACGCCGCAGCAGGATGGGACGTTAAGCCTGCAACCGAAAGAAAAAAGCCACGGCTCGCACCGTGGCTTCCCCGACAACGTAGGCGATCAGAACTCGTACCCAACCTGCGCCCGGGCGCCGGCATCGCCATTGTTCGTGACGGAAACGGCGCCGTTCACGAGCCAATGCATGTTCGTCGAACGATAGGTCACACCGACGGCCGCCGCGCTGCCGCCCTTGTAGTAGCCGCCACCGGCTGCCACGATCGTGCGCCCTGGACCCGAAGGCGTGAGGTTCGGCATGGCCATCGCCGCCGCGACGCCGGCATAGGCGTTCTTCTGCACCGTATGGATCGAGTCCTGCAGACCGGCGATCCGCTGGTTCATCGTGCTCGACTGCTGCGTGAGCGCCGTGTTCATCTGGTCGACGTTGACGGCGTCGGTGCCCGAGGTGCCGGCCGCGACGTTGACGACCTGGCGCTCGGCGCCTTCCTGGCCGACCGACACCGCATTGGCGCGATTGGCGATCGAATTCGCGCCGAGCGCGACCGAGTTGGCCGCCGACGCGTTCGCCTTGTCGCCGATCGCCGTCGCGTTGTTGCCGGTCGCCACGGCGCCGCCGCCGACGGCCGCCGACTGGGTGCCCGCTGCCGCGGCCGGGCCGCTCGTCGAGTTCGTCGAGAGCGCCGTCGAGCCGTTCGTGCTCACGTTCTGCACGGCCTGATCGAGGCTCGCGAGCTGCTGGTTCGTCGCGAAGAGCTGCTGGCCCGTCACGGCGCCCGTGCTGCTCGCGCTGAGCGTGGCGTTCCGCAGGCCCGTCAGGCTCACGTCGCCGCCCGTGGTGCTGCTGAGCGTGAGCGAGTCGTGCGCCGACGTGTCGTAGCGGAGCGCGTCGGGATCGGTTGCCGTCGGCGCGGCCGGATCCGTCGCGGCGCCGCTGCCGGTGCCGCCGCTGCCGCCCGTCCCGCCGCCGAGCGCGGCGATGGCCGTCGTGTTCTGCGTCACGCGCGTATCGAGGTTCGCGAGCGCCGCGCCGACGGTATTGACCGTCGTGCCGCCGAGGACGTACGACGGCGCGCGCACCGTGCCGTCCGAATTGACCGTGGCGCCGCCGCCGAGCGCGTCGAGCGTACCCTTCAACTGCGCGACGTTGACGGCGTCGGTGTCGCCCTGGCCGGCGGCCAGGTTGACGATGCGCCGCGTGTTGGCCAGGTTCTGGATCGTGTACGGCTGGCCGTTCGCGTCGAACGCGACATAGGAGCCCGTGCCGTCGTTGCCGACCGAGACCGTGTTCTCCTGGTTGGCGACGGAGCCCGAGCCGAGCGCGACCGCGTCGTTGGCCGGCGTGTAGGCCTGGGTGCCGAGGGCCACGCCGTTTGCGCCATTCGCGAAGGCGTTCGAGCCGACCGCGATCGAACCGGCGCCCCAGGCGCGCGCCATGTCGGACGGGCCGGTCGAACCGGTGTTGTCGCCGAGGCCCGAGACCTGCGAGTAATAGGCGGCCGTCTGATACGAGCGCGTCAGTTGCGCCGCATCGACGCCCGACCCGGTGCCCGCCGCTGCGAGGTTGCGGGCCGCGAGGATGGCGGGCGCCGCATCGTTGTCGCCGCCCGTGGCCTTGCTGATCATGTCGTGGACCTGGCCCACGTTCGTTGCATCGGTGTCGGTCAGGCCGTCGGCCACGTTGCTGATGACCGTGCCTTTCGGCAGGAAGCCTTGCGCGCGGTCGCCGTTGACGTAGTAGGCGCTGTCGCCCGAGCCCGTCGCGAGCGTGATCGTCGGGCTGCCCGACGCAATGGAGCCTGCGTTATAGGTGACGGCCGCGTTCATGACGGTCCCGCTGCCGTCGAGCTGGAAGCCCGCCGACTGCATCTGCGCGACGCTCACGGCGTCGCTGCCGCCCGTGCCGTTCGCCAGCCCCGTGAGCCGGCGCGCGCCGGCCGTGCCGGTCAGATCGACGACGGTGCCGTCCGTGTCCTTGCCGACCGTGATGTTGCGCGTGGCCGGGTCTTGCTGGACGAGGCCGATCGTGCCGTCGTAGAGGCTTTGCCGCAGGTTCGTGATGGCCGTCGTGTTGTAGGTGACGGACTGGTCGACGGCATAGAGCTGCGAGCCGTTGACGGCGTCGGTGCTAGCCGGCGCGAGATCGGCCGCCGCGACGTTACGGAGGGCGACGGGCGCCATGGCCGCCGCACCGCCCAGCGTCACCGACGTGCGGTCGGGCGTGTCGTACATGACCGCCCCGGTGCCTATCTCCTGCAGATTCGCGATGCTCTGATTGGTCGCCCAGAGCTGCGAGCCGTTGATGGCTTCCGTGCTCTGCGCGGAGACCAGGCCGGGGGCGAGCTGGACGATCTTCTGGTTGCTCATCGTGACGATGCTGTCGAACGTCGTCGGGCCGTACATCATGATGCTCGCGCCCTTGACATTGAGCGTGCCGTTCTCGTAGCCGGCCACCTGCGCCGTCGAGGCATTGAAGCCGTAACCGCCCTTCGTGTCGGCGGCGTTGTTCAGCGAGAAGGCGAGGCCGTCGACGGTTGTGCCGTCGACCGTGCAGTCGATGGCCTCGTTGGCGCCCGACGATCCCCACGCATAGCCCTTGGCACCGGAGCAGAGTTCGAGACCGCCCTGGCCAACGGTGCCGGCGACAGGGGCGACGACCTTCGTCGTCGCGAAGCTCGCGCCCGGCGCGAAGGCCGCAGCCAGGCCGGCTGCGCCCGTGGCGAGCACGGCGAGACGGCGCCTCGATTTGCCGCGTGCCGCAGCCGTTTCGGGCGCCGCGACCCAGGTTTGGTCTGCTTCGCTCCAGACCGTGCGATATGTCTTGTTCATTGAAACGCCCCAAAAAATGACGGTGGTTGGGCGAAGCCTTCGCGTCCGATCGTGTACCCGGTTAATGCGTCGCGCCATCGATCCGCATGCTTCGCGGCGCCAAGGGTATTGGGGCCGATTTCTCGGGGAAATACGAATATTCCTAAAAATTGGCGGCGAGCCAGATATTTAATCTATTTCAAAGAATTCGTTGTTTGCCATTAACGGATGCGCGCCAGTGGACGGGCTTGGGGCCGCGTATTCCCTAATCACACGGGCTTCGAGGGATTTTTCGCTTATTCCGTTGGATTCGTGGATTTTTGTGACAACTCGTGAAGGAATGTCAACGTCGCTTGTGCCTGAATTTCGCGATGACTAATATGCGCCTGCCGCCAACCGGAAACAGCGGTGACGGTTCAAAATCATCCCGT
>Ga0164242_10010143_pt1 | contig 10105 bp, 7 predicted proteins | sample OricomgcompostMG_FD_108783 | JGI IMG/M metagenome (GOLD analysis project Ga0164242, IMG submission 108783) | Miracle-Growth compost microbial communities from Emeryville, California, USA - Original compost - Miracle growth compost (MG) ... | reverse complement strand
GCGGTCTCCTCGGCCTTCAACCCGGTCGTGACCGCGATCGACGTCGCGCTCGGGCGCGTGTGGCTGGCCGAGGGCGTCGTGCTCGTCGTCGCCCAGGTGGTCGGCGGCTGCCTCGGCGCGGTCCTCGCCAACCTGATGTTCGACCTGCCGGCGGTCAGCGTCTCGACCCATCACCGAGCGTCGGGAGCCCACCTCCTCGCCGAGGTCGTCGCGACCCTCGGCCTGCTGCTCGTCATCGACGGCGCCCTCCGGCGAAGCCGGCTCGAGACGGTCGCGGTCGGGGTCGCCGGCTACATCACGGCGGCCTACTGGTTCACCAGCTCCACCTCGTTCGCCAACCCGGCCGTCACGCTCGCGCGGTCGCTCTCCGACAGCTTCGCCGGCATCGCTCCGGCGAGCGTCGGGTCGTTCGTGCTCGCGCAGCTGCTGGGCGGCGTCCTCGCGTTCTTCCTCATCCGCCTGCTCCATCCCCAGGAGGCCTCCCGTGCCTGACACCGCCACCACCCCGACGGTCCTCTTCGTCTGCGTGCACAACGCCGGCCGCTCGCAGATGGCGGCCGGCTACCTCCAGGCGCTCGCGGGCGACCGGGTCCAGGTCCTCTCCGCCGGCTCGATGCCGGCCGACCGGCTCAACCCCGTCGCCGTCGCCGCCATGGCGGAGGACGGCATCGACCTCGCCGGCGCCGAGCCGAAGGTGCTGACCACCACCGCCGTGCAGGAGGCCGACGTCGTGATCACGATGGGCTGCGGCGACGAGTGCCCGTTCTTCCCGGGCAAGCGCTACGAGGACTGGGAGCTGGACGACCCGGCCGGTCTCGACCTCGACGCGGTCCGCCCGATCCGTGACGACATCAAGCGCCGGATCGAGGCGCTCGCCGCCGAGCTGTTGGACGAGCCGCGCGATGCTCGAGGGCCAGCCCGACGAGCCCGGTGACGGCGAGTCCGCCCACGAGGGCCAGGGAGAGCCATGCCGGCCAGCCGGACCACGCGATGTGGCTGTGGCGCCAGCCGATCCCGAGCAGACCGAGGATGCCGATGCTGGCCAGTCCGACCAGGCCCGGGCGCAGACGGCTCAGATCGTCCTCGACGAGCGCGCCGAGCAGGGCCACGCCGAGGGTGAGACACCATGCGCCGAGCATCCGGGCATCGAGCGGGCTGACCCGCCACGGGACCAGCGGCCCCCAGAAGCGCGGCTCGGCGAGCAGCCCGAGCCCCAGCCCGAGGAGGGCCGAGCCGAGTACGCCCACCGGCGGCAGCGTCCAACGGGGGAGGGGCGCCGTGCGCGCGAGGGGCAGCGCGGGCTCACGCGCCTGCGCGACGAGGGCCGCGGCCATCGCGAGCGCCAGCACGCCGACACCGACGAGCCAGGCGAGCGCGAGGGCCAGCGGGACCAGCGCTCCGCTCAGGGCGAGGTCGTCTCTGTCGGCGAGCGTGACGGCGAGGAGCGTGACGAGCAGGACGAAGGCGGCCGCCGCCGGGACACGCAGCTGCTCCCAGAGCAGCCGGGTGGCGGCGTACAGAAGCATGGGTACGGCGCCGAGGAAGGCGGCGCCGAGCACGACCGCCGTGGCGGGATCGGCGACCCGCCAGGCGAAGTGGTCGTCGGTCGAGCCGTTGGCGGCATAGAGCACCAGGCCGATGACGGCGGCCGCGCCGGCGGTGAGCGTCAGCACCACGCGCAGCAATGAGGCCGCCTCGCGCCCCTGCAGCTCGGAGCCGCTCGTCGTGCCGCTCGTCGTGCCGGTGGTCGTCTCGGTCCCGTCTACGGTCATGGTCCCTCCCCAGGGTCGGACTCATCGTGGACCAGCGGGCCCGCCCGGGGAAGGGCGGCGGGCGTGCCACGTGACCGGCGAGTACCTTTGATCGATCCAACGTCCGGGCGCTAGGTTCCGCACTATGCGCGCGATCCGACGCTTCACCGTCCGCCCCGTGCTTCCCGAGCCGCTCGAGGCGCTCGGCACCCTCGCCAGCAACCTCCGGTGGGCATGGCACCCACCGACCCAGGACGTCTTCGCGGAGATCGATCCCGACCTGTGGGACGCGACCCGCCACGAGCCGCTGCGGCTCCTCGGAGAGGTCGATCGCGCGCGTCTCGACCAGCTCGCCGGCGACGAGGCCTTCCTGCGCCGGCTCCGCGAGGCCGACGACAACCTCCGGCACTACCTCACCGAGGATCGGTGGTACCAGCGGGCGGTCCCCGACGGCCCGCGGGCGATCGGCTACTTCTCGCCCGAGTTCGGCATCACCGCGGCACTGCCGCAGTACTCCGGGGGCCTCGGGATCCTCGCCGGCGACCACCTCAAGGCCGCCAGCGACCTCGGCGTCCCGGTGATCGGCGTCGGTCTGCTCTACAAGCACGGCTACTTCAAGCAGTCGCTCTCGCGCGAGGGCTGGCAGCAGGAGAGCTACCCCGTCCTCGACCCCGACGAGCTGCCGATCTCGGCCCTGCGCGAGGCGGACGGCTCGCGGGCGACGATCTCGATCACCCTCCCGGGCGGCCCGCCGATGATCGCGCGGATCTGGGTCGCCACCGTCGGCCGCGTGCCGCTGCTGATGCTCGACACCAACGTCGAGGGCAACCCCGAGCACTACATCGACGTCACCGACCGGCTCTACGGCGGCAACTCCGAGCACCGTCTGCGCCAGGAGATCCTCCTCGGCATCGGTGGTGTGCGCGCCCTGCGCGCGTGGTCCCGGATCACCGGGGCGCCCGCGCCGGAGGTCTTCCACACCAACGAGGGCCACGCGGGCTTCCTCGGCATCGAGCGGATCCGCGAGCTCACCGCCGACGAGGCGGGCCCGCGGCTCGACCTCGACACCGCGCTGGAGGCCGGCCGTGCCTCCACCGTCTTCACCACCCACACCCCGGTCCCGGCCGGGATCGACCGCTTCCCGCGGACCTTGATCGAGCAGTACTTCGGCGGTGACACCGGCGAGGGCGGCGCCGCCCCGGGCGTCCCCGTCGACCGGATCCTCGCGCTCGGCGCCGAGGACTACGAGGGTGGGGACCCGAGCGTCTTCAACATGGCGGTCATGGGCTTCCGGCTCGCCCAGCGCGCCAACGGCGTCTCGCTGCTCCACGGCCACGTCTCGCGGGAGATGTTCAACGGGCTCTGGCCCGCCTTCGACGAGGCGGAGGTGCCGATCGGGTCGATCACCAACGGCGTCCACGCGCCGACGTGGGTCGCCCGCGAGGTCTACGCCCTGGCGGAGCAGGAGGGTGCCGACGAGAGCGACCCTGACAGCTTCTGGGCGGCCGTCGACAAGGTCCCCGACCGCCAGATCTGGGCGGCGAAGCGCACGCTGCGCGAGCGGCTCGTCCACGACGCGCGCCGGCGCCTGAAGGCCTCCTACCTCAAGCGCGGGCTCTCGCCCGCCGAGCTCGGCTGGATCGATGACGCCCTCGATCCCGACGTGCTCACGATCGGCTTCGCGCGTCGTGCGGCGTCCTACAAGCGCCTGACGCTGATGATGCGCGATCCCGAGCGGCTCAAGCGGCTCCTGCTCCACCCGGAGCGCCCGGTCCAGCTCGTCATCGCCGGGAAGGCCCATCCCGCCGACGACGGCGGCAAGAAGCTGATCCAGGCGATCGTCCGCTTCGCCGACGATCCCGAGGTACGCCACCGCATCGTGTTCCTGCCCAACTACGACATCGCGATGGCCCAGCCGCTCTACCCCGGCTGCGACGTCTGGCTCAACAACCCGCTGCGCCCCTACGAGGCCTGTGGCACCTCCGGCATGAAGGCCGCGCTCAACGGCGGGCTCAACCTCTCGATCCTCGACGGCTGGTGGGACGAGTGGTACGACGGCGACAACGGCTGGGCGATCCCGACCGCCGATGGCGTGGACGACGTCGACAAGCGCGACGACCTCGAGGCCCACGCCCTCTACGACCTCATCGAGAACGAGGTCACGCCGCGCTTCTACGACCTGGCGGGGGACTCCGGCGTGCCCGTCCGGTGGCTCGAGATGATGCGCCACACCCTGAAGTCGCTCGGTCCCAAGGTGCTCGCCACCCGCATGGTGCGCGACTACGTCCACGCGCTCTACGCCCCGGCAGCGGCCAACGCCCGGACGCTCAACGCCGACTTCGGCGGTGCCGCCGAGCTCGCCGCGTGGAAGCGGCGGGTGAGGGAGTCGTGGGACGGCGTACGCGTCGAACACGTGGAGGGCGAGGGCGTGGGCGACGTCCCGCAGGTCGGCCAGGTCCTCAACGTGCGTGCCTACGTCGCGCTCGGTGGCCTCGCCCCGGACGACGTCGAGGTGCAGTTGGTCCACGGCCGTCCCTCCGAGGGCGACGAGCTCACCCGGATCGCGTCGACCCCGCTCGCCGTGGTCGAGGCGTACGACGGGGGCCGCTACTGCTTCGGCGGCGCTCTCACCCTCGCCCGCTCCGGACCGTTCGGCTACACCGTCCGCGTCGTGCCGCGCAACAGCCACCTCGCCTCGGTGGCCGAGCTCGGCGTCGTCGCGACCGCCTGACCGCCGAGGCGTCACCCGTTCCCGCCGAGAGGTCGCCGGTTCCCGCCGAGGCGTCAATCCGTTTGCCGACGCCGCCGGCGGGCCACCACCCTGCGGCGATGACGACGGTCGCCGACGCCCTGCCGATGCTCGGCCTGCGGATCACCGCCGGCCCGCTCGAGCGGGCTGGAATCAGCGACGTCTCGCCGGGAATGACCGACGTCTCGCCGGGTCAGTAGCCCTGGATCACCACGACCGTGTGACGCCCGACGGAGATCCGGTCGCCGGCCTTGACCTCCGTGCCCGTCGGCAGCTTGACGTCGGTGGAGAGGACGACCCGGCCCGCCTGCACCCATTCGTTCTCCGGCAGCACGATGGTGAGCGGCTTGTCGGAGGCGTTGAACCACAGCACGAACGACGCATCGATCATCTGCTCGCCGTGCGGCCCGGGGGAGCGGAGCGGCGCGCCGGAGACGAAGGTGCCGACGGCGCGCAGCGCGTGGTCGGCCCAGTCGGCCTCGGTCATCTCCCTGCCGGAGGGGTGGAGCCAGGCGAGGTCCTTGGGGCCGCCGGCGATGGTCGGCGCGCCCTCGAACCAGTGCCGCTGGCGCAGGGCCGGGTGCTCCCGACGCAGCTTGAGCGCCGCTTTGGTCGTCTCGTAGAGGTCGAGCCAGGCGTCGTCGGGGCGCCAGTCGACCCAGGAGATCTCGTTGTCCTGGCAGTAGGCGTTGTTGTTGCCGCGCTGGGTCCGGCCGCGCTCGTCGCCCATGGTGATCATCGGGACGCCGTTGGACAGGCACAGCGTGACCATCAGGTTGGCCGCCTGCCGTCGGCGGAGGCGGATGACGGCCTCGTCGTCGGTCTCGCCCTCGACACCGTGGTTCCACGAGCGGTTGTTGTCGGTGCCGTCGCGGTTGTCCTCACCGTTGGCCTCGTTGTGCTTGTGGTTGTAGGAGACGAGGTCGCGCAGGGTGAAGCCGTCGTGGGCGGTGAGGAAGTTGACCGAGTTGTAGGCCGAGCGCCCGTCGTCGGCGTAGAGGTCACTGCTCCCCGCCAAGCGGGTCGCGACCGTTCGTACGCCGTCGGTCTGGCCGCGCCACAGGTCGCGGATCGTGTCGCGGTACTGGTCGTTCCACTCCACCCACGGCGGCGGCATGCGGCCGACGAGGTAGCCCTCCATGGAGACGTCCCAGGGCTCCGCGATGAGCTTGACGTGGCGGAGGACCGGGTCCTGGCCGATCGCGATCAACAGCGCGGAGTGGAAGTCGATCTCCGTGCCGGTCCGTGTCAGCGCCGACATCAGGTCGAAGCGGAAGCCGTCGACGTGCATCTCGGTCACCCAGTAGCGCAGCGAGTCGAGGATGAGGCGGAGCGCGAGGTCGTCCCAGGAGTTCACGGTGTTGCCGCAGCCGGTGACGTCCCAGTAGGTGTCGTCGAAGTGGCCCTCCGGAGCCGGGACCCGCTTGTAGAAGCCGCGGTCGTCGAGCCCGCGGAACGAGATCGTCGGGCCGAGGGGACCGGCCTCGGCGGTGTGGTTGTAGACCACGTCGAGGATCACCTCGATGCCGGCGCGGTGGAGGGCCTTGACCATCTGCTTGAACTCGGTGACCTGCTGGCCGCGGTCGCCCGAGGAGCTGTAGGAGGCGTCGGGCGAGAAGTAGGAGACGGTGTTGTAGCCCCAGTAGTTGACGACGCCGCGCTCGAGGAGGGCAGGCTCGGAGAAGAACTGGTGGACCGGCAGCAGCTCGACCGCCGTCACCCCGAGGTCCTTGAGGTAGTCGATGACGTGCGGGGTGGCGAGGCCGGCGTACGTCCCGCGGAGCTGCTCGGGGACCCGGTCGTGGAGCTTGGTGAAGCCCTTGACGTGCAGCTCGTAGATGACGGTGTCGCGCCATCGGGTCTTCATCGGCTCGTCGTCCTCCCAGTCGAAGGACGGGTCGACGACGACACTGCGTCCGGTGACCGGCGCGGAGTCCAGCAGCGAGGGCTTGCACGGGTCGGCCCAGTCGTAGCCGAAGAGCGCCGGCTCGTTGCGGATCGTCCCGGAGGTCGCGAGCGCGTAGGGGTCGAGGAGCAGCTTGTGCGGGTTGAAGCGGAAGCCCTGGGCCGGGTCCCACGGGCCGTCGGCGCGGTAGCCGTACTGCTGGCCCGGCTCGATCCCCGGCAGCGCGCCGTGCCAGATGCCCAGCGACTGCTCGGTCAGCTCGTGGCGGGTCTCCGTGCCGTCCTCGTCGAAGAGGCAGAGCGTCATGCTGGTCGCGTTCGGGGCGTAGACCGCGAAGTTCGTCGACTCCGGGGTCCACGTGGCGCCCAGGGGCCAGTTGCGCCCCGGCCAGACGGCCGCGTTCTCGCCGAGCTCGTGCCACATTCCGGATCTCACCGCGGCATTCTCCCCGATCGGCCCCGGCCACGGACGAATTCACGGACCCGGCCACCGGAAGGCGGGTCCCCATCGTGACGCTCGCAGGACGCAGGCGTGACCTCCGCGGGATGTCGACGTTCACACTGGTGACCAGCCGGTAACGTGAGCCCCGTTACAGCAGCCGACCGGCCGGTCGTGGCCGATCGAGACGAGCGTGAAGGGGATTGCTGATGGAGTTCGTGCGGCTGGAGGTCGACGAGGGAGTCGCCACACTGCGTCTGGACCGGCCGAAGATGAACGCCATCGACTTCCAGGTCCAGGCCGAGCTCAAGGCGGCCGCCGAGGAGGCGGCGGAGCGCGACGACATCCGGTCCGTGGTCCTCTACGGCGGCGAGCGGCTCTTCGCCGCCGGGAACGACGTCAAGGAGATGGCCGACCTGTCCTTCGCCGAGATGGCGAAGCGTGTCGAGGGCGTGCAGGCGGCGGTCACCGCGGTCGCGCGGATCCCGAAGCCGGTCGTCGCTGCGGTCACCGGCTACGCGCTCGGCGGCGGTTGCGAGCTGGCGCTCGCCGCCGACCTGCGGATCGCGGCCGAGGACGCCACCTTCGGCCAGCCGGAGATCCTCCTCGGCATCATCCCGGGCGCCGGCGGCACGCAGCGGCTCTCCCGGCTGATCGGCCCCAGCAAGGCCAAGGACCTGATCTACACCGGCCGCTTCGTCAAGGCCGAGGAGGCGCTCGCGCTGGGACTGGCCGACAAGGTCGTGCCCGCCGCCGACGTCTACACCGAGGCCGTCGCCTGGGCGCGGCAGTTCACCAGCGCGGCGGCGTACGCCCTGCGGGCGGCGAAGGCCGCGATCGACCAGGGTCTCGAGGTCGACCTCGAGACCGGGCTCGCCATCGAGCGCCAGCAGTTCGCCGGGACCTTCGCCACCGAGGACCGCCGGATCGGGATGAGCTCCTTCGTCGAGAACGGCCCCGGCAAGGCCGCCTTCGTGGGGCGTTGAGGAGGCCGGGGATGAGCGAGTCCGAAGAGCGCAAGGTCGAGTCGGGGGAGCGCAAGAAGGAGAAGGGCCCGTCGGCGGCGCCGGCGATGATCGCCAAGGCGCGGACGTACGTCGCCCGGCTGATCTGGATCGTCTGCGTGCTGGCCGCGCTGGTGCTGGCGGTCGGGGCGCTCCTGATCGCCCTGGGCGCCAACCAGGACAACGGGCTGGTCAGGGGCGTGCTCAACCTCGCCGACACCGCCGACCTCAACCTCTTCTCCCGGACCAACGGGATCAAGGAGTTCGGCCCGCCCGACGCGGCGACCAAGAACGCGCTGTTCAACTGGGGGATCGGTGCCCTCGTCTGGCTGGTCGTGGGCCGCATCGTGGCAGGGATCGTCCGCCCGCGTTCCTGAGCCCCCAGCGGGTGTGACATTCTCAACGGATGCACCGGTGTCGCGCTATGTGACTGACCGGTAACATCGCGGGCGAACTACGACTATGCAGGAGGGGCCGTCCCGGCCAACCACCATGAACATTGTTGTGCTTGTGAAGTACGTCCCGGACGCGACTGCCGATCGGCAGTTCGAGTCGGACAACACCGTTGACCGCGCGAATGTCGATGGTCTTTTGTCGGAGCTGGATGAGTACGCCGTCGAGCAGGCCCTCCAGATCAAGGAGAAGCGCGCCGAGGAGGAGGTCGAGGTGACCGCCCTGACCGTCGGTCCGCAGGCCGCGGAGGCCGCGGTGCGCAAGGCGCTGCAGATGGGCGCCGACAAGGCGGTCCACGTGGTCGACGACGCGATCGCCGGTTCGGATGCTGCGGCGACCTCGCTGGTGCTGGCGAAGGCGATCGAGAAGGTGGGCAAGGTCGACCTGGTGATCGGCGGTCTGGCCGGCACGGACTCGATGATGAGCGTGGTCCCGGCGATGCTCGCCGAGCGTCTGGGCCTGCCGCAGGTCACGCAGGCCTCGGTCGTGGAGACCCAGGGCGACCAGGTCCGGATCAAGCGTGATGGCGACACCGCGACCGAGGTGATCGGCGGCACGATGCCGCTGGTGCTCTCGGTGACCGACCAGTCCGGTGAGGCGCGCTACCCCTCTTTCAAGGGGATCATGGCGGCCAAGAAGAAGCCGCTGGAGACCTGGTCGCTGGCCGACCTGGGTGTCGATGCCTCGCAGGTGGGTCTGGACGCTGCGTGGACGGCGGTGGAGGAGACCACCGCCCGTCCGCCGCGGACCGCCGGTGAGATCGTCAAGGACGAGGACGGGTCGGGCGCCAAGGCGCTGGCCGACTTCCTCGCGTCGAAGAAGTTCATCTGAGGCCAGGAGGGATACGCATCATGGCTGAGATTCTGGTCCTCATCGACCACGTCGGTGGTTCGGTCAAGAAGCCGACCTTCGAGCTGCTCACGATCGCCAAGCGGCTCGGCGAGCCCTCGGCGGTCTTCATCGGCGGCGCGGCCGAGGCGGCCGGCGCCGCGGAGGCGGCGGCGAGGTACGGCGCCGAGAAGGTCTACGTCATCGACGACACCGAGATCAAGGGCTACCTGGTGGCCCCCAAGGCGGAGGCGCTGGCCCAGCTCGCGCAGGCCAAGAGCCCGGGCGCGATCCTGCTGCCCTCCAACGCGGAGACCAAGGAGATCGCCGGTCGTCTGGCGATCAAGCTGGAGTCGGGTCTGATCACCGACGCCGTCGACCTCGACGCCGAGGGTGTCGCCACCCAGTCTGTCTTCGCCGGCAACTTCACGCTGCGTGGCAAGGTCACCAAGGGCACGCCGATCATCACGATCAAGCCCAACTCCGCCGCCCCCGAGGAGGCCGCCGGTGCGGGTGCCGTCGAGCAGTTCGCGGTGACGATCTCCGATGCCGCCAAGACCGCCCAGATCGTGGCCTCCCAGCCGCGCAAGGCGTCGGGTCGCCCCGAGCTGACCGAGGCCGCCATCGTGGTCTCCGGTGGTCGTGGCACCGGTGGCAACTTCGAGCCGATCGAGAAGCTGGCCGACGCCCTCGGTGCGGCCGTGGGTGCCTCGCGTGCCGCAGTCGACTCGGGCTGGATGCCCCACAGCTTCCAGGTCGGTCAGACCGGCAAGACGGTCTCCCCGCAGCTCTACGTCGCCAACGGCATCTCCGGTGCGATCCAGCACCGCGCCGGCATGCAGACCTCGAAGACCATCGTGGCGGTCAACAAGGACGAGGAGGCCCCGATCTTCGAGCTGGTCGACTTCGGCGTCGTCGGCGACCTGCACACCGTGCTGCCCGCGCTGACCGAGGAGGTCGCCCAGCGCAAGGGCTG
>Ga0164242_10010142_pt1 | contig 10106 bp, 7 predicted proteins | sample OricomgcompostMG_FD_108783 | JGI IMG/M metagenome (GOLD analysis project Ga0164242, IMG submission 108783) | Miracle-Growth compost microbial communities from Emeryville, California, USA - Original compost - Miracle growth compost (MG) ... | reverse complement strand
GTGCATTGCTCTGCCATAAGGCTGGAACATACCTACCTCGATACCTACCTCGGGCGGTAAATCGTCATAAAATGGGCTTCTTCTAGTGGGAAAAGAAAATAAGATACAAAAAAGCAAATATAGCTTGCCATTTACTTCGAATTCCCATACTCTTAAGTGTTGCTTGTTGATTGTTTCGTAGTCGTAGTATGATTCCGCACCTATTTCGCTCTGCAGAGTCATACTGGGCTCCCCGCCGCCCCCCTGATAGGCATCCTGTTCGCTAGGAAGATACCGGGTCCGTAGAGAGGTACGATAGCTCGCATCCACCTCTATACCGGTGAGTATCTCGTGTTCCAAACACATCTATCCGGCGAGCTCCAGGTCGGATGCATGCATCCGCCTCACCCCTACCAACCTTGGATATCCCCGGACTAGTATTTCTGTAGTCTCTTACGTCAAAAGTATGTGTAAATCAAGTGTACAAGAGGCAAAACACATATGCTAAGAAGTTTTTCATTTTGTTAACACTTTAAGAAACCGAGTTGCCCGAGCATGTATGAACTCCACGGATCCCTGATTCGACAGATTCTAGTTTTCCGGTAGGTTTTTATATTTCACATACATCCTCGAACCCCATCCGACACGACGCCCCCTCCCTTATACAATCTAGTTATGCGTCGGCATCGCCACATCCGCCTTCTGGCTAATGGCATCCGAGCTCGCCCACATCGCCGTGACCGTCTTCTGCTGGGTATAGAAGCTCACGCCCGGCCGGCCGTAGAAGGTGCTTGCGCCGCCCCCCGCGACGCTCTTCTTGTTGCCCGTGAAGCTGAACATGGGGAGGGGAACGGGGATCGGCACGTTGATACCGACCTGCCCGGCCTGGATGTTCCTCCTGAACGTCTCGGCTGTGGGCCCGCTGCGGGTGAAGATGGCCACGCCGTTGCCGTACTCGTTGCTGTTGATCAGGTCCATTGCCGAGTCGAGGCTGTCCACGTTTAGGCACACCAGGACGGGGCCGAAGATCTCCTCCCGGTAGCACCGCATGTCCTTGGTGACGTTGGTGATGATGGTTGGGCCGACCCAGTTGCCGTTGGGGTACTTGGCCGGGGTTTGACCCCGACCGTCAAGCAGGATCGTGGCGCCTTCCTCCTCGGCGCTCGCGATCAGACTCTCGATCCTCTCCTTGCTCTGCGGGCTGATGACAGGGCCAAGGTCAGCGCCGTCCTCGAAACCGCCATTGACCTGGAGGGTCTTGGCGCGCTCCGCCAGCTCAGGCAGCCAGTCCTTGGTCTCGCCAACCATGACCAGTGTAGACAGAGCCATGCAGCGCTGGCCGGCGGCGCCGAACGCGGCGCCGACGATGGAGTTGAGGAAGTGGTTCTTGTTGCAGTCGGGCAGGACGGCGGCGTGGTTCTTGGCGCCGAGGTTGGCCTGCACGCGCTTGCCGTTGGCCGAGCCGCGGCTGAAGATGTACTCGCCGGCCTTGTTGCCGCCGACGAAGCTGATGGCCTTGATGGCCGGCTCGTCGAGGATGAAGTTCACGGCGCGGTGGGCGCCGTGCACAACGTTCACCACGCCGTCAGGGAAGCCGGCCTTTTGGCACAGCTCCGCGAGGATCATGGCCGCGCCGGGGTCGCGCTCGGACGGCTTGAGGATGAGGCAGTTACCGGTGACGGTGGCGATGGGGATGCACCAGAGAGGGATCATGGCGGGGAAGTCTGCGAAAAGAAAAAAGAAAGATCGGTTAGTTCTGTAGATATGAGGGGAGTAATTCGCCATTGGGGACTGGGACATACTGAACGGGCAGATGGCCGCAACAACGCCAAGCGGCTCCTTGTATGACCTGGTCTCCATGTCCTTCGCAACCTCCAGTACCTCCCCCTTGAGCAGCTCTGGGGCGCCGCACGCCGCCTCAGCGACCTGCAAGCCACGGAGGACGTCACCCTTCGCATCGGCAAAGGTCTTGCCCTGCTCCAGAGTGATGCTCGCCGCCAGCCGGTCCCAGTTTTCGCGGATCAGCGCCACGAACTTGAACATGATCTGCTGGCGGTGGAGGACACTCGTCGCGCGCCACGCGGGGAACGCCTTCTCGGCGGACTCGACGGCAGCCTTGAGCTCGGCATCGGTGTTCTGCGGGACGCGGGTGACCAGGTTGTTCGTGGCCGGGTCGTGGAGGTCGATGAACTCGCTGGTGGTCGAGTTCACGAACTTGTTGTTGATGAAGTAGGGCGTATCCTCGACCTTCTCGATCTTGTCGTGCGTGAGCGGGAAGTTCGTCGCCGTGGATGCTATGCCGATGGCCGGCTGGAGGTTCTGAGCCGACGCGTGTATCCTCCGCGCCGCCGCCAACGCCGACACCTTGGGGGGTGCCATTCTGAACCCGGCGGAGGCGAGAGAAGCTCGGCCCGGGGCGGAGTGGACCGACCGGTAGGTGCTGCTAGCAGACAACCGCTGCGCTACGAAACGACGCATTGTGTGTTAAGGTAACGATCAAAGGACTTGCGGTCGATCGAAGGAGTCTCCGGGAGTCCTCGGCATAGGCAGGGGGGGAAGGGCTTACTCGGTATTTAAGACGGGGGCTCCTGCTGGAGGAGGTCCGCTGTTCTCAGCGAAGAGTGGAGTTGGTCTCGGTTCGCCGTCCGGCTGCGTGTGAGGGACCCTGAATGCCGTGAATTACCGTCAGCCAATCGGCTGGAGATGGGAAAACCTTACGCGGGGTAAAAAAAGTATGGGGCAATTCCGAGGAGATAAAGATTGCAAGAAGCACGGGCGACAACTCTTTCAAGGGGGAACTCCTTTGAGAAAACGAATTGGTCCTCAAGAGAAGGCGGCAAAGAATAGGAGATGTGGGAGATTGTTGGTGGGATGATGTGCCCAGGGAGCGGGGAGACCGAGCCCTTTTCAAGTCGAAATACGCGGCACCAATGGCTAAAACCCCCAACAATGCAGGTCTCCTTGGGCGGCATCTATCCGTCCTCGTGGGTACCCAACCCCCCGTGGAGTTGCTATACTTACCGAGCAGCAGCACGGATTAAACAACTTGGATAAAAAGGGATTTATTGACCACGCCTAGAGGTACACCAGCGCCATCCGATTGCGGTTGTCTTACGTACTAGCAAAGGGAAGGGTGAACAAAAGAGCAAATCGGAAAATAAAAAAAAGAGATATCGTTGCAATCAATGATTCCCCATTGAATCACAGCTCAACCTATGGGCATATCAAATCCGTCTTCAAAGCCCTTTTTTTCCTCGTTGTTCTCAACTGCCGAATTATCCCCGCCAAAAGGCCGTCCCGTCCCTGATGACACGGCAACCACACACCACACACCACGCTAACCAACCCGTTACGACTGGCTCCGGGTGTTGCGCTTGCTAACATCTCCCTTGGAGGAATCGGCACCAGTCGCTGAACCCTGGGCCTTGCCCTCAGCCTTGGCCTTAGCATCAGTAGCCACCTTCTTGGCGGCCGGGGCAGCGGAGCCACCAGCACCGAGAACGCCGACAATGATGGCGATGAGGGTAACCACAACGGCGGCGATGCCACCGGCAGCCTCAGGGACGAACTTGATGGCGCCGATGGGGTCGCTCTTGGCGATGGTGAGGAAGAGGTCGAGCTTCTCCTTGATGTAGAGGACCGGGTCGTCGAGGAACTTGAGATCCGAAGGAGACTTGGGCGCATCCTCGACCTTGGGCTTGTCGGCGAGCTCGAGGAGCTCCTCAATGGGGTGCTTCAGGAAGAAGGTCTCGTCGGCTAGCTTGCGGGCGTCGTCAACAGAGTGGCCAATGTAGATGTTGTCGAACATGATATTGCTCTGCATGGTCCAGATCTCGAAGCCAATCTGCATTGGAAAGTTAGTTATCACGCCAATTCATCTTGGGGGTCAGTTCAATGGGGAAAGGGGGGGGGGGTTGAACATACAGCGCCCATGGGCTCGAGGTTGGCGGGGTTCTTGTCCTCGAAATAGTCGGGGTTCTTAATCTTGCGAGGAGACCAGACGCCCTTGTAGGCGGGGTTGTCGATGAGAGGCGCGGTCCACTTGCCCTTGTAGGCAGGGTTATTCTTCATGGGCTTGGTCCAGGGGCCACATCCGGAAACCTCGGCGCACTTGGGGTTAGGGACGGTGGGGGCAATCCAGTCACCGTCCTCCTCATCATCCCAATCCTCGGGCTTCTCGGCCTCGGGGTCGGTGACGGTGAGGGGCTCGTCAACGAGCCAGTCCTCGGGAATGGTGGCCTCCTCATCGACAACCTCGTAGGGCGCGTCCTCATCCCAGTCCTCGGGCTTCTTAGCCTCGGGATCGGCGATGCGGTCTTCGTCAACCCAGTCCTCAGGCTTCTTGTCCTTGGGATCGTCAATCTCCTTGGGGGGGTTGACGGACGGGGTGAAGTCCTCCAGAAGGCTGCCGGTCTTAACCTGCTCGCCGTTCTGCTGGACAACATAGGTGTTGTTGGGGTGGACGATGAGGGTGTAGAGCTCGGTGGTCTTAACAATGCGAGCTGTGGGGGGAGAAGACAGGTGCTTCTCCTCGTACTCGCCGGTCTTGGGGTTCTTGTGGTTGAAGATGAAGTGCACCTTGTTCGTGTGGCCACACTTGTCAGGCCCGAACATGATGACGTACGGGGTAGTGTTGGAGAACTCCTCCTGGTGGAGAGCCTTGGTGTCCCGGAGGAGCTTCAGGTAAGCACCACCGCAGTCAAGGCCATCTGCGGGATTGATTGCAGGTTAGCAAATCGGCCAGCTTTTTCCGGTTTAGGTAGAATTTGGGAGGGGACTGACTCTGAAGCTTGACTTCGTACTGGACAACCAAGGTCTTGCCCTTGGGGTCGATCTTCTTAGGGAACTTGGCCGAGATGGCGTGGTGAGCAGCCGGGTTCTTGACAACAAGACCCTTGTCGCCCTCCATACCCTTGTAGACGGTAGGCTCCTCAACTGCCCACTCGCCAACATAGGCCCATTCCTCGTCGTCCTTGCTGTCCTTCTTAGCAGAGGACGCCTTCCACCGCTTCTCCCAGTCATCAGTGAACTGCTCCAGGAACGGTGCCTTCAGCTTCGTTGGCTGTAGAAAATATGAGTTAGCATTCGACCGGTTCGAAAAGAGGTTGCAATTTAAGGCCCAATTGGGATCAAGATTATGGTTAAACCCGTAGGGGTATTGGACGTGGTTATTGCGGTGGAGAAGTGGGAAGCTTACGGTGAAGGTGGCGATGGGAGGAGCGACGGTCGAAGCATCAGCGGCCTCGTCCTTGACAACTTTCTGTGCGTCATCGGCATCGGCGTAGACATTGCCAGCCAGAAGAGCAGCGCCGACGGCAGCTGCCACAGCGTTGAACTTCATGATTGCTGTTTCTCAAGCAGCCAAGACGGACAATAGTCGAGGGGGCGAGGGAGGTGTACGGGGGGGGCGGACAGGCTGCGGAGACAAATAACCGTCCACGGGAGACAGGTGAGAGAGGTTATTCCGAATGAATGATTGCTCCCAGAGCTCGAGGAAAGGAAAAGAAAAATCCCAGAATCGAGGTCGGGGAGGGAAATGGGGTGGTGGGTTGATTTTTCTAGTCCGGAAGAAGAGAGGTGGTCACTCAACGTGTCCTCTTTTTCGGGGACAGAAAGCAAGCACCAGGTGAAGCTGGGCCAGAAATTATTGGCTCGCCGTAATTGGTTGGTCAGTTGGGGTAGGGGAAGTACCGCGAGCGCCCGCACTATCAGAGCTCCAAAAAGTGGGGCCATAGGGGAAGCATTGGGCGGGCGGGAGGCTGGTTCACCACTTTGCGTGTGGGGCAATAGTACAAATACCCCGAAAATCCGAAACCCATGATTGTGATGGAAGGAAGGCCGTCGAAACTTCCGCAGGGAAGGTCTTGCTTTTTGACTTTATGCACACACGCACACAGCAGGGCTGGTACCGAGCTGCCAGGCACTGTGCCACTAGTGCTGCCAAGTACCACCGACCTGACATGCAAGCAATTGAAGGAAGCGCGAGTGTGTTTCTTCTCTAAACCTGTAATACGAACAAAGTTTAAGTATCGAGAGACTTCAAGGCCTCAAGCACGTATCTGAGAAAACCATTGCCATTGACACTCCATTGGCTCTCCATTGGTACTCAACGACGCTGGCTGGCGGCTCAACTTGACCTCGGATCGACAGCTTGGCCAGTTTGCCCTTTGAGAAGGCGGCACCCTACCGTTGCATTGAGGTAGAATTGCCACAAGTTTCAACAGATCTATAGCAGTAGGCCAGATCTTTACACGACACGACTAGCTTGTGCCAGGCCCCGTCCGCGTCAGCCCACCCAATGCTGTCTCGGTTGGTAATTAGAACCTCGGTTGATGATAGAACATAATGGCTATCGCAGTTCTCTTCGAACTGGCTCTTGAGCCTCAAGCAATTTGCAAACCTAAAGGGTCTAACGCCGCCGCTTCAGTTGTTGAGTTGAGACCACGTGGACAAACGATGGGTGAACTGAGTACCGACAGAGAGTGACGTGCTTTGCTTAGGTAAAGCTCAAGATTGCCGAACCACATCGATGGCATCTCCCCAATATCTCTGGCACTCAATTTAGCCTTATTGGATATAATAGCCTCTTATGCAAATCCGACAATAATTGAGCCTCTGTTACAAAGAACTACCCCCAATTGACCGTCAATTGGCCCCACCCTCACCGGCTTTCTCTTTTTGAAGCCAGCTTGCTTGTTCGGTGCGCCGAGCAAGCGATTGAACCGGCCGCAGCCCTCCATCCGGCGGAAAGCGAGGACCCCGCATGAACCCGGGATTTTGAAAACCGGCCCCGAAAAGAGCACCATGGCTTCGACCAAGGCGGACGAGAACAATGACCACCTGGTCCAGTCCGAAAACCCCAATCACCCCGCGAACTTGATACCCTCTCTATGTGCCAAGTTCTGGACTCTAGGATGGGTGACGGGAACGGGAGGAGGATGCTCCATCCGCGAAGAGTAACCACTACCTACCTACCTACCTACCTACCTACCTACCTACCTACCTGATATACTACTGCCTACGTTACGCGCTTACCAAACCATCCGGGGTGCTTCCCTACTGGCATCTGGCGTGAGTGATGAACTACTCTGACATGGCGCCCCTACCAGTGACCTCGTGTACCTCGCCCCGTCCGGGGTCCAGAAGGAGCTCATGAAGGCATCCGACATCTACGTCCTCTCGCTCGCCGCACAGGCCGCCTCTCTCGACCGGCGCAACCGCGTCTACCTGCGCAGCCCGTCGCAGTACAAGCCGTCGCAGTGCACGCCGCTGTTCCTCGCGGCCTTCACGAAGCGCCGCGCCGGCTGCTGCATCCACACCCACTCGCAGTGGGCGGTGCTGATCACCCTCCTCCTCGAGACGGGGACTCACGGGAACGACCGCGAGTTCCGCATCAACAACATTGAGCAGATCAAGGGCTTTGGGCGCGGCTTCGAGAAGACGGGGAACCTGGGCTACCACGATACCCTGACGATCCCCGTGATTGAGAATACGGCCCACGAGGAGGACCTGACCGAATTCCTCGAGGAGGCCATGGATAAGTATCCTGATGCCTATGCTGTGTTGGTACGGCGCCACGGCGTCTACGTCTGGGGGGAGACGGTGCACAAGGCAAAGACGCAGTGTGAGAGGTAGGTAATGGAGCCCCCGTGCTGATGGTAGAGCCCTCGCTGCTAACCCTTCGCTCTCCAGCTTAGATTATATTTTCCAGCTGGCGGTCGAGATGAAGAAACTGGGACTGCCGTGGCTGACCGATATCGAACCTGTGGTACCTGCAAGTGTACGGTCATCAGGCAACTAATTAATAGAGAGCATAGATTTCACAATGGATATGGCATCACCATTTGGCGTTAGGCACAGATCGCCAACGCGACCATTCAATTGATTAGGTACCTAAAATATCCAAGGTATCTCCCGGGTCGTCCCTAGTCCCTCCATCCATTATGAACTAAGCCGACCTCCCTAACCTTCCGCCATACCCACCCATCCCGTCCTTTAACCTGAGGTATCATCATGGAACAAGACAACTTAAAGGGCGAGGAAAGCAGCCAGGAAGCCCATCATGCTGACAGAGCCGCCGACGTGCATGGCAACACCGGCGTTGCTGGTCTTGGACGGGGCAGCAGTGTTGGTGCCACTAGCCGCGCTGCCGTCGGTGGCAGTCGCACCAGAGCCGGAACCAGTGCCAGAGCCGGAACCAGATCCGCTGCCGGAGCCCGAACCAGAGCCGGAGCCCGATCCGGAGCCGGAGCCGGAGCCCGAACCAGAGCCCGAACCACCAGTGGGGCTAGCAGAGTCGGCGCTCGAGAAGAAGTGCTGGCTGATGCAGTCGTTGATGCACTTGGCATACTTGGCGGTCTGCTCAGCGGTGCCGTCACCCTGCTCGCAGCCGGCGACACACTTGGTGGTGGCATTGGCACCATCCTCGTCGGGGTTGGGGACCTATTTTGTGCGGAGACACGCTCAGTCAGTACAAACGGGGAAAGCCTTATATGACAACAACCGAGGGCCCGGTTCCTGGGGACGCTCCAAACTTACGCCGATGCAGGCGGCAGTGCAGGCAACATCGCCGTTCTTGCAGGCAGCGATGCACTTGGTCACCGCAGAGGTGGTCTGGGCGGGGGCAGCGTTGCTGGTCTGGGAGACCGCGGTGGTGGTGCCGGTGGCCTGGGCATTGGCGAACACGGCGAAGGCGCCGGCGAGGAGGATGGAAGTGAAACGCATCTTGGCTGTGTGAAGTTTGGTTGGGGCTTTGGGGGGGAAGGGTGGGAATTAATGTATTATTACGGAGTTGCTGAAGTGTAATGTTGTCAACGAGCGTGGGGTTCGGTTCCTGTAGGACTGAATTATAAAAGGGGAGAAAAGGCAGAGAGATACAACTGGGAGAAATGGGAACGGGACACCTGCGGGACTCGGGGGGAGTCTTGGAATAAATAACAACAGGAGGACCTCAAGCTTGGGAGAGGTACGGGCACGGTACCTGAAGGCTTGGCTGCAATTCTATCGAATTAAACTCAATCGATGAATCCTTGCTAGTACCCACTAGCGTAGCCGAAATGGGCTCCTCGACAGCGCGTAGTAGCTGCTATAAGGATCCTATGATGTAATTACTGATTACTCCGTCTGACCTGGGGTGGTCGAAGCACGACAGAGGGACCTTTTGTCCAGTTTGCTTCAAGGTCGGGCGACCCAGCTTAGAGGACAAGGAGAGCTTCCACATTCATGAATATTTTGGTATCTCTGTGTACCTTGGCATGTTTTCTATTTTGTTGACTTCGTTTCCTATTCAACGAGTCACTGTTTACATTCCTGAGCAGTCGAATGAGGGCGATGATGGGACTCTCAGCGGGGAGTAAATCGAGAATCGCATTAAAGGGGCTGCAAATCCTCGCTTAATGAATGAGCCACACCCATCAACCCCCCTGGAATAAACACGAATAGAGATCAGCGCGGATCCTGGTCCGGGGCGCGCTCCTTGGTTCTGCTGATTCCGGGGAAACACCCAATTTCCACACCCACCCCAAAATCTCTTTTTACCCCTACCACCCTCCGAAGCACGGCGCCAAAAGGGTACTTACTCTGCACGGTAGTCCCCTGGTGGTGTAGATTGCGGCAAGGGAGGGAGGGGAGGAGGGCCCAAAGCTGAACGCCAGGGGCCGGGGATATATTTGCCTGATCTGGTTCAGCATCGTGCGCAGGAGGGCACTGCCGCGGCTCGAAACAAGAAGAATCAAGAGATCCGGGAGGGGGTTCGATATCCCTAGATGACCTTTCCCGTCGCCTCGAACCGGGCTGGCACTCTAATCATAGCAACGAAAGGCTACGCACGAGGTCGAAGGGCAGGCACCCAATAAAGGTGTGCTGCAGGAGCTTCTTGGTAGCACAGAAATACGCCGTAAAAGTCCTCATGCCTGTCCGTTCCAGCTCCTTGATTTTTCAGAGTTGGAACTTGGAATTTAGAAGGCCGTGGTACCTGCCCCTGGACTTCAAAGAGGGTAGTCCTGAAAACTCAATGCCCAAGGACAATATGCACGTAGGGCAGTTACGCTAGGCATTTGTTTTCCGTTTATGCATAAAAGTTTGAGAAAAGGAGAGAAAACGAAAATAGCTGATTGGCTCGCACATGC
>Ga0164242_10010141_pt1 | contig 10107 bp, 13 predicted proteins | sample OricomgcompostMG_FD_108783 | JGI IMG/M metagenome (GOLD analysis project Ga0164242, IMG submission 108783) | Miracle-Growth compost microbial communities from Emeryville, California, USA - Original compost - Miracle growth compost (MG) ... | reverse complement strand
TTGGACGGCGGCCGCCACCATGAAGGCACGGTGCTTTGCCCGTCGACGGTTTTGCCGCCGGCAATATGGTGCCGCCGGGAAAGCCTGCCGAGGATCTGCCCCCTGGCGGTAGTGCTTTTCAAGACATAGGTGTGCTGCTGGTAGTTCATATCGCCCGCCTCCGTAGAGAAGATCTCGGCGTAGACGGTGCCGTTGGGCGCGCGTATTTCACGTTCGTATATAGTATTGTCCGCCATGGTGGCCTCCTTTGGCTATGGCGTTGCGGAAAAGCGTGGAGATGCCGCACGCAGGCGGCGTATAGGGATACGCCAGGGATATAGGGCAGCGGCCACGTTTGCGCAAGCCCGCGCGCGTGACGCAGGTCACGGCGGGGTTAATTGCGGGGTTTATAATGGCGCGCTTTGGTTTGAGGGAGCCATCTGATGACAACGGAAATCTTTCAGGAGGTACAGTATGCGTATGCGGGTTTCAGCAGCGTGCATCATCCTCATAACACTTTGTTCGACCACCGGCGCAAGCAGAGCGACCGCCTGTGGATGACAGCCAACCACCGCAGCCAGGGAGCCGAGGGCGTGTTCGACGGCATTTACGCCGTGAACCGCATAAGCCTGCGAACAGTGGTGAGCCAGTACACCACCGACAACCTTCGGGGCGAAATATTTTTGCAGATGGCCGATGGCCGCTACACCCTGAAGCCCGTGTATGCGTGGGAGGGCGCCAATATCCAGCCCAACCATTCCACGGCGCTGGAGCGGGCGCTGGGCATGCCGAGGACGAGCACCATCGTTGAGGTAGTGCCGTGGAATGTGCTGGACTCGCTGGATTTGCGATTACGCGTGCCTGTTGAGGCCGTGGCCATAGCCTTGCGCTTGCGGGGCCATGGGGTGTTCTGGGTGGAGGCGTTGACGTGTTTTGGCGCGTATATTGGCCAGCACGCCTTATCCAGCGTTGCCGCGTATAAGCAGCGCTCGGGTTATGACCGGGTGTGGGTTGCGGCGTAGCGTTGCGGCAACGGGGGGAGATGGCGGCACCATCTCCCCCTTTTTTGCGCGCTATTGAAACGTGGCGGCAGGACTCCCATACTGGAAGCCTCTGGTTTTTCTGAGGAGCACTTCCATGTTTGAGATACCGATTGTAGCGGCCGGGTTCAGCTCGGCCCATGACGACGGGGAAACCGTGCATGACAGGCTGTTCGACCACGGGGTGCCTGCGACGCAGCGACTGTGGCGTTCCGCCAGCGAGGGGCCGCAGGTCATCGAGGCCTTCTTCGACGGCCTGTACGAGGTGGATTACCTGGCCATACGCGAGGCCGGGAGCGACCGCACCACCGACCGGTTTGCCTGTGCCATCCATATGACGGATGAGGACGGGATATTCCGGCAGGAGCCCGAGCACGCCTGGCGTAATACCAACCTGCGGCTGGGTGCCCCCGGCACCGACTTCAGCCGCGAGGGCGTGCTGCGCGACGGGTATGGCGAGCTGTGCTCGGTTCTTTCCGAGCTGAAGATCGGCTTCGTCATGCCGGTGCGCAGCAATGGCATCCAGCTGCGGTTGGACGGCCATGGACCACTGAGCGTGCGTTCGCTGATGTGCCTTGGCAAACAAGTGAGCGACAGCGCCCTGCTTCGGCCCGGCACCATTCCCACCGAACTGCCGGTGGTGTGGCGCAGGCCCGGCTTCACATAAGCCCCCTGCCCGCGCACAACGAAACCCCCGGCTGCGGCCGGGGGTTTTCTTTTTGAGGCCTAGGCCGCGCGGCGCTCGGCGCCCAAATCGTCGAGCAGCTTGTTGATGGCGGCGAAGGCTTCCTCCACATCCGCCAAGTGGGTGCCGCGGGCCACCAGCGCGGTGCCCGCCCTGCCCTCGATGCGGTAGGGGTAGCTGCCGATATCGAGGTTGGGGAAGCGCGACTGCACGGCTTCCAGCCCCTCGGCGATGGCGCTTTCGTAAATCCATGCGTCCACCTGCCGGGCGTGCACCGGCTGGCCTTGTTTGAGCAGCGGCAGCGCGGCTTCCAGCATGACCTGCATGATGCGAGGCTGGCCCGCCATGATGACCACGTTCTCCATGATGCAGCCCGGCGCGTAGCCCTCGCCGTGCCAGACCACGCGCGCGCCCGCGGGGTAATCGGCCATGCGCAGGGTGGCGTTGGTGAGGCGGCTGCCGGCGTATTCGCGCAATTTTCCTTCCACCTGCAGGTTGCGCTCGATGGCGACGCCGAAGGCCTTGGCGACGCTGGCCATGGTGATGTCGTCGTGCGTGGGGCCGATGCCGCCGGTGGTGAACACGTAGGTGTATTGCGTGCGCAGGGCGTTGAGCGCGGTGATGATGTGTTCGGCGATGTCCTTCACCACGCGGCATTCCGCCAGCGTGATGCCGACCTCGCCCAAGCGGCGGGCGAGGATGTTGATGTTGGCATCCGCCGTGCGGCCGGAGAGGACTTCGTTGCCGATGACGAGGACGGCGGCGGTGGGGTTGGTGCTCATGCCCCTATTCTTGCCACGCCTTGAGGAACGCGCCAAGGTGTGTGCGCGTTTTGCCGTCTTTTTCCAGCATGGTGCGGATGCGGTCGAATTCGTCTTGCATAGCTTGCGTGTGCAAAATGCCGCCGAGGTGCTGGTGGTGGAGGTAGAGGAGATAGGTGTTGAGGACGTCGGTTTCGCAGTAGTCGCGGATATCCTGCATTTTGCCCGCGTTGAACATTTCGTAGACCTTGCTGCCGGAGACATCCAGCTTGCCGGGGAGGCCTGCCAGCGTGCAGACTTCGTCGAGCTTGGGCATGCCGCGGTAGGTGCCGAGCATTTCGGCGAGGTCGGCATGCCACGCCAGCGCGTTGCGGGAGTGGTAGTTATCCCACTTGTTGCTGAGGTGGTTCATGAACCATTCCGCCTGCATGTGGTGGTGGAGGGCGCGGAGTTTGAGCACCGGGACGTCGAAGCCGAGGCCGTTGAAGCTGACGAGGCGCAGGTTTTCGCGCGCGCCGTAGTCGAAGAACTTCTGCAGGAGGGTGGCTTCGTCGTCGCCTTCCTCGCCGATGCAGCCGAGTTTGCGGAAATGGTAGCTTTCAAAGCCGTCGTGCATCTCTATATCGGCCAGCAGGCAGCCGATGGCGACGATGCGGTGGAACGGCGGGCGCGGGAAATCGCTGCCGGTAGAGGAGGCTTCGCGCATGACTTTATAGATGTGTTCGGTGGTGGCGTTGGCGTCGAGGGCGGCGGTTTCAGGCCAGAGTTTGTGCGCAAGCGCGACATCCGGCACGGTTTCAAGGTCGAACACGAGGAGTTTGCGGGGGGCCATGCGGGCATGATAGCGTGAGCTTATGGATTTTGACAGCCCCTTGCAGCGCTGGCGGTTCCGCGCCCGCGAGAAGCGCTTTTTCATTTATGGCCACGGCGAGGCCGAGATTGCGCATTGCCCGAACACCGGCAGCATGAAGGGCCTTGTGCCCGAAGCCAGCCATGTGTGGGTGCATGACCATGGCGCCGACAGCGGGCGTAAGTTGCGCTACACGGCGGAGATACTGGAATTGCCGGGCGAGGTATTGGTGGGCATGAACACCCACCGCGCCAACGCGATTGCGGCCGAGGCGGTTGCCGCGGGGCTGGTGGAAGGCCTGCCGGGCGAGGTGCGGCGCGAGGTGAAGCTGGACGCCCACACCCGCTTTGACATGAAGGTGGGCGAGACATGGGTGGAGGTGAAGAACGTGACGCTGACGGATGGGCGGCGCGCGATTTTCCCCGACAGCGTGACCAGCCGGGGGGCGAAGCATCTGCGCGAGCTGCAGGCGCTGGCCGCGCGCGGCGAGCCCACGTTGCAGCTGTTTCTGGTGCAGCGGGCGGACGTTGACCACGTGGCACCCGCCGACATGATTGACCCGGCTTACGGCGCGGCGTTGCGCGCGGCGGCGGCGGCGGGTGTGCGCGTGGCGGCGCTGGGTTGCACGGTGACGCCACACGCTATTGTGGTGGACAAGACCTTACCTGTTGTGTTGTAACTCTTTTCATGAAACTGGTGCCAAAAAACAATGTCGAACTGGCGAAGATGCGCGCGGCCGGAAGGCTGGCCGCCGAGGTGCTGGATTTTGCCACGCCGCTGGTGCGCGAAGGCGTAAACACGCTGGCGCTGAACGACGCCATCAACGATTTCATGGTGAAGCACGGCGCGGTGAGCGCGACCATGGGCTACAAGGGCTACCCCAAGCATTGCTGCATCAGCCTGAACGACGTGGTGTGCCACGGCATACCCAGCGCGCGGGAGGTTTTGAAGGACGGCGATATCCTCAATATTGACGTGACGGTGATTCTGGACGGGTTTTACGGCGACACCAGCCGGATGTTCTGGGTGGGCAATGTGAGCGATTTGGCGAAAAAGCTGACCAAAACCACCTATGACGGGATGATGGCGGGGATAGAGGCCGCGAAGAGCGGGGCGCTGCTGCAGGACATCGGCAACGCGATTGAGGCCAGCGTGGGCCCCGGTTACGGCATTGTGCGCGAATACTGCGGGCACGGGCTGGGCCGGAAATTCCATGAAGACCCGCAGGTGCTGCATTATGCGCACCAGATGCCGAACTGCCCGCGGCTGCGGCGCGGCCTGACCTTCACCGTGGAGCCGATGGTGAACGCGGGCACGTGGCGCACCTTCACCGAGGACGACGGCTGGACCGTGCGCACGGCGGACGGCAGCCTTTCCGCCCAGTTTGAGCACACGATTGCGGTGACCGACGACGGCGCCGAAATATTGACCGCAAGCCCGGCGGGGCTGCATCACCCGCCGTTTTAAGCATGGCTGCCAAGGACGTTGACGGGCACAGGGCGCGGTTGCGCGCGCGTTTTGCCGACGGCGGCGGACGCGGGCTTGCCGATTATGAGTTGCTGGAGCTGGCGCTGACCTATGCCATACCGCGCAAGGACGTGAAGCCGGTTGCCAAGGCGCTGATGGCAAAGTTCGGCAGTTTGGGCGGCGTGTTAAGCGCAGGCGCGGGCGATTTGGCGGCGGTGGACGGCATGGGCGCGGGCAGCGCGGCGTTTGTGGGCGTGGTGGCGCAGCTGGCGTTGCGCGTGCGCCGCGAGAAGCTGGCGGACAAGCCGTTGCTGGCCGGGCAGCTGGAGCTCCTGGACTATCTTTACACCGCGTTTGCGGGCAAAAGCCGCGAGGAACTGCATGTGCTGTACATGGACGGGCAGTTGCGGCTGATTGCCGACGAAACGGTGTTTACCGGAACGCTGGCGCAAGTGACGGCGAGCGCGCGGGATATTTTGAAGATGGCCTTGGAGTTGAACGCTGCCGGGCTGGTGGTGGCGCACAACCATCCCAGCGGAGAGCCCATGCCGAGCGGGGCGGATTTGGCGTTCACCGTGCAACTGGTGCAGGCCGCCGAGGCCATGGGGATACGCGTGCACGACCATGTGATTGTGGGGGCGGAGCGGCATTATTCGTTTAGAGGTGAGGGGCGGTTGTAGCGGAACCCGGCAGTACTTCCGGCGTTTTCTCCTGTCAGGAAGTTTAATCCTGCGTTAGGTTATAAGAGGTTAGCATACGGCGCATCGGATTTTTTGTTCGGCCATCCCGGCCGATGCCTTGCGCTTTCTATGGAGAGAACCATGTCGAAGCTTTTCATTTCCGCCTCGGTCATCGTTTTTTTTGGAGGAGCCTACGCGCTTCCCACCCTGGCGGGGCCGGATCTCGGGCTCATCAAGGTTGTAGCCGTGGGTGCGGCCATCGCCTTTTCGGCATTCGGCCTGGCCAGCTACGGCCAGCGCCTTGCCTTGAAGGCGGAAGGAGGCCGGTAAGGCCGCCTGAATTGCGACTGGGTGGGGGCTTTTAGCCCCTGCCCGCTTTTTTGTGGTGTGTTTTTCTAAATAACCGAGGCGAGGAGGCGTTTGGTGTAGGCGTTTCTGGGGTGGGCGAAGATTTGCTGGGTGGGCCCCTGCTCCACCACCTTGCCTTGATTGAGCACCAGCACGTCGTCGGCAAGATGCGAGATGACGCGTAAATCATGGCTGATGAAGATGAAGCTGGTGTTGTGCTCCTGCTGGATTTTGCGGAACAGGGCGAGGATTTGCGCCTGCACCGAGACATCGAGCGCGCTGACGGGTTCGTCGGCCACCACGAGGCGGGGCTGGAGGGCCAAGGCGCGGGCGATGGCGATGCGCTGCCTTTGGCCGCCGCTGAACTGGTGCGGGTAGCGTTGCGCGGCGTCTTCCGGCAGGCCGACTTCCGCCAGCAGGTTGGCCGCGTATTGCGCCGGGGGTACCGGCAGCGGCAGGCTGTGGGCGCGCACGCCTTCCATGATGCTTTCGCCGACGGTCATCTTGGGATTGAGCGAGGTGACAGGGTCCTGGAACACCATCTGCATGTTTTTGCGGGCTTGCCGGAGGTCTTCGCCGGTGAGGGCGAGCATGTTCTTGCCGAGGAACACCACCGTGCCGCCCTTGTGCGCGGCGGCAAGGCGGGTGAGCACGCGGGCCAGTGTGGACTTGCCCGAGCCGCTTTCGCCCACCACCCCCAGCGTGCGGCCCTGGTGGAGGGTGAAGGCGGCGTTGTGCAGCGCCGGTTCCACCTGCTTTTTGCCGAACAGCCAGCCGCCGCGCGCTGGGTAGGTGTGGCCGAGGTTTTCCACCTTGAGGATGAGGCTGGGGTTTTTGTTGCCGCGGGCGATGGGCTTGGTGTTAAGGCTCAAAGTAGCGCCGAGGAGCTGTTTGGTGTAGGCGGTTTTGGGCTTGGTGAGCAGGGTTTTGGCCGCGCCGCTTTCCACCACCTGGCCGTTCTGCATGACGGTGACGGTATCCGCCAGTTGGCGCACCACGCCGAAGTCGTGCGTAATCCACAGCATGGCCATGCCGAGTTTCTGCTGGAGGTCTTTCACCAGCTTGATGATTTCCGCCTGCACGGTGACGTCGAGCGCGGTGGTGGGTTCGTCGGCCACCAGCAGTTCGGGCCCGTGGGCAAGGGCCATGGCGATCATCACGCGCTGGCGCTGGCCGCCGGAGATTTGGTGCGGGTAGGCCTGCATGATGGCGGCAGGGTTGGGCAGTTGCACCTGTTTGAAGAGCTTGAGGACGCGTTCGCGGCGTTCCGCCTTGGGCATGCGGGGGTTGTGGATGATGAAGGCTTCCTCCACCTGGTAGCCGCAGGTGAGGACGGGGTTGAGGGCGGTGGCGGGTTCCTGGAAGATCATCGCCATGTGGCGGCCGCGCAAGCGGCGGCGTTGGCCGGCAGTGAGTGTGAGGAGGTTTTTGCTATCGAACGTGAGGGCATCGGCGGTGGCGGAAAGGCCTTGGGGGAGCAGGCCCATGACCGCCAGCGCGCTGAGGGTTTTGCCGGAGCCGCTTTCGCCCACCAGGGCGGTGGTTTTGCCTTTCTCCACGCTGAAATTGACACCGTTGACCAGCGTGCGCGTGGCAGTGGCGACCGTGAGGTTCTTGACGGTGAGGAGGCTGGCCATGGGCCGATGATAGTGGAAATTGCCGCGCAGGGGTAGAGCCCGCCGCGCGATTTAGAGGCAGTGGATGATTTCCCTGCCGGTAACGATGTGGTTGAGGCGGTGGTCGTGGGGTTCGGCGGGGAAGTCGGACACTTCAAGCTCGGTATGGCAGACGCCGACGGTGATGACAGGTTGCTTGAGGTGAGAGAGCGTGAGGTCGTAGTAGCCTCCGCCGCTGCCGAGGCGGTAGCCGCGGCGGCTGTAGCCGAGCATGGGCATGACGATGACCGCGGGGATGATTTCGGGCCCGTCGGCGGCGGGGATGCCGAGGGCGTCGTGGCCGAGTTTTTCGCCCTGCGCCCAGACGTTGAAGGCCAAGGGATAGCCGCGGCTGATGACGCGCGGCAGGCACACCGTTTGCTGCCACTGCCAAAGATCTTCCACCAGCGGCATGATGTTGACTTCAGACCCGCGCGGCACATAGAGCGCCACCGCCGAGGGGCCGAGCTGGCCGAGCAGCGTGCGCAGGTGGTTGGCGGCCTTCCATGCCGTGGTGTTGGAAAGGTCGGCCGGAATGACGCGGCGGCGATGGTAGAGGGTATCGCGCAAATACTGCTTGCTGGCCCCTGCCCCGCCCACGGCCACGCGCGGCGGGACGACCACCGAGTTGAACAGCGACGCGGGCGTGCTTTCAGGCATGGAATGCCTATTTAGGTGCGCGGAAGCAGTTGTTCAAGCCTTTGGGCGACATCGCGGTGGAAGTGGGTGACGGCGACGGCTTGCCCATCGAGCTTGGCGTGGGCGTCGGCGAGGTCGGACGCCAGTTGCAGGCAGGCGAGGATGAGCTGGCGGTCGCGGTCGATATTCGGGTCGGCTTCCTTGAGCTCCTTAAGCTGGGCGTCCACCCTTGCGGCGAGGGCGCGGAGGCGGTTTTCCTGTTCGTCCACCGTGGCGAGGCGGTAGCTGCGCCCGCCGATGGTGAGGTCGCACATGCGTGTGGTCATGCCGCGGGCTCCTGCGTTTGTTCCGTCTGGGTGAGGTCGAACTGCTGCTGCACCTGCCGGATGAGAGCATCCAGCCGTTGCAGGGCCTGCTTGCGGCGCTTGTGCAGGCGCGCGTTCTCCGCCTTGAGGCGGGCGAGTTCGCCGCCTGGGGCGGCTTCCGCCGGGGGCTGGCCGCCGAGGTGACCGGACGTGACGGCGCCTTCCAATTGGTGAAGGATGTCTAGCAACCGCTCCGCCGTGCGGTGGTCCGGCAGGTTATCCGGCAATGGCGAGAATGGACTTGTCACGTGCTTACCCCCGAGGCGTTTGTTGAAGGTTGTGCCCTAACCCCCTGTTTGTGCCCTAGGGTAAAATGTGCGACAACTGCTTGCAACAAAAGTTATGCCAAAAACCATGAACGACAGCGCCATACCTGCCCTTCCACGCATGCAAGATGTTGATGTGCATAACAAAAGGGTGCTCGTTCGGGTTGACTACAACATTGGCAGCCATGCCGACGGCAGCCTTCTGGACGACCACCGCATCGCCGCGACCATACCCACCATACGCCATTTGACCGCGCGCGGCGCCCGCGTGGCCCTGCTGACCCACCGCGGGCGGCCGGGAGGGCGCGTGATGCCCAGCCTTTCCACCAAGCCCATGGCCAGCGTGCTGGCCGAGATGCTGGAGCACAAGGTGACGTTCGTGCCCGATTGCGTGGGGCGCATGGCCGCCAGCGCGATTGACGGCTTGCAGCCCGGCGAGGTGGCGCTTTTGGAGAACACCCGCTTCCACCTTGGCGAGCAGATGAACCAGCAGCCCTTTGTGAAGGAGATGGCTGCGCTGGGCGACGTGTTCATCAACGACGCATTCGCCACCATACACCGTGCGCACGCCAGCACCAGCGGCCTTGCCGCGGCGATGCCGGTGCGCGGCATCGGCCTGCTGATGCAGCAGGAACTGGAGTGGGTTGAGCGGTTGCGCGAACGCGCCACGCCGCCGTTCACCGCGATTGTGGGCGGCAATACCGTGGGCAACAAGGTGGAGCTGATACGCCACCTGCTGGACAAGGCCGACACCATCATGCTGGGCGGCGCGGTGGCTAATACCTTTATTGCCGCGCGCGACCTTGGCATAGGCCAGAGCATGCTGGCGCCCGAATGGGTGGAAACCGCCCGCGACCTGCTGACCGAGGCCGGGGTGGTGGGCTGCCGCCTGCACATACCGCAGGACGTGTGGGTGGTGAACGCCAACACTCCCGACGAGACCCCGCGCGCCTGCCCGGTGGAGAAAATAGGCCCGCAGGACAGCGTGATCGACATAGGCCCCGGCACCGTGAGCACATGGCAGCGCCTGATTGACGACGCCGGAAGCGTGCTGCTGACCGGCAGCCTTGGCCGCACCGAACTGGCGAACGGCCGCGCCGGAAGCCTTGGGCTGGCGCAGGCCTTGAGCAGCCGCGGCATCTTCAGCCTGGTGGCCGGAACCGGCATGATGCCCGCGCTGAGCCAGGCCGGTTTGCGCGAACGGCTGCCCGCGGTAAGCACCGGCGGCTCGGCCCTTTCGCTGGCATTGATGGGCAAGCCCATGCCCTGCCTGAACCTGATGCGCGGCCTGCCGCCGCCCGCGTGGCACGGCACCGAGCGCCGCCGCGGCGACCGCTAGGTTTTCTTTTTCCCGGTTCACATTCCCACAACC
>Ga0164242_10010140_pt1 | contig 10107 bp, 10 predicted proteins | sample OricomgcompostMG_FD_108783 | JGI IMG/M metagenome (GOLD analysis project Ga0164242, IMG submission 108783) | Miracle-Growth compost microbial communities from Emeryville, California, USA - Original compost - Miracle growth compost (MG) ... | reverse complement strand
GCACGGCCGCGCGCGGATCAAGGAGAGCGAGTACCTGCTCCAGCTGCAGGAGAAGCAGAAGGCCCGCTTCACCTACGGCGTCATGGAGAAGCAGTTCCGCCGCTACTACGAAGAGGCGAACCGCCGCAAGGGTAAGACCGGCGACAACATGCTGCAGCTGCTCGAGTCGCGTCTGGACAACGTTGTGTACCGCGCCGGTCTGGCCCGGACCCGTCGCCAGGCTCGCCAGCTGGTCTCGCACGGCCACTTCCTGGTGAACAACCGCAAGGTCGACGTCCCCAGCTTCCAGGTCTCCCAGTACGACATCATCGATGTCAAGGAGAAGTCGCTGCCGACGCTGCCGTTCCAGGTCGCCCGTGAGACCCAGGGCGATCGCCCGATCCCGGGCTGGCTGCAGGTGGTTCCGAACCGGCTGCGGATCCTGGTCCACCAGCTCCCGGAACGCGCGCAGATCGATGTGCCGCTGAACGAACAGCTCATCGTCGAGTACTACTCGAAGTAAGCCGTTCGTGCTGCTGGTGGGTGAGCACTTTCCGTGCTCATCCACACCCCAGTTCGTGGGCGTCAAATAGCGGGCGCCCCTGAAGGAGGAGATCCTCATGCTGATTTCACAGCGACCCACACTGGCCGAAGAGGTACTGGCCGAGAACCGCTCGAAGTTCACCATCGAACCCCTCGAGCCGGGCTTCGGTTACACCCTCGGCAATTCGCTGCGCCGTACCCTGCTGTCCTCGATTCCGGGGGCCGCGGTGACCAGCATCCGCATCGACGGCGTGCTGCACGAGTTCACCACCGTCCCGGGTGTGAAGGAAGACGTCACCGACATCATCCTGAACCTCAAGGGCCTGGTCGTGTCGTCCGAAGAGGACGAGCCGGTCACCATGTACGTGCGCAAGCAGGGCCCGGGCACCGTCACCGCCGGTGACATCGTTCCCCCGGCCGGTGTGACCGTGCACAACCCGGATATGCACATCGCCACCCTGAACGACAAGGGCAAGCTGGAGATCGAGCTCGTCGTCGAGCGCGGTCGCGGTTACGTCCCGGCCGTGCAGAACAAGGCCTCGGGTGCGGAAATCGGCCGGATCCCGGTGGATTCGATCTACTCGCCGGTGCTGAAGGTGACCTACAAGGTCGAGGCCACCCGTGTCGAGCAGCGCACCGACTTCGACCGGCTCATCCTGGACGTCGAGACCAAGAACTCGATCTCCCCGCGGGATGCGCTGGCGTCGGCCGGTAAGACCCTGGTCGAGCTGTTCGGCCTGGCGCGCGAGCTGAACGTGGAGGCCGAGGGTATCGAGATCGGGCCCAGCCCGGCCGAGGCGGACCACATCGCCTCGTTCGCGCTGCCGATCGAGGACCTGGACCTCACCGTGCGCTCGTACAACTGCCTCAAGCGCGAGGGTGTGCACACCGTCGGCGAGCTGGTTGCGCGGACCGAATCGGATCTGCTGGACATCCGCAACTTCGGCCAGAAGTCCATCGACGAGGTCAAGGTCAAGCTGCATTCGCTCGGCCTGTCGTTGAAGGACAGCCCGGCCTCCTTCGATCCGTCGAGCGTCGTCGGCTACGACGCCGCCACCGGAACCTGGAGTGACAGCGGCTCCTTCGGCGATGCAGACAACGGCGAGCAGGACTACGCCGAGACCGAACAGCTCTAGGCCTTCCGGGGTGGCAGCCCCGTTCGGCCTTTCCTAAGGAGAACAACCAATGCCCAAGCCCAAGAAGGGTGCTCGCTTCGGCGGGTCGGCGTCGCACCAGAAGGCGATCTTCGCCAATCTGGCCACGGCGCTCTTCGAGCACGGTCGGATCACGACCACCGAGGCCAAGGCCAAGGCGCTGCGCCCCTACGCCGAGAAGCTGGTCACCAAGGCCAAGGCCGGTTCGCTGGCCGACCGCCGCGAGGTGCTCAAGGTGATCCGCAACAAGGACGTGGTGCACGAACTCTTCGCGAACATCGGACCGTCGTTCGAGGGTCGCGAGGGTGGCTACACCCGGATCATCAAGACCGTGCCCCGCAAGGGTGACAACGCGCCGATGGCGATCATCGAGCTGGTCCGGGAGAAGACCGTGACCAACGAGGCCGATCGCGCTCGCCGGGTCGCCGCCCAGCAGGCCAAGACCGAGGCTGCCGAGGCCGAAGAGGCCACCGAGGCGAAGGCCGACGAGGCTGCGGAGGCGAAGGCCGACGAGGCTGCCGAGGCGGAGTCCACCGAGGCTCCCGCCGAGGACAAGGCGGAATGAGTTGGTCCCCGCCACGTGCGGGGACCTCTCGATCTGCGTCGGGAATTCACGAGTGAGCCCGCCGTCCCCTCCGGGTCGGCGGGCTTCGCTCATGTTAACCAGGAAATGGCTGTGACCATGCAGGATCCGGCGGCAACCTCGGTTGCGGTTCGAGTACGGCTCGATATCGCCTACGACGGCACCGATTTCACCGGCTGGGCCCGCCAGCCCGGTCTGCGGACCGTGCAGGGTGTGCTGGAGGAGTCGCTGAGCAAGGTCCTGCGCGAACCGATTCAGCTGACGGTGGCCGGCCGCACCGATGCCGGAGTTCATGCCGAGGGACAGGTCGCACATTTCGACGCGACCACGCCGCCCGATCACGACAAGCTGCTGCACCGGCTGGCGCGGTTCCTGCCGAAGGATGTGCGGGTCACCGGAATCCGCCCGGCGCCACCGGAATTCGACGCCCGCTTCTCCGCGATCCGCCGTCACTACGCGTATCGGCTCACCACGGCTCCCTACGGAGCCCCGCCCCTGCTGGCTCGCAGTGTGGTGGCATGCCGACCCGGTGTCGATCTCGACGCCATGCGGGAGGCGTCGCGAAAGCTGTTGGGACTGCACGATTTCGCCGCATTCTGCCGTCGGCGCGAAGGGGCGACGACGGTCCGGGAATTGCAGCGGTTCGATTGGGCCGTGACGCCGATCGATGGTCCCGGCGGGGCCCTGGACGGTGCCGGCGGAGCCGCCATGCTCACCGCTTACGTCAGCGCCGACGCCTTCTGCTGGTCGATGGTCCGCAGTTTGGTCGGCGCGGTGCTCGCGGTGGGGGAGGGGCGCCGCACTCCCGAATGGGTGGAAGGTCTTCTCGCGGAACGGGAACGGTCCAGTTCCGTCACCGTGGCACCCGCGCACGGCCTGAGCCTGATCGCCGTCGACTATCCGGCCGATGCGGACCTGGCCGCCCGCAACGCCGAAACCCGCGAGATGCGGACGATTCCGTCCGCCGAGGGGTGCTGCGGCGACTGAGCCGCCTACGGGCGATACTCCGGTCGTCCGCCGGTGTTCGCCGCGCCCGGACATGGCGGCGACCCCGCGAGATCGCGGGGCCGCACGCAGTCGCTATTCGAGGGTTGCGCGCTCTCACCTCCTTCTCGCTGCGACGATCCTCGGTTCCGCCCGCGCACCCGGCCACCTTGCACCGGTGAATGGTGGTGTGCTGCTTGCACTCTCATCTGTCGCCGACCGGCGCGGGCACATCCCTGCCGCGACCGGTCAGCTGCTCTCGGTGTGGCCGGCCTCGATGGTCTTCGGGCCCTGTCCCATACCGCCGATCTCGATGCGCCGCGGTTTGGCCTTCTCGGCGATCGGCAGGGTCACCGACAGCACGCCGTCGTTGTAGGTGGCGCTGATGTGGTCGGTGTCGATGCCCTCACCGAGCGACAGCTGACGCATGTACGTTCCCGCGAATCGTTCCGACGCGATCCATTGCACATGCTCGTCACCGGGCAGGCTGCGCTGCGCCTTCAGCGTCAGGGTGCCGTTGTCCACGCTCACGTCGACCGAGCCGGGATCGACGCCCGGGAGATCGGCATTGAGGACGTAGTGGTCACCGGCCTTGAACAGATCCATCGGCATGAAACGTGGCGCGCGCGTGGTTCCGGCGGCATCCCCCAGGAGCTGCCGGGCGACGGTGTCGATGTCGTGGAACGGGTCGAACCTCAGCACAGGAATCACCTCCATATCCAGTGGTGACGCCCGCCTCGGCGGCGAGCGCCGTAAGCTGTTCGATGCCCAATTTAGCACTCTCATGGTGCGAGTGCCAGATTGTGCGACCGGAATTTTTTCCGGCGCCGGGCGGAATAGTCGCCCGCGCAACGGAGTTCGCAAGGAATATGACTGAGGCTGCGCGAACCACGAGTATCGGCAAATTCGGCGTCTGGCGGTACTACGCCGGCTTCGAACCGGGGCAGGCCCGTGAGCTGGAGGGTCTCGGTTACAGCACGCTGTGGCTGGGCGGCTCGCCCCCGGCGGATCTACCGGCCGTGGAGGCGCTGCTCGAGGAGACCGAGACGCTGACGGTCGGAACCAGCATCGTCAACATCTGGTCGGCGCCCGCCGAACAGGTGGCCGAGTCCTTCCATCGCATCGACCGCCGCTTTCCGGGCCGGTTCATCCTCGGCTTCGGCGCCGGACATCCCGAGCAGGATTCGGATTTCCGCAAGCCCTACGACGCGCTCGTCGACTATGTCGACGTGCTCGACGCCAACGGAGTCCCGAAACAGCAGCTCGCGCTGGCGGCGCTCGGACCGCGGGTACTGAAGCTGGCCGCCGACCGCACCGCGGGAGCGTTGCCCTACCTCGTGACCGCCGAACACACCCGGCAGGCGCGCGAAATCCTGGGTCCCGATGCGCTGCTCGTGCCCGAACACAAGATCTCGTTCAACACCGATCCGGTCCAGGCGCGCCTGACGGCCCGCCCGCGCACGGAGTTCTACCTGAACCTGCGCAATTATGTGGCGAATCTGCGTCGGCTCGGCTTCAGCGACGAGGACCTGACCCCGCCCGGCAGCGACCGGCTGATCGACGCGCTCGCGCTGCACGGCTCGGCCGATCAGATCGCCGACGCACTGGTCGAGCACCTGAAGGCGGGCGCCGATCAGGTCGCCATCCAGGTCACCGACGACGACCACATCGGGGTGCTGCGCGCGCTGGCGCCGGCGCTGGCCGCGCGAGTCTGATCGTCGTTCACGCGACCGCCGGCCGCATCCGGCAACCGGAGCGGTGCGGCGGTCGTGCGGGGATGGCGTCGCGGCTCAGGAACGGACCAACCGCGCGATGGCGTCGGTGGCCTCCTTGATCTTCGCCTCGGCCTCGGGACCGCCCTGGACCGCGGCATCGACCACGCAGTGACTGATGTGATCCTCCAGCAGGCCCATGGCCACCGCCTGCAGGGCTTTGGTCATGGCCGAGACCTGGGTGAGGATATCGATGCAGTACTTCTCCTCTTCGACCATGCGCTGCAGGCCGCGCGCCTGCCCCTCGATCCGGCGCAGCCGCTTGAGGTAGTCGTCCTTGGCGGTGATATAGCCGTGGGTGGCGTGGTCGTGCCCGGGCTGCACGGCCGCCTCGGCGGTCCGAACCGTGTTGCTCTGATCCTCGGTCACCGGCTGTTCCTCGCTCCCGCCCTGATGGTCCATACCCCCCTAGGGTACATTATGTGAGGGGCATTGTCAGGGTAGCGGGTGCGGGGTGAGGCGGCGGGGGCCGCCGTCGCGGCGTACGCGAGAATTGCGGGCATGAGTTCGGATCCCCGCCCCGCGCTGGCCATCATCGGCGGTAGCGGCTTCTACGATTTCTTCGGCGACGATGCGACCACCCTCGAGGTCGAGACACCCTATGGTGTGCCGAGCGCGCCGATCACCGTCGGAGAGGTCGAGGGCCGCCAGGTCGCCTTCCTGCCGCGGCACGGGCGCAAGCACGAGTATTCCCCGCACACCGTGCCGTATCAGGCCAATATGTGGGCCCTGCGCTCGATCGGCGTGCGGCGGATCTTCGCGCCGTGCGCGGTGGGCAGCCTGCGGGCGGACTGGGGACCGGGCACCGTGGCGGTCCCCGACCAGCTGGTGGACCGGACCTCCGGCCGCGCGCAGACCTACTTCGACAACGGCGGCATCCACGTCTCCTTCGCCGATCCGTACTGCGACGACCTGCGTGCGGTCGCTACCCGCGCGGCGGTGCCCGAGTTGCCGATGCAACCGGCCGCCACCATGGTCGTGGTGCAGGGCCCGCGCTTTTCCACCCGGGCCGAGAGCCGCTGGTTCGCCGGACAGGGATGGGAACTGGTGAACATGACCGGATACCCGGAAGCCGTTCTCGCTCGCGAACTCGAAATGTGTTATGCCGCCATCGCTTTGGTGACCGATCTCGATGCCGGACTGGAGGCCGGAGACGGTGTCAGTGCGGCCGCCGTCTTCGCCGAATTCGAGCGAAACCTGGTGCCGTTCAAGACCTTGGTACGTCGCGCGGTCGCCGGTGTCGAAGGCATGGATACCTGCGAACACTGCACCGTGCACACCGGGGTGGCGCTGCCGTTCGAACTGCCCTGACACCGCATCGACCGCTAGGGAGTGGCGGGTTCACGCAGATCGATCCGGGCCAGCGCGAAATGGGGTACGCCGGTGCCGTCCGGGCCGTGGGGCAGGGGTGAAACCTCCACGTCCACGGTGATCCAGCCTCCGGTCGTATCCGCGAGCCGGAGGTTCGGCAGCGTCCACGACGGCGCGCCGGCCCGGATCGCCGTGCGCGCGGCGATGATTCGCTCCCGGTCGCCGGGATGTGGCAGCGTGCGTTCGTCCGTGCCGCCGGACCAGTCCAGTCCCGGCACCGGCGCGCTGATCCAGCGGATCACCCGGACCCGCTCGGTGTCGACCACCGCCAGATACATTCCGGGATTGCGGCTGACCAGCGTCTCGACCGTGGCCGCCTCGAACGACTTGGGTTGCGGCGCAACGCTGTCGGTGACATCGGCCAGAATGCCGCGCCACAGGTAGGGGTCGGCGGCGGAGTTGCGTGTCGCCATCATCAACGTGCGCAGCCCGTCCGGCGTGCGCACGCAGATTTCGCCGCACCAGCGCGATCCGGGTGTGGCGCGTGCCACGATCGCGGCCAGATCCAGGGCATCGTCGAAACGTTCGACATGTTCGAAGGATTCGGCTCCGATCCAGACGCTGCGCTTGCGGTCGAATGCCGGGCCCAGACCGGCGGAACGCACTTCCGTGCGCCGGGTGCGCGCGTCGAGCAGGTGGGTCGCGACCGGCGGCGGCGCGGGTGGCTCGCCGGGGCCCACCCACAGCTGCACCGCGTGCACCCGACCGTCGGGCCCGGTCAGCGCGATCGCGCAGGCGTGATGTCCGGACCAGGCATGTCGGGACTTCGGCAGCTGTCGCTCGACCCTCTCACCGCTCGCGGCGGCGGCGGTGAGGATCGGCATCAGCCGGGTGGGAACGGTGCGCGCCAACGACTTCCATCGCCGCGGTGCGGTGTCGACGGCCAGGACCGACCAGGTGGGGGGAATGTCGAGTGTTTCGATCAGCAACCAATGTCCGAGAATCACGAATTTCGCCCCCTCCTGATCGATCCGCGGCGCCCCGTCAGTCGCGGCCATCGGCCATAGCCGTCCAATATGGTGCTCGAAGATTTTCGCCCGGGGCACAGGGTATCGGTGCCGCCGGCGCGGTCGGCGAGCAGGCCGTCGCTGCGGCGAGGGTGCCGACTAGGCTGACGCCATGGACGATCCGCTGCGGTTGGAGGTCATCGTCGCCAGTGTGCGGCCCGAGCGGTTCGCGCCTGTGGTGGCCGACTGGTTCCTGCGGACGGCCCGCGCCGACGCCGGCCTCGACGTCGGGGTCATCGATCTGGCAGACACCCCCCTGCCCACCGACCTGACGACGACGCCGCAGGTCGAGGCCTTCCGCGGGCGGATCGGCGCCGCGGACGGATTCGTCGCGGTCACCTCCGAGTACAACCACGGCTATCCCGCCTCGCTGAAGACGGCGCTCGACAGCGCCAAGCGCGAGTGGCGGGCCAAGCCGATCGGATTCGTCGGTTACGGCGGGCTGTCGGGCGGTCTGCGGGCTGTCGAGCAATTGCGCCAGGTAGTCGCGGAAATCCATATGGTGTCGATTCGCGAGACCGTGAGTTTCCACGAGGCCAAACGCAAATTCGACGCGGACGGCAACACCGCCGACGGGGCCGCTGTCGACGCCGCCCAGCGGCTCCTGCGGCAATGGGCTTGGTGGGCACGTCATTTGCGCACGGCGCGCAGAACCGACCCGTATCCGGGCTGAGCGTGCCGGGCCGCCGCGTCGACGTGAGCAGGTGCTCCGGACTCGGCCCCGGTGGGGCGAAATTACCCGTGCGCCTGCGCGACTCGCTGCCGGGGATCCGGCTGCGGCATCGGGCGGCGGCCCCGCGGGCTGCCGATATAGGTCGTCTCCCGGGGAATCGAGACCAGCGTCAGATCGACCTGAGTGGTTCCGGTCCGCATCACCACATGGTTGCCGATCGCGCCCGGCTGGTGGATCGACAGATCCGGATTGGTGGCCGGCCAGCCCATCGGATCGCCGGTGACGTAGATCGTGGTGACACCGGCGTGCGGTGCGGGCGCGAGCACACCGTCGACCACGGCCGCGGTGAATCCGGCATCGCTCTGATGGGTTTCCACCGCGATGGTGAGCCGCTCGGGATTGCCGATGGTGGTGACCAGCTGTTCCCACGCGTGCGGGCGATCGGTGCGGATGAGGATGCGCTCGCCGACGGCCAGTGCGCGGAACACCAGCTGCTGCGCCAGATACAGCTCACCCGCCACGTAGACGGTCGAAATGCCTTGTCCGACAAGGCGAACCGCAACACCGTTGCCGTCCTCGTCGGAGCCGATCAGCTGACCGCAGCCGGAGGAGGGCAGATGCAGCACGCCCACCACGTCGATCGGGTACTGGCTCATCGGGACGGTGTCGTCCACGCCGGGAATCGCGATCGGCAGGTGGGCCAGCAGGCTCTGGCGATGCCGGCCGCTCAGCGACACCATGCCCTTGCGCTTGGTCTTCTCCGGCAGCTCCCGGGCGGTCAGTCGCCAGGCCGCGCCGATATTCACCGTCTCGGGCGAACTACCCGGCCGCAGGCGGACCGCCACGGTGGTTCCCCGCGACGGCGCGACCCACAGCTGAGCCAGCAGATCCGAGCCGAGCTGCTTGGGATCGACCGCCGCGCCGATGTTCACGCTGTTGCCCAGTTCCGCATAGCGCCAGCGATGGGTGAGCGCCCGCGGGTCGACACCGGCGCTGATCTGCCAGACGGCCTTGCGGATCTCCGGCGCGGTGAGCACGCGCGACGCGCAGTCGGCATCCTCGAGTGCGCGCACGATGCGCTGGGTGGCGATGGTGACCGCCCGGCCCGCGCCCTCCGTGCCGCCGCCGCGCCGGGCCGCGGCCTCCGGACAGGCCAGTGCGTCGAAACTGATTGCGAGCCAGACGGTTCGGTGTGCGGTCGCGGGCAGCGGGCCGAGCAGCGATTCGTAGATCGGCCCCGCGGGCGTTCCGGAGCGGCTGCGGTGGCCGTGGCTGATGATGTCGATACCGGACAGCAGGATGTCGTGCTGGCTCAGGCACTGCGCCAGTTCGGGCAGCGGCAGCAGATGCGACGCGTGCACGGTGTTGCGGTCGATCCGGGTCAGACCGCCCTTGGGCGGCAGCACCTCGACGACGGCGACGACGCGGCTGCCTTCCCAGTACAGACCGAGCGAGCGGCCGTCCGGGCCGCGGAAATCGACTGTGTCACCGAGGTCGTAGTCCTGGCGGATGACGTAGCGCCACGCCGTCGCGATCCACGAGGCGAGGGTGCGCTTGCCGATCGGGACGAGCAGCACCAGGCCGGCCACGATCGCGGCACCCAGTGCGTACCAGCCGGGTACCCCCACCGCGAGCACGACGACGCCGACGAGCAGTCCCAGTAACTGTGCGGCCAGCAGATTCGGCAGCGAGATCCGTCCGAGGAGCGGGCGGCTGTTGGTGCCGCTGGATTCGGCCATCGTCGTCCCCCAAGTACCCGGTGTCGGCCGATTCCTCGATGGCCGAGCTGAACTTCAGTCCTGCTGAACTGTACTGTGTTGGGCGAACGCGAGCACTGTTCGGGGGAGGACTCATGCCTTCAAAGCCCACTACGCGCTGGCAGGTGAGCGGCTATCGCTTCCTGGTCAGGCGAATGGAGCACGCCCTGGTACGCCGGGACGTGCGGATGCTGCACGATCCGATGCGCTCGCAGTCGCGTGCCTATGCCGCCGGGCTGGTACTGGGAGTCGTCGCGCTGGCCGGCTGCGGCGTGCTCGCGCTG
>Ga0164242_10010139_pt1 | contig 10107 bp, 8 predicted proteins | sample OricomgcompostMG_FD_108783 | JGI IMG/M metagenome (GOLD analysis project Ga0164242, IMG submission 108783) | Miracle-Growth compost microbial communities from Emeryville, California, USA - Original compost - Miracle growth compost (MG) ... | reverse complement strand
GACACTGCGATGTGCAGGTCGAAATAGGCTTGGTTGGCGGTGCGTTGAGTGTCGCGATACACACGCTCTGCATCCAGCAGTTGGAGAAGGTCCAGAGAACCGAGTCGGTACGACTGTAAAGCGATATCGAGAGCCCTCTGTGACTGCGGCGCATAGGTCCTGCTGATCTCTTCAGCGCGGAGTTGCTGGGTCGCCAAGGTGTCGGTTGCCTGTTTGACTTCTCGTTCTACCTGCAATCGTTGCTTGTCGAGCAAACGGCGTGCGCGCTCGAGCTGTGCTTCTGCGCCATGTACACCGCCCTGATTGCGATTGAAGATCGGCAGTGGAACTTGGACATTCAGTACTGGGCTGTCCACACCGAAGTTCCGCTTGTATCCAGCGGCTACCGTTATGTCTGGAATGGCGAGGGATTTCTGGTAGCTGACCTCGCGTCCTTGCTGGTCAACGGTCTGCTGCTGCGCGACAAAATCGGGACGGCTGACCAACGCCTCATCTGTCAGCTCCTGTAGCGAAAGATGAGGGGCAGATGTAACAAGAGGATCAGCGACATCGAATTGCGTATCCTGAGGCGCTGCTAGAAGTTCGAGCAACGAGGATTTCGCATTCTTGAGATCAAGGTCGGCCTGTTGCACATCGTTCCAAAAACGCAGGCGTTCAGTCTGAAGGCGCGTACGCTCTAAGCCGGATATTTCACCCTGCTTGAAGCGTTCTTCATTCAACCGCAACGTGTCATCGAACTGCGAAAGCATCAGACGAGCCAGGTTTGCTTGTGAGGACGCTAATGCTGCCGACCAATACCGCTGCTTCAGTTCAACGTCGAGTTGTCGCTGAAAGTTTTTGAGATTGGACCCGGCTACGAGAAGTGCCTGCCGGGCAACTTCGACCCGTTTCTTTCTCTTTCCAGCAGTTTGAATCGTCTGAGAGATCGTTCCGCTGAGTTCTTGATTGTTCAGCACAGACCCCGGCTGAGACGAAAATGCCGGGTAGCTTTCCGAATTTACGGTGACGGACGGGTTGGGAAGCTTGGAGGCTGCTTCGATGTTCGCGCGTGCGGAGACGACGGATTGAGCTTCTGCAAGAAGCGCAGGGCTACGTTGGGAAAGAAGATCGAGTGCCTCACGCAGTGTGAGAGCACGAGGAATGGCAGTCGATTGCGGTTCGACAGGCGTCTGCTGTGCAAAGACAGCGGCGCTGGAGAACAGCACACATGCGACTGCGACTCGCAAAACGAATCGCATAAAAACCTCTATCGGCTAAAAGCAGATGACAAAGCGACGGCGTTATGCCGCAGCTCAGTAAGAGCGACGAGGTTTAGATTTTGGGGGGCTGAAAGAATTCAGAGGCACGCCAACGCGGCACGCCAGTGCGGAGCGTCGGTTGCTCATCGACGGTTCGCCTGAAACTTACTAAAGAGACCTGAGGTACGGCGGGGACAATGTGACTGCAGCAGCACCAGCAATCGTCAGAGTCGCCACCTGGTTGTGCAGGTGCCTGCTTTTGATTGGAGTGCAGTGCGCTTATTTGAAAAGTCCCGTGTCCCACGCTCGACGTTGCTTGAACAGCGGAGGAAATGTCAGAAAAATCGGTCTTGCAAATACCGGGCACCGTCATGTCGCAGAGACCCCAGAGCAGCAAAATGGCTGCCATGAAGCGTCGCAATGATGGAATATACCGAATCATCTGCGAGATTAGTATACGTGAGTGGTCGTTCCGATCCCTGACGGCTAAATCGCCGCACCCACGGTTTAGCCGTATGCGACTTAGAATCAGACGCTTGCCGACTGCGATCTTCGCACAGACATTGCTCTCGCCACCGTGTATTGGACACACGGCGAACGCCGCGTTCCATGCTTTCTAGCTGGGAAAAGGGGCAGGTTCCAAGGAGGAGGAACTGGACTCCTTGGCGTGAAGCCGGCGAGCGGAGGGCCGGAGTCTAGCGAATAGGGATGCAAGGGGAAAACGGCACGTGTTCCCCTTGCCGATTTTTTTGCAAGGCCAATCGGAGAGAGACAGGAATGCCGTCCCCCTCCGATTGCGTGTTCTATGCGGCTCTCTTAGCTGGTTTGCCAAGAGGCTGCGCAGCCTTTTTGACCGCCTTTTCCTTCTCAGCAAACTCCTGTTTCACTTTGAGAGCGATGGCGTCGGTGTTCACTTTGTACGTGCTGGCGGCATCGCGGAGAACGGTGGCCGTATTCGTTCTGGATGCTGCAAGCAGGATGGCGGTTTCTATCGTCAGCCGAGAAAGCGTACTTTCATCGGCGCGGCGAAGGAACGCGGCAAACGTCTTTGCCAGTCCTCCCTCATCGCGCTTTTGCCGGATGCCATGCTGCCGTGCCAGTGTCTCGATGCGGCGCTCATCCATGAGAGTTACCAGTTTCTCAAGAATGAATAGCAGGTCACGCTTCATCAGGCGGACAGGGACGGCGGCGCTTACGGCAGCGAGGACGCGAAGGCCAATCGCATTGGCGATGGCCTGTTCTTTCCGTTGCTTCTCCTGCTCGGCTTTCCACTTCTCATCCCCACGGCTGGCTTTCTGCTTAGGATGATGGACGGGGCAAGCAGGATTTGCGCACACCTTCTGCACGGTGCCAACACCGCAGCCTTCGGTGATGATGGCTTCGGCGGTGAACTTGCACACCTTGTACTCAGGCCGCTTGGCATCGTCCTTGCTGGTCGGCTTGTGAATCTCGGTGTACTTGTTGCGTGGGAGTACGGGGCTGTCTTCCTTCTGCGTCCCGTATGCCGTGCTGATCTGCACAAGCTGTGGTCTTGCGGCGATGGCCTGGGCGACATGCGCCGAGACTTTGGATTGATAGCAAGCCGGGTCGCTGCACGCATCGGCTTTTCCGAGGTCGGAGAACAATAGCTTGTTGTACCCGGTGCGCTTGGGGCAGTCGGCACAACTGCCAGCAACCGGAACCAAATGCGCATCGCGCTTGTTGAATGGAGCGTCTTTGAGAATGAGCATGACGTTCTGCTCAATCCACACTTGCAGATTGCGAATCGGGAGAAGGATGTTACGGTTCTTACCGGCGCCGCTCCAATCCTCGCGGAAGCAATGGGGCAAGGCTTGTTCCTGTTGGGTAGCTTGCAACTTTGCCAGTAGCAGCGCATGGCCTACGCCAATCTCGTCACGATAGAACGCATCGACCACGGCGGGAACAAGCTCGGTCAATTTCAACCGACCTGCGATGTACGACGCATTTTTACCAGTGCGGGCGGCAATCTGCTCGATGCTGTACTTGGGTTCGTCCAAGTCGAGCAAAGCGCGGAAGCCCTGCGCCTCTTCCATCGGATGAACATCGCGCCTCTGAAGGTTTTCGATTAGTTGAGCCTCGATCACTTCGGCATCACTCATCTGCTTGATGCGGACGGGCACGGTGTCTTGTTCGGCCAACTGCGCGGCGCGATACCGCCGTGCGCCAAACACAATCTCGAAGCCGTTTTCGGTAACAGGCCGTACAAGCAAGGGCGAGAGAACGCCTTGCGTCCGAATGGTGGAGGCCAGTTCCTTCAAGGCCTCATCTTCAAAGACACGGCGCGGGTTGGTCTTCGACTCACTTAGCAGAGAGAGCGAAACATTGCGATACTCGGTGGCATTGGCGATTTGCGTTTGCATGGTGTGCTCCTTTCGAGCGGTTGAGAATGGATGGAAACGGAGCGGAGACACGCTGGCGGTTCCGCTCCGAGGGAGAGCGGACTAGCCACGAATGCACTTCTCGGTGAAGGCTTCCACGAATCGCTGCGCGTTTAGGTTCTTGTCCCACAGGGCGGCGAAACGTTCATGTTCGCGGTGAAGCTGCGTGTGAAAGGCATACATGCCTTCATGAATGAAGCGGCTCCATTGCTCGATTCCGGCGTAGTCGTTGCGGTAGTAGAAGGCCGATAGGTGTGCGCCTCCGGCAAGGCCAAACTCGAAGCACATCTCCGGGTCGCGCATAGCATCGCCGTTCTGTTCGCCGTAGTGAGCAACGGAGATAGCTGGAAGCCCGCAAGGGCCGGACTCGTCCATTGCTTCGATAACAAGCTTCATATAGGGCGGGTTATCGATCTTGAGGTACAGGCCGGGATGCCATCCCCCGGCCTTCTTGATGATTTCCAGAACGGCTTTCATGCGGCCACCTCCGCAAGCTCGGCGGTGTCGGTTGTCTCTTCCGCATCGTCGGCTTGCAAGGCAGCAAGGATGGCGGCGGAGGTCTGTTGAATCACTTCCAGACTCTCGGCCAGCAGAGATGCGTTGCCGTGGTACAGGTGGATGTAGTCGGCGGATGCGCTGCCCGTCTCCAGACCTACGGCTTTGCCGATAACAAAGGCGATGGCTTCGGCTTCGGTTTCGCGCACTGTCTTGATGGTGGCCGTGCGCCGTTCTGCCTTATGCAACATCTCGTGGGCTAACTCGTGAACGAGTGTCGAAAACTCCTCGGCCTCGGACTGACCGGGCTTGATGGCGATGCGGCCGCCATAGCTCATGCCTAGCGCGGGTGCGATTCGGTCGGTGAAAACAAGCTCGATGCCTTGACGCTCGACAAAGTCGATCAGCCTGTCCCGGTTCTCGCCTACACCGCCGGAAATCTCGCGCATCTCCGGAAGCTCTGCACCTTCGGTCTGCGACACATCGAAAACATAGGCCGAACGGAAGCCAACCAAAACGGGCTTGTTGATGGCGGCGGGGTCGCTGCTGGCTTTCGCTTCGTCTTCCTTCTTGCGGCGAACGCCGACAATGGGAGCGAGTATGCGGATGCCTTTTTCGCCCTTCTTGACAAAGCGGCCAAGTTCTTTCCACTTCCAGAATCCCGCTACCTTGGTCGCATCGGGATTTTGCCGTGCAATCTCCAAAATGTTCCCGAGGCTGTAGTTATGAAATCGGCTCATCGCATTCAGATAGGCGGTGAGTGCATCGGAACGTCCGGCCTCTAGCTGCTCAATGAGGGCTTGCACGTTGGCGGCGATTACTTCTTTCGCCGTCTTGGGCTGGTCGTTGCTGGTGGTGTTGGCTACGGTCTTCATGGTGTCTCTCCTTTGCGGTTGCTTTTGCTTTTCATGCCATGCGTGGCATGTACCTACATGCCGAACGCCTCCTGGCGAAGGCGGGGCGGCAAGGCGCAAGGGGAGGGGTATCTCCCATCCGGAGCAAAGCGGAGGACGAGCGAAGCGAAGGTCTGCACAAGCGCAGCGCGGAAGACTGCTGGGAAACCCCTTGCGCCGCGCCAGGGCGGCGCCCTCAGCGAAGGTTTGGTTTCCTTATTCGTGCGCGTCAGCGCACCTGACTTTCAGGGTCGGCGTTGCGGGCAGGAACAGGCCCGCCCCAAAAGGGAAAAACGGAAGACGCGGAGCGGCTGGAGCAGGAGGAGTTGTACTTCTTTCCTTACTCACAACGGCTTAACCGCCAAAGGCTAGATAATGAAGGTTGGTATAGTACGCACTCTGAGGCTTAAGCGATGGATCAAACGCAACTGGAACGGCTCAAGGATGTCATTCAGGACTGCAACCTGAATTTCCTGCTCGGCTCTGGGCTTTCTATGCCCTATATCCGAACACTCGGCAACATCGAAACGCTCCTCACAGCGGTAGACAAGTCGTCGTTATCGGCCACGGAAGCCCAAGTTGTTCGCTGCTCGTTGTATAAGCTGTACTTCGATCAAGTGATGCTCCGCAATAAGTTAATACTGGAAAAAGATGTGGCGTCGACACCTGTGCAAGCCGCCTATAGCGGTTTGCTTCGCACGCTCAATACGATCCTGCAACGCCGCAAGAGCACGCTGCTGGGCAAAGAGATCAATTTATTCACTACAAACGTCGATATTTTTATTGAACGCAGCTTGGAAGAAATCGGACTTGAATTCAACGATGGCTTCAATGGACGTTTCAAACCCCGCTTCAGCCTGAGCAATTTCAATAAGTCTCGGTCTAAACGCAGTCTTCATTTCGACAACGTTTCAGAGATTCCAGTTTTCAACCTCATCAAGTTGCATGGCTCAGTGACGTGGCACCTGGAAGATGATCGCACCATGACCTTCTCAGCATCGCTGGACAAGGTGGGGGCCATCGCGGCCCTTCAGATTGCCGATGGCTGTCTTGTCAAGGTGGACGGGGACGCAGAGTTCAAAGACATCGCAGCGGCGGCACAGAATCTGAAAGTAACAAAAGAGATGTCAGACTTCATCGAGGCGTATGAGGATCTGCTCGTCGTGAACCCGACGAAGGAAAAATTCAAGCACACCCTTCTGAATCAGACCTATTACGAGCTGTTGCGCATCTTCTCGAACGAACTGGAGAAGGATAACTCGGTCCTATTTGTGATGGGCTTCTCATTTGCGGATGAACACATTCGTGAGATCACGTTGCGGGCCGCCAATTCTAATCCGACGCTGTTGGTCTACGTGTTCGCTCACAGCACGGCGTCCGCTGAACTCATCCGCTCCCAGCTCGGTAAGGACATTAAGAACGCGAATATCAACATCATTGCACCCAACGCTGGGCCAAACGGCGATGACCTGAATTATGATCTTGCCACGATCAACCGGACTATCTTTCAGAAGATGTTCCCAGACGAGACAGACAGTCTTCCCGTGAATCCTGCAAAGGAGCAGGGATGATCGAGAACAACCCCACGCTCGAAGACTCTATATTTCGGATCGGCAAGGTCATCTCCGTCGATGGCAGGCTTGTGCGTGTAAAGGTCGATAAGACGAAAAACACCTCGCATCTCCTCTATAAGGGCCAACTACTGCGAAACATCTCGGTAGGCGGCTATATCAAGATCGTTAAGGGTTTCACGGCCATCATTGGGAAGGTCGAAGGTGAATTCGTTCAAGAAGACAAGCTGTACGTGAAGTCCGAATATGGAAGTGAACGCGAGCGCGTGAGCCGCACTCTGAATGTAAGTTTGCTCGGCTTTTTAAGGACAGGACATTCATCCGAGGCATCAAAGAAATGCCACTGATCGACAATGAATGCTTCCTGCTGCACGCGGAAGAGTTCAGCCAAGTTCACAACTTCATCACTCCCGGAGATCGTCCCATCACGCTCGGCCGCCTTGCGCTTGAACGCGGACAAGACATTCAGGTAGGCATCAACGGATTATTCGCAAGTCATATTGGGATTTTCGGAAATACTGGTAGCGGGAAATCGTACACGCTCGCCCGTCTTTATCACCTTCTGTTTGCCGACTTCAAACAGAGCGCAAACTTCCGAAAGCGCGCGGAGTTCTTGCTCATCGACTTCAACGGTGAGTACACCAGCGACGCGAATGACAGCATCATCGTAGAACCGGAATACAAACGGGTCTTTAGACTCTCAACACGAACAAATAATGGCTCCCGCCTTCCAGTAGCAGCCGAGACGGTTCACAACGCCGAGTTTTGGACCGTCTTCTTAGAGGCGACGGAGAAAACTCAAAAGCCATTTCTCAGACGATCCGTAGAGAGCACATTTCTTCAGACAAAGATCGCCACGGCGGATGAATTGCGCAACTACGTTGCGACTCTCGTTTTCGACGCGACGCATTCTAACGACAAGAACGTCGAGAGCGATATCATCATCAAGCTCTTAGCGGAGATCGCCAAGTGTTTCGGCGGAAACGCTTCGATTGATGATTTGATTCAGGACTATCGGGAGCATTTGCACTACAACAGCACGAACCGCGATTGGTACTATGGCGAAGCGCCGAATCGGATCTTTAGTAGCCTTCCTGCTTTTGAAGAAGATGTAATCAACGCGAAAATTGCGAACTTGACGTTCCCAGTGGCCGGTCTACCCGATATTGATCAGGTTCGCTTGAAAATTACCCTGAACTACTATGCCGATATCGTGCGCGGCTTCTCGAACAAAGAGCACATTTCCCCTCTTCTTATGAGAATGGACAAGCGGCTTGACGATCTCAAGAAAGTGATCGTTGTCGGAATTCCTGCGGCTGCTGAGAATCCGCCGAAGAACTTGACAGTGATTTCGTTGAAAGATGTGAATGTCCACATTCGGAAGGTAATTCCGCTTCTTGTATGTAAGCAGATGTACGAGGAAAAGAAGCGTCTGAACGATCCCACTTGCTACCTTAACCTCATCATTGATGAAGCACACAACATCCTTTCGGAAAGCTCGGAACGTGAGAGCGAACAGTGGAAGGACTACCGACTAGAGGTCTTTGAAGAGATCATCAAGGAGGGTCGCAAGTTTGGTGTCTTCGTCACGCTTGCCAGCCAACGACCGTCGGACATCTCACCAACGATCATTTCTCAGCTTCACAATTATTTTCTCCATCGCCTCATCAACAACCAGGATATTAAAGCAGTCGAAAGAACCGTGGGGTTATTCGCTGCCGCCTACTGACGTGAAAGCACAACTTACTTTCCAGCTCGCCCTCTCAGATCGAGTGTTCAATCTTTGTGTGATCGATCCTTCAGGGCCCGTGAGGGACCGATGGAGGATGATGTTCCCTGATGCCAAATTCTGGGAGTTCGAGACGGTTGAGAAATTCTTCGATAACGTGCCGCGCTGGTGGCGAGACCATCCAGACGGCGACCCTGAGGATTAGATGTATGGGATGCGCAGATTCATTTGGCTCAGATCGTCCAGGATTTACTGGTGTTTGGTGGGACTATCCGCAGTCGAAATGGTGGGAACGGTTTCGAGGTAGAGCCGTTTGTCAACGGAGTGCCCTTTTTGTCGAAGCTTCGCCACCAGAGACTCGTAATGCAAATACCCGCAAATCGCAATCGTTGTTCCAGAGGCGGATCGAATCAGCTTCTCGACCCAGGCATTCTCTCGGATGTCATCTGAGGAAACCCTTACTGGGATGGCCTCTTCAAACATGCGGGGACGGTTGCGCTGCTCTTCCAAGATTCCGGCACTCTGCTTCTCTTCGACTGTCATATCGAGGTTGTACCAATGCAAGCCATACTCTTCGGCAAGTCTTTGAGCGACCGAGGAGTGGCCCATAGCCTCGTGATACTCTTCGGCAATCGCCGTAAGAGGCTCAATATAGCGGATACTGAGCCAAGCTCGCAGAAGGCCGTCAAATCCAGCTTCTGAGTGCTGCATTCTGTGATCGGTGCCGATTACCACAAAGTTCAACGTCTCGATCTCCAACACTGCCTCTCATCGCTGATCGCTCCCTACTCAGGTAACGATTCGCATCTGCCTTGTCAGTTCACTTTGTGGCTGATTTCACTGGTATGACTTTTTTCCCAGTCGAAGGCATCGAGACGACCTTTTGAGAGCCCGCCTTTTTCAATTCCCGTTGCTCGAACGTAGGTTCTTTGCTCTCCCGTTTATTTGCGAGGTACGCATTCCACCAGTTCTCATCGACTTTCTTTTTGTTGCGAAGCTGTTGCACCGCAGTGGTCGGATGCACGATGGCCACATACTTGTAACGCTGGTTGCCAACTTGAAGTGTCCGGATAAATCCATTGTCCTCCAGAATCTTCATGCGCTCCAGCCAAGTGCGGACTGCGCGGCTGCCCACATATCCCGACGCAAATGCGTGCTCTGTCTCATGGCCCATCTCGATGACGCCTTCGCCGCGCTGTCGGCTGAGCAACTCCAGATATACGGAGGAAGGATCATGCTTCTTGCTAATCTCCTTCGAGGAAAGAAGAGCTAGTACAAGCGGAAGGGTACGAGGCACCGAGAACCAACCTTTTTCTCCTTCGCCGGTCCACAGGTCTTCCTTGGCAAAGTGTTGTACCCGAATTTCCTCTCGACGTTTTGCTACTCCTGATTTGTCGGCCATAATCGTTCACTCCGCATCCATCGGCCATGCCACGAAGCGCGCTTTCGTGGCATGAAACCTTCGCAGGACGGCAACCCTCACGATGGGAGAACGTCCTGTCGATGATTCAAGTATCCTTTGCTGGGCGAGCTATATCAACGACATAGGTTCGCACAATGGGAACGCAATACGCTGATGATAGCTCCGTCCACTATAGAATCGGCTCTTTTCTGCACTCGGGCACACGCAGATAGCGATTAATCGCTATCCTGGAGCCTTTGAAGCCCCAAAACACCCCTGAAAATGCAGCGGCGGAATGGAAAGGGGCGGCGGAGTGGTGTCCAACGTGTCTATTGTGTCCAGCATGTCCATAGGTATCCAGCGGTTCCAGGTGTCCACGT
>Ga0164242_10010138_pt1 | contig 10108 bp, 10 predicted proteins | sample OricomgcompostMG_FD_108783 | JGI IMG/M metagenome (GOLD analysis project Ga0164242, IMG submission 108783) | Miracle-Growth compost microbial communities from Emeryville, California, USA - Original compost - Miracle growth compost (MG) ... | reverse complement strand
GGGGCCGAGGGCCACGAGCGGCTCGCCGGCCACCGCGGCGCCCTGCGGATGACGGGTCCAGGCGTCCGCGTCGCGCAGCGCCGCGGCCGCGCCACCGGCGCCCACCACGGCGGTCTCCACGTCGTCCGCGCCGCGCTGCCGCACCACGGCCGCCACCGCGGCACGATCGGCGTCGGCCTCGGCGCCGAGCACGCGCAAGGCTGCGGCCCGGTGGTGGGGCGCGTTGGCGTGCAGGCGCACCCAGCCGTCCGCCGCGCGGTACGCGCCCGAGAGCGGGTCCCACGGCGAGGGCAGCGGCCCGTCGACGCCCGCGGCGGGACCGGCGAACCACGTGTCGGCCAGCGACCGGTGCACGACGACCGCGGGGACCGAACGGCCGAGCGCAGCCAGCAGCTCGGCGAGCGCCGCGCCGGCGATGCCGACGGACGCGCTGGCCAGCGCCGAGACGGGGTACGCCGACCGGAGCGTCGCGGCGCCGTCGAGACGGACGACCGGTTCGACGCCCAGAGCGCGGCCCGCGCCCTCGAGCAGCGCCTCGACGGCCGTCGCCACTACACCACCGCCGCGAACGCGGGACGCGGGTCGTCGAGCCGCTGCGTCGACGCGCCGACGGCGGCCCATGCGTCGGCGAGGATCGTCACCGCCCGCTCGAGCGCGTCAGCCTCCGCCGTGAACGGCACGCGCAGGAAGCGCTCGAAGCTGCCGTCGACGCCGAACGCCGGGCCGGCGGCCAGCCGCAGCCCGAGGCGTGCGCAGAGCGCGACGAGCGCCGACGACACCGGCGCGCCGAGGTCGACCCACAGCGAGAGGCCACCGGCCGGGGCCGCGCAGCGCCAGCCGGGCACTCGCTCCGCGAGCAGGCGCACCAGCAGGTCGCGGCGTTCGCGGAGGTAGGCGCGCCGCTCGTCGAGCGCGTCCGCCCCGTCCGTGAGCAGTCGCGCCGTGACGAGCTGCTCGAGCACGGGCGTGCCGAGGTCGACGTGGCTGCGCTCGGCCGCGAGCCGCGCGACGAGCTCCGGCTCCGCGCGCACCCAGCCGACGCGCAGGCCGCCCCAGAACGACTTGGAGGCCGAGCCCACGGTCACGACGAGGTCCGACGCGCGGCCGTCGCCCGCGAGCGGCCCGGGCGGCGCGCCGTCGAGCGTGAGGTCGCTGAGCGCCTCGTCGGCGACGACGAGCGTGCGGGTGCGCCGGGCCAACGCGCGGACGCGGTCGCGCGCCGCCTCGGACAGCGAGGTGCCGGTCGGGTTGTGGTGGTCCGGGATCACGTACGCGACCCGCGGGGCGACCTGGCGCACGGTCGACTCGAGCAGGTCGAGGTCGAGCCCGTCGGCGTGCACCGGCACCGGGACCGGCCGCGCGCCCGCCGCGCGCACCGCGTCGATCGCCCGCGGGTACGTCGGGTGCTCGACGACGACGCGGTCCCCGGGCCCGCAGTGCGCCGCGAGGATCAGGTGGATCGCGTGCTGCGCCCCGCTGGTGACGAGCACCTGCTCGGGCGTGGTCGGCGTGCCCCGGCGCGTGTACCGCTCGGCGATCGCCGCACGGAGCTCGTCGACGCCGAGCGGCGTGTAGCCGGTCGTCGCGAGGTGGCGGGGGAGCGCGTCGAGCGCGTCCAGGTACGCGGCGTGCAGCCGCGTCGGCGCCGGCGGGGCGGCGATCGACAGGTCGAGCGTGCCGTCGTCGGGCTCGGCCGTCGCCGCGGGGCGGCCCGAGCGGGCGGCGGGCAGCGTCGTGACGGTCCCCGACCCGCGCCGGCTCACGAGGTATCCCTCGCCGCGCAGCACGTCGTACGCGGACGCGGTCGTGGTCCGCGAGACGGCGAGCGCGTCGGCCAGCTCGCGCTCGCCGGGCAGCGTGGTGCGCAGCGGGAGCGCCCCGGAGAGGATCGAGGCGCGCAGCGCGTCGGCCAGCGCCCCGTACGCGGCCCCCTCGCGGCGCCACGAGCCGAGCAGCGTCACGAGCCGGGTGGCGCCGATCCGTCGGTCCGTCAGCATGAGGCCACTGTGTCACGAGTGGCTATCGAACGACAGGCCACCTGTCCGGCAAGATCGAGCCGTGACCGCGATCGATCCCGCCGAGACGTCCACCGATGCCCCCGCCACCCGCCTCGCCGGCGGCACGGCCGGCGCCCGGGGAACCGCCCGCCGGAGCACGGCGCGCCGCGTCGCGCTCCGCCGCGGCGTTCAGCTCGGCGCCGGGCTCGTCGCGTACGCGATCTCGATGGCGCTCGTGGTGCACGCCGGGCTGGGCAGCATGCCGTGGGACGTCCTGACCCAGGGGCTGTCGCGTCACACGGGCGCGTCGTTCGGCACGGTGACGCTCGTGACGAGCGCCGTCGTGCTCGCGTGCTGGATCCCGCTGCGCCAGCGGCCCGGCGTCGGCACGGTGGCCAACGTGCTCGTGATCGGGGTGCTGATCGACCCGTTCCTGGCTGTGCTGGACCGTCTGCCGGACCCGCTGCCGATCGGAGCGCGCGTCGCGCTGATGGCGGTCGGCATCGTGCTCAACGGACTCGCGACCGGCCTGTACGTCGGCGCCCGCCTCGGGCCCGGCCCCCGCGACGGGCTCATGACCGGCCTGGTCGCGCGGACCGGCCGGCCGATCCGCCTCGTCCGCACCGGCATCGAGGTCACCGTGGTCGCCGCCGGGTGGGTCCTCGGCGGGACGGTGGGCGTCGGCACCGTCGCGTACGCGCTCGCCGTCGGCCCGCTCGTGCAGCTGTTCCTGCCCCGCCTGACGGCTCCGGCCGCCGTGGCCGCGTCGTCGGACGGGCCGGACGAGCCCGCCGAGCCCGCCCACGCGACGGCTCGCGTCGAGGCCGTCGAGCCCTGAGCCCGGCAGAGGAGGACGGGCCGGCCTCCCACCTGAGAGACCGGCCCGTCGTGCTGGCCGGGGTCAGCGCCGGCTGGGCGACGACTCCTCGGTGCGCGCGGGGTCGTCGACGACGACGTCGCCGAGCACCTCGTCGATCCGCGCGAGCAGCTCGGCGGGGATCGTCACGCCGGACGCCTTGACGTTCTCGGCGACCTGCTCCGGTCGCGAGGCGCCGATGATCGCCGACGCCACGTTCTCGTTCTGCAGCACCCACGCCACCGCGAGCTGCGCCATCGTGAGGCCGAGCTCGTCGGCGACCGGGCGCAGCCCCTGGACGCGCTCGAGCACGTCGTCGCGCGAGACCCAGCGGCCGATCATCTGCGCCCCGCCCTTCTCGTCCGTCGCCCGCGACCCGGCCGGCGCCGCCTCGCCCGCGCGGTACTTGCCGGTGAGGATGCCCTGCGCGACGGGGGAGAACACGATCTGCGACAGCCCGAGCTCGACCGAGGCCGGCACGACCTGGCCCTCGATGACGCGCCACAGCATCGAGTACTGCGGCTGGTTCGAGACGAGCGGTACGTGCAGCTCGCGCGCCAGCTCGGCGCCCGCGCGGAGCTGGTCGGCGGTCCACTCCGAGACGCCGACGTACAGCGCCTTGCCGGCGCGGACGACGTCGGCGAACGCGAGCATCGTCTCCTCGAGCGGTGTCGCGTCGTCGAAGCGGTGCGCCTGGTAGACGTCGACGTAGTCGGTGCGCAGCCGGCGCAGCGAGCCGTCGATCCCCTCGATGACGTGCTTGCGCGACAGACCCGAGTCGTTGGCGCCCTTGGGGCCGATCGGCCAGTAGACCTTCGTCAGGATCTCGAGCGACTCGCGCCGCTGGCCCGCCAGGGCGGCACCGAGGACCTCCTCGGCCTTCGTGTTCGCGTACGCGTCGGCCGTGTCGAACGTGGTGATGCCCGCGTCGAGCGCGGCGTGCACGCACGCGGTCGCGGTCTCGTTCTCGACCTGCGAGCCGTGCGTCAGCCAGTTGCCGTAGGTGATCTCGGTGACCTTGAGGCCGGAGCGGCCCAGGTGTCGGTAGTTGACCATGCAAGCACCCTAAGCGGGCGCCGGGTCCGGCTGCCCGGCGCGCGCGTCAGACCGGCTTCTGCCGCCGCTTCACCTGCGGCTTCGGCATGCGCGACGGCCGGAGCTGGAACGCGCGCAGCACCGCGTACATCGCGAGGCCCTTGGTCTGCGTCGTCGGGCCGAACTTGGCGATCAGCCGCTTGCGCAGCCGGCGCCAGAGGAAGAACGCGTCCAGCGCGGACGCGAGGATGTAGATGTACAGCGCCAGGATCGCGAAGAACGCCAGGGCGGTGCGGGCGAGCGTGAACTGCAGCACGAGGAACACGGCCGCGGCGGGCAGGAAGAACTCGCCCAGGTTGTAGCGCGCGTCGACCCAGTCGCGGACGAAGCGCCGCACCGGGCCGCGGTCGCGCGCCGGCATGTTGCGGTCGTCGCCGGTCTGCATCGCGCGGTACTCGAGCTCGCGCTGCTCGCGGCCCCTGGATCGCGACTCGCGCGCCGCGGCCTTGCGGTCCGCCGGCACGAGCGGGCGCTTGTTCGCCGCCTCGGCCTCCTTGCGCTTGGGCGTCGGCCGACCCTTGCCGGCCGGCGTCTGCACCGTCGACTCGGGCGTGACGGTGGGCTCCGGCGTCACGGCGGGAGGCTGCTGGTTGCGTCCGAACACCCCACAAGGGTAGTCGAGTAGCGTGGCGCGACGTGACGTCGCAACCGCTGGACCCCGCCCGCACCGCCGCCCTCCGCGACCGCGTCGCGGCCGCCTTCCCCGCGCTGCGGGCCGACCTCGAGGCCCTGGTGCGCATCCCGAGCGTGTCCAACGGAGCGTTCGACCAGGCGCACGTGGAGGCGAGCGCGCAGGCGGTCGCCGACCTCCTGCGCGGCGCGGGTCTGGCCGAGGTGGACGTGCTGCGCGTGACCGACCCCGACGGCCGCGCCGGAGCCCCCGCGGTCGTGGCGCGCCGGCCGGCTCCGACCGGTGCGCCGACGGTGCTGCTCTACGCGCACCACGACGTTCAGCCGCCCGGCGAGGACTGGCACACCGACCCGTTCGAGCCGACGGAGCGTGACGGCCGCCTGTTCGGACGTGGTGCCGCCGACGACAAGGCGGGCGTGATCGCCCACGTGGGGGCGCTGCGCGTGCTCGCCGACGAGCTCGGCGTGGGCGTGACGGTGTTCGTCGAGGGCGAGGAGGAGATCGGGTCGCCGACGTTCACCACGTTCCTGCGCGAGCACCGGGAGCGGCTGGCCGCGGACGTCATCGTCGTCGCCGACTCGTCCAACTGGAAGGTCGGCGTGCCCGGCCTGACGACCTCGCTGCGCGGCCTCGCCGGCTGCGACGTCGAGGTCGAGGTCCTCGACCACGCGATCCACTCGGGCATGTACGGCGGCCCGGTCCTCGACGCGCCGACGCTCCTGGCGCGGCTCATCGCGACGCTGCACGACGAGGACGGCGAGGTGGCGGTGGCGGGCCTGGTGCAGGCGCCCGACCCCACGGTCGACTACGACGAGGCCGACTTCCGCGCCGACGCGGGCGTGCTCGAGGGCGTCCGGCTGGCCGGCACGGGCCCGCTGACCGCGCGGATGTGGACACGGCCGGCGCTCGCCGTGATCGGGCTGGACGCGCCGCGCGTCGCGACGTCGTCGAACACGATCACGCCGCGCGCCACCGCCCGGCTGTCGCTCCGGCTCGCGCCGGGGCAGGATCCTGCCGCCGCGATGGCCGCGCTGCGCGCGCACCTGCTCGCGAACGCGCCGTTCGGGGCGCGCGTCACCGTGCGCGAGAACGAGCTCGGCAAGCCGTTCCAGGCCCCCGCCGACTCGGCGGCGATGCAGGCGGCCCGCGCGGCCTTCGCGGCGGCCTGGGGGACCGACCCCGTCGACCTCGGCATCGGCGGCTCGATCCCGTTCATCGCCGACCTGCTGGACGTCTACCCGGATGCCGCGATCCTGGTCACCGGCGTGGAGGACCCCGACTCGCGGGCGCACGGCGCGAACGAGTCGGTGCACCTTGGCGAGCTGGAGCGGGTCGTGCTGGCGGAGGCGCTCCTGCTGGAGACGCTCGCCCGCTGACGACGCCGTCAGCGCGCCGCCACGTCCACGGCGCGCGCCCACGCCGCGACGTCGTCCGGCAGCCCGGGGCTCTCGACGGCGTGGCCCTCGATCAGCTCGACGACGTCCGGCGCGGGGATCCGCCGGCCGCCGCGTCCGAGGAACCGCCCCGCGACGACCCCGCGGGCCACGTGCTCGCCTGCGCGCGAGAACTCCTGCTCGAGGTAGACGACGCGCGCGTCCCACCCCAGCACGGTCGTGGTGATCTCGAACCGTTCGCGGAACGTCAGCGACCGGCGGTACTTGATCGTCTGGGCCGCGACCACGGGGTACCAGCCCCGCTCGGCGAGCGTCCGGGCCGCGCCGAGGTCGGCGATGAAGTTGCTCCGCGCGACGTCCATGCACTGCAGGTAGATCCCGTTGTTGACGTGGCGGTACAGGTCGAGGTCCGACAGGTGCACGCGCATGCGCGTCACGGACGGGTCGAGCACGCCCTGGCCGGGCACGGCGGGGCGCGGTCGGTAGGAGGCGAGCGCGAGCTGGAGCGTCCGGATCACGGCGCGATGTTACTGAGCGGTAGCCGCGTCGCGCGCGCCGGCTCAGACGGGCGGCGCGGGGTCGTACTGGATGCCACGCCGCACACCGCGCGCGGCGTCGGGGGACTCCAGCCGGGCCACGAGGTGCAGCGCCATGTCGATGCCGGCCGACACGCCGGCCGACGTGACGACGTCGCCGTCGTCGACGAACCGCGCCTCGTCGTCGGCGAGCACGGACGGGTCCAGCGCCGCGAGCTCGTCGAACGCCGCCCAGTGGGTCGTCGCCGGGCGACCCGCGAGCAGGCCCGCGGCCGCGTACACGAGCGCGCCCGTGCAGACGCTCGTCATCAGCGGCGTCACGGCGCGCATCGACCGGACCCAGGCGAGGTGCTCGGGGTCGGTGGCCAGCGCGCGCGTGCCTCGTCCGCCCGGGTACAGCAGCACGTGGAGCGGTCCGACGTCGGCCGCCGAGTGGTCGGGCACGAGGCACAGGCCCTTCGCGCACCGCACGCCGGCGCCGTCCGTCGAGAACGTCACGACCTCCGGGCGCAGCGTCGAGTGTGCGGCCCAGGCCGCGAGCACGTCGTACGGCCCGACGACGTCGAGCTCCTCGGCGCCGTCGAACACGAAGATGCCGACCCGGAGGGCAGAACCGGCGCCCATCGTCATCAGTACCCCGGCAGCGCCAGCATCTGGTCGAGGGCCACGCGGGCCCAGTGCGCGTCGTCCGGGTCGACGACGATCCGGTTCACCACCCGCCCGGCGACGAGCGACTCCATCGCCCACACGAGGTGCGGCAGGTCGATGCGGTTCATCGTGGAGCAGAAGCACACGGTCGAGTCGAGGTAGTGCACCCGCAGCTCGGGGTGCGCGTTCGCGAGCCGCCGCACGAGGTTGAGCTCGGTGCCGATCGCCCACGACGACCCGGCCGGCGCCGCCTCGAGCGCCTTGATGATGTACTCCGTCGAGCCCACCAGGTCGGCCGCCGTGACGACCTCGTGCTTGCACTCGGGGTGGACCAGGACGGTGACGCCCGGCTCGGCCGCCCGGATCTCCTCGACGTTGCGGGCGGAGAACCGGCCGTGCACCGAGCAGTGGCCGCGCCACAGGATGACGCGCGCGTCGCGCAGCTGCTGGACGGTCAGCCCGCCGTTCGGCCGGCGCGGGTCGTAGACGACGCAGTCGTCGAGCGACAGCCCGAGCTTGAGCACGGCGGTGTTCCGCCCGAGGTGCTGGTCGGGCATGAACAGGACCTTGCCGCGCCCGTCGAGCCCGCCGCATCGGTCGAACGCCCAGCGCAGCGCGACGTGGGCGTTCGACGACGTGCACACCGTGCCGCCGTGCCGCCCGGTGAAGGCCTTGATCGCCGCGGTCGAGTTCATGTACGTCACCGGCACGACGTCGTCGGCCACGCCCGCGTCGACGAGCACGTCCCACGCGTCCTCGACCTGGTCGATCGCGGCCATGTCCGCCATCGAGCAGCCCGCGGCGAGGTCCGGCAGGACGACCTGCTGGCTGTCCGCGGTGAGGATGTCGGCCGACTCGGCCATGAAGTGCACACCGCAGAAGACGACGAACTCCGCCTCGGGCCGCGCCGCGGCCTCGCGCGCGAGCTTGAACGAGTCGCCCGTGACGTCGGCGAAGTCGATGACCTCGTCCCGCTGGTAGTGGTGCCCGAGGACGAACGCGCGCTCGCCCAGGGCCGCGCGGGCGACCCGCGCGCGCTCGACGAGGTCGGGGTCGCTGGGTGCGGGCAGTGCGCCGGTGCACTCCACGCCGCGCTCGGACGCCAGGTCGGCGCCTCGGCCGAGCAGCAGCAGGGCGGAAGGGGCGGGCTCGACGAACGTGCCGGTCTCGGCGGTCAGGCTCACGCGCCGATCCTCGCACAGGCGCGGGACGTCGTTCCTGGGCATGTCACGATGCAGCCCGTGCGCGTGCTGCTCGCCCCGGACTCGTTCGGCACCAGCCTGACCGCCGCCCAGGCCGCCGCGGCGCAGGCCGAGGGCTGGCGGCGGGCCGCGCCCGACGACGACCTCGACCTGCTGCCCCTCGCCGACGGCGGGCCGGGCTTCGTCGAGACGCTGCACGCGGCTCTGGGCGGGCAGCTCGTGCCCGTCACGGTCGGCTCGCCGATCGGCGAGCCCGTCCCGGCCGCGCTGCTGCACGCGCCGGACGGCACGGTCTACGTCGAGTCGGCGCACGCCGTCGGGCTGCAGCTCGTGCCCGCCGACCGCCGCGACCCGACGCGGACGACGAGCCGGGGCGTCGGCGAGCTGCTCGCGCACGCGCTCGACGCGGCGCCGCGGCGCGTCGTCGTGGGCCTCGGCGGGTCGGCGACGAACGACGCGGGCGCCGGCATGCTCGCCGGGCTCGGCCTGCGGTCGCCGCGGCTCGGCGCGGGCGGCGGAGCGCTCGGCGCGAGCACCGCGGACGACCTCGCCGGCCTGCGCGAGCTGCGCGCACGGTGGCGCGGGCTCGAGCTGCTGGTCGCGACCGACGTCGACGTGCCCCTGCTCGGCCTGACCGGCGCGAGCGCCGGGTTCGCGCCGCAGAAGGGTGCGACGCCGCAGCAGGCGCAGGAGCTCGAGCGCGCGCTCGACGCGTTCGCCCGCGCCGCCGTCGGGGCGTTGGGCGACGACCTGCGCCCCGACCTGCTGGCCGGGCCGGCGCGACCCGCTGCCCAGCGCCTGACGACGACCCCCGGCGCGGGGGCGGCGGGCGGGCTCGGGTTCGGCCTGACGCTGCTCGGCGCCCGCCTCCTGCCCGGCGCGAGCCTCGTCGCGGACCTCGTCGGGCTCGACGGCCGGATCGGCGTCGCGGACGTCGTCGTGACGGGGGAGGGCCGTTTCGACTGGCAGTCGCTGCACGGCAAGGTCGCGTCCGAGGTCGCCCGACGCGCCCTGGAGCACGGCGTCCCGACGGTGGTGCTCGCGGGCCAGGTCCTCGTGGGTCGGCGCGAGCTCTCCGCCGCCGGGATCACGGCGGCGTACGCCGTCGCCGACGCGCCGCACGACGTCGACGCGGCGCTGGCCGACCCCGCGGGGACGCTGCGGGCGCGCGCCGAGCGCGTGGCCCGGACGTGGTCGCGTCCCGGCGCGTGACGCACGTCGCACGGCCCGGCGCGGCGCGCGTCGTACAGTGGCGGGAACAACTCGGCACGGGATGATGTTCGGACCGGTTGATGCAGGTGAGGCGCCCGCGGCGCCGCCCATGAGATCGAGGGATCCAGGAGACACCATGAGCGAGACCACGACGACCGCCACCCACGGCGTCAGCCTCACGGACGGGGCGGCGGAGAAGGTCCGGAACCTGCTCGAGCAGGAGGGCCGTGACGACCTGCGCCTGCGCGTGGCCGTCCAGCCCGGCGGCTGCTCGGGGCTGATCTACCAGCTCTACTTCGACGAGCGCCTGCTCGACGGCGACGCGACGCGCGACTACGACGGCGTCGAGGTCGTGGTCGACCGCATGAGCGTGCCGTACCTCGAGGGCGCGACGATCGACTTCGCCGACACGATCGAGAAGCAGGGCTTCACGATCGACAACCCCAACGCGGGCAGCTCCTGCGCGTGCGGCGGCTCCTTCGCCTGACGCACCGGCGACTCCCGAAGGCCCGGCACCCTCGTGGTGCCGGGCCTTCG
>Ga0164242_10010137_pt1 | contig 10108 bp, 8 predicted proteins | sample OricomgcompostMG_FD_108783 | JGI IMG/M metagenome (GOLD analysis project Ga0164242, IMG submission 108783) | Miracle-Growth compost microbial communities from Emeryville, California, USA - Original compost - Miracle growth compost (MG) ... | reverse complement strand
GGTGGCGCATTTCTGCTCCATGTGCGGGCCGAAATTCTGCTCGATGAAGATCACCCAGGACGTTCGCGACTACGCGCGCGAGCACGGCGTCGACGCGGCCGAGGCCTTGAACGAGGGCATGGCCGAGAAGGCCGCCGAATTCCGCGAGCACGGTGGGGAGGTGTATCGATCCGCGTGACTTTCACCTTGCCGCAACATCGCGGGCGTACACTGGCGTGATGCAGTCGTGATGACATGATTCCAAGGAGACCCGTATGGCCGCCAAGAAGCCGTTTCTGTCCGACATCAAGACCATTCGCCAGCGCGCCCGCGAACACATCGAGAAAGGTGCGGTCACGCACGGCTACACGGCTGATCGCGACACCGTGATCAAGGTGCTCAACGAGGCGCTCGCGACGGAACTGGTGTGCGTACTCCGTTACAAGTACCACTACTACATGGCGTCGGGCATCCACGCGCAGAGCGTCGCGGCCGAGTTCCTCGAGCACGCCAACGAGGAACAGGCGCACGCGGACCGGATCGCCGAGCGCATCACCCAGCTGGGTGGCGCACCCAATCTGAATCCCGAAGGCCTCACATCCCGTTCGCATTCCGATTACGTCGAGGGCGACGACCTGGTCGACATGATCAAGGAAGACCTGGTCGCCGAGCGGATTGCGATCGACAGCTATCGCGAGATCATCCAGTACCTCGGCAATGATGACCCGACCAGCCGCCGCGTGATGGAGGAAGTGCTTGCGCAGGAAGAAGAGCACGCCGAGGACATGAAGACGCTGCTCGAAGAACTCGGCAAGGAAGGCGAGCCGCCGAAGCCGCGCGACCTCAAACGCCAGTAACCAAACCGCGTCGCCGGCCGTACGCCGGCCTTTCGAGAGCGGGGCGGGCACCCTCCGTGCCCGCGCCCTGGCGCCATCCCTGCGCTCACCGGGTAGCCGCTGTCCAGGTGCGCCCCTGCGATGCATCCGCACGTGAAGTTGCGGACATCGCGTAAACGCCGCTCTCCCCGCTATCCTTCCGCGCGATGAATGACACCTCCAAGCCGTGGCGCATCGGACGCGTCGCCGGCTGGCGCTCGCTTGCATTGTGGTTCGTGCTGCTGTTGCCGCTGGCCGTCCTGTTTCCACCCATTCCGATCGACGAGACGCGCTACCTCACCGCCGCGTGGGAGATGTTCAACTCCGGGCAGTGGCTGGTGCCGACCGTCAACGGCACCTGGTATTCCGACAAGTCGCCCCTGCTGTTCTGGCTGATCGCGGGCGGCTGGAAGTTCCTGGGTGTGCATACCTGGGTCGCGCGCGTGGAGGCGCTGATCGTCGCCTTGTTCATGTTGCTGGCATTGCGGCGGCTGGCCGTGCGTCTCGGCATGGACGAACGCGGTGCCGATGACGCCATGTGGATGTTGGCGGGTTGCCTCGGCTTCGCGGTGTTCAGCACCGCGATCATGTTCGACCTGTTGCTGTCGCTCTGCGTGGTGGGCGCGCTGCACGCACTGCTCGATCTCGACGCAGCCCGGTGGACGCGTGGCACCGCCGCGCTGGGCTTGACGATCGGGTTCGGCATCCTGGCGAAGGGCCCGGTGATGCTGCTGCACATCGCGGCCGTGGCCGTGCTGGCTCCGTTGTGGAGCGACACTGCGCGTGCCCACAAGGCGCGCTGGTATCTCTCGTTGCTGGCGGGTCTCCTGATCGGCGTTGCGATCCTGCTTGCGTGGCTGCTGCCGGCTGCGTGGTACGCCGGGCCCACCTACTGGCAGCCACTGGTGGACAAGGTCACCGGCCGCATCGCGAACAGCTTCGCGCACCGGCGTGCGTGGTGGTGGTATCTGCCGCTGGTGCCGGTGTTGCTGCTACCGTGGCTGCTGGCCCTGCGCGCGCCAGGTGCCGCGTGGGCCGGTTTGTGGCGCGGCCGCTTCGGTCGCTTCCTGTGGTGCTGGTGGGTCGTGCCGTTCGTCGCGTTTTGCGCGATCAGTGGCAAGCAGGTCCATTATCTTTTGCCGTTGCTGCCGGCATGGGCGCTCGCCGGTGCGTGGTTGCTGCAGCAGCCCGGCAGCCGCCTGCGTTCGTTGCCGTTCGTCCTGTTCGCATTTTTCGTCGCCGCGCTGGTCGCGGTGGTGCCCTGGCAGGCGGCGGAACGCTTTGGCTATCCGCCGCAACCGGCGATAGCGGCGTTCGCCGCCGCGGGATTGATCGTCGCGGCCGGGGCGTGGCGGGGATGGGCGCGCGATGCCCGGGGAGTGGCCTTGTCTGCCACCGCGCTGGTCTCGTCCGCGATGCTGGCGGGGGCGCTGGCGCTGCTGCCGTCGCTCGATGTCGCACCCGAAGCCGCCTTCGTGAAACAGGCGTTGCGCGAACGCGTACCGATTGCCACCGTGGAATGGAACAACGGCCTGCTGGGTTACATCGGTCGCCTGCATCAGCCGGTACCCTGGATTCTCCGGGACCAGATCCGTGCCTGGTGTCGTGCGCACCCCGATGGCATCCTGCTGACCGCGGAAAGCCATGACGAGCTGAAGACCGGCACGCCCTTCAAGGCTTGGCCGTACTTCCTGTCCGGAGATCATCGCATCGCGGCGTGGCACGCGGCGCAGGCACTGGGCGCCCATCCGCACTGACCTTCGCCACGTGCAAACGGAGGCCCGAGGGGCTACCCTCGACCGGCTGCCTTCGAGGAGGATTGCCATGCCGCGCGTCCGTACGCTGTCCGCCCTGGTCGCCGGGGTGCTCGTCACCACCATCGCCTTCGCCGCACCGCCGCCCGCCAATCACCATCCCGAACTGGACGCCATCGCGGGCGCGGTGAAGGCGTCCAACCTGCACGCCAGCGATGTCGCGCTGGTCGGCTTCGGCACCCGCCACACGCTTTCGACCACCACGTCGAAGACGCGCGGCATCGGCGCCGCGCGGCGCTGGGTGGCGGCGCAGTTCGAAACGATCTCGAAAGGCTGCGGTGGCTGTCTGGAAATCGTCACGCCTTCACAGGTGTTCACCGGCAAGCGCATGCCCAAGGCCGGCGCCGAAGTGATGAACGTGGTGGCGATCCAGCGCGGCACCACCGACCCGGATCGCGTGATCGTGATGACCGCGCACCTCGATTCCCGTCGCAGCGACGTGATGGACGCGACCGGGGATGCTCCAGGGGCCAATGACGATGCCGCCGGTGTCTCCGCATTGATCGAAACCGCGCGGGTGCTGTCCAAATACAAGTTCCCCGCGACATTGGTGTACTCCGCCGATTCGGGCGAGGAACAGGGCTTGTACGGCGGCAAGATCATCGCGCAATACGCGGTCGATCACGGCTGGAAGGTGGAGGCCAACCTCAACAATGACATGGTCGGCAACTCGCACGGCGGCAACGGCGCCTACGACCCGCACACCATCCGCGTGTTTTCCGAAGGCACAAAAAGCAACGAGACATTGGAGCAGGCCGCCTACCGGCGCTACCACGGAGGCGGCGTGGACTCGCCCTCGCGCAACATCGCCCGCTACATGGCCGCACTCGCCGGCAGGTACCTCGACGATTTCCGCGTGCGGATGGTGTACCGCACCGACCGCTGGGGCCGCTCGGGCGACCAGGTGCCGTTCCTCGAACAAGGTTTTCCCGCGGTCCGGTTGTCGGAATCGAACGAGAATTACGACCATCAGCACCAGAACGTGCGCGTCGAAAACGGCGTGCACTACGGCGACCTGGTTTCGGGCGTGGACTTCGACTACCTCGCCAACGTCACGCGGCTCGATGCGATCACGATGGCCTCGCTGGCGATGGCCCCGCCGCCGCCGTCCGACCTCGAGGTGAAGGGCGCCGTCGCCTACGACACTACGCTGTCCTGGAAACCGTCGCCGGGCGCCGCCAGCTACAACGCGTGGTGGCGCGAAACCACCGCGCCGCAATGGCAGCACGTGCAAAGCGCGGGTGATGCCGGGTCGGTGGTGCTGAAGAACATCATCCCCGACGACTACTTCTTCGGAGTGTCGGCGGTCAGCAAGGACTGCTGGGAGACCCCGGTGGAATTTCCCGGTTTCGCCGGCAGCTTTGCCCGATCCCCGAGACTCGGACCCGACGGCAAGCCGGTGGACGAACTCTACCCGGGTTTCGGAAGATTCGGCGGCGATGCGATCGGTCAGCCGTCCTGGCGGACCGGCACGAAATCGGGGAGCCGCCCATGACGCGCATCATCGCCGCGGTGCTCGTGGCCTGCGGCGTGGCGTTGGGAGGCTGGTTCATCGGCAACGGCTTTGCACACCGGCACCCGAACCGCTCCGTGACGGTCAAGGGTCTCGCCGAACGCAACGTCAAGGCCGACATCGCGTTGTGGCAAATCCAGTTCGCCGAAACCGGCAACGACCTGGCCGCGACGCAGGCGGCCATCCAGCGCGACGACACGGCCATCACCGGGTTCCTGCGGCAACACAAGCTCGGCGCGGACGCGATCGCGTTCCACAGCGTGCAGGTGACCGATCGTGCGGCGCGCAACTACGGCAACGATCAATACAAGACGCGTTTCGTCGTCACCGGCACGATCATGGTGCGCACCCGGAACGTGGATGCCGTCGCGTCGGCAGCGCAGGACACCGGCACGCTCATCGCGCAAGGCGTGGTGCTTGGCAATCCGGACGGCAGCTTCAATGAAGGCCCGAACTACCTGTTCGACGGCATCAACGCCCTGAAGCCTTCGATGATCGCGGAAGCGACGAAGAATGCACGCACGGCCGCCGAACAATTCGCGCGCGATTCCGGCAGCAGGCTCGGCGGGATCGTCCGTGCCAACCAAGGCGTGTTCGAGATCCTGCCGCGCGACAAGGCGCCGATGCTGCAGCAGGACAAGCAGATCGACAAAACCGTGCGGGTGGTCGCGACGCTGGATTACGCGCTCGTGGATTGATCGTCCGACGGCGAGCGCCGCACGCCGTACCCGAAGCACGAGGACCATGCACCGGAACAGGCGCGCCAGGAATCAGTGGCGCGGTTTGGCGCGATGCGTGGGAGTGGCGGACCATGGATCGTCGGGCCAGGGGTGCTTCGGATAGCGCCCCTTCAATTCCTTCTTCACTTCCGGATAGGTGCGATCCCAGAACCCGCGCAGATCCTGCGTGACCTGGATGGGCCGGCCGGCAGGCGAGAGCAGGTGCAGCATCACCGGCACGCGTCCATTCGCGATTCGAGGGGTTTCGGCCAGACCGAACAGCTCCTGCAGTTTCACCGCAAGCACGGGTGACGCGATGTCTCCATCGCCTTGCATGGCCACGGCATAGTCCAGCCTGCGTGTCATCCCGCTCGGCACCGTGATTGCGTCGGGCGCGGCTTCGTCCAGCAACTTGCGTTGCGGCCATTCGAGCAGACCCGCCAACGCGTTCGACAACGCTTCCGCCGACAGCGCATCCAGCTTGCGCTTGCCGGCCAGCACGGGCGCAAGCCAATGCTCGAGGGAGTCCAGCAGCGCCGCCTCCGACACGTCTGGCAAGCCTGCTTCCGGCATCGCGCGGTGCAGCCACGCGACGCGCGCACGGAATCGAATCACCGCATCGCTCCATGGCAGCGCGGCGAGGCCGCGCATGCGGATGCTGGCGAGCAACGCGGGCAGCGCATCGTCGGGGCCGGCCGGCACCGCGCGCCGTTCCAGCACGATGGCATCGAAGCGGCATTCCTCGAAAGCCTCGACCACGTCGTTCGCGTTCATCCGCACCACGCGTTCGCGTTTGCAGCGCTGCGGGTACTCGCGTTCCAGCAGCGCGGACTCGAACGGCGCGGCGGTCAGGATCAGGCTGTCGCGCGCGTCGAAACGCGCTTCGGTGACGACGAGCCACGGTTCCCCGAACAACACGGATGCTTCGTGCAGGCGAACGCCGCGACCGTTGGCGAGCCGGTAGCGGCGCGGATCGTTGTCGTCCTGTTTGGCGACGCGATCCGGGAACGCGTGCAGCAGCAGGTTGCCGACGGCCGAGGCGTCCGGCGTACCGCTGGCACCATGGCGCACGCCCAGGCGCTTGCGCCAGCCGCGCGCGGCCAGTTCGATGGCCGACAATGCGCCCGCGTCGCCGTTGCGCACCACGCGCGCGCCGCCGTCGCGCCAGCGGTGCAGGGCATCGATGCGCGCGCGCAGATCGTCGTTGAATTCGCCGCGCAATGGCGAGCGTGCGTCCAGCAGCGCCAGCAGGTCGGCGACCAACGCACGCAGTCCGTCGGATGCCCGCAGCGCGGCCGCCGCCATGCGCGGGTTGGCGCCGAGTTGCAACATGTGGCGCCCCAGTGGCGTGATGCGCAGGTTGGCATCGATGGCGCCGAGCCGTTGCAGCAATTCGCGCGCCGCAGCCAGCGCGCCCGCGGGCGGTGCGTCCAGCCAGCGCAGGGCCGCCGCATCGGCGCCGACACCCCAGGCCGCGATCTCCAACGCCAGGCCGGACAATTCGGCTTGCGCGATTTCCGGCGTGCGCGCGGCTTCGAGACGGCGGCTCTCCGGCCACAACCGGTAGGCGACGCCTGGCGCGACGCGTCCGGCACGTCCTGCGCGCTGGTCCGCTGATGCTTGCGAGATGGCGACGGTCGCGAGCCGCGTGAAACCCGAGTTCGGATCGAAGCGCGGTTCGCGCGCCAGCCCCGTGTCGACCACCGCGCGCACACCCGGCACCGTGATCGATGATTCGGCCACGTTGGTGGCAAGGATCACCCGCCGCGTGCCGGAGTCGGCGGGCGCCAGCGCGGCCTGCTGATCGGCCAGCGCAAGTTCGCCGTGCAGCGGCAGAATCTCGATTTTTCCTTCTCCCTGTGGGAGAAGGTGGCGCGCAGCGCCGGATGAGGGTTCGGAACCTGCGAGGGGTTTTGTGTCGATCGCACCCTCACCCCCAGCCCCTCTCCCGGGGGGAGAGGGGAGTAGGCCATTGATCAGCATCCGTTGCGCCTGCGCGATTTCGCGTCGGCCCGGAAGGAATGCCAGCACATCGCCGTCCGTCTCGGCGAGCGCCATTTGCACGACGCGGCGCAGATGCGCGGCTTCGTTTTCGCCGCGACGCAACGGTGGATAGTCGATGCGCACGGGAAAGGTGTGGCCGTCGCTGCGAAGGACCGGCGCGTCCATCCATTCGGCGACGCGCGAACCCTCCAGCGTCGCCGACATCACCACGATGCGAAGATCCGGGCGCAAGCCGGCCTGGACGTCCAGCGCCAGCGCCGCGCCAAGGTCGCCGGGCAGGTGCCGCTCGTGGAATTCGTCGAAGACGATCGCGCCGACCTCCGGCAATTCCGGATCGTCCTGCAGCAAGCGCGTCAATATGCCTTCGGTGACGACTTCGATGCGTGTTGCCCCGGAGATGCGTGACTCGAAGCGGATGCGGTAGCCGATCGTCTGCCCGACCGCTTCGCCGCGTTGCGCGGCCATGAATTCCGCCGCCGCACGCGCCGCAATTCGGCGCGGCTCCAGCATCACGATTTTCCGACCCGCAAGCCATGGCTCGTCGAGCAGTGCGGGCGGCACCTGCGTGGTCTTGCCCGCGCCGGGCGGCGCTTCCAGCACCAGCCGCGAGTGTTCGCGCAGGCTGTCGCGGATCGCGGGCAGCAGCGGCGCAATGGGGAAATCCCTGGCTTCGAGATGCATCGGACGATTGTAAGGGTCGGCCTGCAGCTGGATGTCGAGTTCCGAGCCGCGCGCACGGCGCGGCTCGGCCCGGAATGATGAACTTTGCTAGGCTTTCCCGGCTCACGATTCACGAACCGACCATGCACCTCATCGACATCGGCGCCAATCTCACCCACGAATCCTTCCGGCGGGATTTCGACGCCGTGCTGGACCGCGCGCGCAAGGCGGGCGTGGAGCGGATGATCGTCACCGGCGCTTCGCGCGATGGCAGCGAACACGCGCTGGCGTTGGCGCGTGAGCATCCGGAGATGTTGCGCGCGACCGCCGGTGTGCATCCCCATCACGCCGGTGATTACGGCGCGGAAACCGATGCGCTGCTGCGCACCCTCGCGCGCGAACCGGAAGTGGTCGCGGTCGGCGAAACGGGTCTTGATTACTTTCGCGATTTGTCACCGCGACCCGCACAACGCGCCGCGTTCGAGAAACAACTTGCGATCGCGGCGGAGCTCGGCATGCCGTTGTTCCTGCACCAGCGCGATGCCCACGATGATTTCTTCGCGCTGTTGAAGTCCGCGCGCGACCGCGTGCCCGCGGCAGTGGTGCATTGCTTCACCGACGACCGTCGCGCGCTGTTCGATTACCTCGACCTCGACTGCCACATCGGCATCACCGGCTGGATCTGCGACGAACGCCGCGGCACGCACCTGCGCGAACTGGTGCGCGAGATTCCGGCCGATCGTTTGCTGCTGGAAACCGACGCGCCGTATCTGTTGCCGCGCGACATCCGGCCGCAGCCCTCCGATCGCCGCAACGAACCGATGTACCTGGCGCACATCTGCGAGGCCGTGGCGCGCGAACGCGGCGAAACGCCTGCCGTCACCGCCGAACGGACCACCGGGAACGCGCGGACCTTTTTTGGCATCGAACAGTAGGCGGGAAACGCATGGCGATCCCGTCAGCAGATTTCCGAAGGCGGGTCGACGCCCCTACACGTGTCCCGCGCGCAGGCCGAGCGTCCAGCTTACCGGCCGCACGCGTTCGGGTTCGTGCCATGCCGCCGCGAGTGCTTCCGCAACCGATGCGACGGCGTCTTCGCCCGTGGCCTTCAGGTATTTCTGGGCTGCCGACCACGAAGTCAGGTAGGCCAGCAGTTGCTGCAGGTTCCATTCGACGCGCATCTCGAAGACGGGCGCCTCGACGGCTGCGAACGGCAGTACCAGCGAGGCGTAGCCCTCGTCCACGAGCTGCCGTTCCGGCGACCAGTAGGCACCCAGGATGCCCTCGTACAAATGCGCGATCACGGCATCGACCGCAGGTGTCACGCTGCAGTGGGCGTAACACCAGGCGACGAACAAGGCGCCCGGAACGGCGACACGCTGCACCTCCGCGACGAATGCCGCGAGGTCGAACCAATGCAGCGCCTGGGCAACGGTGACGGCATCGACGGACCGATCCGTGATCGTGGTGTGCTCGGCGGTTTCGTTGCGGTAATCGACGCGCGGATCCACGAGCGCATTGCCGAGCTGCTTCTGGCTGGGATCGGTGGCGACCACGTGCCCGAAGCGCGTGGCGAGCGCGACGCTGGCCTGCCCGTTGCCACAGCCGACGTCCCATGCGCGATGGCGTGCGGGCGCCTTGGCCGCGATCCAGTCGAACAACGCAGCGGGATAGTGCGGGCGCGCGCGCAGGTACAAATCGGAATGGCCCGAGAAAAGATCCTTGAAGTTCATCCGGGTGTTCTCCCTGATGTGGCGCGGTGTTCGACGACGCGATGGCCGCCGGGTGCAAGATCGCCGAGCGCATGTCCGCCGATGCGCGTGCGGATCAGGCGCAGCGTCGGCAGGCCCACCGCCGCGGTCATGCGCCGCACCTGGCGATTGCGCCCCTCGCGGATCGTGAGTTGCAGCCACGCATCCGGCACGGTTTTGCGGAAGCGCACGGGCGGCTCGCGCGGCCACAGGCCTTCGGGTGCACGCGGCAACACGCGCGCCTCGGCGGGACGCGTGAGGCCATCGTTCAGGGCCACGCCACGGCGCAGGTGTTGCAGCGCGCCTTCATCCGGCGTGCCTTCCACCTGCACCAGATACGTTTTCGGCTGCTTGTGGCGCGGATCGGTGATGCGATGCGCGAGGGCACCATCGTCGGTCAGCAGCAGCAAGCCTTCCGAATCCCGATCCAGTCGTCCGGCCGGATATACCTTCGGCGGCAAGCCGAAGTCGGCCAGCGTGCGCCGCGGTTGCGCGCTGCGATCGGTGAACTGACACAACACGTCGAACGGCTTGTTGAACAGGATGAGCATGCCCATCCTCCGGGAAATCAGTGGATCGTCGCGGCACTGGCCGGCTGGGACGTGGCCGCTGGCGCGACACTATTCGCCGATGCCGGGTCCTGCGCAAGTCCGGCATCCGGCGCGGTAACCACGTAGCCGCGCGCCTGCAGTGCCGCGAGGTAACCGTCCGGGGCCAGCAGGTCGTGCATCGGCAGCACCGCGAAGGTCTGCGCGTTCGCCGCCAGCGCCGCATCGACCGCGGCCAGCCAGGT
>Ga0164242_10010136_pt1 | contig 10108 bp, 9 predicted proteins | sample OricomgcompostMG_FD_108783 | JGI IMG/M metagenome (GOLD analysis project Ga0164242, IMG submission 108783) | Miracle-Growth compost microbial communities from Emeryville, California, USA - Original compost - Miracle growth compost (MG) ... | reverse complement strand
GGACTGATATTCGATGAAGCCGGCGATGCCCTCGGGGCCGCCCTCACGGCCGACGCCGGACTGCTTGAACCCGCCGAACGGGCTGGCGAAGTCGAGCACTGCGGTCGAGTTGACCGCCACCGAGCCGACCTGCAGTCGGGCCGCGACTGCAGCCGCACGCTCCTCGTCGGACGACCACACCGCGCCGACGAGTCCGTATCGCGAGTCGTTGGCGATCGCAACCGCTTCGGCGGCGTCATCGGATCCCGCGTCGTCGTAGGCGATGACGACCCCGACCGGACCGAAGACCTCCTCCCGGGCGATCTCCATGTCGTTCGTCGCCTCGACGAGAGCTGGGGTGACGAACCATCCCGGGCCGTCCGCCCGCTCGCCACCGACGAGGACCGTGGCACCCTCGTCTCGTGCGCGTCGCAGGAAGCCTTCGATCTTGTCGCGTGCCGCCTCGTTGATCACCGGCCCGACGTCGGTGGCCCGGTCGGTGGGGTCTCCGACGGTCAGGCCCCCGACCGCATCGGTCAGTGCCGCCACGTATTCGCCGTAGCGGCTGCGCGGCAACAGGATTCGCGTCAAGGCCGCGCAGAGTTGACCGTTGTTGCCCATCACGCCGCTGACCAGTCCGGGCACCGTCTTCTCAGGCTCGGCATCGGGCAGCACGATAGCGGCGGATTTGCCGCCCAGCTCGAGGCTGTAGCGGCGGATGCGGGACCCGCACGACGCTGCGATCCGCGCGCCCACGGCCGTCGATCCGGTGAAGCTGACCTTGTCGACTCCCACATGCTTGGTCAGTAGTTCACCCGTGGCCGCGCCGCCGTTGACGACATTGACCACGCCGTCGGGAATCTCGGCCTGTTCGATTGCCTCGGTCAGTACGCCGAACTCGAGCGGCGCGTCGGGCGCCGGTTTGAGAACCACGGTGCACCCTGCGGCCAACGCGGGGCCGATCTTCAACGCCGCGATGAACAGCGGCGTGTTCCACGGCACGATCGCACCGACCACGCCGACGGGAACCTGACGTACGAGCACGGTCCCGCCCGTCATCGACCGACGGGTGGCGGCGAAGGGATAGTCGGCGGTGATGGCAGCGTAGGCCTTCAGCACACCCACCGCGGTGAGCACCTGGCCGAAGGTGCTCCACGAGCGCGGTGATCCGATTTCGGCAGTCGTCAGGTCGGCGAGTTCACCCTTGCGGGCACTGAGCGCGTCGGCCAGCCGACCAAGCGCGGCGCCGCGGTAGGCGGGGGAGGTGGCGGCCCATCCGGGCAGGGCGTCGCGAGCGCCCGCGACCGCGGCGTCGACTTCGCCGTGGCTGGCGACACCGACGGCGCCCAGCACCTCGCCGGTGCTCGGGGACGTCACGTCGAACGTCTCGGCGTGGCTACCGGTGATCCACTTGCCTGCGACGTAGCTCGCCGCCAATTCGACCATGGGCACCGATTCTGGCATCAATGTCATCTTTCGACAAGCGGCTCATTTGTATGTAAGCGCCACATCGGTTTCCTTGCGACGCATTTTCTGACACTATTGGTCACTATGACTGGTTCGCCTGCTCCGGACGTCGACCTCGACTCCGGACAGCCATGGGAGGTCGTAGTCGAACGCGGCAAGATCGCCGAGTTCGCCGAGGCCATGTTGAGCGACGACCCCGCTTATCGCGGTCCCGGCGCGATCATCCCTCCGACGTTTCTCACCAGCGCCGCGCGGTGGGCGCCGCCGGGAGTCCGGGTCAGTGTGGGGTTCGATCGCAAGCGTCTGCTGCACGGCGAACAGGAGTACACCTTCCACGGCGACTTGCCTGCCGAAGGTGACGTGCTCACAGCTGTCGAGCGTGTCGTTGACCGGTTCTCCAAGCCAGGTAAGCGTGGGGGCACGATGCGCTTCGCCACGGTGGTCACCGAATACCGTAATCCCGCAGGAGAATTGATCGCCGAGGCGAAGGCGACGTTCATCGAGACGGCGGCCAAGCGGTGACGGCCATTACCGCCCCGCGTGTCGGCGCACAGGCGCCCCCGCGTGAGTTCGGGCCGCTGACCCGCCAGATGTTCGTCCGCTACGCCGGGGCGTCCGGGGACCTCAACCCGATGCACTACGACGACGAACTTGCGCGCTCCGCCGGGTACCCCTCGGTCTTCGCCCAGGGAATGTTCTCCGCGGCGCTGCTCGCGGGATTCGCGACTGACTGGCTTGGCGCACGCAACGTGCGCCGGTTCGGGGTCAGGTTCCGCGAGCAGGTCTGGCCCGGTGATGTGTTGACCTGCTTGGGGACCGTCACCGCGGTCTGCGAGGAGTCGGATGGTGACCGGTTGACCGTCGAGTTGACCGCCACTCGCCAGACGGGCGGTGTTGCGGTTACCGGGACCGCGCAATTTCTCATTCCGCGAAACGCACCGCAGCGCGTCACGGCCGGCCCGGCCGGGCCATAGGCTTAGACGATCATGTCCGAAGCCTCGATCGTCCGCCGGGCCAGCTACGGCCCGTCGAGCCCAACCGTCGGTGAACGCGGTGCCAGCACGCGGAGCAAGATCACCGCGGTTTCGCTGGAGTTGTTCGGTCGGCTCGGATACTTCGACACCTCCGTCGATGCGATCGCCAAGGGTGCCGGCGTGTCACGGGCCACCCTGTACCAGTACTTCAAGGGCAAAGATGAAATCTTTCTGGAGTTGCTCAACGAGTGCGGGAGCGCGCTGTTCCGCGTGGCTCGCCGCATCGGGCCGCTCGGGCCGGATGAAGTCGGCTTCGACAACCTGAACTGGTGGCTCGGCGAGTGGAGCTGGGTATTCGAGAAGTACTCCACGATGTTCGTGCAGTGGACGGCCATCGCCTCGTCTGACACCAAGGTGCGCCCGGAGATCACCCGGTTCGTGCGCAGCTACAACCACCGCATCGCCGAACGGCTCGCTGGCTCGGGACTGCAGGGGCTGGACCCGGAAGTGGCGGCCATGACGATGACCGCACTCGTGCACCGCATCAATCTGTTTGTGCACACCAACCGCGCCTATGGCCGGAGCGCGAAGGTTGCGGTCGACACGCTTTCGGTCTTTCTGCAGCTGACGTTGTTCCCTGACACGCCACCTGCGGTGTTGACTTCGCTGCGGCTACACCGCAGCGGAAACCCATCCGCCGACGTGGACGCCGTCGAGATGCCGGACGAACCGAATGTCGAGGGACTCTCCATCAGCGAGCGCAGCGCAGGCCTGAGCAAGCGGGCCGTAGCCACGGTTACGGCGCTAGCCGAAGCCGGTGCCGCTCAATTCCGCGCTCGTGGGTACCGCAGCACCAGCGTGGATGACATTGTCGAGGCCGCCGACGTCGCGCGTGGCACGTTTTACAAGTACTTCAGCGACAAACAGGATCTGCTGGCAGCCGTGGCGGCGGAGATCTACGGGGCTGGAATCGCTTTCGCAGAACGGATTTCAGACGTCGACCCAGTCGCCGACGAGTCGACCCTGCGGCACTGGCTGGCTACCTATGTCGAGTTCTACGACCGGTATTCGGGCTGCATCGAGGCATGGGCGGAGGGCACTACTGACGATCCCATGATCGTTGGCATCGGTGAGCACGGCCAGGTGATGATGGACGTCGGCGCGGCCAGGATGCTCATCCGCCGACCGGGCCCGTACCCGTTCGACCCGTTGGTTTCGGCGCTGATCCTGCGGGCGCTCGTTACCCGGGTACCCCAGGCGGCGTTGGATCTGCCCGAGCCCATCGACGCCGACGGCGTTGTCGACCTATTGATCAGCTGTATCAAACGCGGGTTCTTCGGTCTTGCCAGCTAGCGCCCGCAGCTGACGTGGCAACCGCCATTCCCGTGATCCATTCGGGCACCGGCTCGTAAGCCAAGGCGGCAACCGGCCTGCCACCTCCCGCCGCGCCTGCCGCGACCCAGGTCCTGATCTCGTTGGCCCCTGCGCCTGCTCGGGTATGCGCCGAGTCCACGAGTCGGATGAGCGCCTCGGCGTCCCAGATCGACATTGCCTCCAACACCTCGGCATCCCAGTCCGGACGTATCTTGTTGCGCGCGTCCGCCATTCCGTCGGCGATAATGCGAGCCCGCTCGTCGTCGCTGAGTTTGTAGGCGTCGACTTCCAGGCTGGGCGGCGAATGCGACAGTCCGCCGGTGCCGATCAGCAGCACGCGTTGGTCGACCGAGTCGAGGAATCGCCCGACCGCCGCGCCGAAGCCGGCGACGCGTCGGCCGGTCGGCAGCGGGGCTGTCGCGCAGTTCACCGCGACCGGAATGACAGGCTTGGCGTCCAATTCGCCTACGAGGTCCCGAATCGGTTGTGCGAAAGCGTGATCCAGTGCGACGTCGCGACACACGGCGAGGTCGAACTCCTCGGCGAGCAGGTGCTCGCACAGTGCACGAGCCCACGCCGACGGTACCGACATCGCGCCGGCAGGATGGCCACCTTCCGCGATGATCGATGCCGACAGCGCCACCCCGAAAGTCGGTACGACAGTGGTGAAAGCGCGCCTGTGGTCGCCGCCGAACACAATCACGAGTTCCGGGTCGAAGGCGCGCACCTCATCCGCCGCCTGTGCCAGAGCCGACCGGAACTCGAGCCCGAACGCCTGCGCGACGTCGCGCTCCTTGCCGGGACTGTGGCTGGCGCAGACCACCAGCCGATGAGTGGTCATCGTGAACTCACTCCGTCACGGAAATCGCGCCCTCGGGGCAGTTCGCGGCGCCGTTGCGGGCCGCTTCGGCCTGCTCTTGCGGCACCTGGCCATCCCCGATCACGTGGCCGTAGCCCTGATCGTCATCTTCGAAGACGTTGGGCGCCAATGCATAACAGATGCCATGTCCCATGCACTTGGCCGGATCGATCGCTACTCTCACGTGCGATCGCCTGCTTCGATCGTCAGGTGCAGCGAGTCCAGGCCGACCGTACCGCGGGGCCAGTGCACCCGCGGTGTCGTGCCCGGCGTGATGTGGTAGTTCGGGATCCGCTTGTGCCATTCCTCGTAGAGGACAGCCATCTCCAGGCGGGCGAGGTGTGAGCCGAGGCACCGATGCACACCCATGCCGAAGCTGACGTGCCGATTCTCGGTGCGGTGGAAGTCGATGTCGTAGGGGTTGGGAAACTGCCGTTCATCGCGATTCGCTACGGCCAGGTAGTTGGTGATCCGAGTGCCTTCCGGCAGCGTGTGTCCGGCCACCGTCACCTCCTGGGTGCTCACCCGGGGGACGAACGGCGCCGGGGGATCCAGCCGCAGCAACTCCTCCATCGCCGCGGGAATCAGCGACGGGTCGTTCACGATTTCCTGTCGCTTATCCGGGTTCTCGGCCAGCCGCTGCATCCCGAAACCCAGTGCGTCCATGACCGTGTCCAGTCCGGCAAGCACGAACAGAAAGCACAGACCGACGGCCTCCTCATCGGAAAGGGCATCGGGCGGTTCGATACTCAGCACCTGACTGAGCACGTCGTCTCCTGGGGCGCCGCGGCGCTTCTGGATCAGGTCGGTGAGGTACATGAACAGTTCAAGCGCTTTCTGCATGCCCTCTTGGGCCGCTTCATCGACCGATGTCTGGCCTGCCGCGGCACTGAGGTTCAGGACGGCGTCCTTCCACTCGATGAACTGGTCGCGCATATCGAGCGGCAGTCCAAACAATGTGAGAAACACCTGGATCGGGAAGACGGCGGCGACCTCGGCGATGAAGTCGCATTGCCCGCGCCGTGCGATCGGCTCGATCAGGTCGACGACCTGCCTGCGCAGATCGGGCTCGAGGGGCTTGATCATTCGGGGACTGAAGAACGGCTGCAGAATCCGCCGGTAGCGCGTCTGCTCGGGCGGGTCGAACGCGATCGGTACCAACGGGACGGGACTGGCGAGGACGTCGAACGCGCGCTTCGAGGAGAACAAGGACGGGTTCTTGAGGACGAGCTCGACCACATCTCGCCGCGTCACGGCATAGCCATCCTCGACCTCGACCAACGGATGCTTGTCCAACTGGTGCCACGCGTCGTCGCGGGCTTCCGGCATCGGCAGGTCGTCGGTACAAACCTTGGGAAGTGCGTCGGTCGTCATCCGTCCTCGATTCCTAGTCCGTGCGCGCTGTGCGAAAACTGTGACCGTGGTTACTTCCCGTAGTGTGCCATCACCGTCAGATGCAGACAATATCGCGTGGCACCTCGCCGCGGGCCTGCTTTCTGATCGACACATTTAACCTGCAGATACCGTAGAGAAATGGTGAGTCATATATGTGACGTCGCTGTCAGACATCGGCGGATCATTGACACTATGACAGTGAGCTGTCATCTTTGGGTGTCGTGAGAATGCCAGAGGAGGCGTCACAGTGACCGACCTCAAGAGCTCCGTCCGCGTTGCGGGCTCAGAACCGCCCCCGGGAACGCCCGAGCAGGCCAAAACCCTTCGGCCGGTTCTCTTTTGGTCGAGCGTAGGAGCGGTCTGCGTGGCATTCGCCGCGTACGTCTACACGTCGTGGATTGTCTCGGGCAATGCGATGCCGGCGGATCCGGGCCCTGACCCCATCCCAGGTGGTACTCAGTTCGCGATGACCGCCTTCCAGATCGCCTGCCCGATATTGGCTGTGGTCGCGATCGTTTACGTGGTGCGCAAGAGCGTTCGGGAGCGTCAACTCTGCGTCGAGGCCGCCGTCGTCATCGCGTCGGCGATCGCGTGGTGGCACGACCCCCTGATCAACTGGTTCCAGCCGGTGTTGTTCTACAACGCGGGCCTGGTCAACTTCAGCAACTGGATGGAAAACGTGCCCGGGTCGCTGAGCCCGGGCAGCCGGTTTATGGCCGAGCCCGTGCTGATGATCGGGATGATCTACATCTGGATGCCGCTGGCCATGGGCAAAGTCGCCTTCTGGGCCATGGGTCGGGCGCGCCGCCGGTGGCCGACGCTGGGAGCTGTCCGCACGTTCTGCTGCGGCTGGCTTGCTGTCTATGTCATCGAATGCCCGCTGGAGATCTTCGCAGTGCACCACGGCCTGGTCGGCTATCCGGCGTCGATTCCCGGCGTGACGCTTTGGGCCGGGCAGACCGTACAACTTCCGCTCTACGGCCCCATCTTGTGGTCGTTGGTGCTGAGCTCCACCGGCGCGCTGATGTTCTTCCGCAACCGCAAGGGTCAGATCCGGATCGAGGGTGGTATCGAAACGCTGCGCTGGGCTGGGACGAAGACGAAGGCGCTGCTGCGGGTGTTGGCGGTCACGGGGTTCTACCACGTCGTGGCCATCGGTGTGTACGACCTGCCGGTCAACCTGGCCGGTCTGTACGCCGGGCCGACCGACACATATCCGACGTACCTGCGCACGCAGTACTGCGGGCCGGACACACCGCGACCCTGCCCGGACGGCACGCTGTTCGACGACCCGTAGGCCGGCGACCTACTTCACGACACCGGGCAGTGCGGCGAACTCCTGCCGGATGATGTCGTCCAGCCCGCGGTCCGTCGTCGACAACCACTGATTGAGCGCGCGCTCGACCAGCAGCATGCCGATTGACGCCAGAAGCCAGCACTCGCCGTCGGGCGCGGGCAGTCCACGGCGCTCCGCGATCACCTTCGCCACGGTCTCGCGGTTGGCTTCGTGGTTTCTTCGCTCGCGGCCGAGCAACACGAGCGACGATGCGACCGCCTCGTGATACTGCGCGATCCGCTTGCGGATCCGCTTGAGAGAGGGCGCCAGCACCGCGAACGCCTCCGACATCGCCTCGTAGTCGGACAACGACTCGTCGCGCCCCAGATAGACGGCACTGAAGGCGTGGATGAAGTCGTACTCGCCGAAGAACAGCACCGACTCTTTGGTCGGGAAGTAGCGGAAGAACGTCCTGGGCGAGACGCCGGCGGCCTCGGCGATCTCATCGGTGGTGGTCTGGTCGTAACCGTTGGCGCTGAACAAATTCAGCGCCGCGTCCAACAGTGCGGCCCGTGTCCGGTCCGCGTGCTCGCCTCTCGGCGACCGATCGCCCCGCGCCATGATCCACCTCTCCCTGCCGCTCGAACGAGATTACAACTCGTTACGCGCCCGCGGGTGCATCGTTGACACCTGCGATCGCGCAGACGATACTTCTCAACAATGACAGTCTACTGTCATTTGTTTGATCGGCGGATCAAGCGGCCGCCCGAGAAAGGATTCCCTCGATGACCAATCTGAGTGTGAACGGCACCGCGAACATCAACGACTTGCCTTTCGCGGAGGACCGTTCACGCGCGTGGCGGGAACTGCGGGAAGCAGGCGAGGCGGTGTTGTCCGGCGAGGAGATCGTCCTCACCAGTGCCGAGGCCGTCGAATTCGCCGCGAAGAGGCCCGATATCTTCTCCTCCGCGAAGGCGTTCGACCGCCTCGGCAGCCCGGTGCCGCTGATCCCCATCGCCATCGATCCGCCCGATCACACGCGGTTCCGTCGGATGCTGGACCCGTTCTTCAGCCCGAAAAAGATGGCCGAGCGTGAGCCGGAGCTGCGCAAGCAGGCCGGCGAGCTGATCGATGCGATCCTGGCAAAAGGCCACAGCGACGTCGTCGCAGATCTGGCTACTCCGTTCCCCTCCCAGGTTTTCCTCACGCTGTTCGGGCTGCCGATGGCCGACCGCGACCGACTGGTGCAGTGGAAGGACTCGATCTTGGAGTTCACCGACCCCAGCAGCACCGAAGCGACACCCGAGGTGCTCGCCCACGCGATGGAACTGTTCACCTATCTGACCGAACACATCGCCGCACGCCGCGCCGACACCACGGGCAGCGACATGCTGACGCAGCTGATGCAAAACAGCGAAGAGGGCGGCATGGACGACAACGAGATCCTCGGGCTGTGCTTCATGTTCGTGCTTGCCGGCCTCGACACGGTCACCTCCGCCGTGGGCTTCGCGCTCGCAAAACTGGCCGGGGACCCGGAGCTGCGGCGCCGGATCAGCAACGACTACAGCCTGATTCCCGCTTTCATCGAGGAACTGCTGCGGGTCGACGGACCCGTTCCCTTCGCTCCGCGGGTCACCACACAAGAAGTCGAAGTGGCGGGCAGGGTGGTGCCGAAGGATACGACGGTCATGCTCAGCTATGGCAGCGCCGACCGTGACCCACTTCGCTACGAGGACGCCGACAACGTCCATTTGGACAGCAAGGCCGTGCATTTCGCCTTCGGGCGTGGCCCGCACAGATGTTTGGGCTCGCATCTCGCGCGGCTGGAGTTGCGGATCATTCTCGAGGAGTGGCACAAGCGCATCCCCGAATACAGCCTCGCCGACGGCAAGGATCCGCAGATGCCGTGGCCCACCGGAACGATGGGACTCAAATCGGTCCCACTGACCTTCCCGACTTAGTGATAGGTCTCACCTCTAGCCGACTTTGGGGATGACTTCCTCGGCAACCCAGTGCATATGGTCCAGATAGGCCTGGAAATCGTCGAGGGGCGGTGGGTTGACCCACGTATCGGTGACCCCGAGCTCGGCCAGCATGTTGCAGTTGTCGATCACCTGCTGCGCGCTCTGGCCGAATTGAGCGTTCGGGTCGTTGACGATTGCGTGCTCCTGGCCGATGGCCAGCACGGCGAGGCTGTAGAACAGCGAGAACGGCCGGTCGTCGAAACCCGGCTGGGAACGCAGATAGTCCATCTTGGCCGGCAGTTCCTCGGGCCTCGTAAGCCAGGGCGCCCAGCCGTCACCGAAACGCGCCGCGCGCCGCAGCACCGCGTCGGCATCTCCGCCCATCCAGATCACCGGGTGCGGTTTGCGAATCGGCTTCGGTCCGAAGGCCACGTCCTTGAACTTCACGAACTCGCCGTCGAAACTCGGCGAGTCGCTGTGCCAGAGCTCGAACATCGCAGCAAGGCACTCGTCGGTGATCCGACCACGCTTGTTGAATGGAACCCCGATGATGTCGAACTCGTCCTTGAGCCAGCCCACACCGACTGTGACCTGCGCCCGCCCGCCGGAAAACCAGTCGAGCGTCGAAATCGCCTTGGCGGCGATCACGGGATTGTGCAGAGGCAGGATGGTCACCATCGAACCGACCTGAATCGTCGACGTCGCACCCGCGACGAACGCCTGGGCGGTGGTGGCATCGAAGTAATGGTTGCCCGACAGCTCGACATGCGGGATCGGCGTCAGGAAATGCTCTGGAAGGAAGACCTGCGAGTAACCCAGT
>Ga0164242_10010135_pt1 | contig 10108 bp, 10 predicted proteins | sample OricomgcompostMG_FD_108783 | JGI IMG/M metagenome (GOLD analysis project Ga0164242, IMG submission 108783) | Miracle-Growth compost microbial communities from Emeryville, California, USA - Original compost - Miracle growth compost (MG) ... | reverse complement strand
GGCAATATAGCGCTAAACTGTAAGATATTTTGCTGCCCCAAGCGACAACCAGTGTCTTAATGGGAGGTGACCTGACGGAGGGTTGGTTAGTACGTATCAGTGAGAGGAGGGGGCATGCGAGAAAGTCTACGAAACATCAAGCACGGCAAAAAATTATTCATCACCGCTATAGCCGGCTTGGTAATCGGAGCCGGGCTTCTGGTGGCCCCGATTATGGCCCCGGCTGCGAACGCTATCAGTGTCGGCGGGCCCAGCGATTGCGACAATAACGCCGTCATCAGATGCGGCGCCCATAGCACCGGCGCACTGATGAACGCGTATCAGTCCAGCGCTTACGTGCGCGCCGTCTATGCCTACTTCGGCGTCAGCCGGACCGACATGGCCAACCTGCAAGTCACCAACGTAGCCGGCCATGTGAACAAAGACGGCAAGGTGTACGTAGATAACCGCTCCAACCCCGTCGCTACCGGCGCCCTTACCGGCGGCCGTCAAGACATGCCCGGCAGCCGCAAAGTGAATTCGGGCGGAGCCGTGTTCTACGTGCGGCCGCCAAGCGTTTCTTTCCAGCAAAATTCGCTGCCGGCCTTCGTGGCGATGAAGAACGGGCAGTTCCAGTTCGCCGTCATCGCCAGCTGTGGTAACGCCGTCCGGGCCACGGCCGTCAAGCAAACTCCGAGCGGCGGCATCGGTCAGGCCAAACCGGTCAGCAAGCCGCAGGCTAAGCCGCAGAAACCGACCCCGAAGCCCGCCCCAACTCCGGCGCCGGCCCTCAGCCAATCTCAATCGCAGTCCCAGTCTCAATCGCAAAGCGTCAATGTGACGAACACCAATACCAATACCGTCAAGAACACGCAGACTACCACGACACAGCCGGCCGCCCAGGCCCAGACCGCCGCCGCGCCGTCGGCGCCGGCCCAACAACCCGCGCAGATTGAAACATCGAGCCAGCCGACCAGTCTGGTCAATACCGGCCCGTCCGGTGTCATCGGTCTGTTCGTGGTCGCTTCCGCCGCCGGCACCTTCGCCTTCCGGCGCTTCATACTACACCGCTTGGCAGATTACTAGCGAAATGCTTACAGAAATCCTAAACCGCTCATAGTATAGTTGGTCGAGATATGTCCGCAGAACGAATTGAACGCAGCCGCAGCGAACAGCCAACGACCGACGATAGCGAAAATACGACAAGCGGCGGCGAGAGTGAAAGTGTTCCGGACGGCGACGAAGTAGCGGCCAAACTGGCCGCTCTGGCAGGGAGTTCTTGGCGGGTACGACCCAACTCAATGCGGTTGGATCAACGGGCCCAGGAAGTCTACTATCTTCGTCCGTTACCACTGCGCACCGGTCTCCGCTACCAGCTGGTGCCCGGCAAAGACGAAATGCTGATCCTGGACATGGATCTTAACGACCCTTCGCTCGAGCGACGCGGCATCGGCTCCTTGTTGCTGATCAAGGCGACGCAAGTTACTCTCAAGCACCGGAATCCCGACCTGGCAATGGCGGTCAGGGGACAGGGCAACGGCGGCCTGGTTGGCGCCATGGAAAAGGCTTTCGGCGAAGAGAACGTTTCGTACCGCATCCCCGAAGACCGGCCCGACGGCAGCGACGCCGTCTGCGATATCAGAGCCGACATCGACCCCGACAGAATCCTGGCCATTAATTTTACCGAACGGCTCGGGCAACTGGCCACCAGCGGCCACGTCTGGGAACCGACCTGCTAATCGTTTATACTTTAATAAGAAAAGGAGGGCAGCATGTATACGCTACCGGAGCTGGACTACCCGTACGATGCCTTTGGCAAGTACATCAGCAAAGATATCATGGAGCTGCACCACAGCAAGCACCATCAGACGTATGTCGACAAATTGAACGCGGCGCTCGACAAAGCGCCGGAGCTACAAGACAAGTCGCTCGAAGATTTATTACGCGATCTGGACAGCGTGCCGGAGACGATCCGCACGGCGGTGCGCAACCACGGCGGCGGGCATTACAACCATACGCAATTTTGGAAGTGGCTGTCACCGGACGGCGGCGGTGAGCCGAGCGGCGCCTTGGCCGACGCTTTGAAGGAAAAATACGGCGATTTTCAAGGTTTTATGGATGCTTTCAGCGAAAAAGCCATCGGCGTCTTTGGCAGCGGCTGGGCCTGGCTGCTACCCGACCTGTCAATCACGACCACGCCGAACCAAGACAACCCGCTCAACAGCGGCCAGCCGGAACCGATCCTCGGCCTCGATGTTTGGGAGCACGCCTATTATCTCGATTACACCTACAAGCGGCCCGATTACGTGGCGGCCTGGTGGCACGTCGTCAACTGGGACGACGTCGCCCGACGCTTCGGAGCCGTACAAAAGTAGGCACGGTTACGCCGTCGGAGGGAATATGCCTAGCTCGCCTTCACCATTACATCGTGAGTTTCGGATTCGCGGTAGCCATTAGTCGAGACCCAATCGAACCGTGTGTGCGCGATGTGGCGGTCGATGGTGGGCGCCCCTACGTAACTCATGCTTTTCCTCAGCGCCAAGATATAATGCCGCATGACACTGTTCAGCGATCCCTTGTATTCGACATATGACTCAACGCCTTCGGGCAGCGCCTCGCCGCCACCCGCCGCGTAGCGGTTCCTGGAAGCGGCGCTCTCTTTGAGCGCGCTGGGTGACCCCATACCACGATACGACATGACCCGATTGCCATTTTCCAGCATGATGACTTCACCCGGCGCTTCATCAGTTCCCGCCAGGGCGCGGCCCATCATGACGGACGCGGCGCCAGCGGCGATAGCGATAGAAATATCACCCGGCTCGGTGATGCCGCCATCGGCACATACTGGTATATCGTACTCGCGGGCAGCTTTGGCACACTCATAAACAGCCGTGACCTGCGGCTGGCCGATACCCGTTTCGATGCGGGTGGTGCAGATTGACCCTGGCCCTTGGCCGACTTTGATGCCATCCGCTCCGGCTTCGGCAAGCTTCCTGGCTGATCCGGCCTGGGAAACGTTCCCGACGACGACGTCCAAATCAGGAAAGTTCTCTTTCAGATCCTTCAATGTCTGGAAGGCGTACTTCGAGTCGCCTTGCGCGCTATCGACGACGGCTACGTCCAAATAGGGACGCATGTACCCCACGCGCTCAACGGCCTTTGGATCGGTTGGAACGGCCGCGGCTACCCGGAGCCGTCCGTTATCGTCCAGATTATAGTTATCGGGGTTCTCGCGCACGAGCCTTAAGACGTCTGATAATAAATAGAGCCCCGTAATCCTTCCCGTTTCATCCAAGAGAGGAAGCGTCTTATTATCGTGTCGTTTCATCAGATCGAAAGCCTGGCGGTAATCAGTGTCTTCAGGGGCGGACTGAATGGCTTCGGCGGGGGTCATCACTTCGGCTACGAGCTGCGAGCGGTCCTCGCAGAAATCGAAATGCCGCTGCGATAGCATGCCGACAAATACGCCGGCCCCGTCCGTCACCGGCAACGTCTTGAAGTCAAAGTGGCGGTCATGCAGCATGTTCAGCACGCTCTCGACCGGTTCGTCGGCACGAACGCTGACTGGCTTCTCTATCAGTCCGTTCAGGTGGAGTTTAACGCGTCGGACTTCGGCGCGCTGCTCTGGTATATCAAGCCCGGCGTGAATCGTGCCGATACCGCCGAGTTTCGCCATCGCGATAGCCATATCCGACGTTGTCACCGTATCCATGGCGGCGCTTACCATAGGAGTAAGAAGCCTGACATTACGCGAAAAGCGGCTTCGCAAATCTACTTCGGGAGGATCGACGTCGACATATTCCGGGTTGCCGTAACCGGTAGTTAGACGCACATCCTGATACGTAAGAGACAGTCCCTGTTCGGCCTTGCGCTCAAAGAAAACATCTTTCTCCAAGCTCATGACACTACCGAACCCTTCATGGATAAATTGTACCACCGACAGGCGGGGAATGCCATTCCATGCCGTAGTAATAATGACGGCGTAAGCGGTTTGATATTTACTGGTATAGTAGGGATTATGCGATATGTTCAGAGTGACGGGCCCGCGGAGGGAATGACGGTGATTACCGAGCGGCTGACGAGCGAATTGGCAGGCGGCAAGCGCGTGCTGTGGCTGCTCTGCGGCGGTTCCAATGTAATTGCCGAGGCCGCGATCATGCGGCACATTCCGGCCGATTTGAGCGAAAATCTTACTGTCACGCTCACCGACGAACGCTATGGTGAGGTAGGCCACAAAGATTCCAACTGGCAGCAGCTCATAGAGGCCGGTTTTGACGGCAAGTCCGCGAAGGCGTTGCCGGTATTGAACGGTAAACCACTCGAACAGACCGTAGCGGATTATGGCGCGTCAGCCAAGGAGCTGCTCGCCAAGAGCGACATCACGATCGCGCTGTTCGGCATCGGCGCCGACGGACACATCGCCGGCATTCTGCCGGAATCGCCGGCCGCGCGCGAGACAACTGCACTGGCCGCCGGCTACGACAGCCCGCCGTACACCCGGCTGACATTGACGTTTCCGGCATTGCGGCAAATCGACGCCGCCTACGCCATGGCCTTCGGTAGCGGCAAACAAACGGCGCTGCAGCGACTGCAGAACGAAGATCTGGCGCTCACCGAGCAGCCGTCGCAGATACTCAAGCAATTGCCCGAAGCAACCTTATTTAGTGACCAAATAGGAGGAACATCATGAAAATAGCCGTCCAGGGCCTCGGCCGCATGGGTATGCAGATCGCCCGCAAACTGGCCGAAGATGACCATTACGTCATCGCCCACAACCGCAGCCCGGAAAAAATCGACGTCGCCGTGGGGTACGGCGCGCACGGCGCCAAAACCAAGCAGGACGTTCTGGACGCCTTCGGCGGCGATCAGGTAGTGCTATGGATCATGTTGCCGGCCGATGTGGTCGACCAACACCTCGAGGAATGGAATCAGCTATTGCCGAAGGGCAGTATCATCATCGACGGCGGCAACTCCGACTTCCGCCTGACCAAACAGCGCAACCAGGTCGTCACCGGCGCCGGCCATTCGTGGTTCGACGCGGGCGTGAGCGGCGGCGTCTGGGGCTACCAAAACGGCTTTTCAATGATGGTCGGCGGCGACAATGAAGCGGCTCTCGAAACACTCGAGCCCGCGCTCAAAACGCTCGCCGCGCCCGAAGGCGCTTACCATCACTTCGGCCCCTCCGGCAGCGGCCATTTCGTAAAAATGACTCACAACGCCATCGAATACGGCATGATGGAGTCGCTGGCCGAAGGCTACCGCGTACTCAAAGACGGCCCGTACCAGGGGCTTGATCTGGCGGCCGCCGGCGAGGTCTGGCAGCACCACAGCGTCATCACTTCCTGGCTCAACCAGCTCAGCCGCGACGCGCTCCGCGAGAATCCCGAACTGGAAGGCATCGAAGGGTACGTTGCCGAAAGCGGCGAGGCCCGCTGGACGCTTGAGACCGCCAAAGACCTCGGCTTGCCGCTGCCGAGCATCCAGGCCGCCTTCGACGTGCGGATCGCCTCACAAAAGGGCGAGGTCAACTTCGCCACCAAGCTGCTGGCCGCCATGCGTCATAAGTTCGGCGGGCACGAATTAAACAAATAGCCATGCCTGACACACCCGACCCCAACCGCGCCCCTCAGCTTGAACCGGCCGTCATTGTCATTTTCGGCGTCACCGGCGACCTGGCCCAGCGCTATCTGCTGCCGGCTCTCTATCATCTGATAAAAGAGGGGCTGCTGCACGACAAAACCGAGATCATCGGTACCAGCCGGCGCGAGATTACCACCGAGGAAATGCTCAGCGACACCAAACTCTGCGCCAGTGAGCCGAACGGCGTCTGCGACCCGGCGGCGCTCCAAAAAATGCGTGATCGCTTCCGTATGGTCCGGCTCGACCCGACCGACAATAAGGATTACGCCGAGCTGCTCCGGACCATGAACGGCCTGGAGGACACCGAGGGCGTCTGCATGAACCGGCTGTATTATTTATCGATCCCGCCGCAGGTCTACGGCCCGGTTATCCGACATATGAGCACGGAGGGGCTGAACGGCAGCTGCCAGCACGGCAATGCCGGCAGTCGGCTGCTGATTGAAAAACCATTCGGCTACGACGCCACATCGGCCCGCGAACTGATCGAAACCATGAGCCACGGCTTCAGCGAGGAGCAGGTCTTTCGCATCGACCATTATCTGGCCAAAGAGACCGTCCAGAATATCTTGACCTTCCGGTTTCAGAATCCGATTTTCGAAGCGCTCTGGAACCGCGAGCACATCGAGCGCATCGAGGTCAGTGCCTCCGAAGCCATCGGCATCGAGGGCCGGGCCCAGTTTTACGAGCCGCTCGGCGCGCTGCGCGACTTCATCCAGAGCCATTTGCTGCAACTTTTGGCGGTGGTGACCATGGACCGCCCGGAGGCCATGGACAGCCAGCATATCCACGCCAGCAAACAGGCGCTGCTGCAACGCATCCAAGCCGTGCCGGCGGGGCTGGTGAAAAACCACGCCGTCCGCGGCCAATACGCCGGCTACCGAGACGAGGTTAGTAATCCCGGCTCGATGACCGAAACGTTCGCCGGCTTGCGGCTATTTATCGACAGCCCGCGCTGGGGAGGAGTGCCGCTGGTGCTTTGGACGGGCAAAAAACTGGCCGAAAAGCGCACCGAAGTGGCCGTACGCTTCAAGAGCCGTGCCCAGGAAACGACCAATTATTTGCGGATGCGCATCCAACCGAACGAAGGCATCGAGCTCGATCTGGTAGCCAAAAAACCCGGTTTCGACACCGAGCTGCAGCCGACCGCCATGGATTTTTCATACCAACAAAATTTCGGCGGCCACAGCCACCCCGACGCGTACGAGCGGGTGCTGGTCGACGCCGTGCGCGGCGATCGCACGCTCTTCGCTACCGGCGAAGAGGTCATGCAGGCCTGGCGCATCGTCCAGCCGGCGCTGGACGCCTGGTCGCGGCCCGAAGCAACGCTCGACGAATACGCCGGCGGCACGGACGGCGCCGAACTGGCACGCTCATTACTTAAATAGCCGGGGTTCTTCAGTTTCAAATCGTCGTTTACTGGTATAATGCTTGCTGATGATCACCTATTTCGAAGCCATCCTGATGGGCCTGATTCAGGGCCTCACGGAATTATTCCCGATTTCCAGCCTGGGTCACTCGGTGATCATAGCCTGGGTATTCAAATGGAACACCATTCTAGCCGACGAGAGCAAGACGGAATCGTTCTTCCTGTCGTTTTTGGTCGTTTTGCACGTGGCCACCGCTTTGGCGTTGCTTGTTTTTTACCGCCGGGTGTGGGTACGTATCATCAAAGGCTTTTTCCAGTCGCTCGGGCCGAAACGGCTCACGAATAACCCGGACGGCAAGCTGGCCTGGCTACTGTTGGCCGCCACCGTGCCGGCGGGCTTGTTCGGCCTGATATTCGAGCATTTTCTCCGGACACAGTTCGCCAAACCCCTGTCGGCGATCATATTCTTGATGATCAACGGCTGCATCCTGCTGATCGGCGATAACTATCAGCGGCGCCACCATCAAAAACTCGGCGAGCAAAGCCTTAGCGAGACAACCCGCCAGGTCAGCAGCAAGGTGACGTTCAGCCGGTCAATCCTGATCGGCGTGGCCCAGATCGGCGCGCTCTTCGCCGGCATCAGCCGTTCCGGCATCACCATGGTCAGCGGCATGTACAGCGGCCTGAATACCGAAGACGCGGCCCGCTTTTCATTCCTGCTGGCGACGCCGATCATCTTCGGGGCCGGCATCATCAAGCTGCCGGATTTCTTCAGTAATCTGGACTCTGGTGTCCGCGGACCGATCTTAGCCGGCGGCGTGGCCGCCTTCATCGCCGCCTATTTCGCGGTGCGCTTCCTTGATAAATACTTTCAGAACAAGAGTCTCCGGCCGTTCGGCATCTACTGCTTGGGCATCGGCGTGGTACTGCTGCTGCTCGGCGCCGTACGAGGACACTTCTAAGGGCAGTCATGCTTATCGACATCCTGATAGTGGTCTTCGCGATTAGCGCGTTGTACCGGGGGCGGGAAATCGGTTTTGTGCGCCAGCTGTTTTCGACGGCCGGTTTTTTCGGCGGCCTGTTCCTCGGCGCCTGGCTGCAGCCGCACACCATCAACTGGGGGCATAGTCAGGTCGCCCGCCTGCTTATCACGCTGCTGACCACGCTGGGTTGCGCCATGATCTTTTTCTCGATCGGCGAATTTATCGGCCTCAAGCTGAAGCACCGCGTGCTGCTCAAGCGTATCAACCGGCTGGATAATGGCTTCGGCGGGCTGCTCAGCATCGTCTCGTTGCTGTTGACCGCCTGGCTGACGGCGGCCATCCTGACCAGCCTGCCGACTACCGGGCTGCGCTCCACCGTACAGAGTTCACGCATCATCGGCGGCCTCAACCGGGTACTGCCGAGCGCGCCGGAAGTCATCAGCGGCCTGGGCCACCTGATCGACCCGAACGGCTTTCCGCAGGTCTTCATAGGCGGCGAACCGACACCGAACAGCCAGGTGGCGCTGCCGGCGCTCGGCGACCTGCAATCAGCCGTCAACAAAGATCGCGCCTCGGTCGTCAAGCTGGAAGGGCAGGGCTGCGGCGGCATCGTCGAAGGCTCCGGCTTCGTGGTCGGCTCCAACCTGGTGGCCACCAACGCCCACGTGGTAGCCGGCATCCGCCACCCCTACGTGGAGGACGACAACGGCTCGCACAGCGGCACCGTCATCTGGTTCGACCCCGATCTGGACTTCGCCGTCCTGCGGGTCTCCAACCTGGCCGGCAAAAGCCTGGTCATATCTCACAAACACATCGACACCGGTACGCCCGGCGCGGTGCTCGGCTACCCGGGCGGCGGTTCTTTCACGGCCAACCCGGCGGCCGTCATGGACCAGTTCACGGCCCTCGGCCGCGACATTTACGGCCGCGGCGAAACCAGCCGCGACGTCTACGAGCTGCAGGCCAATGTCATCCCCGGCAATTCCGGCGGACCGCTGGTCGCCAAAGACGGCACCGTCATCGGCGTCATTTTCGCCGAGTCGACCAGCTACAAGCACGTCGGTTACGCCCTGACTACCTCGCAAATCAGCAACGCCATCAATCAGGCCGCCGCCCAGAACCGGGCGGTCGGCACTGGCCAGTGCGCCGAGTAATCACTCTGATATAATGAAATCGATGAGACTGAAAAACGTAAACTTGAAAAGCGCTTTGCCATGGATTTTGGTGATCGGCGGCATCATCGGCTACATTTGCGCCTTTATCATCATGAATGACAAAGTTAAGCTGGCCGATAACCCCAATTACGTGCCGTCATGCAGCCTCAATCCGGTTATCAGCTGCGGCAGCGTCATGAAGAGCGCCCAGGCGCACGCTTTCGGCTTTCCGAACCCGTTCATTGGCCTGGGCGCCTTTCCGGCCGTCGGCGTGGTCGGCGGAGCCATGCTGGCCGGCGCCCGCTTCAAACGCTGGTTCTGGCGAACGCTCTACGGCGGCTACGCGCTGGGTCTTGTTTTCGCCTACTGGTTGTTATTTGAAAGTGTTTACCGTATCAAAGCGCTCTGCCCGTACTGCCTGGGCATCGACGTCGTGATGACCATTACGTTCTGGTACCTCACGCTCTACATGTTCGACCAAAAACACCTGCGTTTGCCGAAAGGCAAGCCGGCCAAAGTCTACGGTTGGATCCGCCGGCATCATCTCGACATTCTAGTGGCATGGTTCATCATCGTCATCGCCCTGATCCTCAAACACTTCTGGTACTACTACGGCCAGCACCTCTAGATTCATGGTATAATTTTAGCTGGAAATAAGCGAAAGCGTTTCGCTTAAAAACCAACATGAAAAAGCGAAAAGATATCATCCGCAAGACTGCCGAGGCGCCGGCCGAGCTGCTGGATTACGGCGTGGTAACCACGCAGAAAGTCGTCGTCAATTTACCGGCCAATCCGGTGATTAAAAAAACAGGCGATTACTGGCACTCGCTCGGCCCAGGCCTGACCACCGGCGCGTCCGACGACGACCCTTCGGGCATCGCCACTTACAGTCAGACCGGCGCGCAGTACGGCTTCCAGCTGCTGTGGCTGTCGGCGCTGACATTCCCTCTGATGTCCGTGGTCCAGGAAATGTGCGCCCGCATCGG
>Ga0164242_10010134_pt1 | contig 10108 bp, 1 predicted proteins | sample OricomgcompostMG_FD_108783 | JGI IMG/M metagenome (GOLD analysis project Ga0164242, IMG submission 108783) | Miracle-Growth compost microbial communities from Emeryville, California, USA - Original compost - Miracle growth compost (MG) ... | reverse complement strand
TGCTCACCAGCCTCGGGCCGATCGCGCGGGCCGAGACGATGCTGCTCATGGCCTGGGCGCAGCTGCAGGCGCACGGCGCGCCGGAGCCGGCGACGACCCGGCCCCTCGGCCGGCTCATCGCCCGGGAGGGTCTGTGGCGCGTGCTGCTGCTCGTGCCCGCGGAGGTCGCGGCCGCCATCCCGGGGCTGGAGCGGGCGCCGAAGGCGGTCCGCGAGCATCGGGCACTGGATCGGCGGCGGGACGGGGACGACCGGATCACGGCGACCGAGCTCGAGATCCTGCGGCTGCTCGCCGGCCCGGCCTCGCTGCCGGCGATCGCGCGCGCCCGCTTCGTCACACCGAACACGGTGAAGTCGCAGGTCGCCTCCATCTATCGTCGGCTCGGGGTCCATCAGCGCCGCGACGCCGTCGCGGAGGCGCGACGGCGCGGCCTGCTCGACTGATCGTCCGCGCCCGGCGACGGCCCGGCCCCTGATCGGGGGGCGGGTGACGGATCGGGTGATAGATCGGGCGAAAGCGCACCCTCGATCCCGAAAATGAGCCTCGCTCATGAGAGATGTGCGATTGCCTAGGACCTGAGCAATGCTCACGGTGCCGACCCGATGGCGCCGATCGGAATCCGGGGGTTCTGCCTTGCCGTCTGTCACGCCTGCGTATCGTCGCGGAAATCGCTCGACGCCGACCGTCTGGTCGGCGCCGCTGCGCCTGCTCGTCTTCGTGCTCGCGCCGCTGCTCGCGCTCACCACGATCGGGACGCTCGTCATCCTGCCGACCGCCGTCGCGGCGGCGGCCGGCGTCCCGGAGCCCACCGCGGCGATCTCGCTGCAGACCACGGGCGGCGGCGAGGCCGACACCAAGGACTTCATCCTCGCCGGCGAGGACGCCACCTTCGACGTCCGGGTCACCAACGCCTCGACCGACACCGACGGCTACAACACCTCGTTCGCGGTGCTGGTCCCGAACGGCATCGCCTTCGTCGCCTCCGGCGGCATGGGCAGCCCGACCGTGTACCCGAGCGGAGCGGCCCTGCCGAACAGCGCGGTCACGTCGCCGACGCCGTACAGCACCGTCCCCGCGGGGTACCAGCTCTGGGTCTTCCTGGATGTCGCCGACCTCCCGGCGATGGCGACCTACTCCTCGACCCTCACCGTCCGTCCCGACGCCACCGTATTCCCGGTCGGCACCGCGCCGGAGCTGACCCTCGGCGCCTACGTCTCCGCCGACGCGACCGTGCTGCCGGTGTTCGACGGCTCGACCGGCAAGGGCGGGACGGCCGGCCAGGCCGAGACCTCGACGTCGTCCGCTTCCGACACGGCCCCGGTGCAGGCGCTGCGGCTCACCAAGAGCGAGCCGAGCCCGGAGAGCGAGCTGCTCCGCGGCGTGCACGACAACCCGACGACCTACACCCTCACCGTGGAGGCCACACCGCAGGGCACCACGGACGGCGTCACCATCGTCGACTACCTGCCGGCGGGCCTCGAGTTCCTCGGCTGTGCGACCGTCGACAACACCCAGGACTCCCCGCTGCTCTACGACGCGGCCGGTCAGCCCGGCGGCTCGGAGGAGTACCCCGGCTCGGGTCCGGTCGCCACCGGCGGCGCCGGCACGGACTGTCTCGTCCCCGCCGCGGTCGAGACGGTGAACAGCGGACTTCCGGCGGGCCTCCCCACCGGCGTCTACACCAAGGTGACCTGGCAGCTCCCGTCCCTCTCCGGCGGCACCGCGCAGGCGACCGACCTGAGCGCCGCCGGCACCGCGAGCAGCTATGTGATCACGTACCGGGCCGCCGTCCCGCTGTTCGAGAACACCATGGACTTCGTCACCACCGCGGGCGACGTCACGCCGCCGACGACCGGCGAGCAGGCCGCGAACCTGAACAACAACCACGGCGCCTCGACCCGGCAGGGCCAGGGCACCGGCTATGACGACGGCATCGCCTACACGAACGTCGCCACCGTGACCGGCACCTACACCGGGACGGCGCCGGCCAGCGGCCCGGTCGCGGCCTCCGACAGCGACAGCGAGGTCATCGATGCGATGGACCTCCGCGTCCTGAAGTCGGTCAACACCCACGCCGGCAGCGGCGCGAGCGACACCTTCGTCACCGGCGGCCTCGCCACCTTCACCCTGCAGCTCGACACCGGCGAGTACACCACCGCCGGTGGCATGACGCTCGTCGACACCATCCCGAACGGCCTCTGCCCGGCCCTGCCGGCCGACGCCTATGCCGGGGTCGACACCAGCGGATTCCCCTCGGACTGCCGGCCCGCCTTCACCGGCGGCAGCGTCGCGCCCGTGCTGAGCGGCGCGACCGTCGACGGCATCGCGTACGACCCGGCCACCGGCGAGTTCACGCTCACCCTGACCGTCGCGCCGGACGCGATCGCCGCCGAGGACGAGGCCCTCGTCCAGTACACGGCGCTGATGCGTGCCCAGTACCAGGACACCCCGTCGCTGAAGGGGAACATCACCTCCGGCGACACCCTGACGAACCACGTAGCCATCGACGGCGACACCCACAGCATCGACGAGCTCGACGGCGTCACGAACGGCGACGGCGTCGAGGCCTTCGGCGACGAGGATGTCACCGACGACTCCTCGGCCGACATCGAGTCGAACTACTCGAGCGTCGACAAGCAGGTGCTCGCACGGAACAGCGTCATCGCCTCGGCGAGCCCGACGGCGGCCGTCAGCTGCGATGTCCCGGACGGCTCGTCGTGGTCGGATGATCAGGGCGGGGACGACGCCGAGCCCTTCGTGGCCGGCGACTACGTCTGCTACTCGCTGACCGTCGACTTCGCGCAGCAGATCGACGTGCGCAATCCCAAGATCACCGACTTCCTCCCCGAGGGCGTCGAGTACGTCGACTCCGCCGTCGCCTCCGGCACCGGCATCGACGTCGCCGCGCCCACCGTCTCCGGCCAGCGCGTGGAGTGGCTGGTCGGTGCCACCGGCGCCGACGGGAACCGCTACGCGCCGCAGAGCGGCAAGCTCGTGCTGCACGTGCTCGGCCGCATCACCGCGGTCTCGGCGAGCGAGACCACCCCCGACAAGCCGCAGAACCTGATGAAGTACCAGCAGGAGAACGCGCTGGGCGAGGTCTTCTTCCTCCGCGATGCCGCCAACATCCGGCTCGACGCCGGTCCGAGCCTCGTCAAGGGCATCCGCGACGTCGACGGCGAGCCCGCCGCGGGGAACGCCTTCGACTCCGGCGTGACTGGCCTCCAGGTGCAGGACGGCAGCCTCGTCACCTATCGCATCGACATCACGGCGCCCGAGGAGGCGACCTCCGGCTACACCGTGTGGGACGCGCTGCCGGCGGGCATCAAGGCCGCCGACGTGCAGGCCGGCTCCACCACCGCGGCGACCGTCGCGATCGGCGGCAGCGCCACGGAGACCGCGACCACGGGATTCACCGCGGTCGCCGTCGATCCGGGCGACGCGGGCTACCCGACCGGCGACGTCGCCGCCGCCTACGCGGGACGCTCCCTCATGCTGTGGACCGTCGCGGCCACGGTGCCCGGCGACGACGCCGTCGCCGGCACGACGGGCGGCCTGACGCTCGGCTACACCGTGTGGATCCCGGTCGACGCCCAGATCGACACCGCCTACACAAACACCGCCCCGATCGTCTGCTACCAGACCAACACGAACACCGGCGGTCACGGGACCGTCGTGGTCGAGGACGGCCCCATCTCCACCGTGGACCCGGCCACCGGCGACAGCACCATCCCGGCCGCGAGCACCTACGACGACGCCGAGGTCCACCTGCCGGCGGCGAGCGTCGCGAAGGACCTGCTCGGCACCGAGGTCACCCCGAGCTCGACGCCGGCCGACGGGAACAACACCGCGGCCCAGGCGACCCAGGGCGAATACATCGACTTCGGCTACGGGGTCACCATCCCCGCGCACACCACCGTCGTGAACGGCGTGCTGCAGGACAGCGGCCTCACGCCGGCCACCGCCTTCACCGTCGACAGCGCCTGCTGGCGGATCGACAGCGGCACGTGCGCCACGGCGGCCGGCGGCGGCTTCGTCCTCGATGCCGCGACCGGCAAGCTGACCTTCCCGAGCAGCTACTCGAACACGACCGACGCCGCGCAGACCTTCACGGTCGAGCTGCGCATCCACCTCGGCGACGCCGGGAACACGAACCGGCTGCTCACCAACACGGCCAGGTTCACGAGCGCGAGCTGGAACGGCAGCGACACCGCCACCGTCACCTACGTCGAGCCGACGCCGACCCTCGACAAGTCGGCGAGCCCGAGCACGAACCTCGTCGGCGGTCAGACCGTCACCTACACGCTGAAGGCCACCCTCCCGAGCGGCAACCCGAAGCTCTACGACGACGTCGTGACCGACTGCGTCCCGGCCGCCCTGGAGAACGTCCAGCTCGTCGGCACGAACCCGGGCGTCACGATCGGCGCACAGGGCACCAGCTGCGTCATCGGATCCGGCAGCACGCCGAACGGCACCAGCATCAGCTGGCACTTCGACGAGCTCGCCGCCGGCGCGCCGCAGCAGATCCAGTACACGGTCACGCTGCCGCTGGAGCCGTCCGGATCGAACAGCTACACGAACACCGCGACGCTGACCGGCTACACCCTGCCGTCGACGCTCGACCCGACGAACGCCCGCCGCGGCAGCCGCACTTCGACCGACTCGCAGACGCTCACGGTGGCGCCGGCCCGCATCGTGAAGTCCGTCGACAAGGCCTCGGCGCCGATCGGCGACACCGTCGCCTACAGCCTCCAGGTGACGCTGCCGGCGAACGTGCAGTTCTACGACACGGCGATCACCGACACCCTCCCGACCGGCGTCGCCTTCGGCGCCGTCACCGGCTGGACCACGACCGGGGCCGGCGCACCCGCCCAGGTGACCCCGACCCAGTCCGGTCAGACGCTCACCTGGAGCCTCGGCGACATCGCCGCCGCGTCCGTGGAGCGCACCGTCACGATCACGTTCACCGCGAAGCTGACCGACGCGGTCGCGTCCGGGACGCCGAACAACACGAGCGCGCTCACCTGGAACCGGGTCGACGACGACGCCACGACGAAGCAGACGCAGACCAGCGACAAGAGCGTGACGATCCTGAACCCGAACGTGGCGATCGCCAAGACCGTCGACAATGCGGCCTCCATCGTCGCGAACCCGGGCCAGACGTTCACCTATCGGGTGAAGCTGACGAACAACGGCAACACCCCGGCCTACAACCTGACCGTCACCGATGTCGTCCCGGCCGGCGTGCGGGTGGACCCGACGTCGATCTCGAACGGCGGCACCCTCAGCGGCCAGGACGCCACCACCGGTGGTGGCGGCACCATCACCTGGGATGCGGCGCACCTGCCCGGCCCGCTGAACACCGGGGCCGCCGCCGCGCAGACGCTCAGCTACACCGCGACGCTCATCGCCAGCGGCTCGCTCACCGACGTGAACCAGGTGAACACCGCGAGCCTCACGCACTACGAGTCGTTCCCGACCGACGGCCGCAGCTACCCGACGACCGCCCCGACCTCGAAGGCGACCGTCGACCCGGCCTTCCCGCACCTGACGCTCACCAAGACGGCGTCCGGCACCGACCCGGCCGGCGCGAACATCGCCTACGCCGACACCCCGTTCCCGTGGACCCTCACGCTCGTGAACAGCGGCCAGGGCCCGGCGCAGACGATCTCCGCCGAGGACGTCCTGCCGAAGAACTGGAGCTACGACGCCGGCTCGGCGAAGATCAGCATCGGCGGGGCCGCCGCCGTCGCGCTCGCCGATCCGACCGTCGGGACCTCCGGCGGCGTGCAGACGCTGAGCTGGTCCACGAGCCAGCTCTCCGCGACCGCGCCGGCGCTGCCCGGCACCGCCTCCGGCGCGACCGCGGCGCAGCGCACCATCGTCATCACCTTCACCGCGACGCCGTCGCAGGCCGCCCTCGTCGACCCCGGCGTCGACGTGAACCAGGTGAACACGCTGCGGGCCGTCACGACCGACACCTCCGGCGCGACGAGCAACGCGAGCGGATCCTACACCGGCCCCGACGCGACCGCCGCCGCGCTGCTGCAGCTCGCCGACCTCGTCCTCGACAAGGCCGCCGTCGGCGGCACCACGTCGGGGCAGTGGATCCCCGGCCAGGCCGTCGGCACCGGCTACACCCAGCCGCAGTGGCAGCTCACCCTGACGAACGCCGGACCGGACAAGGCCTACGGCCCGTTCCGCTACGTCGACACCGCCACGCTCCCCGCGGGCGTCACGGTCGGGGCCTACACCGCGCGCTACTACAGCAGCGTCGCCGACACCACCGGCACCGCCCTCACCATCACCGGCACCGGGACGGCGTCCGACCCGTACGTCGTCGGCACCACCGCGACGAGCCTGAAGGCCGACGGCAGCGACCGCATCGTGCTCACGGCGAACGTGACGATCGCGGCCGCCGCGACCGGCACCGCCTCGAACACCGCCGACGCGAGCGGCCGCACCTACGAGTCGGAGCTCGACAACAACACCGACACCGCGGACAAGCCGCTGACCCCGCAGGCCGACCTCGCGATGGACAAGACCGGCCCGGCGACCCCGCCGAACGCCGGCGACCCGCTGTCCTGGACGCTCACCGTCACGAACAACGGCGCCTCCGACTCGGTGTCCACCACCGCGAGCCCGATCACGGTGACCGACACCATCCCGGCCGGCATGGCCGGGGTCACCCTCGGCACGCTGCCGAGCGGCTGGAGCGCGAGCGGCACGAGCTTCGAGGCCGGCGACACCGTCACCTTCACGCTCGCGGACGGGCAGCGGCTCACGCCGAGCCAGTCGGTGCAGTTCGTGCTGAACGGCACCGTGCCGGCCTCGCAGCCGGCCGGGACCGCCATCACCAACACGGCGACGGTCCACCCCGGGGCGACGCCGGACCCCGACCCGGACAACAACACCGACGACGCGACCACCACGCCGACCACGAACACGACGCTCGGCGTCGACAAGACGCGCGTCGTGCTCGACGGCGGCAGCTGGGTGTCCGCGGTCTCGCTGACCCCGGTGCCGCCGGTCACCCCCGGCGACCCGGTGACCTACCTCGTCACCGTCACGAACACCGGGGCGGCCGACGCGCGGAACGTCACGATCACCGATCAGGTGCCGTCGTACCTCGCCTATGCCTCCTTCGAGGGCGTGAGCGGGACCTGGACGCGCACCTCCACGACGGCGGCCGCCGGCGACGACCAGACCTTCGCGCTGACCGGCAGCCTCGCCCCGGGGGCATCCGCCTCGTTCCGCGTGACGCTGGGCATCGACGCCGGCTGGAACGACACCGTGACGAACACGGCCGTCGCGACCGCCGACAACTCGACGAACACCCCGACCGACACCGACAGCTCGGACAGCACGCGCGACGCCGATCTGTCGATCGCGAAGGCGCACACCAGCCCGGTCGCCCCGGCCTCGGTGAACGCCGGCGAGTCGGTCGACTACCGGCTCACCGTCACGAACCACGGCCCCTCGGACTCCTCGGGCCCGATCGTGATCACCGACACGCTGCCGCTCGGCTTCGACTACCGGACCGGCAGCGCGCGGGTGGCGATCGCCGGCGGCACCGCGACCGCGCTCGCGCCGACTCTCGGCGACGACGGCGGACGGCAGACGCTCACCTGGACGATCGGCGACGGGAGCACCTCGCTGCCGGACGGCGCGACCATCGTCGTGACGTACACCGCCGACATCGACCCGACGGTCACCGCCGGCAGCTACGTCAACGACGCCGTCGTCGACGGCCCCGACGACAACGACCCGAGCAACGACACCACGAGCGACACGGTGCCGGTCACCGAGTCCGCCGACCTGTCGATCGTGAAGACGGCCGCCGCCGGACCCTACGTGGCGGGCCAGACGGTGAGCTACACGGTCACGGTCACGAACGCCGGACCCTCCGTCGCCCGGAACGTCAGCGTCGTCGACGCCGCGCCCGCGGGCACCACGCTCACGGCGATGTCCGGGACCGGCTGGAGCTGCGACCTCGCGACCGCGACCTGCGCCATGCCGCTGCTCGCGGTCGGCTCCGCCTCGTTCACCGTGACGGCCTCGATCGCCGCGAACGTGCCGGACGGCACCTCGCTGACGAACGTCGTCACCGCGACGAGCTCGACCCCCGACCCGACCGGTCCGGTCACCGACGACGAGACGATCACGGTGGACGCGGTGGCCGACCTCTCCCTGGTGAAGACGGCCGTCGACGCGAGCGGCGCCGAGATCACCTCGGCCGACGCCGGCACCCAGGTGCGCTACCGACTCCAGGTGCACAACGCCGGGCCGTCGGACGCGGTCGGTCCGCTCACCATCGTCGACACGCTGCCCGCCGGCTTCTCCTACGTGGGGATCGCCGACGGCGGCGCGGCCTGGACCGGCACGGTCGACCCGAGCGACCCGCAGCAGGTGACGTTCACCCGGACCGGCGGCCTCGCGGCCGGCGGCGACGCCGAGGACCTCACCATCCTGGTGGCGATCGACGCGGCCCAGCCGCTCGGCACCTCGGTGAACACGGCGACCGTCGACTCGGCGACCACCGATCCGACGCCGGCGGACAACACCGATACCGCGCCGCTCGAGGTGACGCAGCTCGCCGACCTCTCGGTCGTGAAGACGCATGACGCCGCCGCGGTCCGCATCGGCGACGAGCTCGACTTCACCCTCGCGGTGCTGAACGACGGCCCCTCCGACGCGACCGGCGTCGTCGTGACCGACACCATCCCGGCCGGCCTCGAGTACGTCGACGCGGCGGGCAGCGACCCGGCGTGGACCATCGTCGCCGACCCGGTGGCGCCCGACGGCACCACGACCGTGAGGGCGACCCTGACCGGCACGCTCACGGTGGGCACGCCCGCCCCGGCGCTCGTGATCACCACGCTCGTGACGGTGGACGCCTACCCCGGCGTCGACAACGTCGCGACGGTGACCGCCGACCAGCCCGACCCGGACCCGTCGAACGACACGAGCGATGACACCGTGACGGTCCCGCCGCAGTCGGCGCTCGTGCTGACCAAGACCGCGGTCGGCGCATTCCAGGTCGGCTCCGATGCGAGCTACCTCATCACCGTGACGAACATCGGCACGACCGAGGACCCGGGTCCCGTGGTGATCGAGGACGACCTGGCCGCCGGCCTCGTCTACCGCTCGGCGACGAGCGCCGACGCGACCTGCGCCGCGACCGGCTCCGTGGTCCGCTGCGCGGTGACCGGACCGATCGCGGTCGGTGCGACGGTGCAGATCACGCTCCTCGTCCACGTCGGACAGGCCGCCTACCCGACGGTGTCGAACACCGCCGTGGTGACGACGCCGACCGAGCAGCTGCCCACCGCGGTGCCGAGCGACACGGTGACGACCCCGGTCGCCGCCGATCCGCTCGCCGGCACCGGCGTCGACCGCGACACGCTCATGCTGTGGCTCGGGCTCGCCCTGGCGCTGCTCCTGCTCGGCGCCATGGCGGTCGTGATGGTCCGTCGCCGCCGCCAGATCTGACCTCGGCGGGGGCGGATAGGATCGATTGTCCGTCCCCACCGATGGACCGAAGGAGGACCCCATGCCCGCCACGGTCATCGTCGGAGCCCAGTGGGGCGATGAGGGCAAGGGCAAGGCGACCGACCTGCTCGGCTCCCGCATCGACTACGTCGTCAAGTTCAACGGCGGGAACAACGCCGGCCACACCGTCGTCATCGGCGACGAGAAGTACGCGCTGCATCTGCTCCCCTCCGGCGTCCTCACGCCGGGCGTCATCCCCGTCATCGGCAACGGCGTCGTCATCGACCTCGCGGTGCTGTTCCACGAGATCGACACCCTCGCCTCCCGCGGCATCGACGTGAGCCGGCTGCTGGTCAGCGCGAACGCCCACGTCATCACGAGCTACCACGTCACCCTCGACAAGGTCACCGAGCGCTTCCTCGGCAAGCGCCAGATCGGCACCACCGGCCGCGGCATCGGCCCCGCCTACGCGGACAAGATCAACCGGGTCGGGATCCGCATCCAGGACCTCTTCGACGAGTCGATCCTCCGGCAGAAGGTCGAGGGCGCGCTCTTCCAGAAGAACCAGCTGCTGCTCAAGGTCTACAACCGCCGCGCCATCGCCGTCGACGAGGTG
>Ga0164242_10010133_pt1 | contig 10110 bp, 7 predicted proteins | sample OricomgcompostMG_FD_108783 | JGI IMG/M metagenome (GOLD analysis project Ga0164242, IMG submission 108783) | Miracle-Growth compost microbial communities from Emeryville, California, USA - Original compost - Miracle growth compost (MG) ... | reverse complement strand
GCGCAAGGTGCATGCGATTCAGATAGTCGATGGCATCCTCAGGATCGTGCTTTTCCCACTGTCGCAACACACTCTCGATACCGCCCTTGAATGCATCATCACTAGTGAGGTCAAATTGCCACTTATCAGCGCCGTAGAATTGCAAGAGCTTGTTGGCCTGCTCAAGAGAAACATCCTCACGGAAGAACGGCATGTCCAGCATCGAATTCTCGTGCCGTCCGAGTACCTGTTCGACAAGGGGACGAAGCTGTGTAGCGACAGAGGCAGTTAGCTGATCCGAGTCCTCCACGCCAGTACGAATAGACTTGAACGCATTGCGGATAACCTCAGGCGAAGCTCCCGGAATCTTCTCGATATTGTGGAGCGCAATCTGATACTTCTTGCGGGCAGTGCTCAGCAAGCTTTCCTGTGTCCTAACAGTTTCACGGAAAGCCTTCTGTCCGAATGAGGTATCAAAGACTGTGTGAAGCTTAGTCCAAAGCCCGTCGTTGAATACTTCCTTGAATTCCTTGCCAAGATCAATAGTTGCGCCACCGGCTACAAATTCTTGATCCTTAGCCCAGTTCAAATAAATCTGATGGAAGCGGTTACGAGCCCTCGAATAATTCGTACGCACAGCCTCTTCGACAGCCTGCCGGGGTGCGGCCTTGGACTTATTCACAGCCTTTTCCACACTGTTAGTCTGTGCAGTGTAGCTCTTAGCGTGCTCCTGCTGAATGTCTGGCACATGCTCATGCACGACAGCGTCAGCAAGCTTTTCGGACTCTTCCGTAGCTGCTGTAGCAGACGCTTCACGCTTGATCGACGGAGAGATATCTTCGATCCCTCGAATGATATCGCCCGGTCCCTTAGCATTTTCGTACACTGCACGAAGTTGTGAGATTGCCTTATCGGAAAGGTCTATGACCTCACTCTGGGTACGAGCGTATACAGCCTTAGCGTTCTCTTCTGCCATATTCCGCAGAGTAGGTGCTTCCTGTCGAATGAGCGCCGAAACTTGCTTCAAAAGCTGGGGCCTGCTGAGAACTTCCCTCTTACCATTCTTAGGGTAGTAGAGCGCGTCTTTCATACGCTCACCCTTGGAGTTGATACCTACAAGGTTGTTGCCCATCACATCACGAGTACCATTGGCATTCGTGTATTTGACATGGGTTTGACGGAGCGCGGAGTCAATGGCCTCAGGACCGCTTACAAGCTCTCCATCTTTCAACGGAATACGGCCCTTGATAGCTGCTGTTACAGCATCCATCAGCGCAGTGTGGGGAAGAGCGCTACCCTTATTCCAGTACACCCTCTGCATAAGCTGAGGGTCCACAAGATCAAGATGCTCGATTACCTGACTGGGGAGCATGTGGTAGCGGTCTTCATTGAGGCCCATAGTAAGCGGCATCCCAAGGTCGTCCATCTTGCGCTCAGCCAAGCGAAGCGAGTTCAGGAACAGTCGGCGGCTCTCCATTGCTCGTGCAGAACCGGCGAGCTTGGCAACTCGCTTTGACACTTGACTGTCAATAGACCGCATCAGGGTAAACCATGTCTGACTCGTTACCTGACGCTGCCAGAGAGCAGCCCCACTACCGAAATCCTGCTCGCTCTTAAGGGCACCCTTCCGAGAACGGAATGGCTTGCCAGGTTCAACATACTGGTCGTGAAGAGTGTCTTTCAGAGCGTTCTCTGCAATACCCTGATAATCCCGTACCGTAGGGTCGGTAGACAAGCCAGCAGCCGCAGCATCTTCATCTGTAATAGCATGTGCGGGAGCGGTTGTATTCTTAGCTGCCTTCATTGGCTTGAATCCGACAGGGATAGTGTCAGGCTCAAGGCCAAGGTGCTTCAGCAGTGCTCGATCTGCGCTTCCCAGCTTTCTCAGGGTGGTCACATCAACAGTACCGTCGAGGATACCGTTAAGCCTTGACATAGTTTTGTCAAAGTTATCTGCTGACTTGTAACTCTTGAGGTTAGCTGCAAGCTTGTCCCCAAGGTAGTCCTGCATCCGCGCCTCATCGAGTGCGTGAGCCCTCTGGTAGTTGTCAATGGCGCGGGTGACTGTCTCAGTTGCACCAGAAGCCACAGGAGCCTCAGCCTTGACCGGCTGAAGCAACGCATCCACGAGCTTGCCCTGAGACTTGGCCTGCTGGAAGTTCGCTCGGTACCACCGTGCATGGTGCTCGCGAAGTGCGGCCGCACTTGCTCGACGCAACTCAGGCGTGCTGCCGTCCGTAGCATCGAACACGGCATCCGCTAGTGATTTCTTCTCACCTGTCGGATATGTGACCTTAGGAAGCTTGAGAGCGTCAAGTTCCTTTTGCTTCATGGAGCCGAACTTAGTATCAAGTTCCTTAGTCCAATTTGCAAGGTCAAGAGGCTCATGCTCGCTTACGTCAGTAACAGCCCTAGCCATGCTAGAAACTTCATCACTGGTAAGACCCTTTAGAATCTCAGATACCTTACTGGCCTTAGGCGTTTTAATTGCTTCAGCAATTTGCTGCTGAGCAGCCTGACGGGGATCAGCAGCAAGTATCTTGGTAAGAACGTCATTAGCCTCTGCTGCCTCGGGATTCTCGATAGCAGCTTGATTCTCGACCTTAGTCTGAGCCACGCCCTTAGCACTATGCTCTGTAGGTGCATCAGGTACAACAGTCTTCTCAGTAGCTTTGGCTACGCTCTTCTCAATGTCATCAGTACCCTTGATAGCCTTTTGCAGGGTGGATAGCCCCTTTGCTGTCTTAGAGCCGACAGTGAGAAAGGCCGCTCCTGGAACGTAGGTAAGCGGATCAAGAGCAATATCCCCAGCGAATCCAGCAATACCCTTCACCCAAGGATTTACGTTGTCCTTAGTATTTTTATAGTCAGGATCGGTGGCCTTGCCAATCGCATCAGTCGTGCCCTCGATAAGCTGGGAAGTTGACCTATGAGTGTCAGGATTGGTAGAGAATAACCCTGAAAGAAACGATCCTGCTGGGCCTAGCGGATTAGTGCCCGCCTCCTTTGCTGCCGCTTCCAACGGGTTAGCGCCAGCCTTGATATCTTCAGCCTGTCGAACAGCATTATTCACAGTATCGTGAAGAGCGTTAGTCACACCATAAAGCGGGCGCGAGAGAATGTCTCCCAGCCACCCCAGAAAGCTTTGATCCTGTTCCTTTTTAGGGGTAGGTGCGTCTTTAACGATGTGCGGCTTAGGGATAACAAATGAGGTACCTGTTGTTGGTACCTGAGCACCGAGTTTGATACCCGGTAGCTTGCCACCGCTACTAGTGATTCCCGACAGGGAAAGACCGGGGAGGGTCGGCCCCCCATTACCCGACCCTCCCGCTGTCCGCTTGGGATTCGCCATGACGTCCCTCCCGGACTATTTACTGGCCGTATGCTCCTGAAACCGAGGATAGCGCATCGTTGAACGCGAGCCCCGGATTGGCTTTCATAAGAGCAATAGCCTGGCTAATTTGAGATTGAAGTCCCTGCTGATAAAGCTTACTCTGATTTGCCGTTTGAGTGGCGTAGCTATTAAGCTGATCCTGACTAAGCTTCTGGCCATTGAGAACGCTATTCCAAATATCTTCTGCAAGACTTTGAACACCGCTCATATTAGCCTGTTGAATTTGATTGTTAGCTGCCTGCTGTTGCTGCTGAATTTGAGCGATCTGCTGAGAAAGCTGTTGCTGCAAATTAGCTGCCCGATCCGTACCGCCCTGAAGCGCTGAGTTAGCAATTCCAGTGTTGTAGTTGAGAGCCGCTGACTTGTTAGTGTTGAGTTGATTCTGATTCGACTGATTCGAGGTAGCAACACGAGACAAAGCGTTAGCCTGGTCCGCGTTGGTAGTGCCAGCACCGTTTGACACAATGTTGGCAAGAGCTTCACCGATACCTAGATCGTTGAACTGTTTCGTCTGAGCCACACGAGCAGCGTCATACGCAGAGTTGATATCTCCAGTGGCCTGATCCGCAGCAGACTGATCGGCTGTCTTAGCCTGATCGAATACGCTACCCACATTTCCAGCATCATTCTGGAAACTGTTGTGCAGAGCGTTATACATCGCGAGCAAACGATTACTTGCGTCGCCATACGTCTGCTGAGTAGCCGCAATAAGAGGACTGTAGTCTACAGACTGCGCTCCAAGTCCATTCTGGTTGTAGTAATCTTGGGCCTGCTGTAGGGCATTGAGAAAGTTATAGTTCTGCGAGTCGTCGCCACCGCCACCTGTCGGAAGATTACTTGCCTTATTGGCAATATCATTCCAAGCGCTCGCTCCAAAATCACCCAAGTTCTTACGAGGGGCAGGGCTATTCACCCCACGCAAACCCCCTGTAAGAGCACTATAGGCATTGCCCAGTCCTGTAAAGGCACCACCAGTACCATTATTTACAGGCTTCTGAACTTTGCGGACAGGCTGATCCGTAAGGAATGCATTAATTTGCTCAGCACCGTGAGCGAGGTCGGGAAAAAGCTCTTGGGCACCACGAACAGCGTTACCCAAAGAGTTAGGCTTTTGGCCCCCCAGAAGCCAGTCCACACCATTCTGGACAGCCCTAGCAGCCGGAGCAATCCAAACGTCAGTGTTTTTCTTGCTTTGTTTCAGGGAGACTTTCTTAGCCATAATTAGACCCCAAACTGAGCAGAGTATCGAGCCAGAGCATCAGCCTTAGCCTGCTGCTGACTTGCCGTGTTCTGGTTCTGGTAAGCCGAAAGCTGCTGAGCAAGATTCGTCATAAAGTTGGTCTTAGACGTTTCAAGTCCAGAAAGCTGATCGGTAAGGGAACGCAGAAGATCGTTGTTAGCCTGACCATAAAGGCTAGACTGAAGCAATCCGCGAGAGGCAAAATCATTAAGCTGATTCTGATACGCCTTACCCGAAGCAGTATTCTGATCCTGGAAATTCCAAGCGCCTGCATTCACGTCATCAGGATTGACCGTTCCCGGAGTCCAACCAAGCTGACCGAGAGACTTAGTAAAGTCAGTTGTGTACTGATCCTTCTGATGCGTGTTGTCGGCCTGATAGTCCGACAGAGCCTTCTGAAGGGCGCTCATCTGAGCCTGATACGCCTGGTCGCCGCCAGCGTTGAGCCACGCATCAGGATCGACAGCAGGGGCCGGGGCTGATGCAGCATAGGAGGAATACCCCCCGCCACCGTAGCTACCCCCACCGCCTGAGCTATAGCTTGGAACGTAGGGAGCACCGCTAGGAAGTGTCTGAGGGGCAGGAGCCGAAGCTGTAGCAGCAGCCAGCTTCTTATTCAGCGCTGCCGTATCGACAGAGGACGCCTGGCTAGCGCCACTGTATCCGCCATACTTAGGGGCTTTCTTCGCCATTTCTTCTCCTAGGCGTTCTGGTCGTGAACGGTATTGATAAAAGCATTGAGTTGTTCCTGGGAAGCTCCCTGAGACTTCAAGTACTGATAATACTTCGCTTCTCGGGGAGACAGCGCCCATTGAGCGGGAAGATGAATATTCGGGGTACTACCCGCCGCACCATTCTTATTGCTCTTGAGTCCGAACATGGGCATTCGATCCGGACTGTCTAGGAATTGATCCATCTTATCCGGACTAAGGTTCTTATCAGGCGTCCCCTTAGGGCTAACACCTGATTTCTTAGAGCCCTTAGGCATCCAATCATTAGGATTGGAGTCTACGTTAGGATTATCCGGGGGCGTGTTACCATAAGGATTACTCTGCCCGTCCCCGGAATCACCTTTTTTTCCAGATTCCTTGGAATTCAACCAACGCAAAAGTGCGGCTGTACGATGCGAGTTATGATGCCCCGGTCCAACCGGCCCGAGCTTATTCTCAATCTTCGCGATAATTGCCGGATTGTTTGCCTTAGTCATAGGCAGTTTCTTCCCCGGCTGTTGCTTAGCTGTAGCCATTACATTGGCCCCTGTCCATAGAGCCCTGCTCGACGCAGCAGAGCATCTCTCCGAGCCGCCCCCGCAGCGTCTCGCTGAGCGTATCCCTGTCGATTGGCCGTAGGGCCTACGTTCGGTGCTGAGAGCCCCGCTCCGTAGACTTTATCGCCCGCTGCCATACGGTTGAACCCAGCGCCTCCCTGAGGGGCTGAGACAGGCATTCCGGGCTGCTGAGCGAACAGCCCCCGGAGAGGGTTAGGCATGACCATGAGCGCATTCTACCAATCGACAGAGGGCTAGCTGTTTTTCTTGACGACCGTTTCTTTCGCGGCCACGTATGTCTGTAGCTGGAAAAGGCGAACCGGTGCGTTATTGATTGACCCGTCAGTGTCAAAACTCAATGAGTAAGCGATCTGCCTGAATCTCATTGACTTGGGGAACTTAGTGAATACCCTCACTGCGCCCGACCCAGCCATTGATTCAGAATCAGTCACAGCAATTGATCCCGACAGGGGGTGACCCCACGTATTAGAGAGAACGTCTCCCCACGTTTTCCCCATCGTACGAAGCTGGCCCCACGTGACCCCGAAGTTCAGAGTAACCGGAATAGCTTGAGCAGTAACGGTGCCGCGGAAAATAGCTTCCATGCCCCACCAGAAAAGGCGCTTGTATACTGATGAAGCTTCATAGGAGTAGTTTTTAGTCTGCATTGTGCAGACCATATTTTCTGTCTCCGTAGTAGTTGCATCAGTAATGAAGAGCGTTTTCTGCGCACGAGAGCCGCCTGCCGGTACAGCCTGAGAGCTATGTGTAACTGCTGTAGCTGCTGAGGCTGCCGAACCCGGCTGCTCGAAGAACTTACCAATAGGCCCCCACGTTTGAGAGGCCCAGGTAGTCCATGTCCTAGTATTCAGATTGAACACGTAGACCTTGCTGTAGAACGAGAAGATAATCCTCTTATTGAACACGCTAACAGCATAGGGCTGATATACCGTCCCATGTGAGCCTTCCACGAAAGGCACAGTAGGATTGATCTGCGAGGCCCTGTTATTGATGAATTCATAAGCCTTATCATTGTGCATGAAGTACAGATAAGACTCGAAAGCAATTAGGCAGTTAGCGTCCTGAAGCCCCACACCCTGAATAACCTGTGAGATATTACCCGAGGCCGGATCAGAGTTATAGAGATAGCTGTATACCGAAGAGGTACGGAAAATCAGCAGCGTATTGAAGTACACTGCAAGTTGCACAATAGCCTGACCATCCCCCGCTCCGATATCCACGAAGTTAGCCGTTGCGGGCCAGAAGCCGCTAGGATTTCCAAGCACGTTAGAGAAGTAAAGTCGAGTAGCATTTGTGGTCGCGTTCTTACCCTGTGCGACCCACAGACGGAATCGGTAGCTGACAATGCAGTTTCCCTTAGGCATATTCGGCTCTGCCGTAAACCCTGCTGTTGGGTTCCACGAACCACCAGGGTTTGCACTAGCTACCGGAGCTACTAGATAAGCAAGCCCGTTGAATTGTGCAAAGGCAGTAGCAGCAAAGGTGTTAGTTATGAGAGTCCATGCAGTACCGTTGAAGTAGTAGGTACTGCTAAGTCCATCATTGGCAATAAGATACGCTACGTTTCCGGGTGCGATGAAATAACCCAGCAAAGTAATGTTACCTGAAACACCCAGGGGGAACGTAATCCCTCGGTCCACAATGGGTGGGCGAGAGACAAGAGAGCCATCAAGGTCAAGCTCAAAATTCTCACAAACAACCAACTGATTGTCTGCCACAGACGTTTCATCGCTGTAGGTATTAAGCCCCCCAAGGAAGGGGCCGATCTGTACCGGTGATCCCGGCATTTCCCCTCCTAGATATACGGGTTAAGAACGACAATGCTGTCGTAAGTAGCATGCTGACTTGTGCGCTCTTCCTCGCCCAAGTCGTTTACTGAAGCATCGAATTGCTGTTGCTTAGCCTGACTACCCTGCCAGTCCTGATCCATTTCATATACCTGCGTCATAACGTAACGACAGATATCCTCAAAATACTTATCAGGAAGCGACAGGGAATCAGTGGAAGTGCTCACCCTGTCGGGGAAGGCGGAATAGAACAGGTCGAGTGAGCCAGCAGCATTTGGAGTGGGCCAGAACGTCATTGTCCCAGCCCACTCATACCAGAAGAGCGGCGTACCCGATTCGCTGCCTTCTGGGTCCGTAGTAGAGATTTTCTGCTCAGCCTCTACAAAGCTCATATTCGGCAGAATTCGCCCATTAAAATGGACGGACTCAATCTGAATGATTCGGAGGTCATCGAAAGTAACAGTTGACTGCCTCGCATTAATAGCAACAGTAGACTTGGCCTTGAGAACTCGGTTACGATTTACAATCGTATCCTGAGCGTCATTGATCCAGTTGATTACATCGTTATCTTCAAGCTGAACACCTGACTCATCACCGAACTGACGCTTAACAACTTTCATCACGTCCTGTACGGTACGTGTAATAGATAGCAGACTCATGCGCGGATAGTCCGTCCCTTAGGTGTTAGCTTAAAGCTATTCAAGTGGGTACGGCCTACGAAAGCCCCCATTTCAAGAATGTCCTCAAGCTCATCTTCACGCTTTTTAAGCTCAAGCAATTCCTTCATAGTTTCTTCACGCTCAATTCGAGCTAGAACGTCCTGGGGCCTATTCCTAACTAGGTCGCCCGCCGCGCACCACGCAAGTACTTCTGTCGGATTCTGCATTTCCAGCATTGAAAGATACCGAATGATCTGAGGCTCTTGTCCTGGCCTATGTTCCGCAATTGCGAACGGTTTAGTATCAGACGCATCCCTGTCCTTTGCGGGAATAAACACAAGCTGCAAATTCGGATTCAAATCCTGAAGAACCTCAGCCATTCGTTGATGGTCGTCACTAATGAACTCTCCGAATTCGCTGTTCCAGGTTCCTGCGCTGCTGCCAAAAATCGTCATGGTGTCATCCTACCTAAGCAACTGCCGCGAGCATTGCATCTGCGATTTTTTGATGGCCGGTATTACTCGGGTGCCCGTTATCGGAAGCAAGCCATCCGGACTGCTGAGCAAACGTGGGGTACACAACATTCAAATCGAGCCATTTAGCACCCTTCGCCAGCCCCGCAGTTTTACAAGCATCAAAATACTGTTGCATAGTAAATCCTGCCGCATTAGGTGTAGTTAGTTGGCTATTAATCTGATAAGTCGCAACCAACAAAACGGTCGGAGTTGTAGGTAATGCGTTATAGGCATTTAGACGCGAAGTAAGATTAGCTGCTGTAGTAGTGGGGGTAATCGAACCATTATTGTAGTCAGAAGTTCCTACAATATTATCAACAATAAGATGCGGGGCAAAATCGTCAAGGTTCAAAAGTGGTTGAACCGGATTGCCGCTATCCATAAAGTTGTTGCTTGTGTCCCCGTAATCAGCACAGTCCCACCAAGTAAGTCCTGCTGTATAATCCCCCACATAAGGAACAATACCGTCAACAGCAGCGCCACCAGCAGTAATAGTCACCTTAATTGTGTGACTAGCCGGAGCACCCCCGATGTTTATGTGCGTCCGCCTACTACATAGAAAAGTACCTGTAGAAGTATTAATTACAGTTGCTGCTCCCCCGTCTACACTAATCGACAGGGAGCCGCCATCCCCAGTACCTTGAAGGTGAACTACATCAAAGCTGTCACAAACAACTGTCCACTGTGCAAAATAACCTGCCGCATTGAAATCAGCGCCACGTTTAGCCTGAGTAGAGAACCACGCATTAGGGGTAATACCACTAGAAGCAGAAAGTGGGTTCTTCCAGTTTACGCTTTCGGGCAAATTTATATTGTGGAAACACCCGATCATTCCAGGGGAGCTACCAGCAATACCATACTTAGCTCGAATACCAGCCATGAGCTTAGCAGTAGCCCTATTAAGAGTAGAGCTTGCACCCTCGCCCTCCATAATAGAATCACCCACATAAAGCGTTCTAGCTTGTCCGGTACCAGCTATTGCATTAGTCAACGCTTCTCCAAACACCGTGCTAGGTGGAGCGTTCCCACCAGGCACAGGGGGGTTAGTGGCAAGGGCCGCTGTCCTATGGTCACCGGTACTGTACTTAGCAGAGGGGGTCAATCCCGACAGAGAGGCCCAAAACTCATGAAGCATGGACATTGAATCAGTTGAAAGGCCGGTACGTGCGCTTAGGTACGCATATCTAAGGTCGTCGTAGTTATTGAGCGGGCTGCTGAGAACCGCCTTCCAAGCGGCTCTTTGATGCT
>Ga0164242_10010131_pt1 | contig 10111 bp, 7 predicted proteins | sample OricomgcompostMG_FD_108783 | JGI IMG/M metagenome (GOLD analysis project Ga0164242, IMG submission 108783) | Miracle-Growth compost microbial communities from Emeryville, California, USA - Original compost - Miracle growth compost (MG) ... | reverse complement strand
GCCTCGGCCTCCTCGATCGCCGCGGTGGAGATGTCGGTGGTGAGCTTGAGGCCGCCGCAGTTGTCGCAGCGGCCGCAATCGACCGCCTCCGGATCATCCAGTTGTTCGCGCAGGTAGCGCATCCGACACTCGGTGGTGGCGATGTAGTCGATCATCGCCTGTTGCTCGCGGGCCCGCGCCTCGGCGACACGGGCATAGCGGTCGGCGTCGTAGGACCACGGCTGACCAGTCGACTCCCAGCCGCCCTGGACCCGGCGCACGGCGCCATCGACGTCGAGCACCTTGAGCATCGTCTCGAGCCGCGAGCGGCCGAGCTCGACGTATGACTCGAGGGTCGGGGTGGAGAGTGGCCGGCCGGCCTCGGCGAGCACGTCGAGCGTGCGACGGACCAGCTCCTCGCGAGGGAAGGCGAGCGATGCGAAGTAGGCCCAGATGTCTCGGTCCTCCGCCCCCGGCAGCAGCACCACCGACGCATCGGCGATCGCGCCGCGGCCGGCACGCCCGACCTGCTGGTAGTAGGCCACCGGGGAGGACGGCGCGCCCAGGTTGACCACGAACCCGAGGGCGGCGTCGAAGCCCATGCCGAGGGCGCTGGTCGCGATCAGCGCCTTGATCCGGCCCGCCGCGAGATCCGCCTCGAGCGCCTGCCGCTCGGTGGTCTCGGTCTGTCCGGAGTATGCGGCGACGTGGTGGCCGCGCGAGCGCAGGTAGTCGGCGACCTCCTGGGTGGCTGCGACGGTGAGGCAGTAGACGATGCCGGAGCCGGGCTGCTCGTTGAGGTGGTCGGCGAGCCAGGCGAGGCGCTGCTCGATGGTGGGCAGGCGGACCACGCCCAGGCGCAGCGACTCACGATCCAGCGAGCCCCGCAGCACCAGGACGCCGTCGCCCAACTGCTCGGCCACATCGTCGGTGACCCGCGCGTTGGCGGTCGCGGTGGTGGCGAGCACCGGGATCCCGGTCGGCAGCTCGTGCAGCAGGGTGCGGATCCGGCGGTAGTCGGGGCGGAAGTCATGTCCCCAGTCAGAGATGCAGTGCGCCTCGTCGATCACCAGCAGCCCGCAGGTCGCTGCCAGCCGGGGCAGCACGGCGTCGCGGAAGCCGGGGTTGTTGAGGCGCTCCGGCGAGACGAGCAGCACGTCGATCTGACCGGCCTGCACCCCGCTCTCGATCGCCGACCAGTCCTCGATGTTGGTCGAGTTGATCGTCGCCGCGCGGATCCCGGCGCGCTCGGCCGCCTCGATCTGGTTGCGCATCAGCGCGAGCAGCGGCGAGATGATGACGGTCGGGCCCGCGCCCTGCTCGCGAAGCAGCAGGGTCGCCACGAAGTAGACGGCCGACTTGCCCCAGCCGGTCTTCTGCACCACCAAAGCGCGCCGCCGGTCCTCGACCAGCGCGGAGATCGCGCTCCACTGGTCCTCGCGCAGGCGCGCGTCGGTGTGGCCCACCAGGGCCTGCAGGAAGCGTTCGGCCGACTGCCGCAGCGTGCTCATGACTGTTGTCTATCAGCCGGCTCCGACACCCCTGCGGCCCGTCTGCCGGTGACACGATCCGCACCCGACAAGCCGGTGTCGAGGTGCGGATCGTGTCATTCACGACCAGGTCGCGCTCAGTGCATGATGACCGGCTTGTTGGCGCCGAGCTCCTCACTCTTGCTGCGCGGCAGGAAGAACGCCGGGACGAGGACGACCGCGACCAGGATGGTGGCGACGACGAACACGCCACCGAACGCGTCGGCCAGCTGGCCCGTGAAGGCGTGGTCGGTCGGCGCCACGGTGACGTGGGAACGCTGCTGGTTGGTGAGCAGCACGGCGAACAGCGCGGTGCCGACCGAGGCGGCGATCTGCTGGACGATGTTCATCAGCGTCGAGCCGCGGGCGATGGTGTGCTCCTTCAGGGTCGCCATCGCGGCGGAGTAGATCGGCATCATGGTGCAGCCCATGCCGAGGCCCATCACGAAGAGAGCGCCGAGCAGGTAGGCGGTGGAGGTGCCCTCGGAGACCGGGATCCACATGCCCATGCTGATCGCGATCAGCACGATGCCCGGGATGACGACCTTGCCGGCGCCGAGCTTGTCGGCGAGCACACCTGCGATCGGCATCGTGATCATGGCGCCGATGCCCTGCGGGGCGAGCAGCACACCGGACTTCAGTGGCGTCGAGCCGCGGACCGACTGGAAGAACGTCGGCAGGAGCAGGCTGGCGCCGAAGAACGCGACGCCGAACAGCGAGATCGCGATGACCGAGACCGTCATGTTCTTGTCGAGGAACAGGCGCAGGTCGAGCAGCGGGTGGATGTTGCTCTTGCGCAGCGCCCACCAGACGAACGCGACGACGAGGACGATGCCGATGACGGCCGGGATGACGACGTTCTTGGTCCACATGGTGCCGTGGTCGGACTGGGCGGCCGGGATGGAGCTGACGCCGTACAGCAGGCAGGCCAGACCGGGGGAGAGCAGCAGCATGCCGATGAAGTCGAAGGTCTCCGAGGACTGCGGGTCGTCCTTGTCCAGCGCGCGCCAGGCGTAGACCAGGGCGGCGACGCCGAGCGGGACGTTGACCAGGAAGATCCAGTGCCAGGAGGCGGCGTCGATCAGCCAGCCGCCGAGGATGGGCCCGAGGATCGGGCCGAGCAGCATGGGGATGCCGAGGACGGCCATGACGCGGCCGACGCGCTCCGGGCCCGCGGCGCGGGTCAGGATCGTCATGCCGAGCGGCATCAGCATGCCGCCGCCGAGGCCCTGCAGAACGCGGAAGACGATCAGCGTCGTGAGGTTGGGGGCGGTGGCGCACAGCGCGGAGCCGAGCACGAACAGCAGGATCGCGAGCATGTAGAGCCGCTTGGTGCCGAACCGCTCGGCGGCCCAGCCGGTCATCGGGATCACCGTGGCGAGCGCGAGCGTGTAGCCGGTGGCGACCCACGCGACCTGGGCCTGGGTCGCGCTGAACGTGTCCATGAAGGTGGCCATCGCGACGTTGACGACCGTGATGTCGAGGATCGACATGATCGATCCGAGGACGACGACGCCGGCGACGATGAGCACGCGCGCGTCGAGTTTCTCCGAAGCGCCGGTGGCCTCGGGGGCAAGTTCTGTGGTCACCACCGAAGGCTACGTGGGACCACCGACACTCTTCGATTCAATAACGATGAACGACCGGTGAAGGTGCTCACAATCGCAAGCAGACCGGTCCGGCTCCGGGTGGTTCAGCGGATCCGGACGACGGGCGAGGAGAGCGAGAGCGACGTGAATCCGGTGGCGGAGGCGGTGACGACGTACCGGATGCGCTCGTGCCGCCAGCCGCGGCGCACCCGCAGCCGTCGGCCACTGGCCACCCGGTGACCGTCCACGAACCAGGCAACGCTCACCTTCGTGCTCGGGGTGAAGACGCCGTACGACGCCCGCAGGACCGCGCCGACGCGCGCTGTGCCCAGGACCCGGACCCGGCCGCGGTGGGCGACGTGCTTGGGCGCCTGGCTGGTGGTCGTCGACGTCGTCCGCGGGGTGTACGGCTGCAGGCTGGCCAGGCCGTGCGGCGTGCCGAGGCCGGTCGGGCCGTCCCAACCCGTGCTCGCGCTGCACAGGTGCGGCGTGTCGGCGGTCGTGTCGCAGCCGCGGGTCGCGCCGGCGGTGACGTCGGTGAAGGCTGACGGTTCCGCGGCGGCGCGGGTGTAGATGTCGAACGGGTCTGTGTTGTTGCCGGCCCGGGCATACATCGCCGCGATGAGCGGGGAGGAGAGCGACGTGCCGCCCGCGACCCACCAGGACCGGCCGCTGCCCTCGGGATCCGGGTGGTACATCGCGAAGCCGTCCGCGACCGCGGAGATGTCCGTCGCGGCGCGGGCCGACCCACAGGCGGCGACCGCCTGGGCGGCCGAAGCCTGTGCGGCCGGCATGGCCGCCCAGCCGGAGCAGCCCGAGGAGGCGCCGCCGCCGTTGAGATCGGACTCCTGCGGGTTCCAGGCTGTCTGGGACCAGGAGGGCGCCGCGGCGGTGCCGGCGTTGGTGGCGGTCGTGCCACCGACGGCGATCACGTGGGCCGACGTGGCCGGGTACTGCGCGCAGTTGGCGCTCACGAGCGTCCGGCTGATGCGGACGTCTCCTCCACAGATCTCGCCGTCGGCGCGGTCGTAGGTCGCATAGCCGAGGTCACCGGACGCGGCGACGAAGGTGACGTCGGGATGGGCGGCGAAGATCGCCTCCGTGCTGGCGACGTCACTGGCCCCGAGCGTGGCGTCGTCGGAGCCGAACGACATCGAGACGTACGGCGCGCGGTCGGCGGCGGTCGCCGTCGCCGCGTCCAGGTCGTCGGCGTTCGCGCTGTCGGCCTGGACCACCAGGATCCGGCACGCCGGGCAGGCTGATGCCACGGCCTCGGCGTCGAGGGCGGTCTCGAAGTCCCAGCCGTCGATGAGGGCGGGCAGGTTGCCGGTGCTGCCGGTCTGGCTCATCACCGTGAGACAGCCGCTGGCGATCGAGCACTCACCCAGGCCGTACTGCTCGCGATAGGCAGCCAGGTCCGACTCGAGCGTCGGCGTGCCGCCGGCATCCACCACCGCCACGGTCGGCCCGCTGCCGGTCGGCACGTCGGCCGGGACCGCCGGCAGGTCGTAGAGCGAGGCGATGTCCTGCGGCGACAGCCCGTCCGGCGCTGTCGTGTTCTCCTCCGCGGGCGTGACCGTCGTCGGGTCCACCGTGCTGAAGCAGCGCATCTCGCCTGCCGTCACGGTCAGGTCGGAGCAGGTGGTCGGCATGGCCGTACCGGCGGCGGCGACCGGTGCCGGGGAGGTCGCGAGCAGGGCGGCGGTCAGCGCGACGGCACCGGTGAACACGCGCGTACGGCGAAGCTGGGTCATGTTGTTCCGGTCGCTCGGCGGGAGGGCGGCGACCCGAGAATCCCAGAACCCGCCGGGCTCGGCGAGAGCCGAGCGGCAACGCTCAGCGAACAATTACCCATCGCTCACCGATGGGTCAGGCGCGGTGGCGCGCCGCCGAGTCAGCCCAGCAGCTCGCTGATCGCGTCGAGGACGCGCGGGTCCTCCGGCTCGGTGCGCGGACCGAAGCGCCGCACGACGGTGCCGTCGGCGTCGATGAGGAATTTCTCGAAGTTCCAGCTGATGTCGCCGGCCTCGCCGGTCTCCGCCTCCGGGGTCTGGGTGAGCTCGGCGTAGATCGGGTGGCGCTCGTCGCCGTTGACGTCGATCTTCTCGCTGAGCGGGAACGTCACGCCGTACGTCGCCGAGCAGAACTCGGCGATCTCCTCGGGCGAGCCGGGCTCCTGGCCCATGAACTGGTTGCACGGGAAGCCCACCACGGCGAGCTCCGGCCGGGTCTCGGCGATCCGCTCGAGACCGGCGTACTGCGGCGTCAGACCGCACTTGGAGGCGACGTTGACCAGCAGGGCCGGCCGGCCTCCGGTCAGGTCGCGCAGGGTCGCGGGGGTGCCGTCGAGGCGGGCGATGGGGGCGTCGAGGATGCTCACATCTGCGAGCGTAGCCACCGATCCAGAGAGTGTCGCCGGTTGCCGTTACCGTCACGAGCATGAGCTCGCTCTACTCCCTCACTGACGCCGCGGCCTTCCGGGCCGCGACGCCGCCGCGTGCGGGTGTGGTGGAGCTCGGCGGCCGGGTCACGGTCGCGCTGCCGATGGCAGCCGCCATCCCGGTGCTGAGCAAGGCTCACCGGCGTGACGACCTGCACCCGTCGGTCGCGCTGATCGTCGGTGCGGTCGTGCTCGGCCTGCGCCTGGTCGCCACCGGGCGGATCGAGCCCGCTGACGACGTCGAGCCGAGCTGGCGCGCGGTCGTGGAGGGCGACGACGAGGACCGCGTCCTGATGCTGGCCCGCTCACGGGCGTACGACGACGTGGACGCCGTCGCTGCTGAGGCGATCGTGCGGGCGGTGCTCGACGCGGTGGCCGACGCCATGCCGCGCGCCGCGCCGGCGCCTCGGACCGCACGGCCCGTGGTGACCAAGCGCGCCGTCGCGCTCGAGACGCCGTTCCAGGAGCGGCTCAAGGCGCGGCTCGCGCGACACGTGAGTGCGCCCGCGGGTGCGGGGCTGCCCAACCGGGTGTCGGTCTCGCTGCGCGTCGAGGCCGACGAGGAGGAGCTGGTCGGCGGCTCGATCCGGCTGGTGCCGCAGGCCCACGACGAGAGCGATCCGCTGCACGTCGTCGACGCCGCCCGGCTGTGGCGCGAGACCTGGGAAGAACACGGGTTCGGCGACCGCGCGCGTACGCACGCCCTGGTCGCGCTGCGCTCGGCCGCGGAGGTGTGGCCGGTGCTCGAGCGACTGCTGGACCTGCCGGTCCCCGACGAGATCACCCTCGACGGCGACGAGCTCGCCAGCCTGCTGGAGGACGGCGTCGCGGCGCTTCGCGAGGGCGGCGTGGACGTGCTCTGGCCGCGCTCACTCACCGCCGAGCTGACCGCGCGGGTCGTGGTCGACCGGTCGTCGGGCACACCGCACGAGGACCTGATGCAGGACAGTCCCTTCGGGGCCGAGCCGATGTGTGCGTTCAAGTGGCAGCTCGCCGTGGACGGCAGCGAGCTGACCGAGGACGAGATGGAGCAGCTCGCCTCCGCCGCGGCGCCGGTGCTCAAGCTGCGCGGCTCCTGGACGGTGGTCCACCCGAGCCTGACCAGGAAGGCGCGCAAGCGGCTGCTGAAGAAGGTCTCCGGGACCGAGGCCTTGGCCACCGCGCTGACCGGCCTGCTGCCCGATGGCGTCGCCGCGAAGATCGACGAGGACGACGCGCGGCTCGACGAGGTCATGGTCGGCGCGTCCATCGCACGCCTGCGTGACGCCGTGGCTGGGGTGGTCGACGCGCCGCTGGTGGAGGTGCCGGACGCGCTGCAGGCGTCGCTGCGCGACTACCAGCGCCGCGGGCTGACCTGGTTGGCCGGGCTCACCGGTCTCGGGCTGGGCGGCTGCCTCGCCGACGACATGGGGCTGGGCAAGACGATCACGCTGATCGCGTTGCACCTGCACCGGGTCTCGACAGGCTCGACCACCGTGGGGCCGACGCTGGTCGTGTGCCCGGCGAGCCTGTTGGGCAACTGGGAGGCCGAGATCGCCCGGTTCGCGCCCGGTACGGCGGTGCGGCGCTTCCACGGCACCGCGCGTGATCTGGACGGCGTCGTCGACGGATTCGTCTTGACGACGTACGGCACGATGCGCCGCGACGCGGCCGCGCTCGCCGCCGTCTCCTGGGACCTCGTGGTCGCCGACGAGGCGCAGCACGTGAAGAACGCCGCCTCCGCGACCGCGAAGGCGATCCGCACCATCACCAGCCACGCACGCATAGCGCTCACCGGCACCCCGGTGGAGAACAATCTGACCGAGCTGTGGGCGATCCTCGACTGGTGCGTCCCGGGTCTGCTCGGCAGCCGGCTCGCCTTCCGGCGCGCCTGGGCGAGCCAGATCGAGGCGGGCGTCGACCCTGCGATCGCGCGGCGGTTCGCCGCGCTGATCGCACCGTTCCTGCTCCGCCGGCGTAAGGCCGACCCCGGCATCGCGCCGGAGCTGCCGCCGAAGACCGAGACCGACCACGTCCTCGCGCTCACCCGCGAGCAGGTGGTGCTCTATGAGGCGTACGTCCGCGACACCATGGAGCGCATCGAGCGGGCCGACCCGATCACCCGTCGCGGCCTCGTGTTGATGCTCCTCACCGGGCTCAAGCAGATCTGCAACCATCCCGCGCAGTTCCTCAAGCAGCAGAGCGGCAAGCTCGCGGGCCGCAGCCAGAAGATCGACCTGCTCGACGAGCTCCTCGAGACGATCGTCGCCGAGGACGGCGCGGTACTGGTCTTCACCCAGTACGTCGCGATGGCCCGGCTGCTGGAGGCGCACTGGACGGCGACCGGGGTCCGCCACCAGTTCCTCCACGGCGGCACGCCGGTGCGGGAGCGCGAGCGGATGGTCGCGCGCTTCCAGGCCGGGCCGGCGGAGGGTGGCGTGCCGGTGTTCCTGCTGTCCTTGAAGGCCGGTGGCGTCGGGCTCAACCTCACCCGCGCCGATCACGTCGTGCACGTCGACCGCTGGTGGAACCCGGCCGTCGAGGACCAGGCCACCGATCGGGCATACCGGATCGGGCAGACCAAGCCGGTCCAGGTGCACCGGCTCGTGACCCGCGGCACCGTCGAGGAGAAGGTCGCCGAGCTGCTCACCCGCAAGCGCGCGCTCGCCGACGCGGTCCTCGGCCGAGGCGAGGCAGCGCTGACCGAGCTGAGCGACGCCGAGCTGCGTGACCTGGTGAGTCTGCGATGAGGGCTCTGGCACCTGACGTTTCTCGCCGCGACACACCGATTTCCGGTGAGAAGCGTCAGGTACGCCGGTGAGCGCGGCGCTGGTCTTTGCGGCCGAGCCGCACCGTCGCGTCTCGCGCAAGCTCCGGACCTGGTGGGGCCGGGCGTTCTGGCGGGCGGTCGAGGAGCTGTGTGACGACGAGGGCCAGGTGGCCCAGGCGCGGGCGCTGGCGCGCTCCGGCAGGATCGGCGGGCTGGTCGTCGACGTGGGTCGGGTCGCGGCCGGTGTCGCCGAGGAGGCCGGCATCTGGACCGTCGCAGTCACCGTGCCGTCGTGGAGCGCCGAGGACAGGGCGGCGTTCCTCGAGGTCGCCACCGGCCGGATGGAGGCGATCCTGGCCGGGCGTCTCTCCGACGAGCTGCTCGAGCACGCCGAGGAGGCCGGTGTCGAGATCGTGCCGGACAGCGCCGACCTCGCGCCCACCTGCAGCTGCCCCGGATGGCAGCGGATGAGTCGCACCGGGAGGGTCTGCGAGCATGCCGTGGGCGTACTCACCCAGGTCACGGACCTGATCGACGAGGACCCGCTGGTGCTGCTGCACCTGCGCGGTCTCACCCGAGACGCGCTCAACGCACTCCGCCCGCCCGCACCGGCGGCGCCGGCCGCTCGCGAGGAGGCGGACGTCGACGAGGTCGACGTCGCCGTCGACGCCGCCATCCGCGCCGCCCAGCTCCTCGATGACGCCGATGTCGAAGAGATCTCCTGAAAGTCATCGGGAACCAGCGGTCGTACGCGGACACTAACTGGTGTGACGAAGACGGGGCAGAGTGACGATCCGGAGCTGTGGCACCGGATCCGCGACGGCGAGCCTGATGCCTTCGTGGTCCTCTACGAAGAGCTGAGCGATGCGGTGTTCGGCTTCTGCCTACGACGATCGGGATCGTGGGACGTCGCCCAAGACTGCACCTCTCTGGTCTTCCTCGAGGCTTGGCGCCTGCGATCGACGCTGAGAGAGAGCTCCTCGGGCACCGCATGGCTCTTCGGGATCGCCGTGAATGTCATCCGCAACACCACCCGCACGCGTCGACGCCACACCGAGCTCCTCCGGCGCTTGCCCCTGAATGACGTGGACCGTGGCTTCGAGAGCGACGCCGCCGAGCGACTCGACGCCGAACAACGCCTCAAGAAGGTCCTGCTGGCGCTCAACCGGCTTCCGGCGCGCGAGCGGGATGTGATCAGCCTCGCGACCTGGGCGAAACTCGATACCGCTGGGATTGCTGCTGCATTGGATATTCCGGTCGGCACGGCAAAGTCCCGCCTGTCACGAGGGCGCCGCAGACTCATGGAACTGAGCACCGATGACGTTCCCGACAAACCGGACTCATCCCCGGAATTCGACCCTCTCGGATCAGGAGTCTCCTCATGAAGCTCAACGAACCTGAGGTGTTGCCCGCCGTTCCTGCATCCCGTCGTCAGGCCGACCTCGCCCGGATACGGATGGCGATCGCCATGTCTGAGCCCGTGCGATCCGATCGTGGCGGCAGGGCAGGCCGCAAGTGGGGCCGGCGCGGAGTCACCTTGGCCGTCGCGGGTGTGATGGCGGCGGGCGGCGCGGCGACGGCCGCGGCGGCGATCGTGCGGCACCTCGACCCGGAGAACGCCACCGTGACCACGCATGGCCGCTGCTACTGGGAGGCCAGCAGCGATTACGGCGACGACTTCCCGGGCACGACGGCGGCCAACGCCACCGACACCGATGGCTGGACGCCCAGCCTTGTGCGGACGCTGCTGGACGACTGCGCCGCCACCTAGCGCGCGGGGGCGTTCCAGGTCGGTTCGCCCGGGATCCACTCCGACGTGACGGGT
>Ga0164242_10010130_pt1 | contig 10111 bp, 6 predicted proteins | sample OricomgcompostMG_FD_108783 | JGI IMG/M metagenome (GOLD analysis project Ga0164242, IMG submission 108783) | Miracle-Growth compost microbial communities from Emeryville, California, USA - Original compost - Miracle growth compost (MG) ... | reverse complement strand
GCGATAGGGCGATGATATTATATCTTATTGAATCCAAAGGATAAAAATAGCGTTGTTTTGGTTGTGTAGGAACTGTGCAGACAAAATCTGCACATTTGACCGAGAAACCAGGGAGCCTCGCTTGTCGCCCATCTTGGCTGATCGGTTTCGTAGCCGATAACACGATCCGTTCAAAGCTGTTTGCCGGGTGTCGGCTGCACGGTAATAACGCAGCGCTGCTCTTTCTTGGCCTTCGTCGCCGCTGTGCGGCAGTCTGTGATCTTGTCCCGATTGCTGCTCACCAGATTGGCGTCGGCGGTTAGCTGCGCCCATCCATCGGGATTTCCAGACCGCATAAGCGCCATTCCCGCATCCCAACGGCTGGCATTCATGACAATGGCTGCTGTCGCGCTATTTATGCCAAAGGGCATAGCTCGGATCACGAACGGGAACGCTATGAATCCAAGGGCGAGCGCGAGCGACGTTGTAATCGCCAGCCAAAGTCTCTGCTGATCTTTCGTGCGAATCGCGCCGACTATGCTTGCAAGGCGCGAACGCTCGCGCTCCGCGTCCTGCGCGGCGCGGTCGAATTTCTGCAATGCTTCTCGTATCAATATGCCGCCAGCATTGGCAATCGCCGCGCCATGCTGTTCCGCCGTCATCTTGAGCGCCGGATGCTTTTGCAGGTTCTCCAGGGAGACACCGATGGCGTCCATGCCCTGGCCGATGACACCGAAGTCGGGGCTATAATCGGGGGCACGGTTTCGGTCCAAGGCATCTGGGAGGGCTTCAATGGCCTTTCGCAGTACTGAGACTTCAGCGCGCAAGTCTTCGAACGCCTTGGCCGGATCGGCCGCTTGATGATCGTCCGACATTTTGTTCTCCTTATTGACTAAAGCGACATACCCCTGTCGCGTCCGCGCGTGATCTGGCCGATGGCGTGCTCGATGGTGGGGGCTTGAATCACTCGGCCCAATGTCGATCCCGAATCAATGCCAAGCTGTTTTGCGCGGTTTCGCATCAGGGATTCCAATTGCGGATCGCGCTTGAGCGAACCGGCGATGGCTTTCATGCGGGATTCGATCTGATCGCGCGCGCCGCGTTGATTCCAACCGTTAAGTTTCTCATGCCGCGCCTCCAAGCCCTTCCATTCCTTGACCAGCCGTTCGGCCTGCAAGTTCGGATCGTGCCGTACCCGGTCCTCATGGCGGATCGCAGCAACAAGCTCGCTGGCGCGTTCCGGCCCGCGCAACTGTTTCATCGCGCGCCAGGTGTGCGGTTCGTGGCGGAGGGCGTTTTGCAAGTCCTGGGTCGCGCCTGGCTTGGCCGCGTCTAATGCCGCGCCAGCTTCGCTGAGTTCGCGCTTCTGGTATTCGAGGACAGGCAATTTCTCCGACCGCATCCGTTCCGCATCCGTCCAGGCGCGCGCATAGCGGTCCACCGCTTGTTCCAAGCCTTGTGCGGGCGGCGGCATCGCTGGCGCCCGCTCTTGCGGCGCCCGCGCGGTGTTCAATTTTAGGCCATCGAACATGCTGCGCTTTTGCTCGGGCGCAGCCGCGCGCGCGGCCTCCGGCGCGCTGGCGCGCGGCTGCGGGCCAACCTCCCGGTCCATGCCACGCCGCAGCGCGTAGTCCAGCGTCGTTTCCTTGAGGCCGGCGCGCGACAGGCGCGATGACAAGGCAGCCACATCTTTGAACTCATCGCGCCCGGCATAAAGCGTCACCTGATCCCGGTGACGGCTCATGCCCACATAGGTTAGGTGCCGGTCCATCGAACCGGAGGCCAGCACATAGGTTCGGTCCACCGTTGCGCCCTGTGCCTTGTGGATGGTGGTGGCGTAGCCGTGATCCACGGCGGCATAGTCCGCCATCGAGACGGACACGACGCGCCCCGGCCCGCGCGCGGAATCCAGCCGGATTTCCAGCCGGCCGGGGTCGGCTTTCTCCACCGTTCCTAGCATCCCGTTCTTCACGCCCAGGTCGCGATTGTTCTCGCGGAACAGCAGCCGGTCGCCGGCCGCGAAGGCGCGTTCGCCCTCGGCGGGTTGGTAGAGGCGTTCGTTCTGCAATTCGCCACGCTCCTGCCGGGCGGCGCGGATGGATTGGTTCAATTCCTGCACGTCCACCCGGCGATGCGCCAGCACCAGCCGGGAGCCGTCCGGCCGGGCCTCCCGGTCGGCGATTACGTCGCGGACGATGGCGCTGCGGGCGGCGGCAATATCGTCCTCGAACCGGACCTGGCCCCGCTCGGCATAGGCGGTCAGCCCTTCATGGGTCCGGTTGCGGGCGAAGTCCTTAGAAGCGTCCCGCTGCCAGTCCTGGCGCTGGCGGCGCACTTCGCCCAATTCCACCACGCCCACCCGTTCGGCAACCGCCCGGAAGGCCGCGCCCGGCCCGATGGGCTGCAACTGCTCAGGATCGCCCACCAGAACGATTTTCGCGCCCGCCCGGTCGGTCTCTGCGATCACGCGCGAAAGCTGGCGGGAACCCACCATCCCGGCTTCGTCCACCACAAACACATCTTTGGGTCCAAGCTGGTCATAGCCCCGCTCCCAGCCCCTTTCCCAGCTTGCCAGGGTGCGCGAGGCGATGCCGGAGGATTCCTCCAATCCCTCGGCCGCTTTGCCCGCCAGGGCCGCGCCGTGAACCCTGTAGCCTTCCGCCTCCCAGGCTTCGCGCGCGGCGTCCAGCATCGTGCTTTTGCCCGCCCCGGCCAATCCCACCACGGCGCTGATCCGTTCCGGCCCCGCGATATGGCGAATGGCGTCCCGCTGTTCCTCGGCCAGGAAGGCGCGGGCTGCGATGGCCTGTTCTACTTTCCGGGATGCCACGGCGAAGCTGCGGCCTTCCGCCATGCGGTCGGCGCTTTCGGCGATCCGCCGTTCCACCGCGATCATTTCTTTTGTCGAATACCGCGCCGGTTCCACGGTACGGCCGGACTCGTCTCGCCGCTCGGTGCGAAGCTCCACCAGGGCGGGCGAGGCCATCGCCTTGGCAAACGCCGCCTGGAAGTCGTCGGGGTTCTCGATGTAGCGGTGCAGGACAATGGCAACGTCGGTGCGGTCGAACACGGATTTTTCGTTGGTGATGACGGCCAAAGCCTGCTCCGGCTTTTCCCGGATCAGCTTGGCGTTATGGGCGGCACCGTCCGCGTCCTGCCGCCTGCGGTCCACTGGCTTGCCGCGCCGTTCCATCTGCGAGGCATGGACGCCGATATGCTGGGTCGGCTCGATCTCCAAACCGCAATCGCGGTGCGAGCGGTGGTCTATCCGAATATCATGCCCAGCCAGCGCCAAATGCCTATTGGCCCGTTGCTCCCAATCCATCCGAATATCCCGCAATTGGTCATGCGAAGTCGGCAGGCCCAAGGCGATGAGTTTCTTGTTCTCAAGTTCCAGGTTGGTTTTCTCGCCCAGCCCGTTCGCTTCCACCTTCCGCGTCGTCAGCATGATATGGGCATGGTGGTTGCGAACGTCGGTCGCGCCATGCGGACTGTGGATGGCAAAATCCACCGCGATCCCGTAGCGATCCGCGAGGCCCTGACTGAACTCCCGCGTCAGTTCCAACCGCTGCGCGGCGGTCAGTTCGTGGGGAAGCGCAACCTCGATTTCGCGCGCCACCCGCGCGTCTTTGCGCTTCTCCGCCGCCTCGGCCATGTTCCATAAGGTCGAGCGGTCCAAAGCCCAATCGGCTTTGGAATTCTTCGGAATGACAATCTCCACATGCTCCACCCCGCCGCGCCGGGTGAAGTCATGGGCGAGGCCGTCGCGTTCGTTGGTGAGTTTTTGCGAGGCGCGATACGCGGCCGACGCCACGGCGCTGCGTCCGCCGCTGCGGGCAATAGGCTTCATGGACAGATGGTAGATGGCCATGACGACAAGCGGCGGGCCAAGGGTTCACTCCCCCATCGCGGCCAAGGTCCGTCCCATCCAGCCTAACAAGCACCTGAGTTGCGAAGCAACTCGTAAGTGCGCCCTTGCAAACTTTCGCTGCGCTCAAGTTGCTCGGTGTGGCTCGCTCACGCTCGCCTGCAAATTGGGAAAGGGAACTTTTGATAGTGGAGAATTTTGCGGAAAAACGGAACGAGACATTATGATTCCACCGCAAACAGACTGGATCAATTTTGGAACTTGGAGCAGCAGGTTCCATCACGAAATAGATGACGGAAATATTTGACGGCGCTAATCTGGGGACGGCGGGGCGCGACCAAAGGAGAAGCCGATGGCGAAACGCTCCATCGCAGATCGACTGGCGCAACTCGAAGCCCAGCGCAAAAATCTGCAATCAAAACTCGGAAAACAAGAACGCGCCAAGGACACCCGGCGCAAGGTCTTACTCGGTGCGCTGGTGCTGCACCGGCTGGAAAAAGGCCAGGATGAGTTTTCCAAAAAGCTCGGTGATTGGCTGAACAAAGAACTGCCGGGGTTCCTCAGTCGCGAAGATGATAAGGCGCTATTCACTGATCTGGTCAGCGACAAGCCGCCGTCCGGCAAGGCCGGACCCGAAGCCGCCAACTCGCCGCATTGAGCGCGCCGTGGGCAGCGTCCGTCGCGGGCTATTGGGCGTACTGATCTACCTCGCAACGCTTTTATTCTATGCGTTGCGGTTTCTGCTGTTCGCCGTGGCCTGTGGCGCTTCGTTCGGCGGCGCGATGTATCTGGCGTCTCTGAAATTTACTGCGCCCGGCAGAATCACGCGCCGCCTGTTCGACGCGATCATTGTCTTCTTCTCACCCATCATTGCTTACACCATTAGCGGCCACGCATAAGGGAGATATGATGCCAGGCCACCCTTTGGCTCGAGAGGTAATGTCCGACTATCTCTAAATGGCCATGTTTGCCTAGTGTTCGTTCCACGAGCAGCTTTTTCGCCCGACTGCGCGCTTTTTGAAGGGTAATTGTGGGGTGCCCTCCGATTGCTAGTCATTTCGGTCGTTGATGACGATGCGCTGGTGCTCAGTACCGTTCCGATCGGCTTTCGACCGCGGACCTCTATCGACCCGGAAACAAGGCTCTTCCGCTGGGGCCTGTACGAGGTTGTGGGGATTCGCCCACGGACGATGCTCCGCATTCCGCGCAATCCTACAACGCGGATTTGTAAGGAAACTGTAAGGGCAATATTATTCGGGCCGCTTGGACTCGAATGTTGCCCGTTGTTGTGGTTGAAGGGATTACCGCGCTGCGGCATGAGGGATTTGACTACCGCTTTTTCACCTGTTCCTCTCCGCCGGCGCCCAGTTTGTGATATGATTTTTGCAGTTTCGCAGGCGGAATTGAATCAAACTGTGTGGGCATCCACTACATCCGTTGGCCAGAACCGGCTTTGCGCCGATTGTTCTGAAAGAGCGGGTATGAAAGATCGGGAGTAGCGCAATGTCACCGGCCATGAGGTGCGCGAAACTAGCAGCCGGCATTCTCACTGCCGCAGGTTTTGTCGGCCTGGCGTTGCACGGCATTGCTGCTGCCGAGACTCCGGCTGCCGCCCGCTCCACCCTGAAAGCGTTGCCTGTTCCCTTCGACGCGTCCGCCCGAACCCCTTCGGATCGCACCCACCTGCTGCAGCAATATTGCTCGGGGTGTCACAACGACAAGCTGAAGACTGCGGGCATGTCGGTCCAGCAGCTCGATGCCGCCCGCTTGGGACCCGATGATGCTACCTGGGAAGGAATTCTGCGCCGGCTGAGCCTGGGAGAGATGCCGCCCAAGGGCATGCCACGCCCGCCCAAGGAGCAGGTTGCCGATTTCACCCACTGGCTGGCGGGCTCGCTGGACAGCTTGGCGTCCGCCAGCCCCAATCCCGGCCGCGCCACCCTGCGCCGGATGAACCGCACCGAGTATGGCAACGCAGTGCGCGATCTTCTGGGCATCGACATCGACCTGAGCAAGGACCTGCCTGCTGACGATACCGGTTACGGCTTCGACAATATCGCCGACGTCCTGACGGTCTCGCCCACCCTGATGGACCGTTACATCACTGTGGCGGACAGGGTCAGCCATCTTGCCACGGGGCTGGCGTCGCGCACGCCCGTCTCCACCGATTACAAGCCCGTCAAGGATTTGTTCGAAAACGCTTTCGGCGTTCCTGCCTACAATGAGCGCGCCAGCGACGAACTTCCCGTGGATTCACGCGGCGGCGGCTCGTTCAAATTCTACGCACCCTATGATGCCATTTACACGATTCAGGTCTACTTGAATCCGGGCACCCAGACAGAAACAGAGATCGACGCCGACAACCGCTACGAAGTGAAGGTCCCCCTTAAAGCCGGCCTGCGCACCATCGGAGCCTCCTTCCCCAAGCGCCTGGCCTTGGAACAGGTCCTTATTCCCAGAAGCACCAAAGGACCACGGACCGCGATACCGACGACAGTGGAGCAAATTCCCCTCGACGTGCAGGTCGATGGCGTGCAGGTCAAGGAGCTTGCGATACCGTCCGTCGCGAAAGGCCCCAATGTCGCGCAGGCCTTTTATCAGCGTGATGTCATGCAGATATCCCTTGTCGGCCCCTATGACGTAAAGGGTCCCGGCGATACTCCAAGCCGCCGCAGGATATTCATCTGCCGACCGTCCGCGAGCCTGCCCGAGGCGGCGTGCGCCCGCAGGATCATATTGTCTCTTGCCCGCCACGCCTATCGCCGTCCCGTAACGGCGGCGGACATTGCGCCGCTGATGAAGATATATGACCAGGGCCGCAGTGGCGCCGACTTCGATCACGGCATCGCCGCCGCCCTGGAACAATTGCTGGTTTCGCCAAACTTCCTGTTCCTGCGCGAAAGCGACCCCAGCGACAGTGCTCCTGGCAGCGTTCACCGGATCAGCGATATTGAACTTGCCACCCGCTTGTCATTCTTTCTGTGGAGCAGCATTCCCGACGATCAGTTGCTGTCAGCCGCCGAGCGGGGCCGGCTCCATGAACCGGCCGTCCTGAAGCGGCAAGTCGGGCGCATGCTGGCCGATCCGAAGGCCTGGGCCCTGACGCAGAATTTCGCCGGGCAATGGCTTTACCTGCGCCGCCTTGAATATCAAAAGCCGGACAAGGATGCATTCCCGAACTTCGACCAGCGCCTGCGTGCCGCGATGCTGACGGAAACCCAGATGTTCTTTAACGGCATCGTGCGGGAGAACCGCAGCGTGCTGGATTTTCTGAATGCCGACTACACGTATGTGAATCAGCGCCTGGCTGAACATTACGGCATCCCCGGCATCTACGGCACCACGTTCCGCAAGGTGGGATTGGATCCGGCCCTGCATCGCGGCGGGCTTCTGGGCCAGGGCGCCATCCTGACCGTCACGTCCTACAATGACCGCACGTCGGTGGTGCTGCGCGGCAAGTGGATCCTGGAAAACCTGCTGGCCGCACCGCCGCCGCCGCCGCCGCCGAATGTTCCGGCCCTGGACGGCGCCAAGAACGGCAAGCTCCTGACCGTGCGCGAACAGATGGAGCTGCATCGCAGCAACCCGGTATGTGCCTCCTGCCATACCAAAATGGACCCGCTTGGCTTCAGCCTGGAGAATTACGATGCGGTCGGTGCCTGGCGGGCGGGGTATGCCGGACAGAAGGTCGATGCCTCGGCCGTGTTGCCGGACGGTACCCAGTTTGACGGCCCCCAGGGTTTGCAGGGTATCCTGCTCAGCCACAAAGACCAGTTCGTCCAGGCATTTACCCAACAATTGCTGACCTATGGCCTTGGGCGAGGCCTGGAAGCCTATGACATGCCGGCGGTGCGCAAGATAAGCACCGCGGCGGCTGGCAATAGCTACCGGATGAATACGATAATCATGGGAATCGTCCAGAGCGTACCTTTTGGCATGAGAAGGACACCGCAAAAATGATCATCACACGCAAGGCCATGGATCGCCGGACGGTGTTGCGCGGCGCGGGCGCCGCGCTGGCGCTGCCGCTGCTGGACGCCATGACCGCCACCAACACCCGGGCGGCCGAAGCCGCCGCCCAGTCGCGCCTGCGGCTGCAGGTCATTTACACGCCGAACGGCATGATGATGCAGAATTTCACGCCGGCGCAGGCGGGCGAGGGTTACGCCATCACGCCGATCCTCAAGCCGCTGGAGCCTTACCGTGAAAAATTCACCGTCATCACCGGACTGGCGCACAAGCAGGCCGAAGCGCTGGGCGATGGCGGCGGCGATCATGGCCGCTCCTGCGGTTCCTATCTGACGGGCGTTCACGTCAAGAAGACGCAAGGCGCCGACATCACCTCCGGCCCCTCGATGGACCAGATCGTCGCCCGGCAGTTCGGCGAGGCGACGCAGATCTCCTCACTCGAACTTGGCCTGGACCCGCCCAGCCTGGTGGGAAGTTGCGACACCGGCTACAGCTGCGCCTATACCAATACCTTGTCGTGGAGCACCGCCACCACCCCGCTTCCGATCACCATCAATCCGCGCGAAGTGTTCGAACGCCTGTTCGGCAACGGCGACAGCCTGGACGCCAAGAGCCGCCTCGCCAGGCTGAAGCAGCAGGCCAGCATCCTGGACGCCGTGGTGGAGGACGCCAGGCACCTTTCCGGCACCATGGGCGCCGATGACAGGAAGAAGATCGACGAATACATGCAGTCCATCCGCGACATCGAGCGCCGCATCCAGAAGCTGGAACAGGGCGGCGCCGATGACGTTGCCCTGCCGGCCTATGCCCGGCCCGCCGGCATTCCGGATTCGTTCGTCGATTATGCGCACATGATGATCGACCTGCAGGTTCTGGCCTCTCAGGCAGACATCACCAGGGTCGGCACCTTGATGATCGGCCGCGAAGTCAGCGGCCGCAGCTATCCGGAAATCGGCGTTGCCGACGCGCACCATCCGCTCAGCCACCATGGCAACGATCCGGAAAAGATCGCCAAACTGACCAAAATCAATACCCTGCACATGGAACAGGTCGCCTATTACCTCAAGCGGATGAGCGAAACCCGGGAAGGCGACGGCACGCTCCTGGATCACACCATGCTGCTGGCGGGCGCCAGCCTGGGCGATTCCAACCGGCACGATCACCGCGACCTGCCGGTCATCGTCGCGGGCGGACTGGTCAGGGGCAACCGCCACCTGGTGGCGCCGGCCGACACGCCCATGACCAACCTGATGCTGTCGATGATGGACAGGCTGGGTGTGCAACAGGATCGGCTGGGCGACAGTACCGGCCGTTTCGCCGGACTGACCGCTTAAGGCAGGCGGGCTTCGATATGAAAAAAGCCCTCATGCTTGTCTTGCCCTTTCTAGTCGCCTTGCCGGCCACTGGCTGGGCCGGCGTCATGGAAGATCGACTGGCCCAGGCCGTGCGCGGCAATGACCATGGCGCCGTCAGGAGCCTGCTGGAGCGCCATGCCAATCCCAACGCGCCGCTGCCGGATAAATCCACTGTCCTGGTATGGGCCGTCGACCGCCAGGACGAGGAGACGGTGCGGCGGCTGCTGGCCGCGGGTGCAAAGCCCAACACGGCCGATATCCAGGGCGCCACGCCGCTGATCATGGCTTGCGAACTGGGCAACCCCGGCATCGTAATGAATCTGCTGAAGGCAGGCGCCAACGCCAAGGCGGTGCGGCCCGACGGCATCCCGGCACTGGCGCTGTGTGCCGGCACGTCCACGCCGGCAGCGCTGGCCGGGATGATTGCAAAGGGTGCCAGCGTGAATGCTGCCGATCCGCAAGGGATAACGCCCCTGATGTGGGCGGCGGCAAAGGGCAATGCCGATAATGTGGCATTCCTGGCCCAGCACGGCGCCAAAGTGAATGCCGTCGCCGACAAGGGATTCACCGCGCTGTTTTTCGCACTGCGGAGCAAGGAAGCACGGTCGCCGGTGCTTCTGCTGCAGGCCGGTGCCGATGCCAAGGCAGTGCTTCCTGCCGATGGAACGTCCATAGCCGACGCCGCCGTGCTGGAAAACAACGAAGCCTTCGCCAAAATGGTTGTAACGCAGGGAGTCGACCTGACCCAGCACGACCAGCAGGGGCGGCAGTTGATCCATGTCGCGGCGGCGAGCGGCGATGCGGAGCTCGTGACACTTCTGTTGTCAAAAGGCGTGGACCCGAACGGGTTGAGCCAGCCGCCCGCCGCCGTGGCACCGGCGCGCCGGGCCGCCCCGGCCCAGGTGGCTGGCGGCGGGGGGAACGGCGGTGGCGGTGGCGG
>Ga0164242_10010129_pt1 | contig 10112 bp, 7 predicted proteins | sample OricomgcompostMG_FD_108783 | JGI IMG/M metagenome (GOLD analysis project Ga0164242, IMG submission 108783) | Miracle-Growth compost microbial communities from Emeryville, California, USA - Original compost - Miracle growth compost (MG) ... | reverse complement strand
CTGGCTTGGCTGTTGCTGGCGGATCTGCCCGAGTACCGCACCGGTCTCATCGTCGTCGGGTTGGCCCGTTGCATCGCCATGGTCGTCATCTGGAACGACCTGGCCCATGGGGACCGCGAAGCCGCCGCCGTGCTCGTAGCGCTGAACGCGATCTTTCTAGTCGTCATGTTTGCGGTGCTGGGCTGGTTCTATTTGGCGGTGTTGCCCGGCTGGCTGGGGTTGCCACAAGCCAGCATCGACGTCTCCCCGTGGCAGATCGCGAAATCGGTGGTGATCTTCCTCGGCATCCCGCTGGCCGCCGGCTACCTGTCTCGCCGCGTGGCGGAACGCAGCAAGGGCCGGGACTGGTATGAGGTGCGGTTTTTGCCGCGTATCGGCCCGTGGGCGCTTTACGGGCTGCTGTTCACGATAGTGATTCTCTTTGCGCTGCAAGGCGACCAGATCACGCGCCAGCCCCTTGACGTAGTGCGGATCGCCATCCCCCTGTTGGCCTACTTCGCGATCATGTGGGGCGGCGGCTACCTGCTGGGCGCCACGCTGGGCCTCGGGTACGGACGCACCACCACGCTGGCGTTCACCGCCGCCGGCAACAACTTCGAACTGGCCATCGCGGTGGCAATCGCCACGTGGGGCGCCACCAGCGGGCAAGCCCTTGCCGGCGTCGTCGGGCCCTTGATCGAAGTCCCCGTCCTGGTGGCCCTGGTCTATGCCTCGTTAGCGTTGCGCTCCCGCTTCGCACGACCCGGCACCACCGTGACGATCTGATGCACCGTCCCCCGGTCGACGCCGCCGGCGAACGCGGAACCCGGTGGGCTGTGCGTCGGTGGCAATCGTCCCGACAACACTGAACCCGGCGACAAGCTCGCCTCGGCGCGGTGCGGAGCCAGGCGCGTCTCTGCGGCGCTGGGTGGCGCCCGGCCTCACACCGGCGCCGGCGGTTGAGCCCGCTGCCGTCGCGGACGCCAAGGCACGATCGTCGGCCACCAGAACCACGGCCCGTAGATGCGCACCAGCGACGGCACGATGAACGACCGCACGATCAAGGTGTCCAGCAGCAGTCCGATGCACACCGTGGAACCGAGCTGGCCGATGGTCCGCAGGTCGCTGGCCAGCATTGCCAGCATGGTGAACGCGAACACCAGGCCCGCCGACGTCACCACACCGCCGGTGCTGCCCAGTGCCCGGATCAGGCCGGTATTGAGCCCGGCGCCGAGTTCCTCTTTGAGCCGGGCGATCAGCAGCAGGTTGTAGTCCGAGCCGACCGCCACCAGGATGATGAACGTCAGCGGCAGGATCAGCCAGTGTAGGTGCAGCCCGATCAAGTGCTGCCAGATCAACACCGACAACCCGAACGCCCCGGCGTAGGAGAACGCGACGGTGCCGGGAATCACCAACGCGGCCACCAGGCTCCGGGTGATGACCAGCATGATCAGGAAGATCAGCACGAAGGCCGCGATGGCGGCGATCAGCAGATCCGAGCGCGAATACTGCTGAATGTCTTTGTTGTTCGAGCCGGATCCGCCGATGTAGATCTTCGCGCCGGCCAGAGAGGTCTCCTTGAGCGCGATCTTGATCGCGTCGGGGAACTTCTCGACATGCTCGATGCCCTCAGGCCCCATGGCGTTGCCCTCGTGGGTGACGATGAATCGAGCGGCTTTGCCGTCCGGCGACATCATCAGCTGCATCCCGGTCTTGATGTCTTCGTTGTCGAAGGCCGGGCGCGGTATGTAGAAGAAGTCGTCGCTGCGGGAGGCGTCGAAGTCGTTGCCGACGTTGATCATGTCGTCGAACGTCTGATCGGTGTTGCTGGCCTGGATGTCCGAGGGGCCGTAGGTGTTGACGATCAGCGACCGCAGTGTGATCTGGTCCTCGGCCATGATGTTGAGCTGGCTGACCAACTGGGGCAGCAGCGTGTCGACGACCTCCAGATGCGACACCGCGTTCTTGATGTTCTCGGCCAGTTTGTCGACGCTGTCCATCATGTCCCACAGTGACCGGAACGCCCAGCACACCGGGATGTCGTAACAGTGCGGCTCCCAATAGAAATAGCTCCGGATCGGTCGCATGAAGTCGTCCAGATTGGAGATCTCCTCATCCATCTGCTCGGTGAGGGCCTGCATCTCCTCCATCGTCAGCACCGTGGAATGCATCTCGTCGGCCAGCTTCTGCGTCAGTGCGATCGTGGTCTGCAGCACCTCGACGGTGTGGCCCATGATCTGCGCCTGCTTATCGGTGTTGGCATTCTGCTCGCGGGTGAACGGCAGCTGCTGACCGTTGGCGCTGCCCTGCATGGTGAACAGGTATGGCAGGGACGCGTGCTCCAGCGCGCGGCCCATCGGCCGGGTGATGCTCTGCACCATCGCGACACCGGGGAGCCGGATGAGGGCCTTGGCGGCACGGTCCAGCGAGATGAAGTCCGCCGAGTTGCGCATGTCGTGGTCCGACTCGATCATCAGCATCTCGGAGAACAGTTTGCTCTTGGGGAAGTGCCGATCTGCGGCGGCGAACCCCTGATTGGCGGCGGAATCGCGCGGCTGGTAAGTGCGGTCGTCGAAGCTGACCTGATAGGTCGGCACAAAGACGGCGCCGGCTGCCACCAGCGCGGCGCTGGCTGTCAGTATCGGCTTGGGCCAGCGCACCACGCTGGTCGCGATCCGCCGGTACAGCCGCGCCTTGACCTGCTGACGGGGATCGAAGAGTCCGATCAGGCTACCGACGCTGAGCACGGCCGGCCCGAGCGTCAACGCCCCCAGGACGGTCAGCACCATGCTGATGGCTACCGCCGGCCCCATCGTGTTGAAGTAGTTCAGCCGGGCGAAGCTCAAGCAGAAGGCCGCACCGGCGATCGTCAGTCCGGAGCCCAGGATCACGTGCGACACACCGCGATAGGCGGTGTAATACGCCTCCTCACGGCTTTCGCCGTTCAGCCGTGCCTCGTGATAGCGACCCATCAAGAAGATGCCGTAGTCGGTTCCGGCACCCAGGGTCAGCGCGACGACCAAGTTCACCGCGAACGACGACAGCTCGATGAAGCCGAAATGGCCGAGGGCGGCGATCACGCCCTTGGCGGCCAGCATCAGGATCAGTACGCCGAACAGCGGGACCAGCATGGTGACGTAGGAGCGGTAGACCATCAGCAGCATGAAGATGATCAGGAAGATCGTCGCGATGGTGATGTTGTTCAGGCTCCGGTTGGCGGTCGCCACGGTGTCGGCGGCCAGTGGCGCCGCGCCGCTCACATAGACGCTCAGGCCCGGCGGCGGGTCGGAGGTGTCGACGGTGTGCCGCACCGCGGCGACGGAGTCGTTGGCCTCCATCTGGCCGATGTCGCCGGCCAGCCGCAGCAGCACATAGGCAGCCCTGCCGTCGAGGCTCTGGGCGCCGGCCGCGGTGATCGGTTTGCCCCAGGTGTCCATGACGTACTGGACATGGTCGGTGTCGGCCTGCAGGGTGCGCACCAACGCGTCGTAGTAACGGTGCTCGGCGTCCCCGAGCGGGTGATCGGCCTCCAGCACCAGCATCGTCATGCTGGTCGAGTCGGATTCCTGGAACTTCTCGCCGATCGCCAGCATCGCGGCCTGCGAGGGCGCATACGTCGGGACCATCGGGCCGGCGAGTTCCTCGGCCACCCGTTCCACCTGCGGCACAAAGGTATTGGTGACCACGGCCAGCAGCGCCCAGAAGACGATGATCGGAATCGCCAGCAGCCGCACCATCCGGGCCGCCAGCGGACGACGCCGGCTCATGCGGACTTCACCCGGCAGGTGATGTCGGCGTTCGCCCGGGTGTTGGTGTGCTCGTCGCGGACCACGTCGTCGACGAGGATCCGGCAGCCGACGTACTCCCCGCCCACCTGCACCGAGATGCTCCCCGAGACCACCGTGAGCATCGTCGTCTCATGATGCGTCCAGGGCAGGGCGTCCAATTCGACGGTGTGCGGGTGCCCGTCGATATCGAGGTAGGAGACCAAGGCGCCCTGCCCGACCGATCCGAACACCTCGTAGGTGAGCCTCTTGGGGTTGAACTGCTCAGGCGCTTGGGGCAGGTTGACCGTCAGAACCGGTCCGGGAGCAGACATCTGGTGCACCTTCCACATCCCCAGTGCCCCGATGCCCACCGCGATCACCGCGACCAGCGGCATCCAGATGCGCGCCAGCAGGGACCGGCGCGGCGAGCGGGGACTCACTCGGCTTCCCCTTCGGCTGCGTGCCCAGCCGCGGGCAGACGCTTCTTCAGCTTGGCCGCCCGCACAAGCTGAGCGGTTACGTTGACTGACCCGAGCATGGGGATCACCCCGAGGAACGTGCGCTCTGAGGGGGTGGCGCCGTGCAGCTGCTCCAGACTGCCGAGCACGTAGAAACAGCCCAGCGAGAAGATGGCGGCGGGAATGCAGAAGGCCAGCGGGGTGCGCTGATCAGTGATGACGCGAGTGGCGAACTGCAGCTCTTGTGCCGACAACGGTTCGCGCTTGCGCACCTTGGCCAGCACTGCCTTTCGGGCCCCGATCCCTTCGCTGATCGGCAGCGGCGGGCGACTCTGCAAGCGCCGGATGTAGAGGACGACCCCGGTCACAAACAGCAGCAGCGCCACGAAGGCGCCGACGGCCAGGTCCCCGAACAAGCGCCAGTTCGTGCCGAAGATATTCCAGTTCATTCCGCCCTCAGCCCTCTCCGCGGCGCACCCCTTAGCGAACGCAACATCCGGCGATGGAAACTACACGTCTAATAATCGGACGTCAACGTCTCATAATTGGGCGTGCTTGCGGCTATCATCGTGGAATGGACGTCGACGGCCGGGAGCTGACCGGTGCGCAATCGCGCACCCGGGCGGCGATCCTCGAGGCCACGGCATCCGTGCTCGCCCGAGACCGCACCGCCACGCTGCCCGAGATCGCCGCGGCCGCCCAGGTCGCCCGCTCCACCCTGCATCGCTATTTCGCCGACAGGGACCGGCTGATCTACGAAACCACCCTGGATTCCATCCGTGTCATCAGCAGCATCCTCGCCGCCGCGGCCACCGCAGAAGGCCCAGCGATCGACGCGATGCGCCGGGTGATCACCACGCTCGCCCCCGAGGGCGATCGCATCGTGTTCCTGTTCGCCGATCCCGCCGTCCTGCGCGACATCCCGGCCGAGCATCTGCCGAACTCCGCGCCGGTCCTCGAACTGATCATCCGCGGTCAGCAAGAGGGGGCCTTCGACCCCGGGCTGACACCCGAGTGGATCCGGATCGCCCTGTTCGGCATGCTGGTCAAGGCATGCAGCGAAGCCGCACACGGCACCGTGCCGCGCCACAGCATCGTGCCGTCGCTCATCCGCATCTTCGAGCGCGGCGTGGCGGCCGGCTGATCTCCGTTTCTTTTCGCCAGACACCGGCCGTCGACGGTGTCATCATCACCTGCAGCAGACCATCGTTTTTCCAGTCCACAACCTAAGGACGACGATATGGGTGAGCGGGTGATCGACCGGCTGATGGAGATCGCCGACCAGTTGCGCGAGCAGGCCGGCGAAGCCGAGAAGATCGGTCGGCTGACCGATCAGACGGTCAAGGCGATGAAGGACGCCGGCTCGATCCGGCTGTTGCAGTCAGCCAAGCACGGCGGGTACCAGGTGCACCCCCGTGAATGGGCGGAAACGGTGATGGCCACCGCGGCGCTGGACCCCTCAGCGGGCTGGGTCACCGGTGTGGTCGGCGTGCACCCCTACCAATTGGCCTATGCCGACCCGCGGGTCGGTGACGAGGTATGGGCCGACGACATCGACACCTGGATGGCCTCGCCGTATGCGCCGCAGGGCGTAGCCAAGCCGGTCGATGGGGGGTACCTGTTCAACGGCCGGTGGCAGTTCAGTTCCGGCACCGACCACTGTGACTGGATCATTCTGGGCGCCATGGTCGGCGGCGCCGACGGTATCCCGGTCATGCCGCCGGCCATTTTGCACATGATCCTGCCGCGCACCGACTACGAGATCGTCGACGACTCCTGGGATGTGGTGGGGCTGCGGGGAACCGGCTCCAAAGACGTCATCGTCAAAGACGCGTTCGTCCCCGACTACCGCACGATGGACGGCCTCAAGGTGATGGACGGCAGCGCTCAGCGCGACGCCGGGATGACCGACCCGCTGTATCTGATGCCGTGGTCGACGATGTTTCCGCTCGGGATCTCCTCGGCGGTGATCGGTATCGCCGAAGGGGCACTGGCCGCCCATCTGGACTATCAGCGGGCGCGGGTGAGCGCCACCGGGACCGCGATCAAAGACGATCCTTACGTGATGTACGCGATCGGCGAGGCGGCCGCGGATATCAACGCCGCCCGCCAGGAGTTGCTGGCCAACGTCGACCGGATCTACGACATGGTCGCCGCCGGCAAGGAGGTCGGCTTCGCCGACCGCGCCGCCGGACGCCGCACCCAGGTGCGTGCGGTGTGGCGTGCGGTGGGGGCCGTCGACCAGATCTTCGCCCGCTCCGGTGGCAACGCGTTGCGGATGGACAAACCGCTGCAACGGTATTGGCGCGACGCACACGCCGGGCTCAATCACGCGATCCACGTGCCCGGCACCACATTCCACGCCTCCGCGCTGAGCTCCTTGGGCATCGAACCGGAGGGCCCGTTGCGGGCCATGATCTAAAACGTTGGCCCTAGCGGCGTGCCGGGGCCAGCCGCTTCAGTGCCAGCCCACCCTCGAATGGCCGGTAGCCGAACCCGCCGGGGGCCACGTAACCGGTGTCACCCAACGGTGTTGCCACTTCGGTGACAGTGGGTCCGATCTTGGCGGCAACGGGCGCCAGTGCATCGAGGTCGAACCGGTACAGCCGAGCTGCGGTGCCGCCGAGGATCCTGCGGCACTCGTCTTGCGTCCGGTCATGCAAAGCCCAGCGGATGGCCAGTTTGGAATGCGGGGTGAAACCCTCCTCATGGGGATAATCACTGCCCCACATGATGTGGTCAGCGCCCAGGTAATCGATCGTCGCCACGTCGTAGGGTGTCAGCTCGCTGGCCAAATAGCAGTTCCGGCGGGCGTATTCGCTGGGAGCCAGGGTCATTTCGTCGACGGATGATCCGCCGAACATCCCGTAGGTGCGATTGTTCGCCTCGGACTTCATCGTGGGCACCATGGCGTCGAGCATCATCAGTTGCTGTTGCACCCACAGGGTGCCCTGCTCGGTCGGTACGAACCGTAGCGTCGGATGCCGCTCGAAGACCCCGGCGAGGATGAGGTGGCTCAGCGTGCGCTGCGCCCACAGTGCCATCTCGGTGATCAGTACCGCGTTGGAGGCCGGCTGGTCCATCGGCATCTCGGGACTGCCCGCGCCGGCGTGCTGCACCACCGTCAGATCCAGGTCCGCGCATAGTTCCCAGATCGGCTCGTAGCGTGTGTGAAACAGCGGGGCCACCTGCGGGTCCCCCGGCGATACCGGCGGGATCAGCACACCTCCGAAGCAGGCCTGCGCGGCGCCCCAACGAATCTCGGTGAGCGCCAGCTCGATGTCGTTGGGAAAGACCTGTATCAGGCCGCGACGCCGGGTCGGCGCCAGCCCGCAGAAGTCGACCTGCCAACGGTTGTGGGCCTGCACGCCGGCCCAGCGCTTCTCGAACTCCTCACGCGTACGCGGCAGGTTGATGGTGATGTTGGGAGTGGTCGGGAAGAACGGTGGAACGGTGTTGGGCAGCAGTACCTCTGCGGCGACCCCGTCGTCGTCCATTTCGGTAATCCGCAGGTCGTGGTCCCAGTTGCGGTTGGCGGTGGCGACGATCAGGTCGTCGAACGGGCTGGCATAGGCCTTGGCCCAGGCGTCGAACTCGTCGTGCAGTGAGGCGGGCAGATATGGCTTGTAGCCGTAGAGGTCGGCTCCGGCGTGGGTGTCCGTGGAGATCACGACGTAGCGGTCATCAGAAGTTGCAGCCATGGGTGTCCTCAGTTCTGCACCAGGTCGGGGATCGGCTCGGCGTCGGTCAGCCAGTGTCGGCCGGCCTGTCGGGCTGCCTCCCACTTGGGGATGCTCACCGCATCGTCTTGCCCGAGGTCCTGCGGGGTGGGGCCGATGCGCTCGGCCAGCGGCGCCAGCGCGTCCAGATCGAAGTTGTACAGCTCGGCCGCCGCCAGGCCCAGCATCTGCCGGGTCTCCTCGACCGGGATGTCCCAGAAGGAACGCCGCAGCCAGTCGCGGGTGTGCGGCCACGTCCCCTCCGGGTGCGGAAAATCGTTGCCCCACAGCAAGTTGGAGACGCCGATCTCGTAGCGTCGGGCCAGTTCCCTACGCTCGGTGGTGGTGGCCCCGATGAAACAGTTCCGGTCGAAGTAGGCCGACGGCGGCATCGTCAGATCGCCCTCCATCTGGCGGCTCATCTTCTTGGCCGAGTGCTCACGCAAAAACCGGGTGTCCATCAGCCAGAGCAGATCGTTGGCCCAGAAGGCACCGCATTCGGTGACCCCCCAGCGCAGCCCGGGAAAGCGCTCGAACACCCCCGACCACAACGCGAACCACAACGGCCGCGCACCCCACCAGCGCACCTCGGTGACATAGATGCCCAGGTGCCCGCCGTACTCCTCTTGCGGGGCGGGCCCGGAGTGGGTGTGCACCGGCATCTGCAGGTCCTGGCAGGCCGCCCACACCTTGTCGTAGCGCCGGTCGTGGTACGGCGGGTAGCCGACCCAGCGTGCCGGGATCAGGATCCCGCCCCGCAGGCCGGATTCTGCCGCGCGGGTGATCTCGGCCACCGCCGCGTCGACATCCGCCAGGATCGGAACCACCGCAACCCCGGCGCGGCGCTCGGGGCTGTGGCTGCACAGCTCGGCCAGCCAGCGGTTGTGGGCCCGCGCTCCGGCCATAGCGCGCCCCGGGTCGAGGTCTCCCGACTGGCCCAGCCCGGCCCCGAACGGGGCCCCGGCGACTCCGGTCACCGCGTCGGCGTCGGGGAAGATGACCTCGCCGACCACCCCGTCGCCGTCGAGTTCCCGGTCCCGCAGGGCGACATCCCATCCGCCGGCGATTCCCTCACCGTGCTCGGAGAACCACTCTTCGGCGAATTCCTCGTCGATGAATCCGCCGGCTTGGGCCGCGGCGGTCTTCTCCGCGAGGTACTCCTCGAAGTCGTCGCGGTATTCGGGGTCGACGTATTCGCGGTAACGCTCGGTCGGGAGTTCGGCATGGGTGTCGGCGGAGATGATGAGATACGGGTCCACAATTAACCTTTCGCTACCAGCTGCGGATGGGGTCGGGCTCGAAGACGGTGCTGCTGGCATCGGCGGGCACCGCGGCCAGCGGCTCGGAAACCTCGGCCACGCTCGGGCCGATGCGCTCGGTCAACGACGCCAGCGCCGCCAGGTCGAAGCCGTAGACGGCCGCCGCGTTCCCGCCCACCATGGCCGCCACTTCGGCCGGGGGGACGTGGGCGAAGGTGTGGCGCAAGGCTTCCCGGGTATAGGGCGCGGTTCCTTCGTAGTGCGGGTAGTCGCTTCCCCACATGATCTTCTCGACGCCGATGGCGTGCCGCTCGGCGCATTCGACGGGACGCATGAAGCTGGCGCCGACGTAGCACTGCCGGGACCAGTACTCGCTGGGCTTGTGGCTCAGCGAGCCGGCGGTGGGCCCGGCGAAGCGGGCGATCGCCGAGCCCGGTCGCGCGTAGCGGGCGGCCGCCACGTCGAGCGAGTCAAGCGTCGCCGGTATCCATCCGGCGCCCTGTTCGGTGAAGACCACGGTGAGGTCCGGGTGGCGATCCAAGGCGCCGGAGAAGATCAGGTGCCACAGCGCCCGGTGCGCATACCAGTGGGTCTCGTACACCCACACCGCGAACGAGCTGCCCCAGCCATCGGTCGGGGTCGGTCCGGCGGAGCCGCCGTGGTGGTTGACCACCACGCCCGCCTCGTCGCAGGCCGCCCACAACGGCGCCCAATGCTCGGCGTAGAGCTGCGGGATGGCGGCGCCGGGGGCCACTCCGGGCAGCAGCACCCCGCCGCGCAGCCCCAGTTTGGCGATCTGGGCGATCTCGGCGATCGCTTCGTCGAGGTCTTCGAGCAGGATCTGACCCACCCCGGCACGGCGCAGCGGCGACAGGGAGCAGAAGTCGGCCAGCCAGCGATTGTGGGCCCGCAGTCCGGCCCAGCGCAGCT